>ERZ1066137.71-NODE-71-length-97913-cov-9.800333_pt1 | contig 97913 bp, 87 predicted proteins | sample MGYA00382784_ERZ1066137 | MGnify/ENA primary metagenome ERZ1066137 (study PRJEB33369, sample SAMEA5778367) | biofilm metagenome | biome: Industrial cooling water; feature: Water cooling tower basin; material: Biofilm | place: United Arab Emirates | collected... | reverse complement strand
CTTTTCGGATCGGCTTTGCCCTTGCTCCGCTTCATCACTTCGCCCATAAACATAGTGACAATTGCCTTTTTTCCCTTGTGGTATTCTTCGACCTTTAACGGGAATTCGCGGAGGATTTGTTCCACCAACGGTGACAAAAAGTCAATATTGCCATCTTGTATCAGATTCAGCCGCTCGGCAACAGCCCGCGGCTCCTCGTGCGGGTGTTGGATCATTTCCGGAAAAATCGACTGGGCGGCTACGGCAAAACTCACCACGCCCTCCTCAACCAAATCAATCAACTTCGCCAATCCCTCGGGGGAAAGACGCATCTGATCTGCCCGCAGACTATTTTCGTTCAGATACGACTTGACCGGTCCCATCAACCAATTTGATGCCGCCTTATAGTTTGCGGTACGCTGGCAAACCTGATCAAAATATTCAACCAGTTCTTTTGATTCGGTCAGCACGCCCGCGTCATAGGCAGGCAGGCGATAGTCGTGGAGCAGTTTCTCCTTCCATTCTTGTGGCAGTCGCGGTTGTGAGGCCACAATGGCCTGCAACCACTCTTCTGAAAGTGTGAGCGGGCTCACATCCGGATCGGGAAAGTAGCGATAGTCATTGAGTTCTTCTTTGGTGCGCATGCTTTCGGTGCGGCCGGTGGCGGCATCAAACAGCCGTGTCTCCGACACTACCTGCTGGCCGGCATCCAACAGCTTGGCCTGGCGCGAAGCCTCGTAGTCGATGGCACGCACGATGTGACGGATGGAATTCATGTTTTTGATCTCCACCTTTTTACCGAGCACTGTACTGCCCACCGGCCGCAGCGACACGTTCGCATCGCATCGCAGCGACCCCTCCTCCATGTTGCCATCGCCAATGCCGAGGTAGCGCACGCGTCTTCGGATCTCGGCCACCACCGCACCGGCTTCTTCGGCCTGGTGAATCACGGGCTCTGTTACGATCTCGATCAGCGGCACACCTGCGCGGTTTAAGTCGATCAGTGTATCGGCCTCTCCTTCTACGTGAATCGATTTGCCGGCATCCTCTTCGAGATGAATCCGGTTCAGGTGAATTTTCCGGGGCGATTCACCCTCCAACGTGATGAATCCTCCACGGCAGATGGGCGTGCGGTCTTGGGTGAGTTGATAGCCCTTGGGAAGATCGGGGTAGAAATAATTCTTGCGGTCGAAGATTTGGTGACGGGTGATGGACGAGTCGCACGCCAGGCCCATGCGTACCGCGCACTCCACCGCTTTTTTGTTCAGTTTGGGCAACGTGCCGGGGTGGGCCAAGGTAATGGCGCTGATCTGCGTGTTGGGTTCTTGCCCGAAACGGGTCGCATCGCCCGAAAAGATCTTGCTGTCCGTTTGCAACTGCACGTGCACTTCGAGGCCGATGACGAGTTGGTAGTTCATTTCAAAATCCCTGGACAAGCCATGCATCAGTCAAGGAGCTTGAGATAGTCAATGTGAATAAAATCCTTTTTATTCAAGGTATCCAAAGTCAAATCGTTCACAATGGCAGTTGAAGCAATAAACAAGTCGGGCATATCGATTGATTTTCTCTTGGGCTTTAACAACGTGATGATTTCAGCAGAAACCCGAGCAGCGCGGCTATCAAAGTCAAGTATCTCAATCCGCTCGAGAAAAAAATTCCAAAACGCTTTATGTTCCTGCGTAGCCCCGGTGAGTAGCTCAAATTCCGTGATACTGGAAATGTACAATTGGTCGCGCGACAAGAAATGGAAACCAAACGCGTTTTCGACTTATCTTTTTTTCTAAAGTAATCGATCAGAATTGAGGTATCAACCATCAATCCTTCCTGCGCCATGACGTAATCATTTTCCGGTTATTCCGAACAATCGCTACTTCTGCCCGCGAATAAACAGGGCCGTGCAAAAGCAACTCAACAAAGCGGGCTTTGTCTCCGTTCTTTTTCTGGTTCTTCACGAGGAGCGACTTGATTTTCGTCCGCTGAGAGGGATTCAGACCCTTGATAATATGTATCAATTTTTGAAACGATATCTGGGCTTTCTGTTCCATGCCTCAAATTTACTGAATTCAATCACACGCTTACTAAATCAACTTCCTGGCCTTGTCCACCACCACGTCCAACCCCTCAATCTTTTTACCGCCCGCAGTGGCAAAAAAGGGCTGTCCTCCCCCGCCACCCTCAATTTCCTTGGCCAATTCTTTCACCAGGTTGCCCGCATGGAAGCGGCCGGTTTGAAGCAGTTTCTCGCCCACCATCACCGCCACTTGGGGTTTTGATTCAATATCGGCCGCGAGTACGAGCAACAGGTCGTCAAACTGGTTTCGCAAGCCATAGGCAATATGTTTGAGCACATCCGCGGTCGGCACGGCTATTTTCTCGATGATCACCGTACACCCGTCTTTTTGGCTCGACCGACCTGCCAATTCAATCTTGAGGCGCTCGGCTTTCTCCAGATGCACGGCTTCCAGTTTTTTCTCCAACGCATGTCTTTCTTCCAACAGGGTTTGTACGGAAGCGGCCACGTCTTTGGGATTTTTGAGCAGCGTTTTCACTTCGTTGAGCAACACCAGCGATTGGTTGAAAAACTCAAACGCATGTTCGGCCGTCACTGCCTCAATCCTGCGCACGCCCGCGGCCACCGAGCTCTCGGACGTTATCTTTAACAAGCCGATATGACCGGTCGCGGGTACGTGTGTGCCCCCGCACAGTTCCACCGAAAACTGTGGATCGAACGTGATGACCCGGACAAACTCGCCATACTTTTCACCAAAGAGCGCCATGGCCCCCATGGTCTTGGCTTTTTCAATTGGCACGTGCCGCTGTTCCTCCAGCGCGATGTTGGCCCGTATTTTTTCGTTGACGATGGCCTCGACCCGGGCCACCTCTTCGTGTGTCAAGGCCGCAAAGTGCGAGAAGTCAAAGCGAAGGAGTTTGTCGTTGACCAGCGATCCTTTTTGTTCTACGTGCTTACCGAGCACCTGGCGCAAGGCCGCGTGCAGCAAGTGCGTGGCCGAGTGGTTGTTCATGGACTGGTGACGCTTGGTGCGATCAACAGATACCTGCCATTCACCCTCCAGTTGGGCCGGCAGTTTCTCGGTCAAGTGAATGATGAGCTCATTTTCTTTTTTGGTGTCCATCACGGCTACGCTCTCGGTGCCGGTCTCGATCAAGCCCGTATCTCCTACTTGTCCACCGCTCTCAGCATAGAAAGGCGTTTGATCCAACACCAGTTGATACAGCTCTTTGTTCTTTTGCTTGATCTTGCGATACTTAACCAGCCGCGCGGTGGCTTCCAACTGATCGTAGCCGATGAACTCCGTTTTTTGGTCTTCGCGCAGCACCGTCCAATCGCCTGTCTCTTTTGCGGCATCAGCTTTGGAGCGATTTCGCTGCTCGGCAAGTAATCGGTTAAAACCAGTCATATCAACTGTGAGTTCAAACTCTTTTGCCAATAGTTGAGTTAGATCAATTGGAAATCCATGAGTGTCGTACAAGACAAATGCACTTTCTCCCTCAATCACATTGTCAGTCAACCTAAACGGTTCAAGACCTCGTAAATTTAGTTGAGACCACAGATGTTCCTCAAAAAGATTTTCTGGAGATACTCTGAGGAATTTTCGACCCATGTCATCATTAATAGTAACTATGACGTTACCCTCGGTCGGTAATATGATAAACCCAATGTTTTGGTCAGTAAGAAAAAAATGAAAATCGCTGTTTTCAATGAACCTAATACTATTCCTGCGAAGAAAATCTCGCAAATTTTTGATAAGTAGACCCTTATAGAACGAAGCGAACGCAAAAATCCCGTCTGCAAGAGTTTTCAGAAATGCTTTTTCTTCTTCAAAAACAACTTTACTAACAAACTCTTGCTGTTTATGTAAATCCGGAAATACATCTTTAAGTTGAATAGCTAACAAAGGAACAAGGCGATACAAAATGGGTTCTTGAAAACGAAGGAACGAGAATCCATAGCGCACCGCCCTGCGCAAAATCCTGCGGATGACATAGCCCGCGCCCGTGTTGCTGGGCAGTTGCCCATCGGCAATGGCAAAGGCCACCGCCCGCACATGGTCAGCCATCACCCGTATGGCTATGTCTTGCTTTTCCGTAACCGCTCCTTGGCCGGGTGTGCTGCCCGCATATTTCACGCCTGCGTTTACCGCGATGAAATCCATCAACGGGCGAAAAACGTCTGTATCGTAGTTGGAGGTTTTACCCTGGATGGCCATACACAGACGCTCGAAGCCCATGCCCGTGTCCACGTGTTTGTCCGGCAGCGGCTCCAACTTGCCGGAGGCAAGCCGGTTGAATTGGATGAACACCAAATTCCAAATCTCCACCACTTGCGGATGGTCGCGGTTCACCCACTCACGGCCCGGTTGTTTTTTTACTTCGGCTTCGGGCCGTAAGTCAATGTGTATTTCAGAGCACGGGCCACACGGGCCGCTCTCGCCCATCTCCCAAAAGTTGTCCTTTTTTACCCCGTGCAAGATGCGCTCGTCCGGCACAAATTGCTTCCACAATGCTTTGGCCTCTTCATCCACGGGCAAGCCGTCTCCCGGGTCGCCACCAAATACGGTCACATACAGTCTGTCCTTCGGAAGTTTGTATACTTCGGTCAGCAACTCCCACGCCCAGGCGATGGCCTCTTTCTTAAAGTAGTCGCCAAAGCTCCAGTTGCCCAGCATCTCAAACAACGTGTGGTGGTAGGTATCCATGCCCACGTCTTCCAGGTCGTTGTGTTTGCCGCTTACGCGCAGGCACTTTTGGGTGTCGGCAATACGTGGGCTTTTGGGTATGGCGTTGCCCAAAAAGTAGTCTTTGAACTGCACCATGCCCGAGTTGGTGAACAGCAGGCTAGGGTCATTTTTGAGCACCAATGGTGCTGAAGGAACTATCTGATGGCCTTTTTTGGCGAAAAAATCAAGAAAATGCTGTCGTATCGTGCGTGAGTCCATGGGTTCTAAGACGGCTTTAAGCTTGGCCGAACGGGTTTTTGTCTATATTTAAGGTTTCAAAAAATTGAAAACCCACAAAGTTAACCCGCCCATGGTGATAATGAAAGCAATGGCCGAATTAAGAACGGCATGCACACGGGCCGGTGAAGAGTAGTTTATGGCTCGCATCCGCTTTCGCTACAACCCCAACACCCTGAAGTATGAACGCGTGGGCATCCGCGTGGGCACGGTGCTGTTCTCGCTGCTCAGCTACGTAGCGGCTGGCTTTGTGTGTTTCATGGGACTGTTGGTTTTGCAGAACAAGTTTTTGAATTCGAACGAGGAGAAAGCCTTGCGGTTGGAAAACAAAGCACTGGCGCAGCACCACAAACAGTTGGCTTCCATAATGATGTACTCCCACCACCGCCTGGACGAACTCAAAAGTCAGGAGCAGGCACTGGCCGACCGGATTTTTGAAAGCCGCACAACGCAGGCACCGGTTGAAGACCCCAGCATCAACCGCGATATGATCTTGATGGCCGATGCAAACGAATATGAACACCACACCGAAGCGTTGACGGCCACAGTGCGGCAATTATTGGCAGGTGCGCGGTACCTGAACGAAATCCACAGTGGCGATGCCGGGGTTGATAAACCGGAAATGGCGCGCGTCACCCTGCTGCCCACGGGTTTGCCCCTGCCCAATTTTGAAGTGAGCATGATGGTATCCGGTTTTGGCAACCGCATCAACCCGTTCCACAAAGGCATTTACCACCACGATGGCGTAGACTTGCGCGCCCCGCGGGGCACGGCCGTGTTGGCCACCGGCAAGGGCGTGGTTACGGTGGTGCGGCAGAGCGATTTGGTGGCGGGGTTTGGCAATTACTTGGAAATAGACCACGGCAACGGATGGGTAACACGCTATGCCCATCTGGAAGCCATACAGGTGCGCTCGGGACAAAAACTAAAAAAGGGCGATGTGGTAGGCACGGTAGGTATGAGCGGTGGTGCCACCGCCCCGCACCTACACTACGAAGTACTCAAAGACGGAAAAAACCAGAACCCGGTGCAGTGTATGGTGGAAGGCCTTTCGGCCGATGCCTATGCAGCGATGGTCCTGTTGTCAAAAAAAGAAAACCAATCTTTTGATTAGATAGACTTTTACAGCCACATGGCCTTGCGGTATACCTACAATCCTGAAACCTGCCAATATGAGCCCGTGGTGGTAACACCGCGGTTGTTTGGCCGCAGGTTTTTGATTTTTGCGGGCATCTCGCTGGCATTGGGGATGGCCGGCCTGGTGTACTTCAATCATAACTTCCCCGATTGGGACGAGACCCTGCTGCGGAAGGAAAATCAACAACTCAAGACCGAGTGGAACATTCTGCTCAACCAAGCAAAGAAAACTTCCCAGCAGTTGGCCGAATTGGAGCACACCGATGACCACAACTACCGCGTGATCTTGGATTTGGAGCCGCTGGCCCCCAGCATACGCGAGGCCGGTGTGGGTGGTCGCGAGCGGGGATTTGAAAACATCCCGTACGCGCTGATCCAAGAAGGATATGCTTTGATCGATAAACTGGGCAACCGATTGGACATTGAACAACAGTCGCTGGGCCTGCTGGCCGAGGAGTTGACGCGCAAGGAAAAAATGTGGGCCTCGCGCCCGGCCATCCAACCTATCGACAACAAACAGCTCACTCGCCTGCACACCATCTTTGGTATGCGCATGCACCCGCTACTGGGATATGTGCGCCCGCACAACGGTCTGGATTTTAGTGCGCCCCGCGGCACACCCGTGTATGCCACGGGCGATGGCAAGGTGCAGATGGCCTACTACTCCCCTTCGTATGGCTTTGTGGTGTACCTCGACCACGACTATGCCTTTGAGACACGCTACGCCCACCTGACCCATTTCATCGTAAAAGATGGCGACCCCATCAAACGCGGCCAGGTGATCGGGTATGTGGGTAATACGGGTACATCCGCAGGACCGCACCTGCATTATGAAGTGCTGTACAAAGGCACACCTGTCAATCCCATCAATTTCTTTCAGCGCGACCTGAACAACAGAGAGTACGAAAAGCTCGTGGAGCTTGGTAGTCGATCACTCATGTCGCTGGATTGACGCGGCCGTTGCTGCCCGAAAGCGGTTGTCCCATCGTTCGGCTCCCTATGCAGGCTCTGCCTCGTCTATCCAATAGCCTACCGTTGGGTACTTCGCGCATTAATGTTTTCTTTGCGTGACTTTTTTTCGACCCATGAAAACAACGCGTACGTTCTTACTTGCCTTTTGCTCGATAATCGCCATGGCGGGGTGGTCTCAAACGCGCGACACGGTCACCATCATCGGTGTGGGCGACATCATGATGGGAAGCAACTACCCCAATATTAGCGGCCTTCCGCCCAACGAGGGGGCCGATTTGTTCAAAGAAGTGTCCGCCATCCTCTCCGCGGCCGATGTAACCATGGGCAATTTGGAAGGTGTGTTGTTGGATCAAGGGGGCACGCCCAAGACGTGCAAAAATCCGGACGTGTGCTATGTGTTCCGCAGCCCGGAGGGCTACGCCAAGAATTTACTGGAAGCCGGTTTTGATGTGATGAGCTTGGCCAACAACCATGCGGGCGACTTTGGCGAGGTGGGCCGTAAAAGCAGCATGAAGACGTTGGATGCGCTCGGCATCGCCCATGCCGGGCTGGTGAGCAAACCGTATGCGGTGTTCCAAAAAAATGGCGTCACCTATGGCTTTACCGCCTTTGCGCCCAACAGCGGCTGCAACAATATCAACGACCTGGCCATGGCCCGGAAAATCGTGGCCCAACTTGATTCACTGGCCGACATTGTGATCGTGTCGTTTCACGGAGGAGCGGAAGGCCCGACCCATCAACACGTGACACGCAAAAACGAAATTTTCTATGGCGAGAACCGCGGCAACGTATATGAATTTGCCCATAAAATGATTGACGCTGGCGCGGATGTGGTTTTTGGCCACGGCCCCCACGTGGTGCGTGCGGTGGAAGTATATAAAGACCGATTCATCGCCTACAGCCTGGGCAACTTTATGACCTATGGCGGCATCAACGTATCGGGCATCAATGGCTATGCCCCCATCGTCAAAGTTGTGACCGACTTGCACGGAACCTTTCGCCAGGCGCGCATTTACCCCGGCATCCAGTCGTTTCGGGCACCCGTGAAAATTGATCCACAAAAAGCTGCGCTGTGGAAAATCAAACAACTCACCGAACAGGATTTTCCGCAAAGCGGACTCACCATTGACGAAAACGGTTGGGTGAAGAAATCCACAAAGTAAATGTGGATAGCTGTGGATAGGTTGGGGAATAAAATATTGTGACCCCGTTTTTGCCGCACATTAAAGAATTGTTACTTTGCACGAAGTTAATCACCTAAACCTCAGTTGATTTTCAATTTCTGTCTACTGCATGGCCTACAAGGAAAAAGAAATAGAGAAGATTTACTATTCGATAGGTGAAGTAGCCGAAATGTTCCATGTAGCGCCCTCCCTCATCCGCTTTTGGGAGTCCGAGTTCGACATCATTTCACCCAAGAAAAACCGAAAGGGCAACCGCCAGTTTACCAAAGAAGACATTGAGAGCGTACGCACCATTTACCACTTGGTAAAGGAAAAGGGCTTTACTCTGCAGGGCGCCAAAGAGATGCTCAAAAATGACACACAGGCCGTGCGCGACAAAATGGAAATGATCGACTCGCTCAGGCGCATACGCCAGTTTCTGACCGAAGTGCGCGACAAGCTTCAATAACGGTGCCCCTCACGGGGTCTTTTTTTGTCCTGGCCGTTTTGCTTTCCTTTTCGGGATGCCGTAAACTTGTTTAATGGATCAAGAGCGACTGTCGTTATTGGCTTTGCACCTCACGCCCGGCATTGGCGACTATCTATTCAAACAACTGATCAGTTACTGCGGCTCGGCCGAGGCCGTCTTTCAGAAACCCAAAGGCAAATTGCTGAAAATACCCGGTGTGGGTGATGTGACGGCCAACTCCCTGCGCGACAAAAGCGCCTTCGCTGACGCGGAGAAAGAAGCGCGCAAAGCCGAACGGGAGGAAGCGGAACTCGTCTTTTACATCGACAAAAAATATCCGCGCAGGTTAAAGAACATCGAAGATGCCCCGGCCCTCCTGTACCTGAAAGGAAATGCCGATTTGGAAAACAAAAAGTGCGTAGGCATTGTAGGCACCCGCCAAGCCACCGACTATGGCAAAGAGCAAGCGCGAAAAATCGTGGAGGCGTTGGTGCCCCACCAGGCATTGATCATCAGCGGCCTCGCCTACGGTATTGACATCCATGCGCACAAACAAGCCTTGCAAGCAGGGTTGCAAACGGTGGGCGTAATGGGCAGCGGACTGGACGTTATCTATCCCGCTGCACACAAAGACACAGCCCGGAGAATGATGGGTCAAGGGGCGCTGCTCACCGAGAACCACTTTGGCACCAAACCGGACGCTCACAACTTCCCGGCACGCAACCGCATCATTGCCGGCCTGTGCGATGCGCTCATCATTGTAGAAGCAGCCGAGCGGGGCGGAGCGTTGATCACAGCCGACATTGCCAACAGCTACCACAAAGACGTGTTTGCCGTGCCCGGAAATGTGGGCAACGTATTCTCCGAAGGATGCAACCAACTCATCAAAACCAACAAAGCGCATCTATACGCCTCCGTGCGCGACTTGGAATATGTGATGAACTGGAGTGCCGAGGCCGCCCCTCCGGTCACGGAAGAACACCTCACACCCGACTGGTCGCAGTTTGACCGGGATGAGAAGAAAATACTGCACGTACTCATGGAAAAGAGCCCCATTCAAATTGACGAACTCACGTGGCGGGCCGAATTATCGCCCGGGGTGCTGGCCTCGCTCCTGCTGGGGCTCGAGTTCAAAAACCAGGTGGAGGCACTTCCGGGAAAATGCTATAAATTGAAAACCAACTGACCGCGCCATGACCCGACTATTCATTTTCCCCTTGATCCTATTGTCAACAACCACTTTTATGGATGCCCAAACGCCCCTGCCCCTGAAGCGTATCACCATTTTTAAAAATGGCACTTGCCTCGTCACGCGCGAGGGAAAAGTACCCACGAAAGACGGGCTGGCACGGCTGCCCATCCCTGCGGATGTACTTTTTGGCGGCTACTGGCTGGGTGCGGTAAACAATGCGCTGGAAGCATTGACCTTCAAAACCGACAAGCTGGAACAGTCCAGCAAGTCCAAAGACATTGGCCAATTCCTTTCCGGGAATATCGGCAAGAAGCTTACCGTTGTTTTTCATGCCAAAGAACTGTCACCTATTTCGGGCCAATTGGTTTCCTATGATGGCGAAACCGGCCTGGTGCAAGTCAAACAAGAGAATGGCAAAACCACATTGCTGACGATGGCCGTCATCCATCAGGTGGAGTTTGGGGAAGAGATGGTGAATACCCACGTCATGGATTCATTTCAACGCATGGTACTCATCAAACCCACCAAGCCCACCAACGAACTGCACCTGCAGCAATTGTCTATGCAAGCGGGCATCAACTGGGTACCCTCGTATTTGTTGAAGCTGAAGGATGATAAATCTGCCCGGTTGGAAATGAAGGCGGTCATCGAAAACGGAGTGGAAGATTTGGTGCAGGGCGAGACGGAATTGGTGGTGGGCGCACCGCAGATGTATTTTGGTCAGCGGAGAGATCCCATCACGTATGATTACCTCACCGAAGGGGGGCATGCCGGTGAGTCGGGCATGGCCACACAAATGCTCAGCAACTCCATGCGCTCGCGCGAAATGCTCTCTTCGCCCAGCGAAAGCGCCTTTGACAGCGAGTATGTAAGCGAAGGGGAAAAAACAGGAGACCTATTTATATACAACATCGGCAAAATCAGTTTGGCCAAAGGCAGCAAAGGCAGCTATCCGGTATTTGCCACTCCGGTAGAGTATGTGCACAAATATGAGGCGGTGATCCCCGACCAGACCAACTTTATCAGCAACCGGTATATCCAACCGGGCGAGACCCCGCTGGATGTCATCCATTCACTGACGCTCACAAACACCGCATCGGTACCCCTCACCACCGCACCGGTCATGGTGGTTACGGAAAAAGAACAGTTTTTGGCGCAAGACTTATTAAAGTACACGCCCGTAGGCGGCCAGGTAGACATCAAACTATCGAAAGCATTGGACATTGGCATCAGCCATAGCGAAGAAGAAGTGGAGCGGAAGGACGAAGCCAAGAAAACGTTTGGGTACAACTATGGCCGTGTGCTGATACGCGGCACGATCACCCTATCCAATCGGCAGAAAAAAGAAACCACGGTGAGCGTGAAGAAAACCGTAAGCGGCAACATCACCAAAATAGCCGATGGCGGCAAATCGATAAAAGAGCGAATGACCACCGATAACAACCCCGTGTCGGTGATGACGTGGGCCGTTAAACTGCCGGCCAATGGCAGCAAGACGCTGCTGTACGACTACGAAGTATTTTTTCGCCAGTAGCCAAGATGCATTAGTTGTGGCCGGCAAACACTTCGTTTGCCATGGCCAGGGCCTGTGCCAACGCCTCGCGGTTTAATGCCGGGGCACGGTGTTGGCTGTCCAAGTAGGCAACGAGCGTTTCTGTGGCCAAATTGCCCACCAAGTCATCGTTGGCGAAGGGGCACCCGCCAAACCCTTTCAACGCGCCATCAAAGCGTTGGCATCCGGCTTCAAAAGCAGCCTCTATTTTCTCGCGGGCTTGCACGGGCGATGAATGCAAATGGGCGCCTAGCTCCAGCGCAGGGAATTCCTTGCTCGCGGCTGTGTATAATTGTTTGATCTGGCCGGGTGTGGCTGCCCCCACGGTATCTGCCAGCGACACGATGGCCGCGCCCATCGTTTGGAGCACATCCACCATCTTCAGGACATAGTCTACCGAATACGGATCGCCATACGGGTTGCCAAAACCCATGCTGATGTAGGTGACCAGAATTTTGCCATGCGTAACGCACAGTGCTTGGATCTCCGCCAGGGTGTTCAACGCTTCTGCGATGGACTTGTGGGTGTTGCGCTGCTGAAAGGTTTCGGAAATGGAAAGTGGAAACCCGAGATAGGTGACATTGGCATGGGTGACGGCCTCTTGCGCCCCACGGGTATTGGCCACAATGACCAACAGCTTGGTGGCACTGGGTTGCAGACGCGGCAGCACCTCGGCCGTGTCGCGCAGTTGCGGGATGGCCTTGGGCGAAACAAAACTGCCGCAGTCCAGCGTATCAAACCCTACTTGAAGCAATTGATTTAGATAGCGAACCTTTTGTTCGGTGGGGATAAATACGTCCATCCCCTGCATGGCATCGCGCGGGCACTCAATCAGTTTCATCGATGTGAAAGGTACATGAACAAATCGTTAAACAAAATAGCGGGCGCCAGATGGTAAGCACGCGGTCGTGGAAAAAAACGAACACCAAACGCTGATTTTGACGGCTTATCTGCAAAAACACAAGCGTAACTTGGGTAAACTGATTAATTTCGAACAAAAAGCGACTGTCTGCTATGCCATTACCAGCACTTTCGGGCCCCCTTGGTTACAAACGGGCCGCGCACCTTCTACACCGGGCCAGCTTCGGGCCCACCCAACAACAAATCACCGCTTTTGCTGGCTTGACGGCCGCGCAGGCCGTGGCGCAACTGTTCCCGGCTTCCTTGCCAGAACCGTTGCCGTTGATCGACCCTGAAAACAATCAGGAGTGGGTTGAAAGCGGTGTGACCGCCCCCGACAGACGCGACAGCGACTTGCAAGAAATTTTCAAAGGTTGGTTTATCGGCCAGATGCTCAGCGCAGGCGTGCCCGCCAACCAATCGCTGGCGTACTCCGTGCGCGAAAAAGTCGTTTTCTTTTTGCACACACTTTTCACGGCCATCCAAACCAAAATCGACAGCAGCCGCGCACTGTACTTTCAGAATCAACTGTTCCGCCAGTTTGCGTTTGACCGCACCAAGCCCGCGGCTTTCAACGTGCGCGAGCTGACCAAAAAAATCTGCGTGGACAACGCCATGTTGCGTTTGTTGGACGGCAACTTGAACGTTCGCGGTGGCATACAGGAAAACTTTGCGCGCGAGCTTTTCGAACTCTATTCCATTGGCCGCGGGCTGGAGGGTACAACCAAACCCGTGGACGGGCCTTCGGATTACTACGTCTTTCGCGAGTTGGACGTACAGCAAGCCGCCAAAGTATTTACCGGCTGGGACTTTGATCCTGATTTTACTTTCATTGACCCCGATACGCAACTGCGCGGGCGCGGCCGCGTGCGGGGCAGTGCCACTAATGCCTCCGCGCATGACAATGACGTGAAAGTATTTAGCGACCGATTGGCCGGGTTTACTCTTACACCCGATCCGCTGCTGCTCAACGGAACCACCGCCACCGAAGAAAGTGCGCTGGACGAAATCAACCAATTGATTGACCATATTTACCAGCAGCCACAATTGGACAACGGCATGCCCGAGGCAGCCAAAAACATCTGCCGCAGAATTTACCGCTTCTTCGTCTATCACGATATCCCCGAATCATTAGACACCACCATCATTTACCAAATGGCGGAAACATTCCGCAGCAATGGATTCAAACTCCAGCCCGTGTTGGAAGACCTGTTCCGCAGCCAGCACTTTTACGAGGCCGCTGGCGGCACCACGGATGACAATTTTGGAGCCATTATCAAATCACCGTTGGATTTATTGATCGGCACCTATCGCTTCTTCAACATATCCCTGCCCGATCTGGCCACCTCGCCCGCAGCGTATTACGAGCGCACGGGCGAAATCATCCAAAGCATTGGGTACATGGGTATGAACTTTTACGAGCCGTTTGATGTGGCCGGGTATGATGCATATCATCAGTTTCCGATCTATCACCGCAGTTGGATCACCACCAACTACCTGGCACGCAGGTACGATTTTGTTACTTCGCTGATCCCGCAAACATCCATGGGCGGTGCCATGCCGCTGGTGGACGTGGTTGGCTATGTGGAAAACAACGTACCGCCTGCTACGGCAGCCAATGCGCGCAACTTGGTGATTGAACTGGCCCGGCAACTATTGCCGCAGGCCGAAAGCCTTACGTATGATACCAATGCCGATGCCAACGCGGGACTGACGGCCGAGCGCTTGAACTATTTCCTCAATGCCTTTTTGGGTTCGATCGATCCGGACCCGGAAGCAGCCTGGACCACCCGCTGGACGGGCGCACGGGGCGAAGTAGTGGAAAACCAACTCCGAAACCTGTTCAACGCCTTGCTGCAATCACCCGAATATCAACTTTTCTAAACCTGAATCGATGAAAAGAAGAGATTTTGTAAAACGCCTGTCGCTGGCCACGCTGCCCATCACGCTGGGCGGCATCCCCCTCAAGCTGATGGCCGACAATGCCCTTACCCGCATGGCCGCCCAAAGCGACAACGACCGGGTGCTGATCATTTTGCAGATGCACGGGGGCAATGACGGCCTCAATTCGATCATCCCGTTTTCTGACTATGAACAATACTACAGCCGCAGGGCCAACATCGCCATCCCGCGAAACAACAGCGTGCGCAAGATGATCGAGTTGGACCGCACGCTCGCTCCGGGCGCGCAAGTGGGGCTCCATCCCGATATGCAGGGAATGAAGGAACTGTATGACCGCGGACGCATGTGTGTAGTGCAGGGCGTGTCTTACATGAACAACAACGGTTCGCACTTCCGCGGGCGCGACATCTCGTTTATGGGCGGCAGTTTTGACGATTACTTCAACTCGGGTTGGGTGGGCCGCTACATCAACACCTACCTCGATGAAAACTTTCCCGGTCTCGCCTACCCCGATGATTTCCCGCTGCCGCTGACCCCCGATGGCAAAGAAATGCTTGACCCGTTGGCCATTGAAATGGGCAGCGATGTTTCCTTGATTTTTCATCAAGCCGGCAACATCCCCACATCTATTTCGCTGGAGCGCGACCCGGTGGGCTTTGCCAACCTGATCCAAGAACTCAACGGCTTTGATGACATGGGCATTGATCCGCGCGGATTGCCCCCTCCGTTGCTGAACGACTCGCCTTATGGCAAGGAGTTGAATTGGATATTGGGATTGGAAGATAAAACCGAAGACTATGCCCAGCGCCTGGCCGAAGTCTACCAGCGATCGTCCGAATCATCGGTGACCTATCCCGAGCGCTACCCCTTCAATGCGCCCGCGGGCAGCATCCGCAACGGGCTTGCTTCACAACTGCAGTTGATCGCCCGCCTGTTGGACGGAGGCGGGGCCGGTCAAGGCGTGAAGACCAAAGTGTTCATGGTAAAAATTGGCGGCTTTGATACGCACGCCTCGCAGGTGGAGAGCTATGATCCCACCATGGGTGCACACGCAGCTTTGATGTTCCACATCTCTTCGGCCATGAGGGCGTTTCAGGAAGACTTGCGGGCGCGCGGCCTGGAAGACCGTGTACTGACAGTAACCACCTCGGAGTTTGGCAGGCGCATCGCTTCCAACGGCAGCTACGGCACCGATCACGGCACGGGCGGCCCGGTATTTATCTTTGGCAAAGGCGTGCTGCCGGGTGTGGTGGGTACTGTGCCCGACATGAGCCCGGGCAAAGACAATGTGGACATGCAGTTTGACTACCGCCAGGTGTATGCCAACCTCTTGCGCGATTGGATGCTCGTGGACGAACAGAAAATCAATGACGACATCTTCTTCGGTAACTTCTTTACAGGGCCCAAAGAAGAAGGTACCGGCAACTATGAACCCTTGCCGCTGGCCCAACAAGTGATTGCAGGCGTGGGCGAAAACTTTGTGGCCGACCGGTTCAATCTGAAAGAGTGCTATCCCAATCCCGCCAAGGAAAAAACCACCATACGCTATCAGATCAATGCCGTGCAGCACGTGAAGCTGAATTTGCTAAATCCGCAGGGCCAATGGGTGCAGACATTGGTAGATGAAGAAAAGCAACCGGGCGAGCACGAAGTGGAAGTGGCGGTGGCCCATCTGCATCCCGGCACGTATCTTTATCAGATCAAAACCGGTTTTTATACGGAAACCAAAAAAGTGATTGTCTCTCCATAACCCAACCCCATGACCAAAACCTGCCTACTCATTGCGTTGATGCTGCTGAGTTCATTGACGTATGCACAACGCAAACGCTCGCCCTACGGTGGCGGGCGCCCCCCCGGAAGCAAAAACACATTCTTGGAAAAACAATGGTGGATCGGATTGAAAGCCGGCACCAACCTGACCGAAGCCGTGCCCGAAACGCGCTACTCGGCCATGGTGCCCACCAACTATGCCGCTTCGCTGGGCGACAAAGCGTATGATCGCTTTAACAAAACCGGAAGCCAGGCCACATTGGAAATCACGTTTTACGTCAAGCGCCTGTCGCTAAGTCTGCAGCCCACCTATCGACACTCGCGGTTTACCTACTCCAACCAATATGAGTGGTTCAATCCCGAAAACGTGGCCCAAACGCTGCAATTGAAATACGATCATGAGCAAAAGACCGACTACGCGGAAATCCCTTTTTTGCTGAAGTATGACATCACCGGAAACAAACTGCGCCCCTATGTGCAGGCGGGCGTGTTCTATTCCTTTTTGGTGAGCGCCACCCAAACAGTCAACATCAGCGGCTTGGACTTGGCCAGCGGCTCGGCCAACCCGCTCTCCTACCCCTCGGTGATTGTAGGGGCCGAAGACCTTTTCGAGAACTATTGGGGATGGATGGCCGGGGCCGGCCTGGACTACAACGTGGGCAATGTGCGCCTGGTGCTGGACGTGAGTTACAAAATGGGCATGAGCAATGTAACCAACACCCAAAACCGTTTCAGCAACGACCGGCTGGCCGGCATTGGCGAGGCACAAGATGACTTGACGATCAATAACGTGGTCATTTCCGCTGGCGTGCTTTTCCCCTTGCGTTTTTTAAGTACCAGTTTCCGTACCCTCGATTGATACCCTTGACGAGCTTCGCATGAAAAAAACAATACTCTTCTTAGCCACCGTGGCCTTCTGTGCTGCGTGCAACAACGATCCGGACCCCGCAATCGAAAAAGCCAACTTTGTGCGCATTTATGACAACAACCAGTTTGACGCCTCCTACCGTCCGCTGGACGTAGTGCAAACGGCTGATGGGGGTTACCTGATATTGGGCGAACGCGACATCAGCGAAGACAATGCCCCGTATTATGCCGGTGCCTTTATCCTGAAAGTGGACGAATGGGGTCAGGTGGTGTCCGAACTGGAAGTAACATCCGATCAGGTGAACCCACTGGCGCCTCTTTTGAAGGTGGGCGACAAGATTTATTTCTTCAACATGGATCCGCTCACTACCCAGGCGCAACTGTCGGAGGTGAGCCCCAACGGAAGTTTGGTTTCTACTACGCTGGTCAATGGGGTGTTTTATCCGGCAGCCGCAGCGGTGGATGGAAACGGTTTTGTGGTATTGGGGTATGACAACGCCACGCGCGAGAGCGTGATCTCGTTGGTTTCCACCTCGGGTGTAGCCTCTGCGCAAAAGGGATTTTCCGTGGGCGCAGGCGATGCCGCGGAAGAACCCATCATTGAACACTACAACCGCACCGGCAAAGTATTCCCTTTTCAAGTGGGCAAAACCGCCAGCGGGCGCTACTTCTTCAACGGCTTTTACGACTACACCTTCTCGCTGGTGTTTACCGATTTGGCCGCAGACGGGCCGCTGGGCCGGGTAAATGGCAACCAAGACAAAGGTGGATTCAGCCAACTCATGCCCCTGGAGGGAAATCGCTATGCAGCCGCTACGTTCAGTTTCGGCCGTAATTTCTTGATGCCTTCGGTCACCCTCAACGAGTCTGCTACCGATCAGGTGTCAAATCTGGAAGATGCGGGCGGACTCTCCTTGCTGGAACTGACGCCCAATGCCATCGTAAAAATTTACTCTGTCACAATCAACGGCACTCCGGTTACGCTGTATGCGAGCAACACGGTGAGCAAACAAATCTCGTTGTACGCCTATGACCGCACCGCGGGCACGTTGATGGGCACACACTATCTGGGTTTCTCCAATCCCTTCGAAGTAGGCGCAGTGACCCCTACAGCCGATGGCGGCTTGGCCATCTGTGGAACCACGTATGTGGCGGGGCGTTTTCCGCGGGCCGTGTTGTTCAAAATGTCGGCCGACAAAGTCAATGAGGCTTTTTAGTTCATCCGGACGACTGCCGGAGTGATATTTTCGCGATTCCTTTTATTATTTACCTGCTTTTTATTCCTTCGGCTCTGATTTCACCGTCAGGGCCTTTTTTATTGTATGATCTCCATCCGCGAACAAGTAAGTCTCAAAGCATTCAATACGTTTGGTATCGATGTGCGCGCCCGCTTCTTTGTAGAGGTAACCCAACCCGAAGACATGATGGCGTTGTTGCAACTCCCCGTGTATCAAGACAACCAACGCCTGGTGCTGGGTGGCGGAAGTAATGTGCTCTTGACACGCGACTTTGACGGGCTGGTGATCAAAAACAACTTGAGAGGGCAGCGGATCGACCGCGAAGACGACCAGCGCGTTGATCTGACGGTGGCCAGTGGCGAGGAATGGCATGCGTTGGTTGTCCGGTGCGTGGCGCAGCAATGGGGCGGCATCGAAAATCTTGCACTGATACCCGGCACCGTAGGCGCAGCACCGATTCAAAACATCGGTGCGTATGGCGTGGAGCTAAAAGAAGTGGTGCAGTCTGTGCACGGCATTGACCTGACCCGCGGCTTGGCCAGGTCTTTCTCCGCGAGCGAATGTCGCTTCGGCTATCGCGAGAGCATCTTTAAGCACGCGTGGAAAGAAAAATTTTTTATCTCAAGTGTTACTTTAACACTGACAAAAAAAAGTCACGCGTTGCGCACGCACTACGGTGCGATTGATGAGACGTTGAAAAAGAAAAATCAATTGCCCTCGTTGCAATCCATCTGCGAAGCAGTGATTGACATTCGAAGTCAAAAGCTGCCCAATCCCACACAGATCGGCAACGCAGGAAGTTTTTTTAAAAATCCATCCATCGATGCAAACGCATTTGAAAAATTACAAAATACTTATCCATCGATCCCTAATTATCGTGCTGAAAATCAACTGATTAAGATACCTGCAGGTTGGTTGATCGAACAGTGCGGATGGAAAGGGAAACGCATCGGCTCTGTAGGCGTGCATGCACAACAAGCATTGGTGTTGGTCAACTATGGCGAAGGAACCGGCACTGCTATTTTGGATTTGGCGCGCGCCATTCAACACGATGTAATGGAAAAATTTTCCATTGTGTTGACACCCGAAGTCAACATCATTGGATGAACGAAGGTAGAAGAGTTATGATGACACGAAGTGCTTTTCGATCGATAACGATTTCCAGCACTTTTGAAAATTTCTTCAAAAAGTTTTTGCGAAATAATTTTTTGTTATACCTTTCGGTAACGTTTAACAAATTTTTAATCTAAACATTAAACGCTATGGCAAAAAAACCCGCAAAGAAAGCAGCCAAGAAAGCAAAGAAGGCTGCCAAGAAGAAGAAGTAATCAAGCTTGCTTGATGCTTTTAGAAAAAAGAAGCGGTCCAGGACCGCTTCTTTTTTTTTCGGGTGTGTCAACACATCACAACGGCAGCTTCCTCGTTTTGGATTGTACTAAATTGACAGGATGGGAAAATTGTATTGATCGGTGTAACCGCACCCTATTCAAAAGCTTGCCCGGAGCACAATCATGACTTGTCTTCTCGAGTTGCAGCGGCAAACAATCACGCGCCACCTGTCAGCCGATTGATTAGGGTTGGGCTACAACCGCGTCAATTTGAAATGACCCGTTCCATCCGCTCTTATTTCTTTCTTTATCTTTGACCCACCGTGAGCAAACCCGCCTTTGACGACATCTTCATGGAGTTGGCCGTAAACCTGGCCAAGCGATCGCACTGCATCAAACGGCATGTGGGCGCGGTGCTCACCAAAGACACGCGCATTATTTCCATCGGCTACAACGGCCCACCTGCCGGCACGCACAACTGTGATGAAGAGTGGCCGGAAGTCGGCTGCCCGCGTGATTCCAAAGGCGGTTGTTCGCTGGCCTTGCATGCCGAACAAAACGCCATTTTGTATGCCGTGAAAAACAAAACATCCGTAGAAGATGCCACCCTGTATGTGACTTTGTCGCCCTGCCTGGCATGCTCGCGCATCATCTACAGCATGGGCATCAAGCGCGTGATTTATCTGAACTCCTATGCCGAGCACAAGGGGCTGACATCCGATGAGGGTGTCGACTTCCTGCTGCGCTTTGGGGTGGCCTGTGAAAAATACAACGGTCAGTTGACCAACGTGACGCACATGATCTAAGCCCACGGGCTTGCTTCAACTCACCGATGTACCGAAAACAAAAACGCCCTGCTCTGAGGGGCCGGGCGTTTGGTGATAACCACGTATGGTGGACTGCCTATTGGAAAGAGGCAAGTGCCTTTTCGATATCGCTAATCAATTTGGCGGTGATGCCTTTGGTCTTTTTTGTCTGTTCGGCTTTTAAGATCGTCAATGCTTTGGAGGCCATTTCATATAAGCCTGCCGGGTTGCCATCGTGGCGATAGCTACCCAAACACCATTCGATGTCGGCCTGTAGCGCGGGCTCTATGCCCAACGCTTTCAGTTTGGCATGAATGGTTTCCGAAATGCTGTCGATTGAAGGAGGAGCCACTTTTGCCTTGGAAGCGCTCTTCACGGGTGTTTTGGTGGTCTCTTTCACCGCTGTTTTTGCCATGGTTCTGCTGTTTTGGTCGCAAAGGTAGGGCTAACCGTTAAAGTGAGGCAAGTAAATGACCCACAATAGTTACGCAAACGAGTGTGAATCAATTTGAATTTCAATGGATTGCATAGGCCCAAAGGACGTTGTTTGGGGCATCTTTGGCATTGGTTGATGGCTGATTTTCCCAGGCAGAAAAAAACAAAATAAGTCCTATTGATGTGCGTGGCGCGGCATTAACCCCGTGGTGTCCGTCAATGCCAGCATAAACGCTTTCAACTGACGCTGCTCGTGTTGGCTCAACTGTAGCGGATCGGGTGGCAACGTTTGGTTGGGCAATTCAATGCCAATGCCCGCGCCCCCACCCTTGTTGTAAAACTGGATCACATCTTCCAGCGTAGCGTATGCCCCATTGTGCATGTAGGGCGCGGTGAGTGCAATGTTGCGCAGCGTAGGTGTTTTAAACATGTGGCGATGCAATTCCCGATGGTAGGTACCGTACTTTCCCAAGTCCGGATCAACGGTGGCATGGGCAGTGTCAGCGCGCGTAGCAACACCCAATACTTCCGACTCGGATTTTAGATAGAGCGGAGGCAGCGTGCCGTTGGTCAGCGGCATAAAATGACAGGTGGCACACTTGGCTTTTCCCATAAACAGGTTGAGGCCCGCGATCTCATCGTCATTCAACTGGGTAGTATCGCCCCGCAGATAACGGTCAACGGGTGCGTTGAACCCATTCAACGATCGGATGTAGGCAGCCAGCGCGGCCAATACGGTACGTTCACCTATTGCCTGCCCCGGGTAGGCTTTTTCAAACAACGACCGATAGGTGGATTGTCCTTGTAACCGTTCCGCAGTGATTTTCAAATCGCCCTGCATTTCTTCGGGATTGGAGACTACGTCCGCAATCTGATCTTCCAAAAAGTGAACGCGCGAATCCCAAAATTGTGTTTTCTGAAAACCCGAGTTGATGAGCGTGGGCGCATTGCGCAAAACCGTGCGCGCATGTAAGAGCGTCTCGCTTTTCGCCAACCCATCCGTAAAGGCACGTTGGGGTTGATGACACGAAGCACACGAACGGGTGCCCGTACCCGATAAGATGGGATCGAAAAACAGTTTCTCGCCCAAGTCAACGGCCAACGGGGAAGCGTTCCGGTTGTAACCCGGTACAAAATGATTGATGTTCAGCGAACCCGAGTCCAAAAACGAAGCATAGCTCAGATCCACCGCCCACACAAGGCTGTCCTTGGGGAGATCCAGTGACCGCTCTACCGCCAGCAATGCCTGCGTGGCCCTTCGCCATGACTTTCGGATAAACGCTGCGCGATCAAAGGAGTCAAAGTCGCGGTGCTCGGCCAGATGGGCGCGCGCCCGTGTGATGGCCTCCGTCCATGCGGACTGCACCGTTGGATTGACTTCATACAACGACACCACCCGCGCGATCCCATCAAGCGAAGAGACGGCCTCGCTCAGCGAGTGCAGGGCCACGGGCGAATCGAACCCGGTAATACCCAAGCTCATGACCCGCATCAATTGCAGGCGCAGGGCCTTAAAAATGCTTTCATCGGTGAGTATATTATCTTCGCATAACCTGCGCAAACGCAAGCTGGCACTATGCAGCATTTTTACTTCTGATTCGAGGCGCGCGCGCTGTGCCGTGTCTACCTCTGGAAAAAGCATTTCCTCTAACACCTGAAAGCCGGTGGCCTCCACCACTTTCATGTCATATTCCTCTTCTTCGTCAATAGCGGGACCGTTCAAAAAGTCGCAGATGCCGCCAAAGTAAAACTCATATAGCCCCTCGCCTTGTTTGTAATGGTGACGCGCCTGCGCAAATTGACCGGGCAGTAGCGACCACTGCTGTTGGTCCACGGCCGTCTGCATCGCCTTGGCATATAAGCCGATGGAGTCTGCCTGTTGGATCATGAATGCCTTTACCTGCCCCGCAGGCTTTGTGCGTGGCGAGTGACAACCTATCAGGGAAATCAAAAAAAGAAGTATCCAGAAGAAACGCATGGCGCAGACTTTTAACTATTAAGCAATGCTACGTGAAACCCGGGAACTTATTTTTAGCGCAAATGAAGAATCTCCTAAGCCAGCAAAAAGCAAGATTCAATTTCGGGCCTTGCATAACATCTGATACTAAAACTGCCCGGACGGTGAAGTCCAGGCAGTTTCTCAACTCACTCTATTACTCGTACGCAACAAAACTATTTCGGAAGGCCTTTTACGATCACTACTTGGCTGCCCTGGCGTTCGTTAGGCCGAAGGGTACCACCATCCACGCCTTTGAAGTCATCGCTCAACCATGAATGTGGCTGGATGCAAATCGCATAAGTGTCTTCGATGCCAATCTCTTTCGAAATGTCAATCATGGCTCCATACTCCCACGCGCCATAGCCCGAACGATCGGCCACAGGCTGAGGATACCCACCAAAAGGACCCACATTGTATTTGGCAGCGTCTACCTGATCGCGTCTGTGATCCAATACCAGCACCGGTTTCAATTCTTTGGTGGTCAGATTGAATTGATAAATGTAGCTGTCATGGGTTTGATCGTTGTACCCTGCGTTCGGGTCTTCTTGGATATACGCGAAGTTCGTGCCCACATAGATGTTATCAGGATTCTGGAAATCTTTGGCTCTGCCCGAGCGGTTGTCGCCATCCAGAATCAGTTCCAATGTGCCCTTCAACGGATCGGCAGCATCCAGATTGAGTTTGTACACGCGGCCGTATTTGCTACGGGCCGCATTACCGGCCTGTCCGGTTACGTTGAAATAGATTTCGCGGCCAACGCCATCTTTGCGATAGTCGATGTCTTCCACACGTCCAAAGGCAATTCCTTTGAGCTGCGTTGACAGCGCATTCAACTCGCCCCCTGTTTTGGATATGTGATTTTCTAGTTGGACAAACTCAACCGATACCGGTGTGTTTTCAACCAAATCCATTTCGCGCGGGTTTTGATCCACCCTGCGAAGCAGATACAGCGACCCGGTCGTAAAATCGCCCGGTGAATTGGATACGTACATGGCTACTTGCCCACCGTCTGTGCCTGAGTCATCATCTCCGACAATGATCACCGTTTTGCCAGCATAGGCCGTTTTCGGAAGAGGTACGGCATTTTCAGCGCTCCAACGGCCCAGACTTAAGAGTCTCCGGGTTTGTGAAGCCAACCCTGCGCTGGCCCGGGGATCCAATGCATGGGTGAGCGACTCCGGACCGCTTTCACCGCAAGTCAAAAAAACGGGACCAAATCCATGCTCTTCTTCGGTGGCCAACGTGGCGGAGCACAGGCGCCATTCGCCTCCCGTGGAATTTAAAATATACTCGCCCTTTACGGGAGTGAATGTCTCATCGAGCGTAATACGCGAAACGGCAAAATTGTCTTCGTGGTTGACCACAAGCGAAAACGTGCCATCGGGGTTTTTCAACAGGCCTGCGCCATCGGCAGAGCCGCCAAATGTAAAATTGGGTGATGCTGCATACGCATCGTCACTGCCAACTAACGAGAAAATCTCAAGATTCTCGAATCCGCTGAGCGGCTTGATCAACGCGGGTGTCACCGAGTGATTTTTGAGTTCGATTTGCGTGGTAGGATTGTCCGTGTCGTCATCGCTGCCACATGCAGCCATCACAAACAACAATGCCACCGCCAACAAGGTCACATAGGATCGGTTTTGATTCATACTTTTTTTATTCAAAAGTAGATCACCGATACGATGTGCAGATTATGCACATTTTAATCCTACTTTAATTTGTGTTGCCTAAACATAACGTGGGCTTGACACACAGCCGGTGTCCGGTGGCTATTGCCGATTCAAATCCCAGTTGGTGCGCTGGTAGGTGATGTCGAATTTCTGTTTGTAGGCCGTTTCAATCTGCGATACCTTCGACCGCACCGTCACGTGCTTGCGGATAAATACTAATACACTGGCGTATCCCCTTTTGAACTCATTTTCAAACTGTTTGAACAGCGGGTTCATCTCCACTTTAAACCCGTTATCATCGATGGTCAGCCCCAAATCGCTGTTGACAAAAGCGGTGGTAACGGCCGTCAGGTCTTTTTCAATGGTGGCATTTTCATACGCCACGTTGCGCAGCGGAGAGGATGAGCGGTAGCCGCGGCCCAGGGCCAAGAGCACGCGCGCATCGCGGTAGGTGGCCATCAGGTATCGTTCCAACTCGGCCAGCGACATCGACCGGCCGGCCACCGTGTGCGTACTGTCGTAAAATCCGGCCACTTGCACCACCGAGGCGGAGCGGTAGGGATTATACAGCAACGCGCTGTCTTCAATGACTGACTTGATCACCAAGGCATTGTAGGCGTTGATATAAAACGCCAAGCTGCGGCCGCGGGCACTGTCCAGTTGGCTCAGGTAGCGATAGAAAATAGCGCTGTCTTCCTGAAAGCCGTGATAGTTGACAAGCCCTTCGGGCGATACCCACTTGTTGTACAGATAATTGAGCGTATCTGTGGCAGGGTCGTCATGGCGTTGCGCAGACACCGAGACCGTGACCCAGATGGTTAGGAAACAAAGAGAAAGGGGCTTCAAGGAATCAACATTCAAAGTTCAAGAAAATTCAACATTCAAAACTCAAAATTCAAAATTAAATCCGATCCAATCTTGAATTTCGAATGTTGAATGTCGAATTCTACGTTCATTCCCCCTGATAGGCAATGCGGTACACCACGCCTGCCTGGTCATCGCTCACCAGCAACGCGCCATCGGGTGCCACCAACACGTCCACGGGGCGGCCCCAAACTTTTTGCGAGGCGTCATCCATCCACCCGGTGGCAAACGGCCTATAGTCAGTGGCTTTGCCCGTCTCGTCCAGCGTAACCAAACTCAGCTTGTAGCCGCTTTTCTTGCTTCGGTTCCACGACCCGTGCTCCGCCAAAATAATTTGATTTTTGTATTCCGCGGGAAACATATCGCCCGTGTAGAACTTTACCCCGAGGGGAGCCACGTGCGCACCCAGATTTTGCACGGGTTCGGTGAAGTCAGTGCATGGTTTTTTGTCGCCAAACTCCGGGTCTTTGAGTATGCCGCCATGGCAATAGGGGTAGCCAAAATGCATGCCCGATTGAGATGCGCGGTTCAATTCGCAGGGGGGTATATCATCGCCCAGCATGTCGCGGCCATTGTCGGTAAACCACAGGTGGCTGGTTTGCGGATGCCACGTAAAGCCCACGGTGTTGCGCACCCCGCTGGCAAACACTTCCATGCCGGTGCCATCGGCATTCAGGCGGGTAATGCTGGCGTATTGTTTATCTTCCGATTCGCAGATGTTGCACGGGGCGCCTACGGGCACGTACAGTTTGCCATCGGGCCCAAAAGCAATGTACTTCCAACCGTGGTGCGCTTCGGTGGGATACTTATCGTACACGGTTTCCAATGCCCCCGGATTGTCGAGTTTGGTTTCGACATCCGTTATTTTCGAAATCTTGCTCACTTCTGCGATGTACAGATCGCCATCGCGAAACGCCACCCCATTGGGCATATTGAGGCCACTGGCCAATACCCACGTTTTATCCGCTTGGTGGTCGCCATCGGTGTCTTTCACTGCATACACTTTGTCCTCGTCCTTATTGCCCACAAACAAGGTGCCGCTGGGCGAAAGGGCCATCGACCGCGCATTGGGCACTTCGGCAAACACCGAAATCGCAAAACCTTCGGGCAATTGGATGGAACTTAACGGCAGGCCTTCGGGTGCCGCTGCCTGGCTCGTGGTTTCCTTTTTCGAACACGACCATGCCAGCAACAAAACAAAGGCCACGGTGACAAGGGTAATCTTATTCATATCGCACATATATAAATCAACGACAAAAATAGGGCTCCCGTGTCGGAAACCAACTCGGTTTCCTTAAACGGCCCAAAAGTGTCGCTCTTTTATGAAAAGACGCCCATTTGCCCGGCAACCCTTATTTTTGTGCCGTGTTATCCGTTTCCAACATCTCCTATTATATAGGAGGCCGCGCGCTGTACGAAAATGCCTCCCTGTTTGTCAAACCGGACGACAAAATCGGGCTTATCGGCCTCAACGGCCGCGGAAAGTCCACCTTGCTGCGCATCATCCACAACGAACTGCGCATCGATGCGGGCTCTATCTCCAAGGCAAAGGACTGTACCATTGGGTTTTTAAACCAAGACCTGCTATCCTATCAGTCGGAAGATGCCATCCTTACCGTGGCCATGGGTGCCTTTAAAGATGCCGTGGACACGCAGCGCGAGCTGGAAAAAACCATCCATAAACTGGAAACCGAGTACTCCGATGCGCTGGTGGAACGCCTGACCAAACTGCAAGAAAAATTTGAGCAGTTGGACGGCTACACCATGCAAGCCAAGGCCGAAGAAGTGCTGGAGGGAATCGGCTTTTCCACCGCTGACCTGCACCGGCCCCTGCGCGAGTTTTCGGGCGGCTGGCGCATGCGCGTGATGTTGGCCAAGTTGTTGTTGGAGAAGCCCTCGCTGCTCATGCTGGACGAACCCACCAACCACTTAGACCTGCCCTCCATCGAATGGGTGGAAAACTACTTGCGTAACTACGAAGGGGCGGTAATCATTGTCTCGCACGACCGCACGTTTTTGGACAACGTGATCAATAAGACCGTGGAGGTAACGCAACAACAGTTGGTCACCTACGAGGGCAACTACAGTTTCTACCTGCAAGAAAAAGAACTGCGCGAAACCATCCAGCAAAATGCCTTCGAAAACCAACAAGCCAAGATCCGGCAGACGGAACGGTTTATTGAGCGCTTTCGCGCGAAAGCGACCAAAGCCCGGCAGGTGCAGTCGCGGGTGAAAGCCCTTGAGCGCATGGATCTCATTGAAGAAGTAGTGGACGACACCGTGGTCATCAACTTCAACTTCAAATTTCAACAGCCTTCGGGCCGATTTGTGGTCACGCTCAAAAACGTGTCCAAAGCCTATGGCGAACTGCAGATATTGGCCAACACCCATGCCGTCATTGAGCGGGGCGACAAGATTGCCTTGATCGGTGCCAACGGCAAAGGGAAGTCCACATTGCTGCGCATCATCAGCGGCAGCGAGCCGATCGAGGGCGAGCGCGTGCCGGGCTACAACGTCATCCAAGGTTTTTATGCGCAGCATCAATTGGAGTCGTTGCATGTCGAAAATGAAATCCTGGAAGAATTGAAGCAGGCCGGCAGTCCAAAAACAGAACAAGAGCTGCGGGGCGTGCTGGGGTGTTTCTTGTTTTCGGACGATGATGTGTACAAAAAGATCAAGGTGCTTTCGGGCGGTGAAAAAAGCCGCGTGGCCTTGGCAAAAACGCTGATCTCCGAAGCCAACTTCCTGCTGTTGGATGAACCCACCAACCACCTGGACTTCATCTCGGAAAACATCTTGATACAAGCCCTTCAGCAATACCAAGGTTCGTTTGTCGTGGTTTCGCACAACCGCCACTTCATCAGCCAGATCGCCAATAAGATTTGGTATATCGAAGACAAACAGATCAAAGAGTACCCCGGCACATACGAAGAGTATGAGTATTGGCGCAAAAAGAATGCAGGCTCGGAGGTCGCGGTGAAGCCTTCCCCCAAAAAGGAAGAAAAAACGTCCAAGCCCGAAAGCCTTTCGGCCCAACAGGAGCGCGACCGCAAGCTGAAGACGCTGCGCGCGGAATTGAAAAAAGTGGAAGACCACATCAACCCGGCCACCGATCGGAAAAAAGCCCTGGAGCTAGAAATGACCAAGCCCGAAGTCTTCAGCGACTTTGCCACGCTGACCGGCCTGCAAAAACAGTTAGAGACCGCGCAAGCGGAGATCGACACCATCAACCAACGGTGGGAGGATTTGGTGATGGCCATCGATGAACTGGAAAAGCGGTAGCTTGGCCTAACCTCAAAAATCACTACCTAGTAAGTAGCAGACAATTCCTTCCCCGCTCCTCCGGAGAGGGGAGCACAAGCCCTCCTTGACGCAGCCATTCGGATGGGGTGAGGTCAACAGATCTGACATAGACCTTTGAGATTCATTCGCATGCAAACCAGCTTATGCCATCATAAACCCCGCTCCAAAAATCACGCAGGCAATCCCTTCCCCTCTCCTCCGGAGAGGGGAGCACAAGCCCCGCTTGACGCAGCCATTCGGATGGGGTGAGGTCAAACCGAGACCTCGACTGCCGGATTGATTTGCCACGCCTCCTCTTCATTGCCAATTCTGCTGCTTAACCGTACCTTTGCCGCATGACGTGGTTTCGGAGTTTGGGGTGGGCGGAGTGGTTGTTGATCGGGGCTTTCGTGGTGGCCTATGGCCTGTACCTGGCGCGCATCATCCGCATTGCCCGGCAGTTGAACACCTCATTCGATACCATTTTTATCAAACTTGTGTTGCGCACGGGCATCTTCGTGTTGCTGTGGGTGGCGTGGATGGGCCCCGCCATCGGCAAGTCAAAACGCGAAATCAAATCCGTGGGCAAGGACATCATGATCTGCGTGGACCTCTCCAAATCGATGGATGCCACGGACGTGCAACCCTCGCGACTGGAAAAAGTAAAGTATGAACTCAAGCGTTTGTCCGAGGCCTTTAGCAGCGACCGCATCGGCCTGGTGATTTTCTCCTCGGAGGCCTTCATGCAATGCCCCCTCACCTACGACCAGAACGCACTCCATCTTTTTATCGAGACGATGAACTCCGGCTTGGTGCCCAGCAGCGGTACGGACTTTGGCCCTGCGCTGCGCATGGCACTAAACAAGCTCAAAAATCAGGAAGGGCCCAGCACCCAACAGAAATCAAAGATTGTGTTGCTGATCAGCGATGGCGAAGACTTTGGCGAAGAAACGAGCGACATCATACGCGACATTGAAGACCAGGGCATCAAACTGTACACCTTGGGCGTGGGCACGGAAAAAGGCGGACAAATTCCTGCGGCACGAGGTGTAAAAACTGACAACACCGGCCAGCCCGTGGTAACCCGGCTCAATCCCACGGCATTAAAAGAACTGGCCAGCAAAACCAAAGGCGATTATTTTGAAATCAACGAACGCAAAAACGAAGTGACCAAACTGATCAATACCATCAGTCAACTGGAGGGCGAGGTGCGCGATGCGCGCTTTGTGGATGCCAGTGCCAACCGCTATTTTTATTTTCTGGCCGCGGCACTGGTATTATTGTTGCTGGATGCGTTTGTTGCCCTACGTACCGTGCGGATTTGACCATGAAACAGACAATGTATCTTTTGGCGGCTGTTCTGTTGGCCCTCGGCTTGGCCGGTGGCCTGGCTTCGTGGATGGTCTGGCGCCAATCGCCCATTGCCGAATATAACCACTTGATACGCGAAGGAAAGAAAGGGCTGCTGGGGGGCAACGCCAAAGGTGCCCAGCAAAGCTTGGGCCGTGTGCTGGACTCGTTGAAGATATCGGATGAGCGCGTGGCGCTCAACTTCGCCCATGCAGGGTTTATCGTGCGGCAAGAGGCCGGCCGTGATGACACCACGCAGCGATACTCGCTGGATACCGTGCGCACCGTGTACAACGCCCTGGGCGCTTCGCCCCACGCCACCCTGGCCGCAGTGGCCCAAAACCAGTTGGGCAACACCGAGGTAAAATTTGCACCACCTGACCCCGCGCAACTGGAAAACACCTTGCAAGAGGCGATCAACCACTATAAAAATGCCCTTCGGAAAGATCCTGCCAATGATTCCATCCGGTACAACTATGAGTTGCTGCAGCGCGTGCTAAACTTCCCCAACGAAGTGCTGGCCACGGTCGATCGGCTGGTGAGCCAACGGCAATATGGCCTCGCCTACCAGTTTCTGGCCCTGTCGCGGCAGCGCGACCCACGGTTGGATACATATGCCGATATGGAACAGCGTTTGAAAGCGATCTATGAAATTGACAAACAACCCTGACACCATGCGCGTTTGCTTGACACTGTTTTTTTTACTGGGAAGCCCGCTGCTGTGGGCGCAGGGCGGCAACGAATACTTTCATCAAGGGTCCGGTCAGTTTATTCATAAAAACACGGACGAGGCACTGGCCAGCGTAAACAAAGGGCTGCGGGCCGAACCTTCCAACCAAAAATTGCAACAACTGAAAAAACTCCTGGAACAGGAAAAGAAAGACCAACAACAAAAAGAAAAGGAACAACAGCAAAAGGAGCAGCAGCAAAAGCAAGATCAACAGAAAAAAGACCAGGAGAAAAAAGAACAAGAGAAGAAAGAGCAAGAGAAACAGGAACAAGAAAAGAAAGACCAGGAAAAAAAAGAGCAGGAAAAAAAAGAGCGAGAACAAGAGAAGCCGGAGGACAAGCCCGAAGAAAAAAAGGAAACACCCCCCGACCTATCTGAAAAACTGAAGCAGTTGCAAATTGACGAGCAGAAAGCCCGCATGATCCTGGAAGCAATGAAAAACCAGGAGATCCAATATTTACAGCAAAACAAACGCAAGGCCACCAGGCCCAAAGACAAAAATAAACCCGACTGGTGATGGCTAGGTTGTGGGTGGTTGATCGTTGATAAGGTTAGGTGTTAGGATCAGAAATTTTGAATATTGAACATTGAATTTAAACACAGCCATATGAAGGAGGTATACATCGTGTCCATGGCCCGCACGCCCATCGGCAGTTTTGGCGGCACGCTAGCGAGCATCAAAGCCACCCAGTTGGGTGCCATTGCCGTAAAAGGCGCCCTGAGTAAAATCAACCTCTCTTCCGCGCTGGTGGATGAACTGTTTATCGGGAACGTCATCTCCTCTGGGTTGGGCCAAGCACCCGCCACTCAGGTAGCGGTGGCAGCCGGCATGGGGTACAACATTCCCTGTACGCTCGTCAACAAAGTGTGTGCTTCCGGCATGAAGGCCATTATGCTGGCTGCGCAGTCCATCCAACTGGGCCATAACAGCATCGTGGTGGCGGGCGGCATGGAAAACATGAGCAGCATCCCCTACTACCTCACCAAGGCGCGCTATGGCTATAAGTATGGAAATGGTGAACTGCTGGACGGCCTCACCTTTGATGGCCTCACCGATGTGTACAACCAGTGCGCCATGGGCGTCTGTGCCGACAACACCGCCAAGGAAATGAACATCACCCGTCAGCAACAAGATGCCTATGCCATCGACAGCTACCAGCGGGCCGCAGCCGCGTGGGCAGCGGGTAAATTCAAAGACGAAGTGGTGCCGGTGGAAATTACCGGTAAGAAAGGTGACACCACCCTCTTTGCCGAAGACGAGGAATACAAAAACGTCAACTTTGATAAGATTCCACAACTCAAGCCCGTGTTCACCAAAGAAGGTACCGTGACGGCCGCCAATGCCTCCACCATCAATGACGGGGCCGCAGCCGTGGTGCTCATGAGCAAAGAAAAAGCAAAAGAACTCGGGCTCACACCCATCGCCAAAATCCTCGGCTTTGCCGATGCCGCCCACGACCCCATGTGGTTCACCACTGCCCCTTCGCTCGCCATCCCCAAAGCCATGCAACGCGCAGGGGTCGATACGAAGGATGTCTCCTTTTACGAGATCAACGAAGCCTTCGCGGCCGTAGCCATTGCCAACAATCTCAAGCTCAGCCTCGACCCCACGCGCGTTAACGTAAACGGGGGCGCGGTTGCGCTCGGTCATCCGCTCGGTGCCTCGGGCACGCGCATCACCATGGCGTTGGCTTCTGTGTTGGGCCAAAACAAGGCCAGCATTGGCGTGGCCGGCATCTGCAATGGTGGCGGGGGCGCCTCGGCCATCGTCATCGAACGGCTGTAGAAAGACTCGATCAGCCTACCGGACAAAATAGAAAGTCGTTTGCTTCGTTTTGGTAACATGTCTCTAAACAACCGCTTGCCCTTTTCTAAACGCCACATCCGTTTTTGCGCAGGCCCCCTGCTGGGGTGGCTGCTGTGCTGGGCCGCCACCGTGGCCACGGCCCAACCGCGTATGGTGCGCACGTACTACGACCCCACGAAGACACAACTGCAGGAAGAGTACACCGTGCTGCCCGACAATGCCGAGGTTATCCACGGCCCATACAAACGGTTTTACGCCAACGGCAAAGTGGCCTTGGAAGGCGCGTTTGACAATGGCTACCGCCACGGCCAGTTTTTGGAGTACAGCGAACAAGGCGCCCTGCTGCGCAAAATCGCCTATGACAACGGCATGCGCCACGGCCCCGTAGAAGTGTACAACACCATGGGGCTGCCCATCCAGCGCGCGTTTTACCACCAAAATAAATTGGTGGACTCCGTCAAGTCGTTTTTTGATACGGGCATCATCAAGAGCGAATCCATTTTTGCGGAGGGTAAACCCGATGGCCTGCTAAAAGAATATTTCCCTTCGGGCAAGCTCCGCAAAGAAATCCCCTATCAAAACAGAGTACCCAACGGCATCACGCGCACCTATTACGAAAGTGGCGTGCTTGAAACAGAAGTAAACTATGTAGACGGCTATGTGTCCGGCCTATACAAATCCTACTACCCCAACAGCCAACTGGAAATGGTGTATGAAATCAAACCCGGCCAAAAAATGGGCGACTTCAGAAACTATGACCCCGAAGGTCACCTCACACTGGAAGGCCACTTCATAGCCGGCAAACTTCATGGCGACAACACCGGCTACTATCCGGACGGCAAAATTAAACATCGGTTCAACTACAAAAACGGGCTCAAGACGGGCACCAACATCGCGTACCATCCCAACGGACAAATCAAACACAAAGAACAGATTTTCGGCACGGGCATCCTCTCTACAGAGGAGGAATTCACCGAGCAGGGGAAACCGGTGTACGTGAAAAATTTCCGCAACTTCAAGCCCCACGGCAAGTGGACGTTCTTCTATGAAGACGGCAAGACGCAACGCGTGGAAGAACGCTATGTGGAAGGGCAGCGCCAGGGTCTGCACATACGCTACCATGCCAACGGCCAAAAGGCCATTGAGCAGACGTACGATAAAAATCACATCACCGGCCCCGCAAAAACCTACTTCGAAAACGGTCAGGTGGAGACCGAGGCCCACTACATGTTCAGCCGACTGCAGGGCCTCTTCACGGCCTATCATGCCAACGGCCAAATCAAAGAACAGGGCGAATACGTGGCCAACAAGAAGCACAAGGCCTGGAAGTACTATGACGAGCAGGGGCAATTGGTACGCACGGAGCAGTACAATGCCGGGCTGCTGGTGGAGCCGGACGGCAAGTAGGCGGCTAAGGTAAGACGTTTGGTAAGGAATATGAGGGCGGCTGGTGCGAGGCGTCCCACCGGGCTGTCGCTACTCGCCCCGGCCGTGGCGTGGCTCAAACAGGCCGCTCCATCCCTGCCGCGGGGAGGAGTACCGCCCTAGAGACGCCATCTGATGGTAGAGGCGCACCTACTGCACAAAAACATGTATTCGAATTCAGGCTATTTAAGCGGCCTTCTTGCGTTTTTTGGTGGCTGCTGCTATATTAGCACTACGTGCGATTGAACATAGGCAAGTGTTGGCGGCAAACCGTAACAAAGACCGTTTAATTTGACAAAGACAATTATAATTGATAATCAAAAGACAGAATTGAAATCAAGAGATCATCTCATTTCAATTTTAAACACTGCCCTGGCAGACAACTATCATGAAATATGGCTTGAAGGACATGGAAAGAGTGCCTTGTGCATTCTGACAAATCCTAAAAGTGCATTTTTTTTGTACCTAAGACATAGCGGTGTACCGGGACCATGGATACAAGCGTTGACTGGATAGAAGAGAATTAGAATCAATATTAAAAACCTCAAAGGGAAATTTGTACTTAATGTATTAACCCCCTAAAGGTTGGACAGAATGGTTATTTGAAATGTGTAGTGCTTTCCTACTCGCCAAATTCACTGAAAGTGAACTGGCTGCTCAAATGATTTTTTTCCTAACTTGAGCAGTAAATCTGCACAAAAAATGAGAAAATCCACTGTACTCGAATCCATCAATAAACTCCCAGACGAGTTCTCTATAGACGAGGTTATCGAAAGACTGATCATCATTGAAAAAATTGAAAAAGGACGCCAAGAAGCAAAGGACGGGAAGGTGAATACCGAGGAACAGGCCAAAACAAAGTTGACCAAATGGTTAAACTGATTTGGACATATCAAGCGATAAATGACCTCAGTGACATTGGCGACTATATTGCCGAGAATTCCGAAAAATATGCTAAGCTGACAATTGAAAAGTTATTTGAGAAAACTAATCTCTTAAAGACTTTTCCTCAGGCTGGCAGAATTGTTCCAGAGAAAAATGAAGAAAACATAAGAGAACTTATTGAGGGTAACTACAGAATCATTTACGAAATTGTTTCGCCAAACCAGATAAATATTCTAACCATTTATCATAGCGCGAGAAATTTGAAACTATAATGTTACCCTGAGGCCGTTCATTTAACCGCACCAAAACAGATTTAACGTCAAGCCAAGAAATCACCGTGCTGCGCTAACTGCGGTGGAGCGTACGGGGTTTCGAAGTGTCACAAAAAAACCTCCCCCACTCGCGTGGAAGAGGTCTCGTGGGTTAGGTTCAGGTACTTGCCGTGGGGAGGCAAGCGGTTAATCCCACTTCAGTTCGCTGTTCATGGCCGATACCTTCGGCTCGCCTTCTTCGGTTTCATGGTCTTCGCGCTGGTCAAACTGGCTGAAGTCCACGTTGGGCATCAACTCGTTCTTCACATGGTTCACCGTGTGGGTGAGCGCCTCCATAAATTTGTTGAAGTCCTCTTTGTACAAAAAGATCTTGTGCTTTTCATACGTGAAGCCCTCTTCGTCTTTGTGATACCGCTTTTTGCTTTCGGTGATGGTGAGGTAGTAGTCGTTTGAGCGGGTGGACTTGACGTCAAAAAAATAGGTGCGCTTGCCGGCCTTTACTTTCTCTGAGAAAATCTCGTCCCGGCCGTTTGGTTTGCTCTCTTCCACGGACTAATGCAGTTTGGTTAGGTTAGGTATAGTTCTCTGCTTTGGCACACCCAAGGTAAAAGGTTCCTTTTTTTAGTGCAAATTTTGAAAACACTTTTGGCGGTGGGGCGCGGGCTTATGCCGTTATTTGCCCAATTATCGCCAAAAAAAGCCTATTTTCAAGTCCATGGCCGCAAACTTTGCCGAAAACGCCCCCGCCCTCAGCCTGGAAATACGGGCCCGCCAACTGGTGGAAGGCTTCATCACGGGCCTGCACAAAAGCCCTTACCACGGCTTTTCGGTGGAGTTTGCCGAGCACCGGCTCTACAACGAGGGCCAGAGCACGCGCCACATCGACTGGAAAGTATTTGCCCGCACCGACCGGCTCTACACCAAACAATACGAAGAAGAAACCAACCTCCGCTGCCTCATCGCCATCGACAGTTCTTCTTCCATGTTTTACCCGCGGCCCTCGCTGGCCAAGTTCCGCTTTAGCGTATATGCCGCTTCTGCCCTCGCCTACCTGTTGCAGCAACAGCGCGATGCCGTGGGCTTATGCCTGTTCTCCGACAAAATAGAAGAGTACACGCCCATCAAGTCATCGTCCAGCCATTTGCAAAAGCTGTTTAACCTGTTGGAACAGCGGCTGGTGCAAACCGAGGGCGGCAAGCAAACCCACGTGGCGCATGTGCTGCACGAGGTAGCAGAGAAAACGCATAAACGCTCGCTGGTGATCGTGTTCAGCGACATGTTTGACGGAGGCGAGGATACGGCCGAATTGTTCAAAGCGCTGCAACACCTGAAACACAACAAACACGAGGTACTGCTCTTTCACGTGAGCGACCACCCCACCGAGCTTGCATTTGAGTTTGACGAGCGCCCCTACGAATTCATCGACCTGGAGACAAACGAGCGGCTGCGATTGCAGCCCAGCGAAATACGCGAGCGATACGAGCAACAGTTGGCAGCCTTTCACCGCGAGCTGGAGATGAAATGCCACCAACTAAAAGTCGATTTTATCTCTGCCAACGCGCAGACGCCCTATCAGCAAGTGCTGCAAGCCTACCTGATCAAGCGCTCCAAAATGCGCTGACGGGCGGGGGCTGTGACAATTTGATACAACTTTCGTTGGCCGCGGCCATGCAAAAAACCGTATGATTGTACTTGTATCGCCATGAACCCCACCCAGCGGATAGCCCTCATCCTCACAGCCGTTTTTCTGATACCGGCCTTGTTTTTCTCGGTGTATGAAATCTCATCGCTGACCAAAGACGAAAAAATGATTGGCGAGATCTATGAAAAACAACTGGAAAGCATCCTCTTTTCGGTCAACCAGTATTCGGATGACGTGATCAACGACTGGATGTCGAAAACACAGGTAAGTTTGGATGCGGCCGGTAGCGACAACCCCGGGTTGCAAAACCTGCTGGCGCTCAACACCCCGCTGCACGTGATCTTCTATAGCGATACGGTCGGTCAGGAGCCAATCTTGTTCGCCTACTCGCTCGATAGCGCACGCATCCCGCACATGCGGCCGGCCATCGAACACACGCTGGCAGAGCACGATGCCCAAATACGCCAGTTGGTACGCTACAAACGAAGCGGTTTTCAAAAAAACGAAGTGCTTGCCTCGGCCGACACGGCCCTGCGCGATTATCACCTGGTTTGCTTTATCAGCGAAAATGCAAACGCCAAACTCCGCCCGGCCGGGTTTGTGGTGGAGCCTTCTGCTTTTGTGGAAGATCTGGTGGGGCCGAAACTGCAAAAGATTGCTAAAGACCAGTTTGTGTTGGCCGTGTATGAAAAAGGCCAGGCTTCACCCGTGTATTCGACCCTTTCGGGCGATACGGTGACCACGGCCATGCTCACCAAGGACTTTTGGGTTTTTCCCGGCTACACGTTGGGCATCCGCACGCAGGGTGCCTCGCTGCAACAACTGGTGCGCCAACGCACGCAAACCAATTTGATGTTGCTGATCGGGCTGGATGTGATCTTGATTGTGGCGGTGGTGTTGGCTTTCCGCAGCGTAAAAAAGGAAGTACAACTGGCCCAAAACAAGGCTGACTTTGTAGCCAACGTATCGCACGAAATACGCACGCCTTTGGCGCTCATCAGCATGTTTGCCGAAACGTTGGAAATGGGACGTGCGCAGTCTGATGAAAAAAAGCAGGAATACTACGCCATCATCAACCAGGAAACCCAACGCCTGACGGGCATCGTGAACAAAATCCTGAACTTCAGCCAGACGGAAGCCGGGAAAAAAACGCTGCATCTTCAACGCGTAGACTTGGCGCATGAAGTGAGGGACGTGCTGCGCGTGTATGACTTTCATTTGAAGAACAAAGGATTTGTCTGCAAGCTCGAGTCCGTGCCCGTGACGGAGGTGGTGGCCGACAAACAAGCGCTGGTGGAGATCATCATCAATCTCTTGGACAACGCTATCAAATACAGCCCCGAGGCAAAAGTGATTGACATACGCACGGGGCAAAATAGCCGCGAGGGCTGGCTGGCCGTGCGCGACTATGGCATGGGCATAGCCAAGGCAGATCAAAAACACATCTTCGACAAGTTTTACCGTGTCGCCAGTGGTAACTTAGCCCAAAGCCGTGGCACAGGGCTGGGGTTGTCGCTGGTGAAGCAGTTGCTCGCCCAACAACACGGACGGATACAGGTGGAGAGCGAACTGGGCAAAGGCTCCACTTTCACGATTTTCCTGCCCTTGGCTACCGAACCGACTTTATGATACGCATACTATTGATTGAGGACGAGCCCGCCATGCAGTTGGGCTTAAAAGATAACCTGGAGATGGAGGGCTACCACGTGGAGGTGGCTGGCGATGGCGAGCTGGGCTTGGGCAAGATCAAAGCGAATCCTTTTGATCTGATCCTGCTGGATGTGATGCTGCCCAAACTCTCCGGCTTTGACGTGTGCAAGAGTGCCAGGGCGGCCGGCATTGCCACGCCCATTGTACTGCTTACCGCCCGGGGCGAAGAGATCGACAAAGTGCTGGGGTTGGAACTGGGGGCGGATGACTACATCACCAAACCATTTGGCGTGCGCGAGTTGCTGGCGCGCATCAAGGCCATCTTGCGAAGAAGCGCGGGCATACCCGCCAAAGAGCTACAACTGATTTCCATTGGTCGGCTGCAGTTGGACTTCGCCTCCTTTGTGGCGCGCGAGCACGAAACCGAAGTAAAGCTGTCGCATAAAGAATTTGAAATCCTGGCGTATCTGTATCAGAACAAAAACCAGGTGGTAAGCCGCTACGACTTGCTGGAAAAAGTGTGGGGCTATGATGAGCAACCCACCACCCGTACGGTGGACAACTTCATGGTGCGCCTGCGGCAAAAAATTGAGGCAAACCCCAACCAGCCGAAAGTGATCTTGACCGTACACGGCACGGGATACAAAATGGTGATTGCGTAGATGGTTCCTGGGCGTATCAAGTCAACCCGCTGAATTTTTTGGTGAGTACGGTCTGGCACCCATCCTGAGCGGAGTGAGGATGCCATCCAAAAGAAAAGCTCTTCATCTCGTTGACCAGCCATCTCGCTGGCCTGCACCGCGCACCGCGAAGAATTTCCTCTGAGGTAATCGACACGCCCTGCCAAAGCGCAAGGCCCGCAGTGCTGCGAAGTATCATTTTGACTACGACTTTTTACTTCAGGGGATTCTTTGCTTCGGGCACCGGTATTGCAGGACGAGCGCGACCGATCCGGGTCAATGCTTTTCAACCCGTTGGGGTGTACCGGTCGCTCAGAATCGGGTTGGGGATTGAACATGAAGGCTCCGTTACATCTTGTTACAACCCTTTACCGGGCGGTGACATCTTCCCCCAAAACCCGGCCGTTATTTGTACCATGAACGGAAACAAAAAATCACCACCCAATAAACTACATGTTATGAAAACAAAAATGATGATCGCAGGCGTTTTGGTAGCCATTGTCGCCTCCCTGTCCGTGAAAGAAGCTTCGGCTCAAACAGCGGCCCCTGCCGTAAAAGTGATCCCCACCAGCGACAAAGACGTGATCAAACTCATCTACGGCTACGATGCGGAGCGCGTGGACATCAAGTTCTCGGATGCCAGCGGAATTATCGCCAGCGACCGCGTAAAAGGCAAAAGCTTTGAAGGCGGCTTCAACAAAAAATACCGCGTGGAGCGCAACGCCAACAAAGACTTTTGGATCGAAGTGTCCAGTGCCGACCTGGCCGTCACGTACCGCATGACTGCGGGCTCCAACGGCAAATGGATGGCCCAACTGGAAAAAACCACCTACAACTATCCCGTTGTAGCGTCTAAATAGGGTTTGTTTGGGGAGGGCGTTGTGGCCACTGGTCAGGCTGCGCGCCCTCACTCAAACATTTTTGTATTTTTAGAACAACTCATGCCGTTGATGACCCCGCGCCTCAAACCTATCCCGTCTTGAAAAAATGTTTTCTCATACTCCTCCTCTCCTGGCAAGCCCACGCATTCGCTCAGTCGATCAGCTTAAACGGCAGTTGGAAATTCCACATCGGAGACCGCGCCACTTGGGCCGACCCCAAGTTTGACGATACCGAGTGGGAGATCATTATCGCACCCTCGCCCTGGGAAGACGAGGGCTTTAACGGGTATGACGGCTTTGCGTGGTATCGCAAAAAATTTGACGGCAGGCGTTTGGACAAAAACCAGTCCTACTACTTGCACCTCGGTTACATTGACGATTGTGACGAGGTGTATTTGAACGGGACGTTGGTGGGCTTTTCCGGAACCATGCCCCCCAAGTTCAAAACGGCTTACAACAACGAGCGCAAATACAACCTGTCCAATGACGTGATCAACTTTGACGGGGAGAACGTCATCGCCATCCGGGTATTTGACGTGACGTTGGGCGGAGGCATCATCGAGGGCAAACTCGGCATCTTTCCGGCACCCAAAAGCCGCCTCCTGGTGGACTTGCAAGGGCTGTGGCAGTTTTACCGCACCTGGGAAGACGAAAAGCCGGCCGATGACTCGGATTGGAAAAACATCTTGGTGCCCTCACCGTGGGAACATCAAGGATATTCCAAGTACGATGGCAATGCCTGGTACAAGCGTGTGTTCTCCGTGCCCGATGGGCTGTTGGCCAAAGGCGAGGATCTCGTATTGCTGCTGGGCAAAATTGATGACTTTGACCGCACATTTTTGAACGGACGCGAGATCGGCAAAACCAACGATGGAAGGCGGTATGGCTCCAGCCAGTCGTTTGCCAAGTTCCGCGTGTACGACATCCCCACAGGGCTGCTGAAAAAACCCAACAACACCCTGGAGGTTTGGGTCGAAGACATGGGCAATGTCGGGGGCATCTATGAAGGCCCCGTGGGCATCACCACCCGCGAAAACTATGAGCGCTACTTCCGAAAAAAAGAGAGTTTTTTCTGGTGGGATGAGTAATAGAAAATAGACCGATTTCGGACACCTGCGGTCAAATGCGAACTATCAAAAGCCCAGAAATGGGCTTTTTTCGTTGTTTCCGATAGCTTTTTGCAATTGGAACGATCTTCGTACTCCCCGGTACAACATCCGAGATTCCCATGCTACAGAATTATGTCATTACGCTGGTGCGCAACTTCTTTCGGCAGCGCGAGTATTCCTTGTTGAACCTGGTCGGGCTGGCCTTGGGCATGGCTGCCTGCATTGTCATTCTCCTGTATGTGGCCAACGAGTTTTCCTACGACCAGCATCACCGGCTGCGCGACCGCATCTACCGCATCGTTCAATATCAAAAGGAGGGCAAGCCCATGGCTTGGGTGGGCGGAGGCATGGCCCCCATGGTACGCAACGAATTTCCGGAGTTCGAGCGCGTGGCGTCTGTCAGCAATGTGGCCACCTTGGTCTCCACCGTAAACGACCGTCCTGTTAGCTTTCGCGAGGAACGGTTGTTTTATGCTGAGTCCGATGTACTGCACATTTTTGACATCTCCCTGCTGGAGGGGCAGGCAGAAGGTGCGCTGACCCGAGCGGGCGAAGCCCTCCTCTCGCGGTCGCTCGCGCAAAAATATTTTTCAGGTCAATCGCCCGTGGGCCAAACGCTTCGCGTGGGCAAGTCCGAGGTGACCATTACAGGCATCTATACTGACTTCCCCGCCAACAGCCACCTGCATCCCGACATGCTCATATCGATGGCTACGTTCAAAGCGGAATACGGTTTCTCGGAAACGGACGACTTTGGCAGCTACTGGTGGCCGTTTACCTGGACGTACGTGTTGCTTCGTGAGGGGGCTACGGCAGAAGACATCAACGCGCGGTTTCCCGTCACCATCAAAAAGCATCGTCAGGAGCCGGAAGCCTCCAACTTTGTTCCCGCCCTTCAGGCGCTGAGCGAGATTCATTTTGCTGACTTTGTGAGCGAGATAGAGGCCAGCGGAAACCGGCAGTTGGTTTTTATTTTCATTTCCATAGCCGGCTTTCTGCTGTTGCTGGCCTGCGTCAACTTTATGAACCTGGCTACCGCGCGCGCGATGAAGCGGAGCAAGGAAGTGGGTGTTCGCAAAGTGATTGGCGCCAGCCGTTGGCAACTGGTTTCCCAGTTTATCAGCGAAGCATGGTGTGTGAGCGCGGCTGCCATGGCGCTGGCGGTAGTGTTGGCCGAATGTGCACTGCCATTTTTCAACAACCAATTGAACCTCGCATTGACCATCCCTTATCACGAACCGCAGCTGTGGTTGGCGTTAGTGGCGTTATTGGTGCTGGCGGGCTTGCTCGCAGGCTCTTACCCTGCCTTTTATCTCTCAGCTTTTAAACCAGCCACTGTGCTGAAGGGAAGCGCGCCCTCGCGCGTAGGTGGCACCGATCTGCGCAAGGTATTGGTCGTATTTCAGTTTTCGGTGTCCATCACACTCATCATCTGTTCCACCGTGGCGTACTGGCAAATCGACTTTCTGCGAAATGCAAACCTGGGCTTTGACAAAGAACACATCATCACGATCGACCAGTTGGGGGCCACCGGCACCTATGGCGCTCTGGTCGAAAAGCTTGAGCAGTCCACCGCAGTAGCGGCCGTGGCGGGCACGAACGCCCGACCCGGCATGGACAGCGGCTGGGGGCCCTTCCCGTTTGAGACCACAGGTATCACCGCCCAAGACCGCCTGCAACTAAAGCAGCAATTGGTGAGCTATGACTTTTTTGACATGCTCGGGCTGCTCATGGTGTCGGGCCGCACGTTTGACAAACGTACCGGAGCGGATGTGGGCCGCATGTACCTGATGCGCGACCAGTTTCCAGCCTACGATGGCCGCAACTTCATCATCAACGAAAGTGCCGCCAAATTGATGGGCAAAACCAATGAGGAGGTGCTGGGCCAGCCGCTGCGCATGTACACGGAAGAAAACGGGCTGTTGTATTCCGACTACCGGGGCACCATTGTGGGAGTGGTAAAGGACTATCACTCTACTTCGCTGCGCGATAAGATAGAACCCACGGCCTACCTGCTGGGCAATGGCAACTACTACGGAGCCGTGTTAGTGAAGTTGGCAGCCGGGCCGGTTACGGAACGCATCCAGGCCATTGAGCAACAATGGAAAGAGGTGAACCCGATGGTGCCCTTCACGTACAGTTTTCTGGACGAAGACATTGACCAACAATACCAGGCCGAAGAACGCCTCGGCATTTTGGTGGGCAGCTTTTCGCTGATAGTGTTGTTGGTGGCCTGCTTGGGTCTCTTTGGGCTGTCGGCTTATACGGCAGAGCTCAAGAAAAAAGAAATTGGCATACGAAAAGTGCTGGGGGCATCCACCACCGGTATTGTGCAGATGCTTTCAAAAGAGTTTATCATCCTGGTAGCCGTGGCATTGGCCATTGCGTTGCCCGCTGGGTGGTATGTGGCCATGCGTTGGCTACAGAGCTTTGCTTACCAAATGGATTTATCGGTTTGGTATTTTGTGGCGGCCGGGGCCACGTGCCTGGGCATTGCGTGGCTCACGGTGAGTTGGCAATCGATCAAAGCAGCCATGGCCAACCCGGTAGATAGTTTGCGAGCCGAATAATCCCCATCCCATGAACCGAAATCATTTACCTCTCCCCTTGCGCAGAATGGTGGCACGTCCACTCTTCGCGTTGGTCAACCTGGCTGGTTTGTCGCTGGGGTTGACGGCCTTTATCTTGATTCTCCAGTATGTAGCCTATGAAAAAAGCGTCAACGCGTTCCATCAACATGCGCCTTCACTGCATCGGGTGCTGATGCAATACAAAGATGGCGCTATCGGGCCGTTGACACCTCCCGGACTTGCTGATGTGGCAACGCAGGCGTTACCCGAGGTGGCGCGCTTTTGCCGGGTGGCGGAAGGCGCCAATCTCGGCCATGGTATTGTGGCGGCCGAGGGCTCTTCGGTGGTGTTTCGCGAAGATCAGTTTGCCTATGCCGATGGCAACTTCTTTGATCTTTTCTCCTTCCGTATTAGCCGAGGCGATGCGGGCAATTTGCAAAAACCCAACACCGTGGCCATCGCGCAAAGCCAGGCCCGCAAATACTTTGGCTCCGCCAATCCGGTGGGCCGAACGCTCACCTTAAGCAATCAGTTCGGAACCACGCTGTACACCATCGTGGCCGTGTATGACGACATACCGGAAAACAGCGACATGCGCTACCCGCTGGTCTTCTCGCTGTCAACCCTGGGCAGCAAGGCCAACCTGAATGGCAATGAACAATGGGCCAGCTTAGATGGACTGGGGTCGGCATGGATGCTTACGTGGCTGCAATTGCACGAAGGCTCGGCACCGGCCGAAGTAGCTGGTAAACTCGCGCAGGCTATGGCACAGCGTAGCACCGACAGTGGCCGCGATGTATTGCTACAGCCGCTGACGGAAGTCCATCTGGCACCCTCGCTGAGCAGTCCGCTGCCGACCACCGGCAGTCTTGCGTTTGTCTATTTGTTGATGGCCCTGGCGTTGCTCATCATCCTCATTGCGTGGTTCAACTATGTCAACCTGGCCACGGCCACCGGGCTCAAACAAGCCAAAGAGATCGGCATACGAAAAGTATCGGGTGCCAGCCGCAGCCAACTGATCCTCCATTTACTGGGCGAGTCGGCATGGCTCAATGCAGCCAGCGTTGCGTTGGCGTTGGGCTTGGTGAATTTGTTTCAGCCCCTTTTCAATTCCATCACGGGCGTCACGTTATCGATGGCCACGCTAACTTCCACAGGGGTGTGGCTTGCGGGTCTGTTTTTGGTGGTGATAGGTACTCTCCTCTCCGGTGCGTATACTGCCTTTGCGCTGTCCGGCTATCGGCCTTCACAAATCATCAAGGGCAATTTCAGCCACTCCGTTTCGGGTATACAGCTTCGCAAAGTATTGGTGGTAGCGCAATTCAGCATTTCTGTTTTTCTGCTGGGAGCCACATGGGTACTGTATCGTCAGTTGGCGTTTCTCCAAGACAAAAATCTGGGCATTGAACTAAACCAGTTGATGGTGATCCAAGGCCCGGAGACCGGAAAGGACGAGACCTTCAAAGACCGGACAAACGCCTTCACCGATGCGTTGCAACAATTCAGTTTCGTAGGGAAGTTTTGCCGCACGGCCAGTGTGCCCCTGGACGGGTACAACTTCTCAACTTCGGGCATCACGCGCCTGGTGCCCCAGCCGGGCGATGAAAACATTTCATATGCAATCATGATGGCCGATCACCGTTACTTTGACACGTACAGTATGCGTTGGGCAGCAGGTACAGGATTTACGGAAGAAATGGGGAACCAAAAATTCTCCGACATCGATCGCATCGTGATCAACGAAACAGCCGCGCTCAAACTCGGCTTTGCATCCCATGAGCAGGCCGTAGGTGAAAAGATAAAAATGGGTGATCAGGAGTTCACGGTAATCGGTGTCATTGCCGACTACCATCACCTTTCGCTGCACCAGGCCATTGAACCAATCCTCTTCCTGCCGAGCCAAGGCGGTGGCATGTACACCGTGCAAATGGCCACGCAGGGCATTCAAGCAAACCTGTCGCAGCTAGAAAAGTTGTATCGACAGTATTTCCCGGGCAATCCGTTTACCTACTATTTTCTGGATGACGCCTATCGCCAACTGTACGACAAAGAAATGCGGTATGGGCAATTGTTCACGTTGGCTTCGGTGCTGGCCATGGCGGTCGCGTGCCTGGGCCTGTTCGGGCTGGCCACCTTTACCGTGGAGCAGCGTACGAAAGAGATTGGGATCCGGAAAGTGATGGGTGCCAGCGTGGCGCAAATTACCCAGTTGTTGTCGAAAGACTTTTTGCGGTTGGTGTTGCTGGCCATTCTCATCGCCACCCCGCTCACCTGGTGGGCCATGAAGACCTGGCTGGAGGGGTTTGCCTACCGCACCGAATTGACCCTTTCTCTTTTTATGGGGGCCGGGGCACTGGCCGTGGTGTTGTCATGGGCCACGGTGGCCACGCGGGCCATCAAAGCGGCTTGGGCTAATCCTGTAGATAGTTTGCGAAACGAATAAAGAAATACGGAATGAATTTTATTTTTCGCCACAGCCACCCTTGCCATTGCTTGCTAACTGTCAGTTTTCAAGCCGTGCGGGCTGCCCTTGAAAATCCAACCAACAGCCTTCGCACCGAATAACCATCATCACTATGTTCAAAAACTATTTTCTGATCGGGCTTCGCCATGTTATGCGGTCACCGCTGCTCTCTGCGCTCAATATTTTGGGCATGGTGTTGGGCATTACGTGCAGCACCATTATCTTCATCTACGTTTGGCGCGAACGCGATCATGACCGCTACTATTCCAAGGCGGACAATCTGTATCGGATCACGGTTCAACAAAATGGATCGACACGGGCCTCCACACCGGGTCTGCTGGCTCCTGAGATCAAGGCCTTGTTTCCAGAGGTGGTCAACACCGCGCGGCTGGGCAAATGGAGCGGGGTGCTAAAAACATCCGAAGCTTTGTTCTCGGAAGACAACCTCTACTTTGCCGACCGCACACTGCTGGAGATGTTTGATGTTCCCTTGGTGCAGGGCGACTTACAAACGGTACTCACCCAGCCCAATCATATCCTTCTGAGCGAGACGATGGCCGCCAAGTACTTTGGCAATGAATGGCGCTCGCGCAACGATGTGATCGGCACCACCCTTCGACTCAACAACGAAACTGACTTTATAGCCGTTGGTATTTTTCGCGATCTCCCCTCTGAATCATCCCTTCGATTTGACTTTTTGCTTTCGTTTGAGCATTTGGTGAACGACCGATGGACGTACAACTGGACCAGCTACAATTTCTACACGTTTGTGGAGTTGGCGCCCGGTTATCAGGCAGCCGCATTCGAAGAAAAGATCAAAGGCGTGTTGGCGAAACGCGATCCGCAGGCCGGATTCATGCTGGGCCTCCAGTCCGTGCGAGACATGTATTTGCATCCGCTCGACTTTGACTACTGGATAAAACGGGGCAATCGGGCGTACATCCAATTGTTTGGCATCATCGGGTTGGGCATCCTGCTCATTGCCTGTTTCAACTTTATCAACCTCACGACCGCGCAGACGGGTGCACGTGCCAAAGAAGTAGGCATACGCAAAACCATCGGTGCTTCGCGCGCGCAAATCTTCGCTCAGTTTTTAGGCGAATCAGCCGTGGTGGTGTTGACCTCCATTATTTTGGCGCGGGGGCTGGTGGATCTGACATTACCCTACTTCAGTACGATCACCGGCACCGAGCTGGCCTTGACCGAGCTGCATTTCTCATTTTCCGTTTTGTTACTCTCGTTTACTCTGTTGGTCGGCTTCTTTGCCAGTGTGTACCCCGCTACCAAATTAGCACGCATGAACGCGGTTGCCTCGTTGAAAGGAATAACCCGGGGCCGTGGTGGAAAAACGTTGCGCGAAGGACTGGTGGTCACCCAATTTTTTCTGTCTTTTCTATTGCTGATGGGTACGGTGGTCATCTACCGCCAACTTCAATTTATGCAAACCAAAGAACTGGGTTTTGACAAAGATCAGCTCATGTTTATCGAATTGCGCGGGGTGCTACGCGAGAAAAACGAACTTTTCCGGGAAGAACTGGTGCGGCAAGCCGAGGTGGCACAGGCAGCGTCTACTACTTCCATTTTTGTCAACAACGAAAACTACAGCCAGGTTGAGTGGGAAGGCCAACTGCCGGGCCAAGAGTTGACCATCACCCAGATGAACGCAGATCCTTATGTGATACCGCTCATGGGCATGGCCCTTGCTCATGGACGAAACTTCTCTGTTCAAACAAACGTGGACACCGCCTCCTACATTATCAACGAAACAGCCGCGCGCCAAATGGGCTACCGCGAGGGCGAAGCCATAGGCAAGCGGGTGGTGTTTTGGGGCGTGCCCGGAGTTGTGATTGGCGTGGTGAACGACTTCAATTTCCGGCCGCTATCGGTAGGGATTGAACCGTTTATCATGCGTTACCAGCCCGAGACTTTTTATTTCGACATGCTGGTGAAAGTGCAAGCCAACCAAGTGGCCGCGTTTATCGAAAAGCTGCCCGCGTTGTATCAGAAATACGATGCGGAAAACCCATTGAGCTATGGGTTTGTAGACGAGCATCTGCAACAGCAGTACCTGACGGAGCAACGCGCCCTGTCCCTTGCTTCACACTTTGGTGTGCTTTCGGTGGTGATTACTTGCCTCGGCCTGTTTGGGTTGGCTGCGTTTATGGCCGCGCAACGGACCAAAGAAATTGGGGTACGGAAGGTATTGGGCGGCTCGATTCAGAACATGATCGTTCTGCTGTCGCTCGACTTTCTGCGGCCCATGGTTCTTGCGTTAGTGATGGGCACTTCCCTCGCTTGGTACTTGCTTACGCACTGGCTGAGCGGATATGCCTATCGGACGGAATTGGCTTGGTGGGTTTTTGCCGCGGTGGGATTGCTATCGATGACCGTGGCGTGGCTCACCGTTAGCGCGCAAGCGATCAAAACCGCTATGGCCAACCCGGTGGATAGTCTGCGGAATGAATAGAAAAACGCAAATTTGACAGTACCTTGACGCCATGGTAAAAAACTATCTGATCACCTCTTTTCGAAACTTCTATCGAAGCCTTGGATATTCGTCCATCAACGTCTTGGGGCTGGCCGTAGGGCTCACAGCCAGCATTCTCATTTTTTTGTGGGTGCTTCACGAGCGCAGCGTCAATCGCTCGTATCCCCACGAGCATCGGCTCTATCAAATTGCCACGAATTATCTGTACAGCTCGGGCGAGGTGGAAACAACGCTTTCCACGCCCGGCATTTTGGGCACCGATCTGCCGCTCGATTTTCCCGAGGTGGAGGCAGCCGCCCGTATCGATTGGGGTGATGAATTCCTGCTTCGGCACAATGACAAGAGTTTTCTCATCAGCGGTCGCTGGGGCGATCCGGCCATCTTTGACCTTTTTGGCTTCCCCATCATCAAGGGAAATAGCACGTTGCCGATGCCCACCGCGAATTCCATTGCCATTAGCGAAGGTACGGCCGCCCGTTTTTTTGGAACCGAAGATCCGCTCGGCAAAACCTTTCGCGTAAGCGAGGCCTATGACTTTACCGTGACGGCCGTTTACCAAACCATTCCTGCCACGTCCGCCTTATCATTCGACTTTTTGATACCGTATGAATTAAAGGCCCAAGAAAACAAATGGTTGCTGGAATGGGGCAACACCAATGATCTGACATTTGCCCGGCTGAAAGAAGGCGTATCCTTCGATGCCTTTGACGCCCGTTTGCGCTCCTACATCAAAACCAAATGCAACGGATGCATCACGGAATTGGCCGCGCAGCGGGTCAGCGACACTTACCTGTACAACAACTGGGAAGATGGGAAGCCAGTGGGTGGGCGCATTGCATACGTGCGCATGTTTACGCTGGTGGCATGCTTTGTCCTGCTCATTGCCTGCATCAACTTTATGAACCTCGCCACGGCCCGCTCGGCCACGCGCAGCCGCGAAGTGGGGGTGCGGAAAGTGGTGGGTGCGAATCGAACCAGTTTGATCGTCCAGTTTATCGGGGAATCCGTTTTGCTCTCGCTCCTAAGCTTGGCCTTGGCCGTGGTATTGGTCCAACTCCTGCTGCCGTTGTTCAATGCGGCCGTTAATCAGGAAATCGTTTTCCGCCCGACTGATCCGGGGGTGATCGTCCGCTTGTTGGCCATCGCGTTGGTCACGGGCATCGTGGCAGGAAGTTACCCTGCCTTCTTTCTGTCTTCGTTCGTGCCGGCCAAAGTACTCAAGGGCACCGTCTCGAACCAAGCCGGGGGTGCGCGGTTGCGAAAAGGGCTGGTGGTTTTTCAATTTGCCCTTACGGTCATCTTGATCGTGGGCAGCCTGGTGGCCTACCGCCAGATCAACTACATCTACAACAAAAATCTTGGCATGGACCGCGCCAATGTGGTGTACTTCAACATCACCACAGGACTTAACAAAAACCGCGAAGCCTTTCGCACAGAACTGAAAAAGTCCGCTGCCATCCGGCACGTCACCTACGGTGGTCACATTCCCTTTGATCATGGAGCCATGACGTTGGATGTGGACTGGAAGGGCAAGCCCGAGAACGACATGACACCGTTCAGCAGCCTGAACAGCGATGAGGAATTTTTGCCTGCCATGGGAATTCCATTGGCCGTGGGCAGAAATTTCGAGGGCTGGGCGGACTCCACTCGCTTCCTCGTCAATGAGTCGTTTGTGCGCCAAATGAACCTGACCCTGGACGAGGCTATCAACCATCCGGTGCGGATTTGGGGCATGGAGGGTACAATCCTGGGTGTGTTTTACGATTATCACTTGAGTTCGATCAATCAAAAGATTGGGGCCATGTTTGTGGTGTACCAACCCGAAAACACATGGCGTGTGTTTGTAAAAATACCGGAAGGGCAGACGGCCGAGGCATTGGAACACATGGCCCAAACGCTCAAACGGTTTGATCCGGCTTACCCGTTTGACTATCATTTTTTGGACGAGGCGTTTGACAAATTGCACCGCAGCGATGTGGTGATCCAAAAGCTGGCGATGGGCTTTACCGCCATAGCTATTTTTATCTCGTGTTTAGGTTTGTTTGGATTGGCCTCCTTCACGGCCGAACAACGAAAAAAAGAAATCGGTATTCGAAAGGCCATGGGGGCCACGGTGCCCCATCTGGTAGTCTTGCTTTGCCGCGATTTTACTCGGTTGATACTTGTTGCGTTGCTGATGGGTTTGCCGGTTGCCTGGTATGTCATGCGCTGGTTTCTGGAGCGCTATGCCTATCACACCGACCTCAGTTGGCCGGTGTTTGCGATGACGGGCGCATTGATTTTGGCGATCGCCCTCGCCACGGTCATCTATCAATCGGCCAAGGCGGCCCTCAGCAACCCGGTGGACAGCTTGCGGAATGAATAAAACGAGCAAAAAACATCGCGCCATGCGCAACTCTTTCAGCCAAAACCGCATCTAATCTTCAAACCCCTGCCCCATGTTAAAGAACTACCTGAAAATCGTGTTGCGGAATTCGGTTCGCAACACATCGTTTAGCATCATCAACATCACAGGGCTCGCCATAGGGCTCACCGCCTTTTTGGCTATCGGGTTGTACGTGGCCGATGAACTGTCGTACGACCGCTTTCATGCCAAAAAAGACCGAATCTACCGCGCCATCATCGCGGCTGATTTTGACGGGCAGATAAACAAATGGGGCGGGGCTCCTAACCTGTTGGCCACTACGGCTGTGCGCGAAATACCCGAGACAGAACGAGCCGCACGGTATTTTCACCACAATTTTGGCGACATCAGCTTCCTGTCTACGGCCACCGAAAAATTTGCCGAAACCAACCTCTTCTATGCCGACCCGGAACTGCTGGATATCTTTGATGTTACCCTCACCCGTGGCAGCAAAGACCAGGCGCTAAGCCGGCCCAATACGGTGATGATCAGCGAAAGTACGGCAGCCAAGTATTTCAAAGGACAAGATCCCATCGGGCAATCCATCGGGGTGGACAATGAGATTCAACTGGAAGTAACAGGCGTGTATCGTGACTTCCCGTCCAACTCGTTTTTGCAGGCGAAGTTGATCGCCTCGTTTGCATCCAATTGGTTTGGGCAAGAGCGCAACCAAAGCTGGGGCAATGCAAGCTTCGATACGTTCCTCCTATTGCGCGAAGGGGTTTCCGCAACCACTGCCAACACCAAGATTGAGGAGATGCTGGCCCGCCACATCCAGGCCGACAGGCGTTGGTATACGATCTCGTTGCAGCCCCTCTTGGACATTCGTCTCCACTCGGCCGATCTCAACAGCGCCTTCGACCGCAGAAACTATGGCGATTTCAACCAAGTAAAAATATTGATCGCGCTGGCTGTCATTGTCCTGTTGATAGCGGCCGTAAACTACATGAACCTCTCCACGGCCCAGTCGCAAAAACGAAACAAGGAAGTGGGCGTTGCCAAGACGATGGGCGCCACGCTGGGGCAACTGAGTAGCCGGTTTTATGCCGAAGCGGCCCTGTACGTACTGGTTGCCATGACCCTGGCGCTGGTGCTGTTTGTCCTGCTCCTGCCGGTATTCAACAACCTGAGCGGCAAAAACATTGTGTTGGATTTTCTGACGCAGCCTCTCTTTTGGGGTGGCTTTTTCCTGGTTTGGCTGACGCTCACGGCCATGGCGGGCACTTACCCGGCCTGGTATCTCTCCTCGTTTTCACCCAAGTCGGTATTGCAAAAAACATTTACGTCCAAAGGGCAGCTCACCGTACGCAAGGGGCTGGTTGTTTTTCAGTTTGCGGTCTCCATGGTGCTCATCATCTGCACAGTCGTATTTTTTCAGCAGATGCATTTTATCCGCGACAAAAAATTGGGCTACCGACCCGATCAGGTGATTGCCGTAATGACCACAGCCGCAAACACAGAACAAACCCAGTTGGTCAAAACGGCCTACGAACGTTTGCCGGAGGTAAAGTCGGTGGCACGCGCCCAGTCGTATCCGGGCATTGGCACCAGCATGCGCAACATTTTGCGCGAAGGGGACACGGGAGAAGGACAACCCTTGCTGACTGCGCGCGCATCGCATGAAGTACTCGAAACGCTGGGCATCAGACTGGTGGCGGGTGGCACGCTGCCCCTCCTCAAGGACCGCGCGGACACGACCATTCAAGTCATCATCAACGAGGCTACCGCCCAGTATCTCGGGCTAACACCCGAAGAAACGATCGGAAAACGCGTGAACATCCAAGGCTTTGATGGCCCCACCGAAGTAGTGGGCGTAACCGAAGACTTTCATTACTCCTCATTGCATCAACAGATCGGGGCCTTTTGTTTTCACAACAGCAACCGTAGTGAGCCCTTTAACTACCTACTGATAAAGGTGGACGCAGCACAACTGACGGACGTGATGGGCAAACTGCAATCGGCTTATCAAAACATCATACCCGCGGCCTTTGAGTACACCTTTCTGGACCAGCACTTGAAAAACCTCTACCGCACGGAAGAGAACTTGTCGAGCGTGGTGCTGTTGTTTGCCGGACTGGCCATTTTTGTGGCCTGCCTGGGGCTGTATGCGTTGGCTGCCTTCACGGCCGAGCAGCGCACCAAAGAGATTGGCATCCGTAAAGTGATGGGCGCATCAGTGCCGCGGCTGGTGGGCATGCTTTCGCGTGAATTTTTATGGTTGGTGGCAATCGCATTTGTCATTGGCATACCGGTGGGGTACTATGTCATGGATCAGTGGCTTGTTTCGTTTGCCTACCGTACCACAATCGGTGTGGGGGTCTTCGCGGCCGCGGGATGTATTTGTTTTCTGATCGCCTTTGTCACCGTTAGTCTGGAGTCGTTTCGGGCCGCCCGTGCCAATCCGGTAAACAGTCTGCGCAGTGAGTAAGGCCGTGGGCCCTACCCTGCTACCAATCGTCCATCGTGCATCTCCAGCGTGCGGTCTGCCATGGAGGCAAACTGTGGATTGTGGGTGACGATCACGAAGGTGAAGCCAAATTCTTGGCGCAGGCGAAAAAAAAGTTGATGCAGGTCGGCCGCGTTTTTGGAATCCAAATTGCCACTGGGCTCATCGGCAAACACCAACTGGGGCGAGTTCACCAATGCACGCGCTACGGCTGTACGCTGCTGCTCCCCACCCGAAAGCTGCGAGGGTTTGTGCGAGGCTCGATCGCTTAGCCCAAGCAGGCCCAGCAGTTCGTGCGCACGGCTTCGCACTTCTGCCTCGGGGCGTTTGCCGATCAGTCCGGGTATCATCACATTTTCCAAGGCCGTAAACTCGGGAAGCAGGTTGTGAAACTGAAACACAAAGCCCAGGTGGCGGTTTCTGAACTCGGCCAATTCCTGCCGGCTTTGGGCAAACAGACTCTTGCCCTGCACAAGTACCTGGCCCGCATCGGGCGTATCCAACGTGCCCAGCAAATGCAGCAGGGTGCTCTTGCCAGCGCCCGAGGCACCCACCACCGCCACAATTTCACTTTTTTCAATCGTGAGGCTCACCCCCTTTAACACGGTAAGCGCCCCATAGCTCTTCACCAGATTTTCGGCCCGTAATATTCCCATCCCTCAAATGTTCTTGAAATAAAGGTTTAAAAAAAGTAGCTTGCTCCAAAATTTTATCTGCATGAACATCCACGAATACCAAGCGAAAGACATCTTGAAGAAATACGGGGTGGCCGTACAACGCGGCATAGTGGCCGATACGCCCGACAAAGCGGTAGCGGCTGCCAAAGAGCTGACCGTGGAAACGGGCACGAAGTGGTTCGTGGTAAAATCGCAAATACATGCAGGGGGCCGCGGCAAAGGAACAGTTCAGGAAACCGGATCGCGCGGGGTGGTGTTGGCCAAAAGCGTAGACGAGGTTTTTGAAAAATCCAAGGCCATTTTGGGGGGCACGCTGGTGACCATCCAAACGGGCCCAACCGGAAAAAAGGTGAACAAAGTGCTGATTGCCGAGGATGTGTACTACCCCGGTGAGACGGAGCCAAAAGAATACTACATGAGCATTTTGCTGGACCGCGCCACCAGCAAGCCTGTTATTATGGCTTCTACGGAAGGCGGTATGAACATTGAAGAAGTAGCTGCAACGCATCCCGAAAAAATCATTAAGGAGTGGGTAGACCCCACCATCGGCCTGCAGCCTTTTCAAGCCCGCAAAATAGCCTTCGCGCTCGGGCTGGAGGGAAATGCATTCAAGGAAATGGTGCGGTTTGTCCATGCGCTGTACACGGCTTACATCGGGTTGGATGCCTCCATGTTTGAGATCAACCCCGTGCTCAAAACGTCCGACAACAAAGTAATAGCCGTAGACGGCAAGGTAAATCTGGACGACAACGCCCTATACCGCCACAAAGATCTGGAAGAGCTGCGCGACATCAGCGAAGAAGACCCCTTGGAAGTGGAGGCGGGTAAGTCGGGGCTGAATTATGTAAAACTGGATGGCAACGTGGGCTGTATGGTAAACGGGGCGGGTCTGGCAATGGCCACCATGGACATCATCAAGCTTTCGGGGGGCGAGCCGGCCAACTTCTTGGACGTGGGTGGTGGTGCCAATGCCGAGACGGTCGAGGCCGGGTTCCGGATCATCCTGAAAGACCCGAATGTGCGGGCTATCCTAATCAATATTTTTGGTGGCATTGTGCGGTGCGACCGCGTGGCCAATGGCGTGGTGGAAGCCTACAAAAAGGTGGGCAATATCCCCGTGCCCATCATCGTGCGCCTACAGGGCACCAATGCCGAAGAGGGCGCCAAAATCATCCAGGAATCAGGCCTGAAGGTATTTTCGGCCATTTTGTTGAAGGATGCCGCCCAAAAAATCAAGGAGGTTTTGGTGTAACCCCCCGGTTTTGATCGTTGCAGATTTTGCCTATCTTTAGGGTTGATTGAAACGCATGAAGCTGGTTTTCACCGGATTACTTATTGTCCTGACGTTGGCAGCCGCCACCGTAGATGCCCAGAGTTTCTATTCCATCCGCAGAGATCGGAACACCATTGTGTCGATCGGAACAGGCACCTCCACCTATCTTGGCGAGCTTCAAAATCCGGGTGATTACTTTGATGCCAAGCCCAATTTGAACGTAGGGTTACAGTACTTCCTCACCAAGCGCATCAGTGCTCGGGCAGAAGTAACTTGGTTTCAGCTCTCGGGCACTGATGTAAAGGCCAATGATGATAGACGGGAGCGCAATCTTTCTTTTCAGTCAAACAACTATGAGTTAAATCTGGCGGCACTCGTTAGCTTGTTTCCAAATGGACAGCGTTTTTACCAGCGTACATTTTTTAACGTTTACGGGTTTGGAGGTGTTGGTTTGCTGTATATGAATCCCAAAACGTTGTTCAACGGAGAGAAGGTGGCCTTACAGCCACTGCAAACGGAGGGGGTTGCCTATTCTAGGTTTCAGCCGGTAATTCCTTTGGGGTTGGGTATACGCATTAAACAGGGACCATTCTTTAACATCAACATTGAAGGGGGGTATCGAATGACATTTACAGACTATTTGGATGACATCAGCGTGAGGCGATACCCTGACCCCAGCACACTTTCGAGTGATCTGGCCCGGTCGCTTTCCGACCGAAGACTAGAGTACTTTAACAGTATAGATCGGCCATTTACTCCAACTCCCGGAGTCGGAGTTCGTGGTAATCCTGAAAAAAACGATGGCTATTTTATTTTGAACGTCAAATTGGAATACTATCTACCGTACGACTTTTCGTTGGCAAAAAGCTCGTACAAGCGCAGAAGCGGCAACAAAATCAAGTACAAAAAGTACAAGCCGGGCAGACGCAGACGTTAATCTACAGCGTCTCATCCAATACCTGATAGCGGGAGTAATTGCTCTTAAATTCTGGCACTATCTCTTTCATCAAAGCAACCATTTTCAATTCGTTTCGATCGATGACAAGCTCATCAAACAAATCAACCATACTGGAGATCGATGAATAATCATGCATCAATGTTTTGGCTTTGAGTATTTTATCGTGGTGTGTGGGGATGGTATTCTCGCGATCATGAAGTAACTCCTCAAAGAGTTTCTCGCCCTCCCGCAATCCCGTGAAAACAATGTCAATATCTTTTGTTAATTCCAATCCTGACAAAAAAATCATCTTCTTGGCCAGGTCATAAATGCGCACGGGTTTTCCCATGTCAAACAGAAAAATCTCCCCTCCCTGCCCCATCACACCGGCCTCCAGCACCAAACGGCAGGCTTCGGGAATGGTCATGAAGTAGCGCGTAATGTCCGGATGTGTTACCGTAACAGGCCCCCCAGCCGCGATTTGCTTTTTAAACACTGGGATAACGGACCCGTTGGAACCCAATACGTTTCCAAAACGCGTAGTCACAAAGGCAGTATGTTTCGTACCCGAACTCTCTAGTTCGTTATTGAGCGCTTGAACATAGATTTCCGCAATACGCTTTGAGCATCCCATCACGTTTGTCGGGTTTACGGCTTTATCCGTAGATACCATTACAAACTTGGAAACACCTGCTTTCACGGCCAAATCCGCCAAGGCCCGAGTCCCCAATATGTTTGTCATGACGGCTTCTGACGGATTGCTCTCCATCATGGGTACATGCTTATAGGCAGCCGCGTGAAAAATGATTTCGGGCTTGAACTCCTGCAACAGGTTGCTCATGCGCGCGCGATTACAAATATCCGCTACAAACACACTTACCTTATTCTGCCCCAGCGGCAACGAGGCCAACTCCCGCTCAATTTCAAACAATGGCGACTCTGCTTGGTCAATAAGTACCAGTTGCTGCGGGTGATAAAGTGCCGCCTGCCGGGCTATTTCACTTCCAATCGAACCGGCTGCGCCCGTAATAAAAATACGTTTACCGGCCAATTGAGAAAGCAAGTGGTTGTTGTCTAGCCTGATCGATTCTCGTCCCAACAGGTCTTCGATGTTGATCTCCTTTATCTGTTTTAAACTTAACTCGCCTCGTACCCATTTGTCGACCGGAGGCACGGAACGGACTTTTACATGATTTTGAAAGCAGGATTCGACAATCTCGTTCTTGCGCTCCAACGCAAGATTCTGCGTGGACAAAATCAACTCGCGGACTTGCAAGCTCTTGACGACCGAAAGGAAGTCTGCTGTAGCATGATAAATTTTCGCACCATTGGCCTCTTTACCTACCTTTCGAGAATCATCTTCAAAAAAAGCCACGACCCGCATGTCTGACAACGGATTTGCATCAATGATTTGTTTGACCAGCAAGCCGGCACTGCCCGCGCCAAAGATGGCAATATTGCTTTTTTGGGGTGATTCATTTTTGTAGTATGCGAAAACACTTTTGACAATCAGTCGATAGTAGAATAAAAATAAAAATGAAGTGAAGAATGCAATAACCATGACCGAATACGGTACCAGATTCAGTCTCAGGTTATAGTAATAAACGAGGTTCGCGGTGCACGCTAATCCCAATGTCAAAACGCCCGTGTACAGGATTCGCACACCGTCCTCGACTCCCGTATAGCGTACGATACCCGCATACGACTTTGTCAATAGACTTGACGCAAGGCCGCACGCGACAAACAACATCGATCCTTCTACAAGATTGTAGCGCGCAATTTCTGCCCAATTGAGATTAAATCGGATGAGGTAGCCAATGAAGATGGAGCCAAGGAGAATAATGGCATCAATGCACAGGATAATCCAGCGCGGCAATATCCGAAGGCGATTGACAAGCGAGGCTACCAAAGCGTGTCAATTGCGTTTATCGTTTTTCTTGAGCAGCGTGCGTACTCCAAGGGCCCCACCCGCTGCCACCAACAGCCAAGCAAATGGGATGGGAACGGGTTGACCATTGCCTGGGTCACCACCTCCTCCCGGCTGAGCATATGCCGTCCAAGAAGCGGTTAAATTCATCACCACAAAAAAAACAAACACAAATCGATTTCGAACTATCATACATTCAATCTCCTTTTACTGTTTCACGACTCGAAGCACCGTAACGACCTGACCAGTTCTATTGTATATCTTGATGAAATACACTCCATTTGAGAGCCCGTCTGTCGATATCGCCACATGACGACCGCTTTGTACAGCAAAAACCGGCACATTTCTACCCAACGCATCAAACAAGAGAAAACTCTTATCAATTAAGTCAATATTCACAAAAATCTCACTCGTAAAAGGATTGGGATAAGCATATAGTGCATCTTCAGATTTTGGTTTTCTTTCCTCCCAAAGGGTCAAGAAATAGCGCCCCTCAGAGAGTTCATCAACCCCGAGCTCAATAGGTAAGGTAAGCCCCTCGTATATTTCAAAAAACTGATCTGTACTTTTGTCCCATAACGCGAATCGTTTATCCTTGGGCACATTCACAAAACGAAGATGCAGCTCAGAATCCGACAACGAATTAATGCTTAAACCGAGCGGCTTAAATTCGGCTTGGCTATCAACGCCAATGTGACCCCATAATTGGGACTCTCTTACCAACGCCAAACTTGCTGACTCTACGCCCAAACGCGGCTTTGGTGAAGATATTGCCTTGGAATCTTCTGCTGAAGTCAAATACAGATACGCTTCATCTACCGATGCATCGCTGACGAGTTGTATCGTCATCGTTTCTTCCGTCTGTTGATGTGAGGAAGACTGTCGATAATACGAACCCGGTCCAATAGACGACTTGGCTTGCTCATTGATAGATAAAGATGCCGGAGAGGCAGTAGGGACATATACCCAAAAGGCTTGACCCAAGGCAATGATTCCATCAGAAAGATTACCAGTGGAGGTATTGGCATTGTACGATCTCCATAGCCTCGCTTTAACGTCCCAGACCCAAACCGTTGGATCGATATTACTTTTTCCCCAACCCGGCCCGTTGTTCCAAACGATTGAAGAAGGGAAGGGATTACCAACTAGGTTCCATCCATCAGCAGTCGGCTGAACCGGAGAAGAAGGCGTGTGCGACACCGTAAGCCCAATTGTACCTGAGTTGATCGACCCAGTCACGTCCAGAACAAAATCTGACACGCCATTCCACATGTAAGCATCATACCCTCTCCCAACTATCAATGTCTCTGTGTTAACCCCTCCAGATACCGGAGTAGGTTTGTAGCCTTTATCTAACGTCCCTGGCGTTGGCTCATCATACACCGTCAGTGAAGGCCCATTGTTTAGACACCCAGTACAGGGGAATGACGAACCCAAAAAGTTACCTGTTACTGCAAAATCGTCTTGGAGTTGCGAAACCGGAAGTGCTGCAATTGGCGAAGATATAAAGCGATCTCTGTTATCAACGGCACTGATAAAACGCTCAATGGTTACCGTACCGTTAATAATCGATCCTGTTGGCAGAGGACCTATGGACGCGTCAGCCCCCGGTTGATCATCGGTTGATTTAAGTATCAACGAATTGGCTGTATTGATTGTTGTTCCTGACGATAAAATAAGCAATCTGCCAAAGAGGTTGAGGCCGTTCCCCAAGGTTACACTCCCCGATCGATTGATTGTCCAATTTCTTATTCGATTGTTGCTTCCACTCGGTAAAAAACGAAACGAGGCCAAACTCCCCGAACCATCAATTACTAAATCGGCCGAGGGATTTGCAGCAAGTCTGGCCGCACTGCTGCTGATGTAAGTGCCCGACAGCGTCAAACTGTTATCTGAAAAATTCAGAACGCTCGATGATAACAATGAAAGTGAATTAGTCACTATCAAATCAGAATTCAACGGAAGATTTAGACCAGAGCGATTCACGGTCAGATTCCTAATGGTAGCAGGCGCACCCGCAAATACTAACTCTGAAAAGGTCCCAGTTCCCTGAATTGTTAATGATGAGTTTCCATTGGTATGAAACCTACCTGCGACACGACTAAAGGATCCAGCCAATACAAGACCAAATGGACCAATGGACAAATCTCCATTCAGCAAACTGACACCTTGCGACAGCGTAACATTAGACACCATTTGGACACCATGAATATTATTAATCGTGAGTGACGCGTTCGCTGGATGAGCTGCTGCAAGAAACTGGCCAGAACTTCCGGTCATTTCTATCATGCTTCCAATCGCAAATACTCGGGTACCTGTGGCACGAATATTACCTCCTGATGCACCTGATTGATACGCTCCACCAGCGTCTAAAGACCCTAAACGCAACGCACCATTAACCGTAACATTCCCATTGCCCCCAAAGACCGAGGTCCCAAAATCAACCGTTGCACTAACTGCAACGAATAAACTCACTGTACTTGATATCACCCCCGTTGAAGAAAAACTCTGTGTTCCGACCCCCATGAACCTCAAGGAAGACGGTGAACCTGATTTGGTTGATAACACACTTCCGGCTACTTGACTAAAGTTACGCGACAAATTTAAATCAACAACACTGCTCGAACTGTTAGCGAAAATGGTTTGTGATGCACCTGACAATACGAAATCTCTTCCCACGTTAATTGTAGCGTTTCCCGTCAGTATAAACGCACAAACAGGTAACGTGCTGACCGCAGAAATTTCAAAATCGCGACCAACATTAACGACCAGACCATTGCCAGACAACCCCAAATAACACCGCGCAGCGTTTGAAATTACTAAGCTGCCTCCAATAGAAATGGGCCCTACTTGCGAAGAACATAACTGCATCCGGTTGTTTGCGTTTGCGCCCGTATTTGACACAATCAAATCGCCTTGGATAGAAGAGAGCAAACCTTCAAATGAAACAATCGTGTTGGGACCTTGATTGCACGAGTACACGACATGTCCGAATGCCTGAGACCAATTCCCCGGACCGGTGGCCACAATTGATGACGAAAATCCTGAAATCTCCAACGTAGACGTTGCATTCCAATTCGCCAATGGAACTACTCCTTCGGTGGTCGTATATTGGTGCCTATACACACTTCCGGCCAAGAATGACACAGTGCTTACTGAAGTTCCTGCATGAGTGTACCCGTTACTGCCGATCACCGTTCCGGCTACTTGAAAAGAGCCTGTAGTTCCGATATTCAAATCAACTCCTGCGCCATTTGCCAACGTAAGGGCGATTCCGGCCGAAACTACAAGAGTACCGCCATTCGCGATGTTCAGCTGATCTCCTGTTATGTTGGCGGCTAAAGTCACCACATGAGTGTCTCGGATTTCAATAGCTCCGCTGGCGCTGGTCGGGATGACATTTCGAAAAGCTCCCGCACCAGGATCTTCTAAATTTTGAAAAGCTCCTGCATTAAATACTTGCCAGGTGGTGACTGTATGCCAGTTGCCTGTCTGCCGGGAACGATAGTCACCATTAACTTGCGCCAATGCCTCCTGAGCTGCGCCAAGACCCAAAACAAGCCATAGTCCTGTTTGTAAGAGCCACGAAAAAACCGTTTTGCTGCCCATAAATGATGTTCTAAGCTACAAAAATAATCAAAATACCCCTATTAGCGACCCGTAAAAACTTTTATGCCTAACGGGGCGCATGCGTAACCAACCAACGCCCCAAAGTTTCGGAAAGGCGGTCAAATTCTGCCGGACTGAGGTTTGAGCCGGAAGGCAGGCAGAGCCCGTTGGCAAACAGCTCTTCGGCCACCCCAGATACAAATGCCGGGGCTTCAGCAAAAACGGGTTGTCGGTGCATGGGCTTCCAAAGGGGCCGCGACTCGATATTTTCAGATTCGAGAAAGAGACGCAGCGAATGCGGATTAAACTCCTGATTATCTGTTCTTTGTAAAATTATACAGGTCAGCCATCGATTGCAAAACGCCCCGGAGAACTCCTCTAGCAGGTGAACGTTTGAAACCGCTTGGAAAATACGCTTGTAAAACTCAAAATTCTCCCTGCGGGCCTGAATGTGGCTGTCGAGGACGCGAAGCTGGCCCCGCCCAATCGCGGCTGACACGTTGGAAAGACGGTAGTTATAACCAACCTCCCGGTGTTCGTAATGCGGAAATGGCTCCCGTGCTTGCGTGGAAAGAAAACGGGCTTTTTGAATGAATTTTCCATTTTCGGAAACCAAAGCACCTCCTCCGGAGGTGGTCATAATCTTGTTTCCGTTAAAGGAGTACACGCCCAGTGTACCCCAGGTGCCGAGTTTGCGCCCAAGGTAGGTGGACCCAAGTGCTTCAGCCGCGTCTTCAACAACCGGAATGTCGTGCCGGTTAGCAATCTCCATGAGACGATCGATGCGGGCAGGCATCCCATACAGATGAACCACAATTATCGCTTTCGGCTTTTTCCCGTTTTTGATCCGGTTTAAAATGGCTTCTTCAAGAAGATCGGGATCCATATTCCATGTCTCTCGTTCGGAGTCGACAAACACGGGAATCGCCCCTAGATAGGCGATCGGATTGCAAGATCCGGAAAAAGTGAAGGTCGAGCAGATCACCTCATCTCCGGCCCTGACCCCCAAAATGATCAGACCTAAGTGGATTGCGGCTGTACCTGAACTAAGGGCCGCGCAATGTGGAATGCCCACGTAAGCGGCCAACTCTTCTTCAAAAGCGTTGATGTGTGGCCCTACCGGTGATATCCAGTTGGTGGCAAAAGCCTCGTGCACAAACTTTAATTCATCGCCCCCCATGTGCGGGGGCGAAAGCCAAATCTTCGGATGAGGGTTCTTCATGAAATCAAACTAATTAACTTTTAGGTCGCTTCTGGATATAGAAAGCCGGAATCAGTAATAACAAAAGAATCGGATTCACAACCAGTCGATGGAGAAATGCTAGCGTCTGATTGCGCATATCAAAAAACTGATGGAGCACAAAATAGGGTACTAACAACAGGATCAATCCCGCGGCTTGTGTGAACACAGCAATCAATATATTTTTCCGAAATGGAAAAAGCGCAGTGAGTACACCCAGCATCCAAAAGTCGTTGAGCAAAAACCGGATGCTTTTGTTGACGATGAAAGCCAACCCTACTGTCGAAATTCCCAGGGCGGACGCCCAGTTGATGCGTTGAAAAACATAGGTAAGGCACAGTCCCACCACACAGGTGAGACCCAACATCCATCGGGCCGACAGCCCGATCAGCGGTGGTGGTGGCGTGTTTGGCGAACCCATAAAAACCACAAGAAAAAGACCGCTGAATAAATCACCAGCGTAAACACATATTTGTGTGAAAAGTACAACCAGGAAGGAACGTGCAAAGCCACCGCAAACAAACCGGCAATACGCGCCAGGTTTACCGCGTGAATGAGTACCACACCCAGCATAGCCCATACCACCAGTGGGCGCTGCCACGGTCCGAGGGCAATTAAGAACGACAAAAAAACGATGACCACGTTAACGCCATTACATCCTTCATATACCGATACCACTCCTTGTCCATTGGTGACGATTGACACAGTTGCGGGGCCTTCGCGCGGTAATACGGAAGTAGCATAACCCAAACCGTTCAACAGCCAAGACGTCTGATTCGTTACCAACCGAGTAACGGGATCGGGGGCCGGTTGAAAACGGCTCAGCCAGAAGAGGTAACCCATATTGGCGACCAGGTAAAAAATCAAAAAACGGGCGATAAACACCAGGGCGGGTTTGAATTCGACCAGCAACGACTTCATAGCCCTTGACGTTGACGAGCAGGAACACCCACCCATGTTTCTCCTGGCGGAACCGATCTTGTGACCACAGCGCTTGAACCGATGGAAGCATTGTCACCGATGGCCAGGCCATTTAACACGTTGGCGCCTGAACCTATTAACACCGCCTGGCCGATCGTCACCTGCCCTGCCAGGTTGACGCCCGGCATAATAGATGAGAATGCCCCGAGCCGACAGTGGTGGCCGATGGTGGCATTCAGGTTCACGAGCACATGCTCCCCCACCTGGATATGGGTGGTCAGGCGCGCACCTGCGGTTACTATACAACCTCTTCCCAAGGTTACGGTAGCGAGGTTGCCAATCGTGGCCGCGGGGTGGATCAGCGATGGAAAAGAAAGATGATCAGCCTCTTGTAACCGATGAGCAATCACCCGTTTTTGAGCCGGGCTTCCCACCGCAATCACCACAGCGAGTTTCCGCTGCGAAGTGTAAAGCCACTGTCCATCACCCAGAACCCGCGCATTTTCTCGCGAGGGCACACCATCGTCCACAAAACCAAGGAGGTTCCACTGGCCTAGCTCCCGCACCAGCGTTTCTATCTCAAGGCCCAAACCACCTGCTCCGTAGATGACCAAATCCTTCATGTGAGCGTTTTTTTTGGACGGGCTGGATTGCCCACGACTGTAGTGCCCTCGGGTACATCGCGGGTGACCACTGCACCGGCCCCGATGGTTGCCCAAGCGCCCACCTTGATCCCCGGCAGCAGCACGGCACCCGCGCCTACTAAGACGCCCTCGCCCAACGTCACATTGCCGCACAACACTGCTCCGGGGGCAACGTGGACAAAGTCACTGATCCGGCAGTCATGGTCAATCTGTGCCCCCGTGTTTACGATAACATGTCTTCCAATTGAAGAATAGGCCTGAATTACCGAATGCTGGTAAATCGCGATTCCACACGATAGATCTGCTGAAGGCGAGATGCAGGCTTTAGGGGACACGATTTGTCCGAACTTATGCCCCGTAACCCTTATGGTAAGTGTTTTTCGAGTTTTGTTATTACCCACTGTGACGACAAGCAGCTGACCCGGATGTACCATCGGATCATACTGTCCAAGATAAGTCGGCAATGTACCCGCAACGTAATCATCAAAAAAACCGGTGAAGGGAATACCCAAATCATTCAGGCAATCAATAGCAACTACGGCATGCCCACCAAATCCATACAAAATCATTTTACAAGCGGCTTTGCCGGTACCCCTACGACCACCGAATTCTCTGTCACATTCTTTGTCACCAACGCATTAGCGCCCACAACACATCTATTTTCAATTTCCAAACCTTGCAAGACAGAGCAGTTGGTTCCAAAAAGATTCTGGTCACCAATGACAACACCCCCGCTAATATGTACTCCGGGATTGAGCACGTTATTTGATCCAATTTTCACATCATGCCCAACGGTGGTGTGTAAGTTGAAAATGTTAAATGAACCCACTTGAATATCAACTGTAAAAACACATCCAGCCGTAACAACATTGCCCAATCCAAATTTAATTGTCTCACGATGAAACAAAAAACTTGGATGAATCAAATTAGGCCAATCAAACTGTGCAAACCGAGCCGTTACGCTTGCGCCTACCAAGGGGTTACCGATACCCAAAGCAAAACAATATTGTCCAGATTGCAACTCCGAATCGTGCTCTGCCACAATAGGCAAAACCTCTCGACCGATTGTAAGACCGTCTTGATGGGCTTGCTGGTCAATAAATCCTTTCACCTCATAAGTCGGAGCAGTTGAATTGATTTCCCGGATCAACCAATAGATTTCTTTGGCGAAGCCTCCCGCCCCAAAAATAAAAAGCGACTTACTCATGACCACGGAATTTACTCATCGATACTGACTTGCCTTGGTTGACTCCCTCTCGTGACAATACTTTGACAAAGGTAATGAATAAGATTTTTAAGTCGAGCCAGAAGGTTTGGTGATCGACATACCAAACATCGTGATCCAAGCGCTCGGACCACGTGGTTTGGTTGCGCCCGTGTATTTGGGCCCAGCCGGTGATACCGGGCTTCACCTCATGTCTGCGATGCTGCCGGGTGCTGTATAGTGGCAGGTATTCCGGTAAAAGGGGCCTCGGTCCTACCAACGACATGGATCCACCGAGCACGTTAAACAGTTGTGGCAGCTCGTCCACCGAAGTTTTGCGAATGATTCGTCCCCAGGTAGTTAGCCGAAGATGATCAGGCAGCAAATTCCCTTCGGCATCACGCGTATCGGTCATGGTCTTAAACTTCCAGATCACAAATAGCGTCCCGTTTTTTCCCGGTCGGGGCTGGCAAAACCAAACATCACCCCGATTGACGATACCGAGTACAAGAAGGGCCGTACCCCAAACCGGAAACAAGACGACCAAAAGCACCAGGGCGGCACATCGATCAAAAAAAGGTTTAACCCATGTCCGATACATGACTAGTCCGGTACGTGTTTAAGGTGCTTTTCATATTCGTCACTTAACCGGGTCCATACCTGCCTTTGATCGTAGTGGCTAACTACCCAGTTCCGCGAAGCCTTTGCATAACGAGCTGCTTTTTCTTTCTCCCGAACCACTTCTTCCATCGCGGAGCGCAGGGGCAATACCTGTTTTGCCGGCACCACCCAGCCCCGCACCCCTGGCTCAATCAATTCGTTGCACCCATTGATGTCAGAAACAATGCAGGGCACCTCCATACATGCCGCCTGCATGACCACGTTTGGAAATCCTTCGCGGTAGCTGGGGAATACAAAAGCCGTAGCCATGGCTAGCCACGGGCGTACATCGACTTGAAACCCAACCGCCCTGATATGGGGATGATTCTCGAGCGTCCGTTGCGTATCGGCCGACAGCGGGGCTTCGGCTTCGGGCGGTCCTACCAAGACCAAAAAAGAATGATCGGTAATGGAAAGCCCCCTAAATGCTTCAATCAATTCACGAATGCCTTTATCCGGCACCAAACGGCCAATAAATAAAAAAACGGCAGCGCCAGGTCCAATCCCCAAGCGTGCGCGTAACCGAAGTGCTTCTTCACGAATGGGGTCGGACGAGGAGAAATAAGAAGTGTCAATTCCATTGGTGCTGCCGTGGCCCAGTACTTTGAACTTGGGGCGGGTACCTACTCCCATCTCCTGTTGCATAAAGCTCAACAATCCGAAAGAGTTGGGATACACAGCATGCGCGCAGCCATAAGTTACTTGCTCCGTCAGGCGAAGCAACCTGCGCTGAAATCCGGATGACTCCATTAGCGGCAGACCGGCCACGGTGTGCAATCGTACAGGCACTCGGCAGAGCCAGGCCGCTAACATCCCGAGCAGTCCTGCTTTAGGCGTGTGGGTATGAACAATGTGGGGCCGGAACCTGTGCATGATGCGGCAGAGCAAAAACAAATTAACCAAGTCGCGCCAGGGCGTAATCGTACGAGTCATCGGCACACTCGCATGTCGGATGCCCTGATTTTTCAGCGTGTCGACTTCCGGCCCCGGTGCGCTCACGGCTAGTACTTCATAGCCTCGCCCCTGAAAAAAAAGCAATTGACCGCGCAGCAAAAGATGCAGCGATACCGGCACGGTGGTGATCCTGAGAAGTTTTCTAGGCGCGTGCATAAGGCAACAGGTGTACCGTTTCACCCATGTTTAGACTGACCATACCGCGCCTTCGGCAAACCGAAAAGTGTTCGAGCAAGGTCTTTAAATCAGCCAGGTTTTGCTCCGGGTGGCGTGCAAAATTATGCGGATGCCACCACACGTGATAGACGGAACCGTCTCGTACCGCCCTGTCCATCTCTTGCTTTATGCGGGTGACTCGGCTGGCAGAGAATAAACGCTCCTGCGGTCGGTAGGGGCGCAACAACCGGCTGGAGGGCAAACAAACCGGGATATCAGGCAACTGTCTTACCGAAGACAGCGGATAACTCGATCTTTTTCCGATGGGTACGTAGGCATCCAGTCCGCGCGCCAGTCTTTTCAACCAAGGCTCGTGCTGGGTACTTTCTATTTTCCAAAACCAATCGGCAGGATTGGACCGTACCGCCCGAATGCCCTCTTGATAGGCGATACGCAGGTATTGCTGGTTGAATTGATTTCGCGGGAAGACCAGTGATTGTAGTTGCACGCCAAACCGTTTGGCCGCGCGCTGGGCAGCACGCAGGTCATCACCGAATTGTTCCGGTGTCTGGCCCGGCTCCTGGCAATAGTAATGCGCAAACGTATGGGTACCCAGTTCTTGATGCGGCACTCGGAGAATTTCCGTTACCAGCGATGCCGCGAAATGAAAAGGATCGGAGTTTTCATCCGAGCCAATACCGGAATGATCTATGTAATGATAGGCGCTCAGCTCACGCGTGTGATAAGTCGGTTGCTGCTCGGGCGCATTGGCTAGCAGTTCCTCCCGGGTACTGTGCATGAGCAGGCCTACGGTAGCCCACGTTACGTGCACCTCGTAGTGACCAAACAGGGCCAACATATCCGGAATGACCTGTCGGGTGTTTAAGAAGTACTGCGAGTATTCCGTTGGGTGGGTCGGTTGGTATCCCGGAGGTCGGTGAATGGCCGTCTTGATCTGCAAAGGCCACTTTTCAAAACCGCCCCAATGGAGTTCAAAGTCAAGCGAGATGGTAAAAATGCTTTTCATAGAGAGGCCATGGACCGGAGGCGTTTTTTTCGTTCTGCCACGCGCCAACGGGCTGCTTTCTTTACGTCCAAAAAACGAATAATGATAAATAACAAAAGCATCATCACCTGACTTTTTTGTCGGATGGCCAAACCCAAATTACTGGATATTTGAGCCAAGGCAATACTCACTGTTAAAAATGCAAACAGGCTCGTCTTTACGAGCACATCGCTGTTCCAAAGAAATCGAAGTGCACCCGACTGGAACAAATACAAGGTGAGTGCGAGATACACGACATTTTCAATCGACACAAAAAAACCCAGGGCCCCCGGGGCATCAAAAAATAACGGGCGATATAAAAACGTAAACAACTTTTCAACAAAGTTGTATCGAGAGATATCAACTCCGGAGGTGGCCCGTTGCAGATCGGCTGCCCGCTCCGACAAGGATGCCGTGCTCTCCAGAAAATCCTCATCCAATCCGGTCAACACCAAAACATCTTCATACACAAAAAATAGAGCTACTACCGCCAAACCCACTACGACCAGTTTTTGCACCAGGGGCACGCGTTTGCCCGTCAACAAAAAACCTAAAAGAATCGAGATCAGTAGGACAAACATGATGTGTGGACGCACATGATAGGTAATGATCAAACCAAGAACCATCCAGCCGTACCGTGTAGTCAACTTACTCAGCGCAAAGATGACCAGGCCAATGCCCAAAAAGACAATGGAACCCTTGCCAAACGAAGAAGTCCAGAAATGAAAATTAGGTAAAAACAGAATAAACAAACGGGCATCGATTCCCAATATGACGGGTTTAAACCGGATTTGCTCAAATAAGAAAATGAGATATACCACAAACCCCAGGAAGCCCGCATAGCTGAAGGTCACCATCAGGGATTCGTAGGTAAAACCAAAAAAACGGATAAAGGGATAGCCTAGGAATTCAATAAAAGTCGTGCTCACGCCATAAAAAGAACCCCAATCCGGCCCCCGAAAATCACGCATCACTTTGACATAGTATAGTTTAGAGTCGGACGGATTGAATACAGCATATAGGTAGTAAGTAAACGAAAGTATATAGTGATAAAAGAAAAGCGCGTACATGTAGCCCGGTTTAATGTCTGGACGACTCTTCGTCACCCGGGGTACCAACCAAAAGGTGACACCCAACAATACCACCAATACAAAAAGACTTTGGAGCATGTCGCGTTAAAACAATTCTATATCCCCCAGCGAAGGACGCCATTTTTTCTGAAAACCAACCAAATCGATGGGGTCGCGGAGGGCACGCAATGTGCGAAGCGGCCCCAGTGGAAGTCTGGGCCAGCCTCCCGCCAGGGTCACCCAACTCACCGGGCGGGGAACCGGGAGTTGGCGATAAAACGAACGCCACGCCTGCGCCAACGCAGCAGGGCGATCGGTAACTACGTCAACGACCCGGAGTTCGGTGAAATACGTGTGCTCTTTCATTCTGAAAAAGAAAAGATGATGCCCCGTGTCATCACACCATCCAAAGTATGGGATGCCGGGTACGGCTACATAGCGCCAATGAAAGAAGTCACGGCTAGCGGGTGTAACCAATGCGGAGCCCTCGTGCACCACCCCCCCCCAACCCTGAAACTGATCAAGCGCACCCTGAGCGGATGCGAGCACCCATTTCTTACCCGGCCAACGAAACAGAGGCCGGACCGTCAGCGGCATACGCCCCGCCCGCACCCATCCCATTTTTAAGTAACCCGGTAAACTGTTGGCATTTGGTGTGTTGAACACCAGATCATAACCTTGTTGCTGACACTCCGCCAGCAGGTACCGGGTAAGGCGGGTAAACAAGCCCTTACCTTGCGCACGCGGATGTACTGCGGTATCTACCGCGCGGAGTGCCCGGTATGTCTCCTGCCCGGAGCACCATTGCCACTGCAGAAATGCGCGCACCCCAAGTACCTCGCTCTCTTGGCAAGCGAGCAACACTGGCGAGCGACCAAAAGGATTTTGCTCATGCTTCCAACGCCAGAACGCCTCGGATTTTGGTAACAGCGATTCCCCCAGGCTCGTCTTCAACAAGTGGACAATAGCCGGAGTATCACTGTCCTCCGCCAGGCGGAAGTCAACCTCGGGATTGACACTGCTCAAATGCCGGGTAGCCATTGGTCCAACACTGCTTTTCGAAAGGCCACTACCCCGATGATCTTCTTGCTCCAGGCAAACAACCGAAACGGTAATTGTTCCTGCTGTACCCAATCGCGAAAATGTGGGTTGTCGTTGACATCATCAAAAACAATTACCACATCAGGCGAAAAATACGGCTTCAGGTAGGCCAATGCCCAGCTACGTCCGGAAACCGATTTATCGGAATCATAGTGCAACAAGTCAATGGATCGTCCTTGCAATTGAGCTACGATGGCAGGCAGGTTTTGCTCATCACCCTGGGTGAATAGCGACCAACGTATTTTCAACGGATCAGGCACCAGGATGCCCACGTACTGCTCCGGGTCGGCTAAGCGAAAGTACGGGAAATCACTCGAAAACAAATGGCCGTGCTGATTGTGATGCAGCGCGGTTAAAAACGTGTGGCTCGAGAATCCCGCAGCCACACCGGTTTCCACCACAATGCCCGGCCGGATCGCGCGGGTTAAGTAAAACAGCAAAGCACTAAAACCACCCCCGCCTAATTTCACCGGCAGATGTGATAATATCGATTGGGCATATATGCGCTGGGCCTGCTGGTGTGTCAATGCTTCTTCAAGCAGTACCGGGTCGAGCTTTTTTTCGATAGCGGCCAGTTCAATCGCCTGTTGTTGGTACCAGGAAAGCGCCTCCTCCTGTCCCTCGACCGGGCGGATTCGGGTCCGTATCTTGTTCAAAATCACCCGGGCGTAGCCCGGCTTGGTCAAATTTTTTAATAGCGCAAGTACATTCATACATGGTCAATATTCGGTTTAAAGATACAGATTACTGGCCGAGGGCCGCGCGATAAAGCGCTTCCAACTGCTGTGTCATCCGCTGCAGGCTGAAAGCCGACTGCACCCGCTGATAGGCATTTCGGCCCAACTTGTTCCGAAGGGACTCGTCCTGAATCAGTCGCTGCAGCGGCATCAGCAAACTTTCCGGGGTTTCCACGGGTACTACAAACCCTTCGCGGCCATCGCCTACCACCTCGCCAATCCCTCCGGCCTGTGTGCTTACAACCGGTATGCCGGCTGCCATCGCCTCCAGCATCGCCACCGGCAGTCCTTCAAACTCAGAGGTGATCATAAAAATATCCATACACGCCAAAAACGGGCGTACATCGGTCTGCAGCCCGGGGCAAATCACGTACGGCTGCATGTGATTTGCCTGGATATGAGCAGCCACCTCCGGTGCCAGCGGGCCCGCTCCTACCAACAGAAAAATGACCTCGGGATACTCGCGGTGAACTTGTTCTGCCAACGACAGCCATACCAGCAGTCTTTTTTGTTTCCGAAAGACGCATACGTTGCCCACCACCAACGAAGTGTCGGGGATCCTCAGTGCGTCCCGGGCCGACCCGCGGTCAAGCCCCGAAAAGAGATCAATATCCACTCCGTTTTTGATTACGTCCACCGCAAAAGACGACCCTTTAACAGCCAGGATGGAGCGGGCCACTTCTTCGGAAACTGCAATAACCCGGTGGCTTAAGGGAAGTGTTATGCGGTTTAGCCAACGGGTCAAAAAATGATATCGCTCCTGCTTATTGTGCTCGGTATAAAGCACAGGAATATTTAACCACCAGCCGGCCAAACGCCCCACGATACCCGCCCACGGAAGATGGCAATGGAGGAGTTGGATTTCATTTTCTTTGATGTACCGAATCAAGCGCACCAGGCGGAACAGCATGGCCACGTTGTTCGCGGCCGACAGACACGTCACCCGGCCGCCTGCCTGCTCCAAGGCCGGCACCAACTGGTCTTTCCAAGGCAAAAAATAGATGTAATGGAAATCAAAGGCCGATCGGTCATGCTCCTTCAGTGTAGCTGGCAAAAGCATCTCCGCCCCGCCTCTACCAAGTGATTTTATAATATGTAAAACGACATGCTTTCGAGCCATAAACTAGCGAGCCCAGTCAGTACTTCAAAAAAAATTTCTAAAGCTGCGTAGGCGATATACATACGACACAGGCAAGCCCATACTGACAGACGTAAAGAGGAATCTCATTTTCCAAGGACAGTCAGGAACGACCAAACGACAAATATCAAGGTAGCTTTTCCGAATAGCTTCCGACTCACCCAGTCGTTCTGAGCGATACGCCTGTTTCAGGCCGAACCAAAAAATGGCTTGACTCGATAGTAAATTACGGTTCTTGTCGACAAAGTATCTTGACGCTTCCGGATTCATTTTACTGCTAATACGGTTGCCCGAATGACCAAGATGTATAACAACGGTTGGTTGGTTATTAAATTGAAAACGATACTTCAAATTAAAGTTTATCGCTAAATCCCAGTCTTGGTGCTTTCGCAGTCGCTCGTCAAATCCCACCTCTAAAAAACAAGAGCGTTTAAACACAAAAGTTGATGTCCTCGCGTCAAATCTTCTGTTGCCGAGAATAAAGTCGGGCAACGTTTCAGCATTTACTCCTTCATGATCAAATTCCACCAGTTTACGCGCAGTGCCGTCATCGAGATAAAACGAGCAAAAAATCCCAGAAACATCGTTGGCCTCTAAAAAACATACAGCAGTCGACAAATGTCCATCTAGCCACTCGTCATCACTATCCAGAAAGGCAAGGTAATCTCCTTTGGCCGCACGTGCGCCCAAATTTCTAGCAGCCGAGCCTCCCACATTCTCCAATTTTCGTAATATCTTAACGCTTGGAAACACCCTCGAAACCCACTCACACGTGCCATCAACCGAGCCATCATCGACCAAAATCACCTCGAACGGTTGATACGTTTGTCTAAAAGCTGACTCAATCGCTCTTCCGACTTGCCGCAGTCGGTTAAATGATGGAATGACAACACTCACCTGGCGCATCACAAGTCAAAGAATTTCTTTTGCCGATTCATGAAGAAAAAAAACAACAAACCTACAACCAAGATCGAAAAGGTCGCTCCAAGTTTGATTGCCATTAGTTGCGTAGACATAAACAGAACAACCAATGTAGCAACTAAAGTCATAACAAGCCAAAACAGCGGGGACAGGTCAATTTTTGAAACTTTGATATAATCCCTCATTAAAAAAGTTGAATAACCAAAGAACAAATAGGTGATGTAGGTACTCAATGCCACTCCGTACACTCCTATGACGTTAAAGAAAACCACATTAGAGACAACATTAATAGCGAACGCAACCAGCGACCGTTGCCAAAGTTTACTGGTTTTTTCATTAAAAAAAAGCTGTGAATTGGCACCGACATACATCGGGGAGTAGTTAACGGCCATCAGCACCCAAATTGCCATCTCGGGTGCCTGTTCCATACCGTCTGTTCGAATAAAAAATCCGAAAATCTCAGGCATCCAAAATCCAACAAACGTTGTACAAATCAAAAAAAGAGCTTGCCAAACGAAGATTAAGTTACGTGCTTTTATATACTGCCGATCCTTTAAAAGTGAAATATAGAGGGGACCAACAGCATTCTTAGATGCATTAGATAGGATCGAAAAAAAATTTGCGATCAGCCCTGCCGCATTATAGATGCCAATCTGCCCTCGGTCAGCTCGCAAAATATCAAGCTGCAATCGATCTGAGGTCCCCAGCAAATAGACCCCGTAGTAGTGTGGCAAAATAGGGAGGGAAATGCGCAACCATCGCCATGCATGATTCCATCTTATCCAAATTATGGGAATAAGTTGCTCTTTTATCCAAACCTTTGAAAACATTAGTGTGAATGCAACTAAACTCCCACAAAAAGACCCCCAAAACCAACCAATATACCCAAGTTCAAGTATACCAATTGTCAGAAATGTAACAACAACATTAACACACCCGGCAAAAGTCACCCGCCACGTGACCGCGAAAGCCTTCTGCTGCACCTGATGCAAACGAAAAAAAATAGACTCAGTCGTTGCAAACAGTGCCAGGGGCAAGCTAACAAGGGATGCCGACAATACAGCATTTTGTTCTCCCCGGAGAAAAAGTAGCAGGACAAAAAACAGGCAAATAGAAAGGCACAGGGTCCACCAGGTTTGAATACCAGAAAGATGCCTCCAAACCATTACAAACAAACGCGGATGCCGAACAAGCACATTCGTATAGATGGCATCAAATCCCAGTGTTCGCAGATAGGAAACAGCATGCGACATTGACAGCACCACACCATAAACACCAAAATCCCGGGTGGTAAGGCTCTGCGAAATCAGTGGCATAATCAATAACCCCGCTACGCGTGACACTTGGGGCCCAACGCCATATAAAACAGTATTAATGCCAACTTTACGAAACACACTCTAATCCGCTGCCTTGTATGGATTTAACGCGCGCATATGTTGGGGGATAGCACCACCAAACCAATAATAATTCGTTAATGCATATCGGCTGCCATGGCGCAACGGAGCTCCTCTATGAATACCCCTAGTATCGGCCAATAAGAGTGTCCCCGCACGTCCAACAACCGTCTTCATCTGCGCCAAGCCTCCATTCAAAATTGCCTCGACATCAATCTCGCTAAAACGAAACTGATTATACGCGAACGAGTGTCGGTACTGCATATGTAAGATACTTTCAAACCTATGACTCCCCACAAGAAATTGAAAAGGGCCTGTTGCCTCCGTCACATCACTTAAATAAAGAATCGCCTTGGTTTGTCTCCGTTTTACAAAATCACGATGCCAACCGCCACCTGATCCCTTGTTTGCCTCCTTAAAAACCAACTTATTCGCGAGTGTAAAACCTTGACAATCTTCTTTCCCTTCATAAACTGATAATATCTCGCGTATAAACAAATTCTGAAAAAAAGCTGAAACTTGCTGACTCGCCAAATTCGCAAAGAATATCCGCGAATCCGAAGCGACAGAGTCTCTCCAAATAAATTGATTGCTTTCAATCTCGTGATCAATCCATTCACGGAGACTAGTACAATCCTCTTCAGACAAAAAATCCGGAATAATCACTAAGCCTTCATTTTCCAATCCTTCAACGATCGCAGCTTGATCTTTTTTCAAATTTGTCAAACGAAACCTAACAACATCAAATATACGTTGCTTTGCCTCCTCAAAAATTGACTTGATCATCTCTACCTCTCTCATGCCATCTTCAGATTATACAGTCGTAACATGAAACCTCATCACACAATGCGCTCGCGCAGCTGCGAAAAAGAAACTGGCGAAACATGTAAATAATCCATTCTTATTCTTCTACCTGCCAAAGTAATAATTAATTCCCCAACATCGACACCCGCGTCCGGAAAATAAAAATATCCCCTATTTTCCCCAAAATAAAGCGATCGTCCAACGGGATCTAAAACAACTGACGGGATCAAAAAATGCTCAGCCTCAAAAACAACACTGGAAAACAGAGTTACGTGCACCGAGCACCAGTTTAACACTTCTGGTAAAGGCAGCTCGCTTGCTTGTTCAATTTCCACGTGATTGAGTAAATTGTTCTGCGTCACCAATTCCGCAATCCTAGCCTTTTGACCTAATTGACGAGGATGAAGTCTGATTCTCCAGCGGCATTTATCAATAGTTGCCAGTATCAGGTTAATAACATGTTTGGGCACGGGCTCGTTAACAGGTTGGGCGGTGAAAAGAATATTTATTTTCCCACTTTCGTGTACCGCCAAACATCCATTTGGTAGATTTGTATAGTACTTAAGCCAAACGTTTCCTGAGATAAATGGCTGATGATTAGGCGTCTTCCAGTTAACAATATTTGCATGGGCCCTCTCATCCCAAACCCAAAACTCCGCTGGAACTACATTGTAACCGTTTTTTGGATAAAACAAAAAAGGTGAGTATGCGAAATGAAATTTTCCTTGCACCCCATGCTGTAAATCAATCGTCTTTATCCCCAAACGCTTGGCCGCTAACGTTAATCCGTATGATTGATCGTCATAATAACAAACAAAGAAGACCGTTCTGATCTTTGTCTTTTTAAGTAAAAAAAAGAATAGCCGACTAAATGTAAAGATTCGAGCCAATCTTTTCTGAAACTCCAACCTGTCCGTTTTAAACGGATACTTAAGCAATTTTGTCAGTTCGCTAACGACAGTGTCATAAAGAACCCAATCCGTAACCTGTGGACGTATCAAGTTAGTAACAAACGAAAAACGACTCACCAAATAATAGACGCCTTGCAGAGGAAACAATGGAACTCTGGTGGCTCTTGGTTTTCTGTATGAAATACCAGAAGCACCTTCGAAGATTACACTGTTACCCTTCAACGGCTCACCCACCCCCTCTATCATTGAGTCGCAAAATCGATCAAACCAATAGCCAGATAACCTGGTTCTATAGCTTGCTTTTGATACGAATAAATATTTAATACCGCGTCCGGAAAGAATAAACTGACCCAGAAGCAGACAAACGTAAAAAAAACCACTTACTAACAGCCAGCCTCTCATTACCACGCCCGCGGGGCCTACATTCGTTTTACCGGCACCCATATATTCAGCGGCAAGTTGATGGCGCAGCAATGGCCAAATATGCTCTCCGTTGCACGATAAGCCCAAGAGGGGTAGCTGCCTTTCCACGATTTCAAATGCTTGGAAAAGAGCCTCTCTATCTCTCTGACTCATACTAGTATCGATTGTTTATTTGCACAATACAAAAAATCAGAACAAGTGATAGATATTTAGCAAATATTATCTATAATTAAGAGCTTATCTTGGAATAATCTTGAGGTTGTCCGATATCAATCCAATAATCGTCTATACAAAATGTCTTAACTACATCGCCCGTCCGTTGAATATTCACCAATAAGCTTGGCATATCTAAGAATACGTTTGGCAAAACAAGATCCAATATTCCAGGACGAAAAGCATAGATTCCGGCATTGACGTTAAAGAAAATGGATGGTTTTTCTTCGAGGGATATCATATTGCCAGAGTCATCAACAACAACATTTGCGTAAGGCAATTGAAACGCCTGACGCTTAACGCACATGGTTCCCAACGCTCCGCCTTTTAGATGAAAGTCGAAAAAATCTTCATAGTTTAGTGAGGTTAGGATATCTCCATTAGTTACCATGAACCCATCCGTTAGCAACGATCGATCAATTAACCCTAAAGCACCTGCCGTACCCATTCGATGTGGCTCAAATATATATTGTATTGAAACTCCAAATTTGCTACCATCACCAAAAAACGACTGGATAACATGTGCTTTATAATTCAAGCAAAAAATAAATGTTCTGAAACCAAATGAACGGATCGTCTCAACTATATGAAGCAGAATTGGCTTACCGTGAATAGGTAACATAGGCTTGGGCGTATGTTGCGTCAATTCACCCAATCGCGTGCCCAAACCTCCTGCCATAACGACAACGGGATGGGTGTTAGATCGTTCACTGAAATCATCAAGAATCACAACCCCTGCATAACGACCATGCTCATCGACCACAGGCATATGTCTTCGTTTCAACTCACGAAGGGTCTGCATGATTCGAACTCGCGGCTCGGATACCTTGGCTGTTATCGGATTACTATTAATGATTTGGTTTAATGTCAATTCATTGCGGAGCAAAGCTTTTCGTACATCACCGTCTGTAATGATGCCAATCAACTTTTCATTTTCATCGACCACCGGCAGGAAGCCATTGCCATTTGTATCAAGCTGCCGAAGCGCCTGATCGAGTGTGGTGAAACTGTTGAGAAGGAGCCTATTCATAATTTGCCAAAAAATATTCGGCCCACTGAAAATCCTCGATGGTGTCAATATCAACGCTTCGGCTACGCGGCATCAAATAGGCAAATGACTGGCGTGAGGTGTATTGGCGCTGTCGAAGCAGCTCATGCCTAAAAACATAGATGGCTCCATTCGGATAATACGTTTTGCCGACCTCTTGCCGATTGTGTAACAACTCCTCCTGCCAAATATTGACAATGCGATGCTCCTCGTCCAATCTTCTATGCCAGGCTATTGGGTGATGGGCTTCGGTATAACTAATGACGGAATCAGCCCCGCGCTCGCGGAACAACTGAATGGCCGCTGTAACATCGTTTGCCGTACGCAAGGGAGCGGTGGGTAATAGCACAGTCAATTCAGTGACTTCCTGACCTCTCCGTTTCTCTTCTTTTGTGATTTCAAAGAGATACGTATCAATAGCTGGAGAATCATCTGTTGCCAAATTGGGGGGACGTAAGCCCGGCACATCAGCCCCCCATTGGCGAGCGGTATGTGCAATCGCCTCGCTATCGGTAGATACGATGATACGATCGATCAAGTGACATCCCTGTGCCGATTCAATCGCATAAGCAATGAGAGGTTTACCGGCCAGCATCCGGATATTTTTTCCCGGAAGACCTTTGGAACCACCGCGAGCAGGTATTATTGCTAACATGATCAAATCAAAGATTCTTGTGTAATCGGCTTATCAAAAGGCAAATCATTTTTGACCGTGCGTCCAATCACAAAAGGAAGATACTCCGGGGAAATACCCGTAGCCGGCCTTTTGAAATCCACATCCTGTCGTTGAATTACTTCCCCCGCCTTGATAAGGCGGGTAGTCACAATGCTTCTTCTAAATGAATCAATACGTTCTTTACTTTCCTGTGTTTGAATGCGTGTTGATCCCATGGCCGCACGTATTCGCTTAGTCTCACGACATATTTGAGCCAGCTCGTCTTGATTTGCCGAGACTTTATGATCCCACCCTTCCATATTTTTGTCCAACGTGAAATGCTTTTCGATTAAGCAAACTCCTTTTACCACAGACGCCAATGGAATCGATACTCCAAGTGTGTGGTCACTAAACCCGATCGGATAATCAGGATAAAGTGTTCGCAAGGTATCGATATTATTTAGTTGCACTTGATGGTCCTGCGGGGGGTAAATCGACACGCAATGAAGTATTACAATTTGATTATTTCCTGCTTCTTCGATAGTACGAATAGCCCTATCGATCTCAAAAACTTCACTCAAGCCGGTGGAAAGTACGATTGGCTTTCCCTTCCGCGCAATATAGTCCAAAAAGGGATAGTTGTTTAAATCCATAGACGCGACTTTCACAAATGGTGCATGTAGTTCATCCACCAAAAAATCTACCTCTCGCATTGAAAATGGGGTAGATGTGCAATCGATACCAATTTCGTCAGCAAGAGATTTCATTTTAAGCAACTCACTTTCCGGAATCGCATAAGCTGCTACAATCGACTCCAGTGTATGGTCCGTGCGCTGACGATAGTCATCGGCAATAAAAAAATTATCCTCATAGGCCTTCCGGGAAAAAACGCTGCTCTTGGTCCAGCTTTGAAATTTGACACAGTCCGCGCCCGCTTCTTTGGCCGACACAATCATTTTCCTAGCCAACTCCATGTTTCCATTATGGTTCGCCCCCAATTCGGCTATGATGTAAGGAACGCCAAAATCCGATACTGTCCTGAGCGGGGTAATTGCAATTTTAGCCATATAAATAATTGGTTTCTTCCCACCAAAAATAACTTATTGGTTGCTTATTCAGTTGAAAAACTGCCTCTTGCGCATACTTTTTGTCTTTTTCAAGTTTCTCCAGTAGGCCCGACAGCGCGCTGCGTTGTTCCTGAGCCTCAGTTGATCCAAGCGCTGAATAGTGAGCCATTTTTACTCGACAAATATTTTTGAGTCTCTCGACTGTCACCTGCGCGGTCCCGGCCAAATTTTCAGAATGCTGACGATAATGTACCGCACCCTGATGGGTAAACACACCAGATTGATTTCCCAAGGCATGATAAAACAAAAACCAGTCAATTGCCAATAAATTTTCGGGCAGGGCTGGGAACTGTAACAGAACCTCTCTCCTAATGGAGGTATTGCCAAGACCAAACACATTGCTCTGCCAAATATCCGCTCGGCTTAACTGCTGGCCATTCAAAAGGCGTTTGCTCCAATAGGGCTTCGAGAGACCGCCTGCACCAAACGGAAGGAGATCATGCGCGACTACTTGATATTGAGAAAGGCAGCTTACTGCGGCCAGTACCCGATCGTTTGGTTGAATATCATCAGAATCCGCAAAAACATAGTAGCGATAAGGCAGGCCTCGTAGCCAGTCTATCGATGCCTGACGTATTTGCACTAAGGTTCCTTTTACCGGTAGCACGATAACGTTAAGGCTTGATTGATGAGCCCGAAGCAAGTGCCCAATATCCGGCACATCGTCACATGCCAGCAAAACATCGCACTCACTTATTTGCGTGGCCAGAGACTCCATAAACTCCTTAAAATAGCGAATGTTGCCGGGGTGGAGTACTGAAAAGACGGCCGTTGGGCGAGTCATTTTACAGGTTATATAAATTTGATTTGTAACGCGACAAATTGGTGGGTTCGGAGAACCATGAAACGGTTTCAGCCAATCCGCCCTCTATCCCGGTCTTGCACGCCCACCCGGTGTGATGGATCAACTTCGTGGGATCCCCTAAAAGACGGAAAACCTCACTCTTGCTTGGTCGTAAGCGCTCTTGATCTTGTAACACAACGGCAGAAGAATCAATTTGCGCACATAGCATGCGGGCTAAGTCGCCAACAGAGACTTCCAACCCGGTAGCAATATTGACGTCCTCCCCCACCAACGTGGAGGTTTTAGCTATGGCTAAGAAGGCCTCCACCGTGTCGCTGACAAACACCATATCGCGAGTCGGCCTCATGTCCCCCAATTTTATTTCTTTGCTGCCCTGCAGCAACTGGGTGATGATCGTTGGAATCACTGCGCGGGCCGACTGGCGGGGGCCGTACGTATTAAAAGGACGAACGACCGTAACGGGTAGATCAAAACTGCGAAAAAAAGACTCTGCCAAACAATCAGCAGCAATTTTGGAAGCTGAGTAGGGAGACTGCGGCTGTCTGGGATGCTTCTCGGTGATGGGTATGAATTGAGCGGTACCGTATACCTCCGAAGTGGAGGCAATAAGAATGCGTTCACAACGGGTATCCCGCGCTGCTTGCAGTACATTAAGAGTACCTTTAACATTTGTCTCCACGTAACTATCGGGTGAATGATAGCTGAACGGGATAGCTATCAGGGCAGCCAAATGAAACACCACATCTATTCCGCGCATGGCCGTTCGAACTCCGTTTGGATCACGGATATCACCAGCAACAACATCTATTTGTACCTTTGTCTCCGCTGGTAGTGTATCAATCCAACCCCAGCTATTGAACGAATTGTAGTACACAAACGCACGAACATGACACCCCTCGCGAACAAGTCGTTCGGTCAAATGACTTCCAATAAACCCATCAGCCCCGGTTATCAACACCTTTTTGCCGTACAAATTACTCTTCATAGTACCCCCCTTTCATCCCCAATTTTTCGGTCCTCTTGCTGTACCCGTACCGATAACTTCCATATCCGTACCCATACCCGTATCCATAACCATACCCTGGTCCCGACTTATGAATATCATTGAGCACCAGGCTCATGTGGGTGATCAACCCGCGTTCGTAAAACTCCTGCGCATTTTTTAGCGCGGGCCGGGGAGTATAGTCCTGGCGGGCAATGAAAATCGAATGATCAGCAAACTTGGCCAGCACAAAGGCATCGGTAACCAAGGCGATGGGTGGAGTGTCGATCAGCACAAAATCAAATTGATCAAGCACCTCCCGGATCAACTCACCCATCCGGTCGGTCATCAACAATTCGCTGGGATTGGGTGGCACGGGCCCCCCGCTGATCAGCGACAAATTCTCAATAAAAGTCGTTTGGATCACGTCATCCGCCCTATGAAGGCCCGAGAGATAGGTACTTAGACCCTTCTCGTTACTCAATTGAAAGTCTGCAAAAAGTTTCGGCCTACGCATGTCCGCTCCGATAATCAACGTGCGCTTGCCCGACATGGCGTAGACCGTGGCCAAATTGATGGAGGTAAAGGTTTTGCCCTCGCCACTCAGCGAAGAGGTCACCATGAATACTTTTTTGTCTTTGTGATGGGTGAAATAATTCAAGTTTGAACGCAGCGCGCGAAAGGATTCGGCAATGCCCGAACGCGGACGCTGGGCAACAATGAGGTTATTTTCGCCCGGAGTATGACCAATACCTCCGATGACGGGGATGGTCGTGATCTTCGCGATGTCTTCATTTGACTGTACCCGGTTATTGGCTAACTCGAAAAAGACAAACAGGATGATCGGAAAAAATAATCCCCCGGCAAATCCCACAAGGTAGTTTTGATTGGTATTGGGTGAGATGTGACGGCCGGCCTGACGCGGTGGATTGACCACTTCAATGTCACTTACCGTGGAGGCCACCGAGATGCCCGCCTCTGCCCGCTTCTGCATTAAAAACACATATAGCCCTTCACTTAAGTCGTAGTTGCGTTGCAAATTAACCAGCGTGCGCTCGGCCGAGGGAAGCTTTTTTAAATCCCGCTCCAACAAATCAATTTGTGACGAAATAAAGTTAAGCTTGATTTTATCAGAGGCACGAAGGTTCCGTACCCCCTCAAGAATATCATTTCGCAATTGCCGCACCTTTTCTTCCATCTGGGTGAAGTAGGGATTGGCCTTCTCAGATGAAAACTGTGACTTGCGTTCCAGTTGCAATGTGATCATTTGATTGACCAACGTATTGATGACCCCTTCGGTAATCCCCAGCGAAGCGGGCAAAATTACCTGATCCATGTTCTCGCTTGAGCGAACGTACTGGTCCAGGTATTGATAATAATTCTCGCGCACCAATAATTCCACCTTCTGCACTTCCAGTTGTTCCAGTTTCTGATACAACCGCAGGGTTTCCTGCCCGAGGTCGGTAATAACGTTTTTGTTTTTGAAATTTTCCAACTGCCGCTCGAATAGGTTGAGCGAATCGCGAATGTCCGCCAATTGCTTGTCGACAAAGTCGAGCGTGAGCTTGGCCGCCTCGCTCTTTCGCTGGTAGTCATACTCTTGAAATCGCAGCGTAAGAGCGCGCAAAAAATCGATTTCCTTCTGTGCCACCGGGCCGTTGATGTCTAAGTTGACCACGGAGGCTCCCTGCTCAGCCCAGGAGACCTTCAACCTCCCGATGTAACTACCGGCCACGGTTCTCAGGTCGCGCACATGTACGGTGAACTCCTCGCCAATATACTTGGCCAACATAGCATTCCGGTCTTTTTGAAAAAAGAACGATATACCTCCGCATGAGATCGTATCGTTATACACGCCTGAGACCGGTTCTTGGCCTTCGGCCTGCAACGTGAACGTGTCTTCTCCGGTGAGACGATACACCCGCTTTTCGTTCACGGGTTTGCCGGCCGGCAGCGGAACCAAAATACGCACGGGCAGACCGTTATAGTATTCGGTGGTTTTGATTTTTCCCTCCCGCAGCAAAACGACATGGTAATTCAGGTTGGCTACCACACTTTCAATGAGTGGATAGGAGCGCAAAATATAGAGGTCGTTATAGTAGTTCCGGCTGGCGTTAATCAATGGGTTGTTGTACAACAACCGCGCAGCGGCTTTCTCCTGATTTTCGCGAATGACCAATGAGGCCGTAACCGGATAAATCCGGGTGGCATATCGGTTAACAAGATAGGCCAGAGAGCTACCCACCACCACGGACAAGACGACCAAGTACCAATATTTGGCAATGCGATAAAGCACGCGCTTAAAGTCAATGGTCACAGCAGATTGTGTCTCCTCGGAAGGAACTTGGAATTCGGTAGGCGATGGGGCTTGCGACACAGGAAAACTAATTGTTGTTACTCAAATTGATAATCAGTAATGTTAACGAAATGGCCGATACCAACAACGTCACGTTCTCACGGAAGTACGTTCGAAACGGCCGTTGCCGCAAAGCCGGCACGATGAATGTGTCCCCCTGATGAACAAAAAAATAGGGGGAATTGATGGCATTTTCGTCTAGTAAGTCCACGTATCCCACCTCCAACCGGCCCTGATTATAGCGAATGACTTTGATGTTTTGGCGGTCCGCCATCTCCGACAGCCCACCCGCCAGGCCAATCGCTTCGGGCAAGGTAACCCGGTTATTAAAAGAGGTATGCACACCCTCCACGGTTACTTCACCCAGCACCACGAAGCGAAAGTTGAGCAGACGCACCCGGATGCTCGGTGACTCCAGGTAGCGGTTGGCAATCTTTTGCAACGTGTCCTGCGTCTGAAAAACCGTTAGGCCTGCCACTTTAATTTTTCCAACAACCGGGAAAGAGATTTCACCTTGCTCATCAATCATCTCTCCATTGAGAGCTGCTACCCCGGCATTTAAATTATTTGCATTTCCCTGAGTTGACGAGAAGAAATCAAATTTTTGATCAGTAAGTGTTTGCGCTCTGATCGACAAAATATCGTTTGGCTGCAACCGATAGTCGAATAACGCCATATCGTACTGTCGTACCACACTGTCTTTGGGTAGATTCTTTTTATTAACATCCTCTTTCTGGAGATAGACATATTTGCGATTGGGGACACAGGCTGCAAACAGGCTCAAGATCAACCATGCCGCCAATAAGGATTTCCATTTCATGATGCGCTCCGTTGCAGTTTCCAAAATTGAAGAAGGGCCGTCATAAACCCCCGCATTTCTTTCAGCGGTATCATGTTCGGCCCATCGCTCAGGGCTTTTTCGGGATTGGGGTGCGTTTCGATGAAAAAGCCGTCCACCCCGGTGGCCGCGGCCGCCTTGGCCAGGTAGGGCGCAAACTCGCGCTGTCCACCGGAGCTGCCACCTTTGCCTCCCGGCTGCTGCACGCTGTGCGTCACATCAAACACCACAGGCGTGTACTGGCGCATGACCGGCAGCGACCGCATGTCCACCACCAGTGTATGGTAGCCGAACGAAGCCCCGCGTTCGGTCAAAAACACATTGTTGTTTCCCTCTCCGCGCACTTTATCCACGGCATATTTCATGTCTTCCGGGGCCATAAACTGTCCTTTTTTGATTTTTACGGCCTTGCCCGTGCGGGCCGCAGCCTTCAATAAATCCGTTTGGCGGCAGAGGAAAGCGGGTATCTGCAACACATCGGCCACCTGCGCCACTTCGTTGCATTGATACGACTCATGCACATCGGTGACCACCGGAACATGCAAGTCCTTTTTTACGCGCTCCAGTATTTTCAGTCCTTCATTCATACCCGAACCGCGGTAGGAGCCCAGGGAGGTGCGGTTGGCTTTGTCAAAGGAGGCTTTGAACACGTAGTCGATGCCCAGGTCAGCGCAGATTTTTTTTACCTCGGTCCCTACTTCCAGGCATATCTCATCGCTTTCGGCCGCACAGGGACCAGAAAAAAGCACGAGGCGATCTCCGCCCAACGTCAGTTCGTTCGTAATGGCTACTCTTTTTGAAAAAACATCCATGTTATAGTTTCACTAGTTCATCCAATTCCCCCCGGGCGGCCAGAATCAAATCCGCCACCTCGCGCACCACACCTCGGCCCCCTTTCAGGGCGCTTACTACGTCCACCCGGGTGCGTACATACTCCAACGCATCGGCCGGGCAGGCAGCCAACCCGCAGTGAGTCAGTATCTTCAGGTCGTTGATGTCGTCTCCCACATACGCTACTTCTTTCTTTTTCAGTTTGTGGAAATCGATCAATTTTTCAAACACCGAATATTTGTCCACAATTCCCTGATGGCAAAAGTCGAGTTTCAGCTCCGTTGCCCGCCTGCTCACCACCGCAGACTCGCGGCCGGTGATAATGCCCACGACCAAACCCGCTTTTTTCAGGTGGCTGATGATATAGCCGTCTTTCACATTGAAATGTTTGGTCTCGCGGCCGGCATCATCGTAAATGATTTTTCCATCCGTGAGCACGCCATCGACATCAAAAAACAGCGCTTTGATGCCTGCCGCCTTCTTGATTTGCTCTTTATTGTACTTTCCGAGTACCTCCTTTACCGGCATTCCGCTACCAAAGATGTCAAATAAACCCTAAAATTAAGCAAAATATCCATTGCCACATGAAAGTCTTCAAGACAGGCCTAGCCACCGCTATCACCCTTTTGCTGGTATGGGCACTCAACCAGAGTTGGGACGTGGGACAGTCCATTCCGCCTTTGGGCAAATTCGTGGACCCCTTTCATGGCTTTTGGCAAAATGCCGAAGCCGCACCTGCCCGCGAAGAAAACCTGAGCATTCCCGGACTCCAGCAGCCCGTTACCATTGTATATGACAGTGCGATGATACCCCACATCTTCGCGCAAAATGAAAGCGACCTGTTTTTGGCCCAAGGTTTTGTAACGGCCCGCCACCGGTTTTGGCAGATGGAATTTCAAACCCACGCAGGGGCCGGACGCATCTCGGAAATCGTGGGCGAAAAGGCCCTCAACTACGACCGCAGCCAGCGAAGACTCGGAATGGTGTATGCAGCCCAACAAGCGCTGGCCAGCATGATGAGCAACCCGGTGACGGCCGCCATGATCCAAAGTTATACCAAGGGCGTCAACGCCTATGTAGCCGGACTTTCTTATGAAGACTATCCCATTGAGTACAAGCTGTTGGATTACGCCCCCGAACCGTGGACGGACCTCAAATCAGCCCTTTTGCTCAAAAACATGGCTCAAACGCTCAACATGGGCGAAAAGGACATTGAAATGACCAACGCGCTCAAGCTCTTTGGCCGCGAGACCGTTGACTTGCTCTACCCGGATAATGAACGTGTGGGCGAACCGATTGTAGATAACGCGGGACAGTGGAAATTCCAGCCTGTAACCATCGATTCGTTGCCGCTGGCTGTGCCGGATGAATTTGTGACCATACCGCCCACGAAAAAGGTACCGGCCGATGTGGGCAGCAACAATTGGGCTGTGAGCGGCAAAAAGACCATTACCGGCTCGCCCATCCTGTGCAACGACCCGCACCTGAACCTGAGCCTGCCTTCCATCTGGTACATGATTCACTTAAATGCCCCGGGGCTCAACACCATGGGCGCGTCTCTCCCGGGGGCACCGGCCGTCATCAGCGGCTTCAACGACTCCATCGCCTGGGGTGTAACCAACGCGCAACGCGACCTGGTCGACTGGTACAAAATCCAGTTCCGCGATTCGCTGAAAAACGAATACCTCTACGATGGCGCCTGGCGGAAAGCAACGCATGTGGCCGAGGTGTTCGCCATCAAAGGCAAGCCCTCCTTTGCAGACACCATCGTCTTCACCCACCATGGTCCGGTGGTCTATGACGAACGCTTTCAGCCTGACCGCGAACTCAAACATTATGCTTTCCGGTGGGTGGCCCACGATCCTTCCAATGAGCTGATGACGTTTTACCAACTGAACCGCGCCCGCAATCATACCGATTACATGGCGGCTTTGGACTACTATACCTCGCCTGCCCAAAATTTTGTCTTTGCCAGCGTCAATGGCGACATCGCGATGCGCATCCAGGGAAAGTATCCGGTGCGCAGACCGGGAGAAGGAAAATTTTTGCTCGATGGCACCCGCTCCGCCAGCGAATGGCAGGCCTTCATACCGAACGAACAAAACGTGATGCACAAAAACCCGGCCCGCGATTTTGTAAGCTCTGCCAACCAGTACCCGGTTGATGACACCTACCCCTACTACATCAACGGCAGCAGTTGGGAAGCCTATCGCAACCGCAGGATCAACCAACTGCTAAGCGAAAGCGAGGAAATCACACCCACCGACATGAAAGAGTTGCAGGCTGACAACTACAACCTGAAGGCGGCCGAAAGCCTGCCTGCGTGGCTCACAGCATTAGACTCCGCCCAACTGACCCCGACCGAACAAAAAGCGTTTGCCACCCTGCGCGAGTGGGACTTCTATAACCACACAGAATCAGAGGGGGCGTCCTATTACGAAGCCTGGTGGGACGCATTGTATCCGATGATCTGGGATGAGATGCGAAACGAAAAAATAGCGCTTGAGTACCCCTCCACCTACAACACGCTGAAGCTCATCCGCACACAACCTACCCTTTCTTTCTTTGACATCGCGGCAACGCCAGAAAAAGAAACAGCCCGGGACGTACTTCGAAAGTCCTTTAGCGAAGGGGTGGGCGCCATTGAAAAATGGAAGAACGAAAAAGGTAAAAACGCTGCATGGGCCGATTACAAAAATTCTTTCATTGGCCATCTGTTGCAGGGGCTGCCGGCCTTCAGCTACCATGTGCGCCACGGAGGCAACCATGACATTGTAAACGCGCATTCGCGTACCCACGGGCCTAGTTGGCGCATGGTTGTAAGCCTGGAGAAAAAGGGTGTGAGGGCGTGGGGCATCTACCCGGGCGGGCAGTCGGGCAACCCGGGAAGCCCCTACTACAACCACCTCCTTGATACATGGGTGCGCGATGAATACCTCACCCTCGCTTTTACCGGTGCTGATAAACTCAAAACCCAAGCGCTGGCTACTACCACATTAACCCCCGCAACAAAATGAAATTTCTCGCTCAAGTTCTGGTAACGGTGGTCATTTGCTTTTTGGTGCAAACGTTCTTTCCGTGGTGGACGCTGGCCGTAGTGTGTGTGGTGGTAGGCTATGGTTTTCGTCAAGGTGGCTTTTCGTCATTTATGGCCGGGTTTTTGGGCTTGGCACTGCTATGGGTAGGCATGGCCATGGTCATTGATCATCAAACCAACTCCATTCTCACCGAAAAAATAAATCGGCTTTTGCCTGTCAATGCCTTTCTCCTTACGGGATTGATCGGTGCGCTGGTCGGTGGGTTTGCTTCTCTTACGGGGGCACTGGCGGCTGCTAAACCCAAACGCAGATGGTAGCGCGCTTCACGCTTCTGCTGTTGATCGCGTGCGGTGGGGCGCGGGCACAAGAAACCCAAGCTCTCACTGCCATTAACGGAGCCCGACTGTATGTACGCACCATTGGCTCGGGCGATCCGCTGATCATCGTACATGGAGGTCCCGGACTAAATCACGCGTATTTTCTTCCGCACCTCGAGTCGCTGGCCAAGGACCACCGGCTGATATTCTACGACCAACGGGCCTGTGGCCGCTCGCCCATCCCAGCTATCGACTCGCTGCGGTTTTCGTTTTGGGTCAACGACCTCGAAAGCATCCGGATTTGGTTGGGTGTTGAAAAAGTAAACCTCCTGGCCCATTCGTGGGGGGCCTTGCCCGCAGTGGCATACGGCCACGCCTTTCCGCAGCACATGGGCAAGCTGATTTTGAGCAACCCGGTGCCGCTGAGCAAAGAATATGATCAAGCCCTGACGGAGGCCACGCGCACCCGCTTCACCCCGGCCGACAGTACCGACCGGGCCATCATCATCGGGTCGCCCGGGTTCAAAAAAGGAAATGCCCACGCCCATGAGCAATTGATGCTGTTCACCTTTCGTCACTCTTTTGCTGATGAGGAAAAAGTACGCTCCTTGGGGCTGGGGTTGCCGCCCAACTTCGCTGCGGCCTCCGTGGCACTGTACCAAGGGCTGGGGCCCGATCTGCAAGCGTACGACTGGTACGATGAGGCGGCCCAGTTTTCGTTTCCGCTGCTGATCGTGCACGGTCAGGCCGATGTAATACCCTTGGCCTGTTCGCAACGCCTGAAAACCGCGGCAAAAAACGCCTCGCTGGTGGTCTTTGAAAAGAGCGGTCACTTCCCCTTCGTGGAGGAGCGCAAAAAGTTTGCTCAAACGATCGACTATTTTTTGAAAAAGGGCATCCGTCCGGATTAGTTTGGTCGTTTGTTGCGTAGCTGACATCTGCGCAAAACCTTTTGCAGCGGGCGCGGGTTAAACCAAATATGAAAAACGCAGTAGTACTCGTTCTCTTTTCTTCGCTGGCGTTGGCAACAACAGCGCAGCCGAATCAATCCAAAAACAAAATGACTGAATCTTTACAATTGGCCACCTTTGGCGGTGGCTGCTTTTGGTGTACCGAAGCAGTATTTCTGGACGTGAAGGGCGTCAAATCCGTGGTGTCCGGTTATGCGGGCGGCTCGGTCAAAAACCCCACCTACCGCGAGGTCTGCAGCGGGCTGACCGGGCATGCCGAAGTCATCCAGATCACCTTCGATCCGGCCGCGGTCTCTTACACCGATCTGCTGGAAATATTCTGGAACACCCACGACCCCACCACGCTCAACCGCCAAGGGGCGGACGTGGGCACGCAGTACCGCTCCGTGGTGTTTTACCACTCGCCCGAGCAGAAAGCCGCGGCCGAACAGTACAAGCAACAGTTGGATGCATCCAAGGCCTTCAAGAATCCGATCGTGACGGAAATAAGCCCCATCCCCGTCTTTTACAAGGCCGAAGAGTACCACCAAAACTACTTCGCGCTAAACCCGGAGCAGGGCTATTGTCAGTATGTAATTCGGCCCAAGGTGGAGAAATTCAAAAAACAATTTGGCACCAAGTTGAAATTGTAAAAGATTCTTTTACCGAGGCCCGTGCCGAACGAACCGGCTCGGCCATTTCGTATCATCCTAAAAATTAAAATAATGTTAAAAGCCTAAAAAAATTCTGGCGGGGGGTAACTTCTTAAACCGACTTGCGTTATTAAAACCAGAGTAGAGTAATTCTTCTCATAGGTTTAGGTTTAGGTAACAAAAAACCCCTCGGACGGAGGGGTTTTTTGCTTTTGGCCCAAATCGATCGCCATGAAAATACACACCATTCTATCGGGTTTTCTGCTGGCCGCCACCTTGATGCAAGCGTGCGCACAGGAATCAAAAACAAAAAAAACGGCCGCGTTTCCGGTGGTCAAGACGGAGGCCGAGTGGAAGAAGCAGCTTACCCCCCTCCAATATCACGTACTGCGCGAAAAAGGCACGGAGCGGGCGTTTACCGGCCGGTATTGGGACAACCACGAAGAGGGCGTTTATCGATGTGCCGCCTGCGGGCAGGAGTTGTTTGACGCTGCCACCAAATTTGAGTCGGGCACTGGCTGGCCCAGCTTTTACCAGCCAATCGTAGCGGGGGCGGTAAAAATCGAAAAGGATTTCAGTTACGGCATGGTGCGCGAAGAAGTAGTGTGCAGCCGCTGTGGCGGCCACCTGGGACACGTGTTTGAAGATGGCCCGAAACCTACCGGTCTGCGCTATTGCATGAATTCCGCCTCGCTGCTACTGGTGAAGAAATAAGACTATCGCACGCGGCTGAAGCGCATCAGGCCCAGCAGCCAGCGCGGCAAAGGCGTATGGCGAGATCGGGATTTTAAGTTCAGGCTCCAACCCAAGGCAGGCACCAGCGGCAGTCTGTGTGCCTCCACCAGTTCAATGAGCGTTCCATCCGGGTCTTCGTGGTAGCAAAAGTGGCCGGCCGCGTGGCCCATGTCAAACGCATCGCTGCTGTCCACCGTACAAGGGGCAATTTGGTTGGCCAGTGCGCGAGCCAGTTGCGGCAGGTTGTGCACGTCAAAACACAGATGGATAAACCCACAGTCGCCCCACTGGCGGCCGTTAAACACGTGCTCGGTCTTTTGCTCGCGCGCTTCGATTAGTTCGAGCGTGACAGGGCCCAGCAGCCCGCCAAACGCCCCCCGCCCGGGTTGCGCCTGAGCAATCAACACCCTGCGGAAAACCTGCCGCGTGCCGGGGACAGAATCCCAGTCGTCAAAAATCCGCTCTTTGTCTACCCGCACTTGGTCGAAGCCGAACGCTTGAAAGTAGCGAAGGGCACGGTCCAGATCGCGGACGCCAATCACGGCCCCGCATACCCCACCCACCGCGCTGTGGGTAGCCGAGAAGAAATCTGTTTCCTCCACTACCTCAAACCAGTGACCAAACGGATCGCGCACATACAAGTGGCGCTTCCCCTCGGGGTTGCGCGTGATGGGCGACAGCGCCTGCGGCCCACACGCATGGATGGCCGGCAGCGCTGCCACGACATCGCGGGTTTTTAGTTTGATGGCCAGGATGCCTTGCTGGTCAAACGAAACCGGTCGCGTCAACGGGGCGGGCTCGCGCGAAGTGTACTGCCATATTTCAAAACCTCCGCCCCCTTCCAAATTCATCGCCAAGATGGCATACCTGCTGTGTTTGCGGTCTCCCGTGTAGCGCGTCATCAACGAGGCTTCGGCTTTGTCTTTGAATATGCAAATGTCCATGCCAAATGCCTTTCGGTACCAGGCAAAAGCTTGCTCGGCATCGGTCACGCCAATGCCTACCTGCTGTATTCCGCTGATGAAATAGGGGGCCACTAACGGTAATTTAACAGTTGACGGTAGCGCATCTTCATCTCGTCCGGTGGGCGCTGGCGGAAAAACATGATAAAGACCGACAGGTTGGCCCATTGTACCCGCAACCAACTGTTGGTGTCGTATTTTCGGGCTGAGACGGTTACGTTTTTGGGGATGATGTAAAACCGAAAACGCTTTCGCAGGCGGAGGATGAAGTCGTAGTCTTCCATCAGCGTGTAGTATTCGTCAAAGCCGTTGAGCGCCTCAAACACCGCGCGTTGCACATAAAGCGTTTGGTCGCCCCCGCGGCACATGATGCGATCAAAACGGGTAAACCAAGCATTGATTTTCAACATCCATTTATCCGAATCAAATACATAGCGGTAACAACCGGCATCGGAGTGTGCCAACGCTGCGCGGATGTCATCGACATACGAGGGCAACAATTGCACATCGGCATGGACGAAGTAAAGGACACTGCCCGTGGCATGCCGCGCTCCGAGGTTCATTTGAGCAGCCCGGCTGCGTACGGGCGAAATGAACACGCGCGCCCCTGCGGCCTCGGCCAAAACCTTTGTTTCATCTTCGCTATGGCCATCCACTACGATAATTTCTTTCAACATATCGCCTCCGTGCGCGCGCGCAAACTGCACGCGTGCGGCAATGTGGCGCGTTTCGTTGAAGGCGGGTATGATCACGCTGATTGTCATGGCGATGAAGGCGGCACCCACTTGATTTCGTAGTTCTTGATCGGGCTGTGCATGGAGGCCTGCACCATCTTGCCCGCGCGGTACAAAAAACGATTGCGCTTGCCTTGAAACTCCAGCGTATAGGCCCCATCGGGCCGTGCCTGAAGATCGGCCGGCAGGCCGTAGGCATCCGTAAGCACGTGTGTTTGTCCGTGTGGCTCCTGAAAGTATAAGCGTGCCACGTTGAATGCAATGGGCATGTGCAGCATAGTATCGGCCTGGTACTCATAGGCGCGGGCGCGTACGCGATACCGGCTTCCGTCTTTGGTCACGGTGGTTTTGAAATCGCCCCGGCTAGATTGAGTGCGCACCTCGCTGGAAAGCAATTCGTTGCCGTGATACACCGACCGCAAATGGTAGTGAACATGGATGCGTTGAAAAAACCAAAACCGCACTTCGCTTTGAAGCGTGTAAACGGTCAAAGAATCTTGTTGGGAGCATGTCGCCTGCATGACACCGATAGGCGCGCCCGCCCAGGTAATTTTATATCGGTGTGTCTGGGCCATCCCCGTAAGGGTGACCCACATCATCGCCAGTCCACAAATGATCTGCCTTCTATGCATCACAAAATATTTCAACCTACGCAAAAAATCGGTACGCAGATTGCCCTAAACTTACAAAAACCGTTGCAGGGCCCACTTCGTAGATACACACATCACCCAACCATCACATGAAAAATTGGATCGTACTTATTTTATTCAGTGTCATGCCTCTGTTGGGGCTAGCACAAGGCAAAGCCCCCTCCCACGCCCTCTACGACAAATTGTTGAAACGCCATGTGACGGCCGATGGGCGCGTGAACTACAAAGGGTTTGTGAAAGACAGCGCGGAGTTGAACCAGTATCTGCGATTGCTGAGCGCCAATCCTCCGGATGAAAAGACGTGGGGCCGCAACGAACAAATGGCCTATTGGATAAACGCCTATAATGCCTTCACCATCCAACTCATCTGCCGCTACTATCCCGTCAAGAGCATCAAGGACATCGGCAGCAGCATCCAAATACCGTTTGTCAACACTCCGTGGGACATCAAGTTTATCCGCATCGGCAAAGAAAAAATGGACTTGAACAACATTGAACACGGACAACTGCGCAAAAAATTTGATGACCCGCGCGTGCACATGGCCTTGGTATGTGCCAGCAAGTCGTGCCCGATTTTACTGAACGAAGCGTTCGAGGCTTCAAAACTGGACGACCAATTTGCCCGACAGACAAAAGCCTTTTTGGCCGATCCGTTCCGCAACAAAATGAGCGCCACCGCTCCGCAACTGAGCATGATTTTTAAATGGTATGGAATGGATTTCAATAAGAACGGGGGCTCCGTGCGGTCATTTATCAACACGTATTCCGATATCAAAATAAAGCCCGATGCGAAGATCAGTCACCTGGATTACGACTGGGGGCTGAACGACCAGTAGATTTTTATACCTTCGGGCATGGCCGCGACCGATACGAAAAAGTGCCAATGCTCGCAGTGCGGGTCAACGGATTTTACCAAGGAAGGCAAGGACATGCTCCGGTGTGTGTACTGCCACAGTCTGTTCCGCATGCTGCCCCCGGCCCAATCGGCCAGCCCCAAAGTGGTAATTAAAAGCGGGGCCAACGTGGTTTTTGGCCAGTCGGGCAAAGTGACCATCGGGGGCGGGCTGCTGATTGAAAACGGGGCCAATGTGCAGTTCCTCGGCACATTGGAGATCATAGAACGTTCTGACGATCAGAAAATTAGCGAAGCCCGACTCCGGTTGCAAAAGCCCGGTGCGTGAGGGCGGGGCAATACCGTCTTTTCTCGGGCCGCGCGCTTGGCAAACCCCCGTATTTGGCTATATTTGCGCCTCATTTTTAACTAATTTATTGTTTAACCCATGAAAAACTACGAGACGGTATTCATTCTCAATCCCGTTTTGTCTGAAGACCAGGCAAAGGATACTGTCGATAAGTTCGTGAAGGTGTTGACCAAACAAAAGGCCAACATCGTGAACGTAGAGCAATGGGGACTAAAAAAGATGGCGTATCCCATCCAGAAGAAGTCCACCGGCTTTTACAACCTCATCGAATTTGCGGCAGCTCCGGAAACGGTAGCCACGTTGGAAACGGAATTCAGACGTGACGAATCAGTGATGCGCTTTTTGACCACTTCGCTGGACAAGTATGCGCAGGAGTACAATGCCCGCAGACGCAAGGGCGAGTTTAACAGAACGAAAAAAACGGCACCTAAAACTGAGGCTACGGTATGACACTAATGAACGAACCCATCAAGCGCGCGGAGATCAAGCCGAAATACTGCCGCTTCAAGAAAAATGGTATCAAGTACATCGATTACAAAGATCCCGACTTCCTGCTGAAATTTATCAACGAGCAAGGCAAAATCCTGCCACGCAGATTGACGGGCACCAGCTGGAAGTTTCAGAAAAAAGTAACTCAAGCCGTGAAGCGTGCGCGCCATTTGGCCATCCTTCCGTATTTGGGTGATTCATTGAAATAACTTTAACCGAGTAACACCATGGAAGTAATATTGAAACAAGACGTGCAAGGGCTCGGCTACAAAAACGATGTGGTAAAGGTGCGCCCGGGTTACGGACGCAACTTTTTGATCCCCAACGGAACGGCCATCATCGCGAATGAATCGAACAAGCGCATGATTGCGGAAAACGTGCGCCAGGCGGCCCACAAAGCAGCCAAGGTCAAGCTGGACGCGGAAGCATTGGCCACCCGCATGGGTGAGCTGACCATCGAAATCGGCACCAAAGCCGGTGAAAGCGGAAAAATATTTGGTGCCGTAACGGCCAACCAAATTGCCGATGTACTGAAGGCGAAAGGGTTTGACATCGATCGCAAAAAGGTGATCATGAAAGAAAGCCCAAAAATGCTGGGCACATACACGGCCACGCTCGACCTTCACAAAGAAGTAAAGAAGGAAATAAAGGTAACGGTGGTTGCGGAGTAATCCCCGCCCGCGTTTATAGCGAAAAGCCCTCGAAAACTCCGGGGGCTTTTTGTTTGTCTATGCCTCGCACGCCTTTACCAACTCGCCATACCAGGCCTCGCCATATTTGCGGATGAGGGGCTCTTTCAAAAATTTGTACAGCGGCACCTGTAGGCTTTTGCCATACGAACAGGCGGCCGAGCAGATGCTCCACCGGTGGTAATTCACGGCTCGCATGTTTTTCTTTTGAGTGATGCGGATGGGGTACAAGTGGCAGGAAATGGGCTTTCTCCACGCAACCTTCCCATCGAGATAGGCTTGTTCAATGCCGCATTTCAACACGCCTTGCGCATCGTAATGGGCGTAGGCGCACTCGCGCCCGCCAATGGTAGGGGTGCTATAGTCCCCGTCCTCGTCCAAAATGTAGGCCCCCTGATCGGCAATGGCCTTTCGGCCTTCGGGCGTTAGGTAAGGTGCCACGGCCGCTTGTATTTCGTTCAGGATGGGCAATTCATCCTCTTCCAAAGGCGCACCCAAATCACCTTCCACGCAGCAGGCGCCTTTGCATTTCTCCAAATGGCACACAAACTCCACGTCTTTGATTTCGTCCGATACGAGTACCTCTCCAATCTGCATCATACCTTTTGCTGGTTTCTAATCGATTCCTTTTACGCGCAAACGCGCTTGCTGGGTCTCGCCTTTCTTTTGCTGATAAAACGCTTTCGCGGCAATGTAGCAATGGCGGGTGATTTCCGCATGCACCACACCCGATTTGTCCACCCACTGAATCAAAAAATCACGGGTCGTTTCGCCTTGAGCCAGCGCCTCCTCCCGGATGGCCTCCCGATCACTGGCACTTACCTTAAAAACGGCATACAAGGTCTGTTTGCCCGGTCGTTTGAAACGGATCGCAGCGGCTTTGTCCCACACCACAAAATCGGGCCCCAGCCCGCGTAACAACATCAGCATATAAAACGGATCGGACGCGGCAAACAGGCTGCCGCCAAAAATGGTGCCCACATAGTTGTACGTCCACGGGTTGAGCCGAAGACGTATGTGCAACTCGGAGTGGTCGTGGGCCCAAAACAAAATCTTGCCACCCGTGCCAAAGTACATCGGGTACCAGTTCATGGCCGTGCGGAACAGCCAGCTCCGAAAAGACTCTTTCTTTTCGGTATGCAAAAATTCCGGTTTCATTTTACTTGATGTGCTTCTACTTTATGATCTCATTCCTAACTACTTAAAATAGCATGATTCGTTTTTCTGTGATTTTGTTTAACGCAGGTACGAGATTGATCACGCGCGACTGCCAAAAATATCAAGAACAAATTCCATCCCAACGGGGCGAAGGCTGTAACTTGCCAAATTATTGTATGTCGAACTACTTAGAAACGCTGAACGAACCCCAACGCGAGGCCGTTATCAATCCCGAAGGACCGTGTATGATCATTGCGGGAGCAGGATCGGGGAAAACACGGGTGCTCACCTATCGCATTGCCCATCTTATCCAAAGCCAGGGCGTGGACCCCTTCAACATCATGGCGCTGACTTTTACCAACAAGGCGGCCAAAGAAATGCGCGACCGCATTGAGCACGTGGTGGGTGCAGACGCACGCAACCTATGGATG
>ERZ1066137.69-NODE-69-length-99022-cov-50.665666_pt1 | contig 99022 bp, 81 predicted proteins | sample MGYA00382784_ERZ1066137 | MGnify/ENA primary metagenome ERZ1066137 (study PRJEB33369, sample SAMEA5778367) | biofilm metagenome | biome: Industrial cooling water; feature: Water cooling tower basin; material: Biofilm | place: United Arab Emirates | collected... | reverse complement strand
TCCTGAAACCATTGGCAGCTTGAGTAAGTGTCCACAAAAGCGGATCAATCTCAGGTTTCCATCTCACGCAATAAGAGGTTGACTCGGTAACACTACTTCACTCCTTCTCTAACCCATTCATCCTCATCCCCAAATGCCATTATTCCTCCATTCAAACCTCTCAAATTCTCTCTGCACAAATTTCTTAGATCTTCTTCCCTAAGCTCGTTGCGCATCCTGTAGGATTTTGATTCATCAGTGTGAACAGAGATCATTAAGTCTCGTGGGTATGACGATCCAGGAATGGTGACCTTCGCTGTCTACATCTTGAAGGATGGGACATAAATATGCGGTTTTCTCATCATAGGTTGATACAGTGATAATAAAACTGTGTCTATCACCTTTCTGCTGGATTAATCCGTGAATATATTCTCGTTCAATCGGTTTCGTCGCTCTTACATTCGATTTGTAATGATATGTTGTCTTGCAGTCTCGCTGGTGTTGGGCTGGAGCGGAACCGTTCAAAGCCAGATTCCTTCTGTGTCCAGTGATAGTTCTCAACGAGCGCTCGACCTGCCCAATGGAGTGAACCGTTCCGGCGAATACGAAACGGCAGCGATCCGATCGCCCCTGGATAACAAAACGTTATTTGAGGTGACCTCTCCCACAATTTTTAATCGAGAGGACATACCACCGGGTAAACTGCCAGTTGAAGTGCGAGCCCAAGAGGTTAATGAGCGACTGTGGCGAGTCTTTTATCGGGCTGTGAATGCAAACCAAACGCCCGTTGTCACCGTTGCCATCCTGAATAACCGTCCAATTCTGGAAATTCGGGATGATCGATCCACCCGTCCGATTCGTTTAGTGACCGTGACAGAACCGGATGCCGATTGGAATGGGAAAACACTGAAAGAATTGGCACAGGAATGGCAAAAAATTCTTCAATCTGAAATTGCTCGGTTTAAGCAATTAACAACTCCAGCAGCAATTGAGCAACGGGTCAGGCAAGCGATCCAAATTCTACTGGCTCTGCTTCTGGCCAGTAGTGTGATCTGGTTTTTGAGACGATTTCTGCGTGGCCAACAAAGACAATTAGAAACTCGCTATCAAGAACAATTAGCCAAGATTATCTCCACTGAAAAAAACCAAGAAGTGCAATCCAAGACGACATCAGAACTCATTGAAGGAGAAGAGGCAGAAGCCAGAGAAATTGCCGACTGGCGATCTCACTTTTTGGCAACAGCCACTCATCGAATGAGCCTCAAACACCAACTGGATGTCAACAAGTTCCTTAAGTGGATGTTGTTCTGGCTGTTTATCTTGATGTGGTACGTTGGCATCGGATGGATCATCGCAACGGTACCCATCCTAATGAGCTGGAGTCTCTACGTTTGGACGACCCCGCTAGCATTGATTGCCATCTGGTTTAGCGTTAGTTTAACCATCCGTCTGAGCAAAAGCATTATTGATCGCATCATGCACTCCTGGACTGTGAATCCGCTTCTACCGCTTGGAGAAGCCCAACGTACAACCCTCAGAAGTACAACCATTGCAGAAGCCTTAAAGGGATTGGTTACCTTTGTGCTGGTAATAGTTGGTATTGTCTGGACATTGGGTTTATTCAATCTACCCACCGGATCTATCCTGGCTGGAGGCGCGGTGATTGGCTTAGCAATTTCCTTTGGTTCTCAAAGCTTGATTAAGGATTTAGTCAATGGATGCTTGATTTTGATTGAGGATCAATTTGCTATAGGAGATGTGATTCAAGTTGGCAGTAAAAGTGGTTTAGTCGAAAATCTCAACTTGCGCGTGACGCAACTCCGGAGCAGTGAAGGAGAACTGATTACTATTCCCAATAGCGCCATTAGCGATGTCAGCAATTTGACTCGACTCTGGTCACGGGTTGATTTTTCCATCCTGGTTGCCTATGAAAATGATCCTGAAACAGTGCTCAACCTGTTGCGCCAGATATCCCAGCAGATGTATGACGAACCGATTTGGCGCGAGCGCCTCCCCGAACTTCCAGAAGTTTTAGGGATTGATGACTTATCCCACACAGGGATGCTGGTACGGGTCTGGATTAAGACAGCACCGATGGAACAATGGAGTGTGGGCCGAGAGTTTCGTTTCCGCGTACGTCAAGCCTTTGCTGCAAATCACATTCAGATCGGCAGGCCCCAACGGATTAACTACACCATTGAATCATCAGATACCCTCGGCTAGGTACAAATAGGTGAACAAGACTTGTGGAGTTAGAGAATGCTCTCCTGAGCAGAATTGATCCCTGGGCTTTTATGGCGTAATTGAGCGATCGCATCCCGTAGCAGAAAAATGGGACGGTCACTCTCAACATCTCCCCCCTGTCTCTGCACATAGGATTTCCGAAAGGCAAGTTCATTTTGTCGTTGCACGATCGCGCGACTGATAGGTTTTGGGTAGCCTGGCAGAACTCGTAATTGGAACCTTTTCTCTGCTGCTACCCCGGCATACTCCTCTGGTGTAATCACCGACGCTGATTCTGAGGCTAATTGGTTGCGGATTACCCGACGTTCGGTTTCGCCCGATTGCCATAACGACCAAAATAAAATGGGAATATTGAGCAGATTGATACCCAGCAGACCTACCGTTGCCCCAAATAAGAGAGCAACATACTGCCACGGAGTACCTTCGAGTGCAGCGAGGTCAGGAAACCCAATCAGGAATTGAATCAATGCCGAGCCGATGAGAACCCCCATCACGTTGAGAGCTTTGCCCACAATGTAGTCCTGTTGCCCGTGGGTGAGGGCTACCAGCAGATATCCCGCGATCGGTACCAGGTAACGGAGCCAGCGATGTCTGGTACTTATCCCATAGCCGATCGCAGCCCCCAAGGTAGCACTAAACAGGACATGGTTATCGGTGCCCAATAGGGTTGCCCGGCCCCAGAGGTTGCTCCAGATCCCAGCCCAACCTTCCTGTGGGAAATATTGCAGGGAAAAGTAAGCCCCACTTTCCAGGGCTGCAAATCCCAGTCCTCCCAAAGCTCCGTAGATTAATCCATCCCGTACACCATTCACTGCTGGACGAGCAAAAATCAGCAATAGGAGGAGAGGAGCGACTTTCCAAAACTCTTCGACAAAACCGACAAATTGCCATTCACTCAACCCGGTTGTCTGTCGCACAATGCCCAGGGTGCGGGAGGTGACGGGACCAAAGTAGAAAATAACTGAGGCGATCGTCCCCCAAAATAACCAGGCAGGTTCCCGTTCCCGTCGATCAAAGAAGTGAAGGGCTAACAAGGTAGGACAATAGATCACCAAAGCTGCCAGAATCCCTACCAGCATTACTAGTGGGCGGGTGAGGTAGTACCGCTGAAACGCGGGTAGGGCATAGAGAAATAGAGCAACCAGCCCCACGATCAGGGCCAATTTGCCGTTGCGACGCAGAAGCGGTGAACCGTACAGCGATCGCTGAAGTGGAGTCTCTAGAGTCATGGGTATAAACCGTTAACCCCTCGCATTAACCCCCATAAATAACTGCATCGGGAATTTCATAGCGCTCTTGTCCAATCTGGACAATTGTTAAATCGCCCCGTTTGCTGGCACTGAATCTGCCCCGATCGCTCTGGCTCTGGTCATAGCCGATCGCTCTACCGTTCTTAAAAAAGATCGAGCGGGTACGACCATCTGACTTCGTGACTGTGACCGTGCCACTACCGTTTCTTTCACGGGTAACACCAAAAAAACACGATTGAGTTGGTTGCCCGCCGCCCATACTACAGGGAATATTTCCGGTAGCGTTGTAATTTGTGCCGGGAACCGTAGCATCTCCTCCAACAGGCTTGCCAGGGAGATTTGTAGCCCCTCCAATAATCATTTCCAGACGATAGTTCGCCACTTCATTGCGCCGAGCCGCACTCCGCATCAGGTAGACCCGAACTCTGTAGTCACCGCTTCTAGACAGGGTCCCTTCATACTGGTTGCCGTTGATCGATCCGTTGAACATTGCTACTTCCCTTTCACCCGGTGCCAAGATATTGAAGTAGCTAGAATCGTTATTGGTTGCCATGCTAATGTTCATGGTTTGTCCCTGTCTGGCGTTCAGAAGGTAGTCTACGATCTGGTAGCCTCTAATTGTCCCTTGCACAGTAGCACTGGTTGTATCAGGTTTGAATTGAACCCGCTGAGTGCGGATATTACTTTGGGCTACTAAGATTGGAGCCTTTTGAGCCAGCACAGTTGGTGGCAGGGCTGCCGCTACTCCTGCGAAGAGAACCAGAACAATTAATTGCCGCAATCGATTGAATTTTGAGAAAACCATAGGTTAAGTGTAAGGTCACTGTTTGTTAAACACGATGAGATCTGCTGGCGATAGGATGGCTTTAATCAGCCCTCGTTACCAAACCCCAAATGAAAATAAAGACGATCGCCCCCAGCACCGCCACAACGATTCCAGGAATACTCAAGGCCGCACCTGTAATCGAAAAACTGCCGGTTTGAATCAGGTTCAGCAAGGTACCTCCCACAAAAGCACCCACAATGCCTAACAACGTCGTCATAAAAATGCCACCACCTTGACGACCAGGATAAATCGCTTTTGCGATCGCCCCAGCAATAAATCCCAAAATAATCCAGGCAATAATGTTGATCATGATTAAATTCCCAAATGAATGTGTTAGCTCAAGCTTTCTCTGTCACCTTCGATTCGATCAGTCAGGGGATGCTTCATCTGTCACCAGACTTGCGACATCCTGCTTTCGCTTAACCAGGATGTTCTGCTGTTTGAACGTGATCGATAAGTGGTAAATTGTTCATTTTTGCAGCAAGTCGGCCCAAATTTTGGGCGACTTCGTAGGAACGGCAGGTACAGATGACACGGATATCACAATCCTCATAGCATCCAGTGCGGATTTCTACTCCAATTTTTGATGCATACACGGTGAAGATCAAATTTGTTGCACTCATACAAGATAGGGACAGTTGAAACCTGGTTTGGATCTACCAATCAACCTCAAAACTATCTGAGAGTATGATGTTGATCCTGATTTACCTCGTACTCCCAGATAGTTCACTTAAGTCAATTAATCCAACTTTTCTTTGATGCTGTCGATCGCATCATTCGCCGCATTTTTCAGACTGTCCAGTGCATTAGTCGCTTTATCCTTTAAGTCTGCCGCAGTATTCATCGCACTGGCTTGGGCTTGTTTGAGTTCGCCTTCTGCTTTCATTTTTTGATCGCCGGTCACTTCGCCTGCCGCCGCCTGCAGTTTGCCTTCTGCATCTTTAGCAGCCGCTTTGATCTTGTCTTCTAAGCTCATAATCAATGCCTCTTTAATGTAAACATTTTGATGTTGATAGGGTTCATCCCTAACCCTGTGCTGCCGCGATCGATTTAAAAGCCACAGCTTTTGATTGCACAAATTGCACCTTGCACCAGTTCAGGTCACTGTTGCGGAGATCGCGATCTTGCACACATTGAATCACCCGCACGTTGGCTTATATACCATCACTGGGAAAGTCAATGAAGTCGCTACGAATCCAACCGATCGCTTTTGATTGCACAAATTGCACTTTGCACCAGTTCAGGTCACTATTGCGGCGATCGCGATCTTGCACACATTGAATCACCCGCACTCTGTCTCCCGGTACTCCATAGTGGGGCGAAGAGGAATTAATCGTAGGTTGCGATCGCACATTAATGCGCGCATTGGAGCTATTAGCTCTCAGCGTGGCAATACCACGGGCGAGGGTAGGTGAAACCGTGGAAATCACAGCGATCGTAGCCAGCAATAACGGCAAATAACGCTTCAACATTGAGAAACCTTGGATTGTATAAAAAATTGGAATGACGGTGTCACGGTCCCATGAATGGAACCGTAAGGGTGGATAAGGCCATCAGCTTTGCTCATCAAGCTTTCAAGGACAACCTGCCCCTAGAGAAGAATTGTTGATTACTTGCAAGTCTTTTGGTTCGTCACATTGGCGTACACAATTCTGTCGTACCGACCTTCCTTCGTAATGATTGCCACACAAAGTCCAGTCCCCGGTTGCCGCCAAAAAGCAAACACCCGATTGTCAGAATTGTCGGCTTCGTTCCGCACGAACTGGTAGCCTCGCTGGATGACGGCATTTTCTGCTTGACCGCCCCTTGCACCCACCAGATCTTCCAAGTCCTCAACTGTCTTACCTACTAGAGCAATGTTGGTTCTGGCAGCAGGTGTAATGGGCTGGGAATTATCCGGCACAGGTTTCTTGCTTTGAGGCTCTTCAGTATTGGTCTTCCAGTAGACAAAGATAGACTTTGTAGGAAAGCGATAAACTAAGCCACTGTCACCCAGGCGATCTTCTAGACGCACCACTTGACCATTCTGGTCACGGTAACGACCCGGTTTATTACTGATGGGTGACAGTTCATACCGTTTACCGTTTTGCAGTTCAATTGAAACCGCACCTTGTCGTTGGGAAAAAGTGCAGGGGGCCGAGGAGGATGGTCGATCGTTACCGTAGGCATAGACTTCACACCGGGCTTGCACAGTGTCGGCTTTAGCGCTGACTGTCAGACTTAGAGACGAGATCGCCAGAGCCAGGGCAAAGAGAGATTTTGAAATGTTCATTATTGGGACAGTCCTCCCAGGGACAAAGCAATAGCAGTAGACAATCGTGAACTCGTGAGGACTGGGCATCAGGAGTTTCAATCAATCTCAGGATTCTTGTACCGCTTGAAACGGCATAATAAATCTCAGACCTGGGATAGATTGACAAGAGGAATCATATTACAGGAGTGAAATAAATTTCTATTTGTTAACCAGCCGTACATATTCCAAATCTGAGGGTTAAATTCACTTAAAGATAGACCCGCAAAGCCAGAGCACAATTAAGCAAGACAGAGATGCATTTAAGCCAGAATAATCAGTTGAGAAACCGATTTGCTCATGAAATTTATTCAAATCATTCAATTAGGAAGCATAAAAAAATTCTTTAATTTATGAAGGCTCTGCATCTCATCGATTCAATCTCTCAAGCCTCACAGGTTAAGTCTTTTATAAGTAAAGATCTCGTCCGCCTGATTGGTTGTTCTGTCGATCCTTACTGCCCGACCTATTTGAGCAGGCAAGATGCCGCTTCACGGGAAGCTAAGGTTTTAGGAAATTAAGTTGCCCACTGCGTCAAGTGATTTAATTCTTGTTCCACTTGAATTCTGATTCCAAAGTTGATGTAATCTATCAATGCTGGCGTTTCACCGCTGTCAGTTAGGCAAGTTAACCTGGGTAGTTAATTCCCTTAATTGACGATTTATTTCGACCTGGTCAGTTGTTCCTTCACAGGTATTTCCCTGATTTAGTCCATGAATTCCAATCCTTCTTCTGGTAAGCGGAAACGTGGAATTGCACTGACTGCAAGTGGATTGCGACGTTTAAATCAAGCCATTCAGGCGGCTGAAGTTGCGGAGAATGAGGGAAAACGGTTTACCGTAGAAGAACTCAGTAAGCGGGTGGGAATTTCCACCAGTACCCTCAGTCGTTTGTGGGCCTCCAAAACTGGCGTAGATCGCCGCACCCTGACTCTATTATTTAACGCATTTAAGCTTGTTCCTCTAGAAAGTGATTTGCAGCAGGGGGATGATCCAGAAACTGTGTCCACTCCACCCTGGGCTGAAACCTCCAAAAACGGCGTGTCGTTAAGTCCCTACCCCAGTGGCCCAGTTCCCCTCGACTCCGATCGCTATATCCACCGTCCCGGAATCGACGATCGTGCCTTGCAGGAGATTTTACAACCCGGTTGTGTAATTCGGATTAAAGCGCCCAGTGGGTTTGGAAAAACATCGTTGCTGTTGCGGTTATTGGAGCAGGCGAAGCAACAGGGGTACAACACGGTTGCCATTGATCTGCAACAAGCCGATACCGAAACCTTGAGCCAGTCCCACGCCTTCCTACGCTGGTTTTGCGCCGTGTTATGCCGCAAATTGGACAGTGAAACGAGTCTTGATCAGTATTGGGATGATTTATTGGGGAGTAAGCTGAGTACCACCTTATACGTTCGTGAAGCCATCTTGTCTGGGTTAAAACGTCCGTTGGTGCTGCTTTTTAATGAGGTGGAGCGAGTCTTTGAGCATTCTGAAACGGCCAGGAGTTTATTGCCTCTGTTGCGATCGTGGCATGAAGAAGCGCAGCATGATGAGGTCTGGAAACGGCTCCGATTGGTGGTCGCTTATTCGACCGATGCTTACTTACCGCTCGACATCAATCAATCGCCGTTTAATGTGGGGTTACCCTTAACCCTGCCCCCTTTTACCCGTGAACAAATCCAGTTACTTGCCCAGGCCTACGGTGTCACCTGGGATGAGGCAGATTGCGATCGTCTGTTAAATTTACTCGCTGGCAACCCAACCCTGATCAATCTGGCGCTCTACCATCTGCATCAAGGGATGTCTGCCTCTGAACTCCTGAGATCGATCGCCTCATCGGAAGGTATTTATCGTAATCATTTACAGCGTTTAATGGCTCAAATCAATGCCAATCCACAATGGGTGGAACAGATTCAGCCGCTGATTACCCATGAAGGATTAGAACTGACAAACGAGGGTCGCCGAATCAGGCTGGACCCTATTCTTGCCTATAAATTAGAGGGACTGGGATTAATTCAGCCAACCCCCCATGGCTGGCAGTTGAGTTGCAAGCTCTACCAGGAGTATCTTCAGACCTATCTATTTAACCCATAGCGCCCTATGAACTCGTTTCGCTACAAAGTTGGTGGCTGTTTACAGGCGGATGCGCCGACCTATGTGGTGCGCCAGGCGGATCGAGACCTGTATCAGGCATTGCAAGCGGGTGAATTTTGCTATGTGTTCAACGCTCGCCAGATGGGCAAGTCGTCCTTGCTGGTGCGGGTGAAACAGCAGCTTCAGGATGATGGAGCACAATGTGCGTATTTGGATATGACTCGCTTAGGTAGCGATCGCCTCACCCCCCAGCAATGGTATCGCGGTATGATGGTCAGCCTGCTCCAAAGTTTTCAACTCTTAGGCAAAATCAATTACCGCGAGTGGTTCAACGCCCATTCTGATTTACCTCCGATTCAGTGCTTAACTGTTTTTGTTGAAGAGATCGTGTTTGTACAATTTCCCACTAAATCGATTTACATTTTTATTGATGAAATTGATAGTTTATTGAGTCTAGAGTTTCCCGTTGATGATTTCTTTGCCTGGATGCGGGCCTGTTATAACCAGCGATCGCACGATTCGCGCTACGGTCGCTTCACCTTTGCACTGTTTGGGGTCGCATCTCCCTCAGACCTGATTGCCGATAAACAACGCACTCCCTTTAACCTGGGTCGCGCGATCCCTTTAGCAGGCTTTACCCTGGCTGAGAGTCAACCCTTGGAACCAGGTTTAGAAGCCTGGGTAGAACATCCCAATCTGGTATTGAAAGAGATTCTCGCCTGGACGGGAGGACAACCGTTTTTGACCCAAAAGCTGTGTGATATTGCCGTGCGGGTGGGGAGACAGGCTGAGACAGTGCCCTTACGACTATCCCCCGGGATGGTCGAGATCTGGGTAGAAGGGTTTGTGCGATCTCACATCCTGAGCAATTGGGAAACGCACGATGAGCCAGTTCACCTGCGGACGATTCGCGATCGACTGTTTTGGGATCACAACCGCCTTGGGTGCATCCTGGGCATTTATAAACAACTCCTGCAAGGAAACCCGGTCTATATCGACGACAGCCAGGAACAGGTTAACCTGGTACTGGCTGGTTTAGTGGTGCGGCAGGGTAACCAACTCACGATCAAAAACCGCATTTACCGCCAGGTTTTCACCCTTGAATGGGTAGACCGCCAGCTTCAGCAGTTGCGCCCCTATGGCTCTGCCATGGAAGCCTGGATTGCCACGGGCCAGCAAAATAGCTCTTGCCTGTTACGGGGTCAGGCATTACAGGATGCGTTGCTATGGTCACAGGATAAAAGCCTGAGCACCATTGATTATCAATTTTTAGCCGCCAGTGAAGATTTCCATCATCGCGAAATTCAACACCGCCTGGAAACGGATCGCTTAAAAGCGATCGAGAAAAAGGTCAAAACTCAGCGCTTGTTACTGGGTGTCATCAGCCTCATGCTGATCACCGTGATGGCGTTTGGGGGAGCCGCTTTCTACCAATATCACCAGGCACTCAAGAGTGAGCAGCAAGCCCGGATCAATGAATTGCAAGCCCGATTATCCTCTTCAACCGCCCTGTTTGCGTCTGCCCAGCGGTTGGATGCCCTGTTGGATGCGCTACAAGCCCAAGCCCTGCGGCAACGGGTCGATCGCGTGGAGCCGGAGTTGCAAGACCAACTCGATCAAACCCTGAAACAAGCCGTTTTTGGCGCGATCGAAGCCAATCGTTTAGAGGGGTTTAATCAGGGTGTGCATACAGTAGCCGTTAGCCCCGATAGTCAGCGCATTGCGACGGGCAGCTTAGACGGAGTGGTGAAGCTCTGGCAACTCGATGGTCAACCCCTGTTCACCCTGACCGGCCATCGCGATCGCATTTGGAGTCTTGCCTTTAGCCCCGATGGTGCACTCCTGGCATCTTCCAGTGCCGATGGTACCGTTAAACTCTGGCGACTCGACGGTACTCTGCAAGCCACGCTCATCGGTCATCAGTGGGGAGTTTGGACAGTCCGTTTTAGTCCCGATGGTCAACGGCTGGCATCGGCGGGGTACGACGGCAGGATCAACCTCTGGCAGCGCGATGGCAAGCTGTTGCAAACCTTCACCGAAGAGACCGCAATGACCAGTGTGGCGTTCAGTCCGGATGGGCAAACGTTGGCTTACGGGGGTTACAGTGGCACCCTGAAGCTAAGAGGGTTGGATGGTACCTTGTTGTCTACCATTTCCAGACCAGAAATTGCGATCAATCGCCTCGTGTTTAGCCCGGATGGGCAGCTTCTAGCGACAGGTCGAGATAATGGACCGATCGAGCTATGGCGACGGGATGGCACCTTACTGAAAACGCTTGAAGGGCATACCGATGACTGTGTAGATTTGGTCTTTACTGCCGACGGACAAACCCTGATTTCTGCCAGCCTTGATGGCACCATTAAATTTTGGCGATCGGATGGCTCCCTGCTAACGACCCTGACCGCTCACGGTGGCGAAGTTAGAGGAGTCGCATTGAGCCCGGATGGCAAAACCCTGGTCTCTGGCAGTGTTGATGGCACCGTTCGGCTCTGGCGACCTCAAGGAATGCCATTTTTGAATATCCTGCGCCAATCCTCCAGTGCTGTGGGGCTGGCGATCACAGCGGATGGCAAATACTTTGCGTCCGGTAATCAGGATGGCACGATTCACCTGTGGAGTCGGCAAGGTGCTCTCCTGCATCACCTTAAAGGTCATACAGCGGAAGTCAAGGCTTTAGCCTTCAGTCCCAATGGTCAAATCCTGGCCTCTGTCAGTCAAGACAAGACTGCTAAACTCTGGACTGTGAACGGAACTCTGCTGAAAACCCTGGATGGACATCGCGATCGTGTCGATGCAGTTGACTTCAGCCCCGATGGTCAAACCCTGGCAACGGCTAGCTGGGATGGCACCGTTAAATTATGGGATCAAAACGGTCATTTGCTCAAAACGCTTCGGGCCTGCGGCGTCACCTCCAGCTTTTCTTTCAGCCCCGATGGGGCAATCATGGCAACGGGCTGTTTAAACGATAATCTGGTCAAGCTTTGGCGACGAGATGGGCACTTTCTCAAATCTCTCAAGGGGCACAAGGCAGCTATCTTGAGTGTGCATTTCAGCCCTGATGGGCAACTGATTGCATCCTCTGGATCGGATCGCAGTATCCGGCTCTGGCAAGGAGATGGAACCTTCCTCACCACGTTGCTGGGGCACCGTTCCGTAGTAGGAGATGTCGCCTTCAGCCCCGATGGGCAATTACTGGCATCAGTCTCCAGCGATCGTCAGGTTAAAATCTGGCAACTCTCTCGGAGCCAGGGAAAAACCTCAGGTTCGCTGCTCACCACACTAAATGGGCACACAGGCCCCGTCCGACAGGTGGCCTTTAGCCCTGATGGCAAGACTTTGATTACCACCAGCAACGATCACACAACGCTCCTCTGGGATTTAGCGATCGTCCTGGATAACCATAAGCTGCTACAAGCAGGCTGCCATTGGGTCAGGGATTATTTCCAAAACCATCCAGCTGTGAAAGATGACCAGCAGCAGTTCTGTAACTCCTTGACTCGAGCAAATTAACCTCTTTTCTGAGCGCACATAAACTTCAGCTTGCTCTCTCTAACTTCGTTGTGCATCCGAGGAGAAGCCAATCGTATAAGTAAGTAGCTGGGTGTAATTAAATGGAAGATGATTTTTGGGGTGGAGGGGGTGAAACCCCCTCCACCCCTTTCAACAAGAAATTACGCCTGCCTACTTATGAGCTAAATTCATAATCTGTTGAAAATCAAAGTTATGAACCAGTTGATTTAACCCATTAATCAAAAATGTATGCTCAGGCGGAATTTGTTGAAGTAGCCGTTGAACCTCGTCGTCTTTACAAAGTAAAGAAGCTTGATAAAGCGCTATGATCCAGTCCTGCGGCATAACTGCCAGATCTTCAGCTTGGAGCAAATAGTTCGATCTCAGGCTACTGTCCAATTCCTCAGAGATATCTTGGCCGTAGATAAAACACATTCCCAAGTGTTCTTCCATCTTGTGAAATAAACCCTCTTTTTGGAAGGGTTTGCTGATGTAGTCATTGCAACCGGCAGCAAGAGCAAGGCCCCGATCTCCAGGTAAGGCCTGAGCGGTAAGGGCAATGATGATCGTAGAATAGAAAGTTGTATCTCCTACCATCTTCCATTCCTGCTCCTCATACCGAATCCGGCGAGTCGTTTCATAGCCATCCAAACCGGGCAGGCGGATATCCATCCAGATGATGTGAGGGCGCCACTGCCGCCAGCAGGCGATCGCATCTTCCCCTGTGGCAGCTTCTTGAACGGGCAAGCCCAATTGTTCAAACATCCTGATGAGGAGTAACCGATTTTCTGGCTGGTCGTCAACCACCAGGATGCGATAAAGGTCTGGGTCAGATGCCAATCCAATAATGGGACGATAATAGGGGGCTGGCTGAATTTGGATTTCCGACACCGTTTCCACAGGTAAGAAAAATTGAAACAGGCTACCCTGCCCCACAACGCTTTGAACAGTAATATCACCACCCATCAGCTGAACTAATCGACGACTAATTGTCAACCCCAGTCCAGTTCCTTCCTGAGACCGTTGCCCTATAGTAGTTTGAGCAAAGGCATCAAAAATCAAATTCAGATCGGAGGGCGCGATGCCAACTCCAGTGTCTTCTACCTCAAAGATTAGGCAGGAGGAATGGGACAGCAGAGCACCGTCGAGAGCCGATTGATTCCTGGTTTCTCCCAGTCTTACCCGCAGGGTCACCCGTCCTACGTCCGTAAACTTAATGGCATTACTGAGTAAATTAAGTAAAACCTGTTCTAGCTTTTGAGCATCTACCGCAATGTATTGCGGCACATCGGGCTGAATCTCCAGGAGAAACTGTAAGTTTTTGCGACTGACCCTTGCGCTCAAGGTATTCCTAACCAGACGTAGCTGCTCAAACAGGTCAATCACCTGATTGTCCAGAGTCAATTTTCCAGCTTCTATTTTGGATAAGTCGAGAATTTCGTTAATCAGTTTCAGCAAAGACTCGCCACTTTTGTGAATCAGGCTGAGATAGTCTTGATAGTCCCCGGGTAAGTCTTGACTGCCCTGCATCAGTTGAGAAAATCCCAGAATCGAGTTGAGCGGAGTCCGGAGCTCATGGCTCATATTGGCAAGAAATTGACTTTTTGCCTGATTTGCTGCTTCTGCAGACTCTTTGGCTTGTTCTAGTTCCTGTTCTGCTCGTTTACGATCGCTAATATCGGTAATCTGGGCAATCAGGTACAGTGAACGCCCTGCCCCATCAGGGATCAAGGCAATGTTTAAGAGCCCCCATAGAAGATGCCCATCTTGATGCAGGAACCGTTTTTCAACTTGATAGCCTGGAATCTCACCTGCCATCATTCGCTTGAACAGGGGAAGATCAATTGCTTGTTCCAAAGGATGAACAATGTCTTCTAGTCGTAGTTTTAATAGTTCTTCCTCGGAATATCCCAGCATCTGGCAAAGGGCAGTATTAACCTCCTGAAATCCTCCTGTCAGGGCTATAAGAGCCATGCCTGTAGTAATTGTGTCAAAGGCACCTCGGAATTTTTTCTCGCTCTGGAGCAATGCAAATTCTGTTTGCCTGCGATCGGTAATGTCCCTGGCAGCCGCATAAATCAAGTTACCGACCGGAAAGGAGCGCCATTCAATCCAGCGGTAAGAACCATCTTTGCAGCGGAAGCGATTTACAAAGTTGGCAACTTCCTGCTGTTGCGCCAGCAATGCGAGGGCGTCTAAGGTGCTGTTTAAATCCTCAGGATGAATATACTCCAGCAATTTATGCCCTTCCAAATCCTCTAACCGATAGCCAAGGGTTTTCTCCCACTGAGGATTAAGACGTAAGAAATAACCCTTGACATCCGCAATGCAAAGAAGATCCAGAACAGCCGAGAAGAAGCGATCCAGTTCCGTTGTTTTAGCTTGCAACGCCAGTTCAATCAGTTTGTGATCAGTAATATCGAGGGCTGTACCAAATAGCCGAATTACTCGTCCCTGAACATCAAATTCAACATCTCCCCGTCCCTCATGATAACGAATGGAGCCATCCGGCAGTAGGGCTCGGTAATTAACGGTGTAGCCTTTTTGCGTAGCGAGCGACTGCTTTATGCACCGTTTTAGCACAGCCCGATCATCTGGATGAATGTAGTGCTGTAAGCAGTCTGCATAGAAAGGTTCTGGTTGACTAGGGTCAAGGCCAAACATGCGAAACAGTTCTTCTGACCAGACAAGTTGCCGAGACAGAAGGTGAAATTCCCAGTTACCCAAATGAGCAATCCGCTGGGCCTCAGCTAATGCCGCTTGACTGTGACGCAGAGCAGTCTCTGCCACTTTGCGATCAGTAATATCTTGAGAAACTCCCCAAAAACGCGTGACTTGCCCCTCATCATTGCGTTCTACCAGGCCCCTGGAAAAGGCATAGCCAATACTATTATTGGGTCGCAAAAGACGAAACTCAATTTCGTAGGAATTTCCTTGTTCGATCGCCGCTCTAGTAATCTGATTGACTCGCTCTTGATCCTCTGGGTGTAACGATTGATTGGCAATGTCCACATCCGGCGGAATGGGATACTGTTCAGGGTCAATCCCTAATAGTTGGTACATTTGAGGCGACCACCAACGCTCATCCGTCTCTAGCTTCCACGACCAACTGCCAATCTTAGCAGTGCGTTGGGCTTCATCGAGAAAAGCAGTTTTTTCAGCCAGGGATACTTCAACAGCTTTGCGATCACTAACATCTAGCAAAATGCCATACCAACTGATGCTACCATCATCCTGTCGTAGGGGACGGGAATTGGCTTCTAGCCATTTCAGTTGGCCAGAAGGCGTCAGGTTGCGGAAGATACAGGTAAACGGTTCTAGTGTTTTAGCACTATGAGCAACGGTCGCATCGTGGGTGGGACGATCATCGGGATGAATTTGAGCCAGGGCAGCGTCAACATCTGCGATAATTTGTTCTGGCTCCAACTCCAAAATATTTCGGCTGGCCGAACTGACATAGTCGAAGCCATGAGAACCGTCAGGGTGCTGCGTATAGGTATAAATCATACCTGGTATAGCGGCGGCTAGCTGTTGAAAGCGAGCTTCACTCCGACGAATCGCTTCGACTTCCACCTGATGCTGAAACAGTTGCTGAGTTAAATCTTCAACAGCGAATTTCTTGCTCACCCGCTTCAGCCAACCTATTCGAGCTACAACCCAATTCGCAATCGCAACACCTACAGCGATCACCCCCCTAGAAGCTAGCAAATATAACAATGTAGGGACTCTCATTTTGAATCGGTTGCAGTTGAATCAACACCCTCATATTCTTACCCAATTTCCTGAACAGCAAATTATGGGTATCAGTCACTCAAAGCAGTATTTCAAATTTGGGCTGGGAGTGAGTTGTTCAATCCAGGTGGTCTTCCAGTGATGTCACTTTCGCCAATAAATGGATCCTCAATAAAACCATCTACGAAACAAGCCTGATTACCAATTGCAACCGAGCCAAATATCTTATCAGGTGCTTTGACATACTTTTGTACCTGCATATCTCGCTCGCTCAGTGTACCCATACCAAATTTAAAGAGCTACACTCCTAATTGAATTGGTACGGGATAGGCCACAAACCTAAGTAGAGGACAAAAGCTTGCAAAATCTGAGTAGGAAAGGGTTTCATGAGAATTACCACATTCTTTAACCATGAAACCCTTATGAATCAGGTTACTCTACTTCAAGAAGCTTTGCGACCTCACTTGGCATGGCATGGAGCAAGACTGAGCTTTCTAGCCAGTTTTTTGATCGCTCTGTTACGGGTGAAGACGGTTAACTTTGCTGAACTAGCCAGTGCCTTTGGAGACAAGGCTCACATTGACTCCCATTACAAACGGATTCAGCGATTTTTCCGTCTCTATGAATTGGATTTTACAGAGATGGCTCAAACGGTGGTGACTTTGATGGCCATCCCAGAACCCTGGGTGCTGTCCCTCGACCGAACCGAGTAGCAATTCGGTGGATGTGTCTTTAACGTCTTGATGCTGGGAGTCGTGCACGAAGGAGTGGCCTTTTCAGTCGCCTGATCGATGCTTGATAAACGAGGCAATTCGGATAGTCAAGAACGAATGAACTTGGTCAACGAATTTCTGCAGCGCTTTGGGGAGCGTCAGATTGCGTGTTTGACCGCAGACAGGGAGTTTGTCGGCAAAGCCTGGTTAAGTTATCTACTGAGCGATCCCCTGACTCCGTTTCGCATCCGCATTCGGGAAAATCATACCCTCAGACAGGGAAACCGCATCTTCAAAGTTAGTATTGTCTTTCAAGACTTAAAGCCAGGGCAGCACAGGGTGTTGCGGGATAAACGCCAACTCTGGGGGCAGTGGGTTTATATTGCGGCTCTGCGACTGCAGGATCAATCCTTACTGGTCGTTGCGACTCAAAAAGCACCTCAATCTGCCATTACAGACTACGCGAAGCAGTGGTCGGTTGAACCCTTATTTGGCATTTTCAAGACCCGGGGCTTTTGCCTGGAATCGACTCATCTGATTGACTCTGAGCGATTGAGTAAATTGCTTGCTTTACTCTCGTTGGCCTTGTGCTGGGTTTTTCTGGTGGGGGAATGGCTGCATCAACTCAAACCTCTCATCATCAAAAAGCATGGTCGCAGAGCCAAGAGTCTTTTTCGCTACGGCTTTGACTATCTCCGAAACATCGTGCTCAACTTGGAACAGAAACTGCTTGAATTCTTGGGTGTCCTAAATTTTTTGTCCTGTACTCAGGGATAGAAGAATCACTGTAGGGGAATGTGAATTTGAAAGGCGGTTCCCTGACCGGGTAAGGACTGGCACTCTAACTTACCCCCATGTTGTTCCACCACAATTTTGTAACTGATGGAGAGCCCCAACCCGGTGCCGTGGCCCACCGGCTTTGTCGTAAAAAAGGGATCAAAGATCCGTTGCAAGACCTCTGCCTCCATACCGGGGCCATTGTCGGCAATTTCGATCAATACCCAGTTGCTGGAGATCTCCATGGTTTGAATCGCGATGGTTGGCGGTAAAGTTACCGATGCCTGGTCAAGCCCTGCTTCTAAAGCATCTATGGCATTACTCAAAATATTCATAAAGACCTGATTGAGTTGCCCGGGATAGCATTCAACCAGGGGCAATTGGTCATAGCGCTTAACAACTTGAATCGCCGTTGGTTCAGCTTTGTTCTTGAAGCGATGCTGCAAAATCAGTAAGGTATTTTCAATGCCTTCATGCACATCCACCATTTTTCTGTCGGCTTCATCTAATCGAGAAAAGTTACGCAGAGAACGAACAATATCCCGGATGCGATCGGTACCAACCCGCATCGATTTGAGCAGTTTTGGTGTATCCATCGCAATGAAATCTAGTTCAATCTGCTGTATCGCTGATTGAATTTCCGAGGTTAGCGCGGGATAGGTTGCCTGAAAGAGTTCAATCAAATGCAGCAGGCCGGTAAAATAGTCTTCCAGATAGGTGAGATTGCCACAGATAAAATTGATTGGATTATTAATTTCGTGAGCAATCCCGGCCACCAGTTGCCCCAGCCCGGACATCTTCTCACTATGAATCAATTGCAACTGAGTTTGTTGCAACTCTTTCATGGCCTGCTGCAGGTAATCAGTCTGTTGTTTTAACTGTTGTTCCGATTGGCGTAACTCCTCTTCCGCCTGCTTCCGGTTTGTAATATCGCTGTGAGAACCGGCCATCCGATAGGGTTTGTTCCCTACATCTCGCAGGAGAATGGCCCGACACAGTACCCAACGATAGTGGCCCTGACGGTGCTGGAGACGATATTCCAGTTCACAACTCGACTGATCCCCCTGAAATAATTGGTGCAATGCTGCCAGAACCCGATCGCAATCTTCTGAATGCAGTCGCTGCTGCCAGGTTTCAAGCTGGTCAGGTAGTTCACTGGCGCTATACCCCAACATCTCTTTCCAGCGGGCCGAGAAGAACACCTCATTGGTTTCTAAATTCCAATCCCATAACCCATCATTGGAGCCCCTGACCGCCAGTTCAAAACTGGAAGTAATCCTGCCAAAGTCTTTGTAGGGGTTGACTCTTAATACCTGAAAACACTCATGCACCGGTTGATAATTTAATGGAATAGTCCAGCCCATGGATTTTGCAGCGATCGCCGCCGGGTGCTCGGCAGGTAATTTGAGCAGGGCAATGGCAACTTGCTCCGACAGGTCACTGGGGGTTTTTCGGGTGGCGGCGAAGGGCCATTCCGGATAGAGGCGAGTACTCAAGACAAAGGGAAAAGACTCCTGGTATTGGGTTTGTTGATTGATAATGGCCAGGGTTTTCAGATCAACCTTCCCTTCCAGATCCATCTGTTCCAGCACATTCGTTGAAACAATTCCCGCATCGGCATCCCCCCGCTGAATCGCATCGACTACGGCATCATGGCTCTGGCCAAACTGCAATTGCTGAAAATCCCGGTAGGGATCAATGGTGGCTTCCACAAACTCACGCCAGGCCATGCGCCAGCCTCCGAGGGAGTTTTCAGCCACCGCAATCACCCGTTTTCCTTTGAGATCTGTGAGCTTGGAGAGATGGTGATCCCGGCTAAAGATCACACCACCAAACAGGGTGTGGGGTTGACCAAAACGCTGCTTTTTTAGAGTGGCCAGACGGTTGACACCATAGAGAGCTTCAAATTCAATATAAATGCCAGGACTGGTAATTAAAAACTCCACCGTATTGTCAATCACCGCTGCCCCGATCTGATTGAAATCCAGGGGCACAATAGTAAAGCGATAGTTGCGTAGCTCTCCTGTCAAATAGGTGGCCGTTGGTTCCCAGGATTGTAAGGTATGTTGACTGTTGCGATGGACTAACACACCAATCCGAATAGCAGATTTCATTGTGTTGCGGGCTCAAACTCGAGTCGAGTAGTACTTGAAAATAATTGGCTTTGAAATATAAAATACGGTAAATCAGTCGATAAACCGTATTATTATCAGGTAAGCATAGCACAATGAGTTTCAAGCAGAATCATGGTCCAACCCCTGAGACAGATTAACCTACAGTTGAGTAGTGCCGGACAGCCTGCGGCAGATGATTTGCAACAACTGGCCACCGCCGGTTTTAAGTCTGTTTTAAATCTCCGCACACCTGGCGAAGCTACCTTTCTGGCCAATGAGCAACAGCAGGCAGAAGCAGTTGGCCTGGTTTACGGCCATGTCCCCCTGTCTTCCCAACAATCGGACGCTCAACAGGTTAACGAGGCGATCAAACTGGTACAAGACTTACCCAAACCCGTGTTGATTCACTGTGCATCTGGGGCTCGGGCAACGGCAATTGCACTGCTGGCGATCGCCTCAGAACAGTCCTGGACAGCAACCCAACTGGGCCAGGAAGCAGAGAAACTAGGATTGTCCCTGGAACAACCTCATTTACAATCTTTTCTCCAAAAACAACCTGCGGGGCTTGACTCAGTTACGGATGAAAATAGCCCTTAATTCTCCCCCTCGGCATCGGGAACGGAAAATTACAAGCTTGATGGGGCAGTACAACCGATTGATCTGCAGCATCCCCTCCCGAATGACAAAGCAGAACGCTGGGATAAAGCGGGTATGCAGGATTTCAGGAACCTTATCGGGACGATGAATTCAGGTTTCCCTGGGCTAGTGTTAGCACTATCCCTCCTGCCGTCTGTGAAGCAGGGTAGGGGCACCCAGGATTTCGTTGCTGGGTATGATTGCCTGCAACTACTTGCTTGTCCTGCTATCACCCTTGTTCGATCGTCCCAATAAGGGATGGTAAACTCGGATTGCCTGAATCGGTAAAGAATGGCCATCGCTCGAAATCAACTTCAGGACATGCCTGCGATTAGCCAATCCCTGAGCGAGGGTTGTTGTTTGTTCAATCGTTGGATCGGGGTTGGGGCGGGGTATATAGGTATCGACAAAGTTAGGGACTACTGACCACGTAACTTTAAAGCCATCAGTAATAGAAACATTTTTGAGATCGGTCAGCCACCAATCAGCCCGATCGATAACAACTCGTCCAGATTTTGAGATAAATGGATTATCGCTATAGGAACCGGAACCATCATCTCCAGTCACACTCCCTGTAACTGTGAAATCAAAGTCGGTACTGGAGCGAAAATGGGTGATTGTTACCGTCCAGTCTTCTACCTGCAATTTCGTGCGGGAGCGTACTCGCATCAGCGATCCCACTTCCCAGGGCCAATCCTTACTGCCAGGAGGGGATTCAATCCAGTCTGCTGCAACCTGACCATTGGGACGGGTAATGCTGTAGAGTTCTGGAAACTCTGATGGTTTGCGTCCATCAATCAGCACTCGACCAGTAGCCCCAGTTGGAGGAGCAGCAGACGCAATTACGTCAACACGATTTCCTGTAAATGGTAAAACCAGTTCCCCGTTCTCAAAGAAAATATCCTTGCCAACGATGTAAGTTTTCACTAATCCATCAGGGTCAGGGTTTTGGGCCGGTTGGTAGACCAGGTAACGCTTGACCAGTTCAGCCATAAGGAAGTTACCATGGGCATTTAGATGAGTCCCATCTGCCAGTAACTTGCTGAGTAAATAGGAATGTTCTCGCAGGTATTGCAGCCAAGCATGGCGAATATCGACCAAACCACACTGATAGCTTGTTGCAAATTGAGGAATGAATTCATAGGACATTCGATCGCTCCAGGCTGAAGTCCCGGTATAGTGATCTGTTAGTAACAGAACTTCCGCTGTAGTTGTTTCACGCACTCTACGGATAATTTTCTCGTAATCAATATTAGAGCCGTATACATGGAAGATCAGCAGATCAGGATAAAACGGGTAAAGATCGTGTTCTGCTGGCGCAATCAAACATTGAGAGGCACAGCCACCGATCGAGCGATTTTTGATTATAAAGTTTGCATTGGGAAACCGGGTGCGTAAATCAGTAGCGACGGTGCGCGACCATTCCTGTTTCGTAATCGATTGTCCATAGAACAGGATACGAACTGTACTGCGATGCTGAGGCTTACTATTAGCCATCAATGCCATCGTTCGCTGAATGTTGGCACCTAAGGTAGATGGGTTAGTAGGAGACGCAGGGGGTGGATAGGCTTGAACCACACAGCCGTAGAAGCCGATCGCGCTAGCCGTGACAATTCTCCACAACCACTTGGATTTCACGTAATTTGTGTCTTTTCTGATGATGAACCTATTCTTTAATAGTACAGAAAACAGGGACAGCCCGAATAAATTCCTTGGATGACGGTTGCATCGTCTAACCTCTCCTGTAGCTCTGGAGTCAGACGAAAAATCGTAATCCTGACTGACTGACTGACAAAAGTAGAGCGATTGGAACCGCTCAGTTGCATCGCCTCAACTGCACAATCTCCTGTTACCAGTGAATCAAAAGTGAAGTGGGAAGCCCTATATAGCAATCCTGTTTGGATTGTGAGAGGCTTTTCCTGTGGAAAATCCCTCACGACTTCATCCCCATCTCCCAGCTGATTTAGGACTGCTATATATAGCTTTTCCCATGTAAATAAGGTACGGGAAACGGGGTGCAGGGGTGGAACCCCTGGCTGGGGGCGCAGCCCCCATACCCCCCTGTATCTCACTAGCGTGAGAAACGCTGTAAGAGGTATCTCTAAATGTAGTGTAATTATTGTGTAAGATTGTTCAATGGCAGGGGAACCCAGGTGCCATGAAACCCATAGGGAATGCGCTGAGGAATCTGGATGCGAGCGATCGCCTCATCAGACATCGCTTGAGCGCTAACAATTACTAGTTCAGATAGATCCTGAGCTTCATCATGTACGAAGGTCATCAACCAGCCGTCATCTTCAACTATGGAGCCTGGGCGCGGCACAAATACCCCTTCTCCACCGTAGCGTCCGGCTCCAAACGAGTGGACCTGAACCCTGGAATTGTCCAGGTCAAATTTGAGTAACCCATCAAATTTTGGCATTTCCGTTGGCGCACTCTTGCCAGCATAACCATAACGAATGAAACGTCCCAGGTACTGTTCATTCACCCGGGGAAATTCACAAGGGAGATCGTCGAGGGTTTCTTCCTGTACCGTTCCTGTGCTTAAGTTGAACCGCCATCGATATAGTAAGGGCACATCGCTGCCTACCTGACGATTATCTCCTTCACGGCGACTGGGAGATGCCCCTAAAACATGGGTGCTGCCCATACGACAGGCAAACAACACAATTTCATCTTCTGTTTCGTAGGCATTGAGCGTATGAAAAACGTAGCAACTGGGTGCTTCAAACCAGCGAACCGTTTGATTATCACCATGCCGGGGCAAAATTCCAAACCGGCTGGGTCGATCGGGCTCAAAAGCAAAGGCGGCTTCTCCCCGCTGCAATCGTTCCAACCGAAAGGTAAGGGGTAAGTCCATAAAAATGGTGTAATGCTCTGTAATTGCAAAGTCATGCATCATCACCCCAACGGGCAGATCGATCGGGGTGGTTCGCAGTAGTTCTCCCTCAGCAGAAACAATACTGTATTGGAGGTAGGGGGGCTGCACCAGGGAATAACCAAAAAACAACATTTCCCCTGTCACCGGATCAACCTTAGGATGGGCAGTGACCGGAGAAGCCACCCTACCCTTAAAGGTGTGAAGACCAAGGGTATCGAGGGTCGGTAGGGAAATCGCATAGGGTTCCCCGCCTTCCCAAAGGGCAAGCAGGCGATCGTAATGCCATACAAGTGCGGTATTTGCAACATTTTTAAAGCCTGCCTCGGAGGGTTCTAACAATCCCCCAAACAGGGCCTGCCCTGCTTGTCGCTCCTGCTCAAACCCTTGAGTCCGAATATAGCGATTACGATAGCTTGCCTTACCATTTTGGATAAGAACGCCATGCACCATGCCATCCCCATCAAACCAGTGATACTGACCTAAGGGTGGAAACTGGGGATTAGGTCCGTTGCGGACAAACATGCCATTTAATTCAAGAGGCAAATTACCCACAACAGTTAATTCATCGATTGATAACTCTGCCTGAACAGGAGCAAAATTATCGGTGAGATAGGGGTTGAAGCTGGCTGTCATGGGTTAAAGGATAATCTACTTCTCCCTTGTAACAGAAAGTCCAATCCTATTAAATCCAGCAGAATAGAGAATTATCTTAATCAAGTTGCTCTACGACTGCAGCTACGGCTTCAATCTCATGTTGCAAGTCTTCGATCGACGGAAGCTTTTCCTTAAATTCATCTGGTAGGGCAGCGGTGGTGCGGTAAGTAGAGACACTGATCGGCTGGCTCATGCCCCGGAGGGCATACTCTACAACAGACTTTTTCTTAGAACGACAAAGAATAATTCCAATCGTCGGGTTATCGTGCTGACGGCGCAATTTTTCATCAATCACGTTGACATAGAAATTAATTTGGCCTGAATACTCAGGCTTGAAATCCGTTGTCTTCAACTCGATGACAACAAAGCAACTGAGCCCAAGGTGGTAAAAAAGCAGGTCAACGAAAAACTCATCCCCTTCAACTTCAAGTCGATACTGACTGCCTACAAAAGCAAACCCAACTCCCAGTTCGAGCAAAAATTTCTGCATTCGCTCAACTAAGGCGCGCTCCAAGTCACGTTCCAGAGCCTTCTCCTGTAGTCCCAAAAACTCAAGGTTATACTCCGATTTAAGCAGGCTTTGAGCCAGATCAGATTGAGGTGCAGGGAGTACTTCCTGAAAATTAGTTAATGCACTACCCTGACGATCGTAGAGGGCCGTGTCAATCTGATGCATCAAAACATTACGACTCCAGCTATTCTCAAGCGTCTTTCGCATATACCAGATTCGTTGCTCTGGATCTTTTACCTTATCCAGAATCACGCAGTTATGCTTCCAGGGAATTTTTGCACCAAGTTGGTGCAGAATTACTTCATCAGGATAAGCCTCAGCAAATGATCGCATGTAGTTGAGATTTCGGGGAGAGAAGCCCATCATTTCAGGAAATTCTATTTTGAGGTCGCGGGCTAAGCGCTCGATAACCTTTGCTCCCCAGCCCTCCTCTTTCTGGCGGTGAAGAATCTCTCGTCCGATTTGCCAGTAAAGCAGCACTATTTCCTGATTAACAGCTAACGCCGCCTTGACCTGAGTAGAGCGAATTCTTTCCTTTAAGTGGCGAAAGAAATCGTCATAGTTATCAGGAATCAGGGAAGATGGCTTGGGCATGGGGAAACTAACAATCCATGTTCTATAAATTCATCCGTCGTATTTTGAAATACCACAGTACAATTAGACAAGTCAAACGTCGTATTATGAAATACGACATAAAAAATAGCGATTTATGCCAAAGCAACAATCCCATCAAATTGTTGTAGGAATCCTTGCCAACGCAGGCGGGGTAGGAAAAACAACGTTAGCAGTTCATCTAGCCTACGATCTTTTCAAGCGGGGTTGTTCGGTAGCCCTCATTGACCTCGATCCCCAGCGTGCTCTAGATGTGTTCTGTGGGTTGCCATCCGTAGAAGCTGAAAACAGTGTCGTTCGAGTGCTCTTAAAAGACTTCGATGGTAAGTGGCCTCTTGTTCCTGCCTGGGATACTCCGAAAATCGAAGTTTGCCAGGGCCATCCCACCCTATCTCAAATTTCTGATGACCTGGTTATCCGCAGAAGAGGGGAGTATACCCTGGCAGATCGGCTCCATAACCATCCCCTGCCCCATGATGTGGTGATTCTGGATTGTCCTGCAACCCTGGGAATGATCTGTGAAAACGCCATCGCGGCGAGCACAGGGTTACTCGTTCCAATTCAGCTTGAGATGAAGTCTGTATCGGGAGTCGCTGATTTGGTGCAGTGGGCGATCGCCATCTCCGATGATCTCCAACTTGACCCTCGTCCACCAATTTTGGGGCTAGTTCCCAGCCTGTACGACAATAGTCGTGCTATTCACCGGCAATATCTCCAGCAACTACCAGAAGTCGCTGGTCAATTAGGGATTAAGCTCTATCCTCACATTCGAGATTCATCTGAATTTAAGAATGCCAGTGCCAATGGGTTACCCCTACAAAAATATCGTCCGGCCCATGCTGCCAATAAGGATTTTGCAGCACTCGCAAAAGATCTCTCCGCCCTTGTTCGCAAAGGAAAATAGTAATGGCGCGAATTCCTGCTATCAGCCAACGCTTTACAGGAGCCTATCAAGCAACCGAGCAGGCTCAACGCATCGCAGAACTGCAAGCTGAGGTAGAACACCTGAGAGCTGCTCAGTCTCCCGATTTGGAAGCTCAGTTAGAAGTGCTACGCGAACAACTAAAAGCCCAATCTGGAGAGCTTGCCGTAGAAGTGGGCTTAATCTACCCCAACCCCCACCAACCCCGGCAAACTATCACAGCCGAAAGCATTCAGACGATCGCCCGGAGTTTGGAGAAAGACGGGCAAATTACGCCCTTGATTGTAATTCCCCAGGGTGATCGGTATCTGCTCTGGGACGGACAACGTCGTTGGGAAGCCGCTAAATCTCTGGGTTGGGCAACCTTGCAAGCCGTTACCGCACCGATGCCCAAGGATCTGCATCGGAAGGCACTGCTAACGTTTATTCATCACGAGGATCTCAATCCCCTGGATAAAGCAGAGGCGATCGTCAAAGAGGTTGCAGATTCGACAGGTATTACAGCTGAAGAAATTTCAACGGTACTGTCCACGGTGCTGCGTCGTCTAGAGCGTGGGCAACAAATCAAGCAGCTTACCTCTCTGGTAGCCGTTACGCCTGAAGAACAACAGAAAGGATTGCAACAGTTAGGTATCAGTGAAACTGAGACAGACCTTCTACTCTCTTTGCTCGATTTAGGTTTGAATCCAGGCTCGGTAAAGGCAAACCTCCTCTCAATGCTGGCTTTACCCACTGACCTGAAAGAAGCAATTCGAGAACAGGGGCTAAAGGGCGCTCATGCTCTGGCCCTCGCCAGCCTATCCGCTAAAACTTTGAAAATTACAGAACGCCAGGCAATTAAAGAACGTCTTGCTGCAACTCAAGCAGTGATTGAGCAGGATTTGACTGTTGCCAGAACTCGTGAGCTGGTTGCTCAGGTCAAAGCAAGGTATCTGAATCCAAAACTCGGCGAATCAAAAGAGATTACGATCGCTGCAAGGGGACTTGAAAAGCTATCCCCTGACATTATGAAAACTACAAACCCAGAACAACTTGTAGAGCTGCGCCAAATCCTTCAGCAAAAACTTATAGAAATTGAGGCAATTTTAGGCAGGTAGCTAGGTGGCGTTAACATCTCCCCTCTGGCTCAGTTCTGCAACCTACCCATATCTTGCCAGTAGTCGTTTCGGATGATTGTTATCTAAACCTATTGTGCTCAGGAGATTAAGATAGGAAACATAGGTTCGTCCTTTGTGCCATGAGAAACCGCTTTTTTTCCTTCTTGTCCTGTTCTACCGGACTACTGTGGGGTTGTGTCATCAGCCCATCCTCTGCTTTGGCTCAATCCCAGAGTCAGACTCCAGTTCCTTCTAACCGTCAGATTTTAGAAGCCTGTCAGCAAAATCAAGTAGAAACCTTACCCAATCCCTTTGTTGATGTGCCTCCCACCCATTGGGCTTACCGTGCAGTATTATCCATCCACTACTGCGGTCCCTTTCGGCAGGCCACTTCCTCCACCCTGATTGAGCGCTTGAGCAACGGGGAATCTTCCAGTAAACCATCGAATTCCGACATGGTTACATCCACTCCAATCAAGCAATAACCTCTACCCTGAATTAGCTTTTTTACTGCTCAGGTTATTCTTAAATTCTTTGCAGAGCCTGGTCAGGAAAGGAGCAACCTGTTTTTCAGGAAATGGCGATCGCTCGGCGATCGTTGACGGCGGCTGGGCGAGCAACCCCCTAAGAGCTGTTGCGGAGAGAGTTGCCACCTGTCAGTTTTAAGCCAGTTCAGGGCTCTCCGTGAACAACTCATGCCGGGGAATCGGTTTACAATAGAGTGCCCGTTCACTAGAACCCAAATCAGCAGAACAAATTACCTCTTTTATTCCTGATGCCTACTGATGACAGCGTAGCTTTTCAGGATTGATTTGAAATTGAATATTAGACGCTTTCTTCTTCCCTGGTAACTCTTGCGCCCCCAAAATATAACCCTCTTGTTTCAACTCATCAACGGTGCGCCAGAAGATCTGGTTATTCCGAGAGGAGTTACTACCGAGCAGGTCAAGATTTTTGAACAAATACTGCTTGGATATAATCAGGTACTGGCCATCTTGAGGAGTATCCCACTTCATACGGCTAGCCAGGTACATAAGCAGCTTTGTTTTGTAATCATTCTTTGTGTTGCTACCCAGCTTTTGGGTAATGTCAATATCATTGGCAAATAGTACATAGTCTCCTGTTCGACTTGGCCCATCAAAAAATTCTAGAGAGACAGTGTAGGCATCCGCTAACTCATAGGTGTAGTCCGCCGCTTTAACCAGGTCAAAATCCCTCGGAACATTGTCAATCTCAAAGTCTTTAATTCGTAGAATGCTCTTGATCGTAACTTTGGCACCAATATTGTTCCCTTTACGCAGTGATTGAGCAAAAACTAGCTCTGTTCGATGCAGGGCAACTAAATCTCGGTTGAGTTGAGAGCGTAATTTGGAGGCAAAGCCCCCATCCTTAGTACGGGTATACCCTAAGCTTTCAAGCAGGTCATTTGAGCGAAAGGAAACCGTAGCTCCTGTCTTTTGGTGGGCAGCTTGCTTGTAAAGATATAGAACGATCGAAACCTGGCGGGGGTTGAGAAAGGTCAACAATGCCATGAAAAGACGTTGAATCTTCCGATCCTGGATTTTTTCTAGCCCTCTGCTAATCCCCTGGTCGGCACAATTCTTCAAATCGAGCTTGGCATACTCCGCCTTCAATTCCTCCCACTCATCTGTGGAAAGGTTTTCCAGCGGCATCCGCCGGGTTACTGCTACTTCACTGGGATCAGATAAATCAGGTTCAACCCTCATTTCCAGGTAGTAACCATCGGGATCAGAGCGAAGGATAGGAAGCTGTACATCAGGGTTATTCAACGATGCGCTTGCTCTTGGCAGCACCATTAGCAACTGCCCATCGATCGGAAACGTTAATTCTTCACTCTTACTCACTGTTCTTACCCTCAGCGTGAAGAAATTTTAGCAGCGATCTGGCTTTAAAGCATCTTGTTCCACAACTTGTCAACTCTTACATCTAGTGTTGTCTGAAGGGTAGGCTGCTCATAACGCTAAATATGGAACCTGAAAAAAGGTAGCCTGTAACTCCCGCGTAGGATTTTAATGACCGAACCTGTAACTTCCGCGTATAGTTTTGGCCTGTAACTCCCGCGTATAAACAGGGCCTAGCCTGTAACTCCCGCGTATAGTTTTGGCCTGTAACTCCCGCGTATAGTTTTGGAGTAAAGAAATTTTGGAAATGGCTTGGCTTGAATTTGAGCGAGTAGCCTGTAACTCCCGCGTATAGTTTTGGCCTGTAACTCCCGCGTATAAACAGGGCCTAGCCTGTAACTCCCGCGTATAGTTTTGGCCTGTAACTCCCGCGTATAAAGCACCTGTAACTCCCGCGTAATCCGTTTCCTGAGCTGATTTTGGGGTGATTTGTTTTATGGTTTTCGGTGTTTAATGTGTCTCAGTTGGAGCTTATTAGTTCTTCTGTTCTGATTCAGTCAGAATTGAGAGTTGAGGCTCCCAAACTTCGACAGTACAAGTTCAAGGGATCTCATGGTTCTTTTGCCATGAATCTATAGACCTTCCAGTTAATTTTCGTCCACACCCATGGCAAGGAGAGCAAGTAAACAAAAATAATTCCCCCCAACAGAAGGATTGGAGGGAACTAGATTGATTCAAATTAGAGACAAATATGGACTTTAGCCTCAAGCCGTCCAAGCAATAGGTTAAAGAGTCCAGACTTTGGCTACAGGGAAAACCATGTAGTAAAGATTATGCCTTGGAGGGGCATAGTCTGTTTTGTCTTGCTTAATTTTAGAGGTGTTTCAGCGGAAGTTGCAATCTTCTTGGGAATACCTTTAGCTACTGCATGGTTATTTCTCCCTGAACCTATCCAAGATTAGGGAGATGAAGGTGTTTATTCCGCACAAAAAGACTATTGAAATTGGCTCCAGTAACAGCAGCAATGTAGCGTTTTGGGAAACCCAAAGGCATCTGGCTCAGTTTGAGTTCGCTCGACAAATCCAGCGGGAGTTTGTGGAAGGCAGCGGGATCGCCGCGGATCTTTATCGCGTCGCAACCCAGATTGTTGGAGATACGGAAGCTTTGCCCGGGGGTGAGGTCGCCTATCCCATCCATGAAGCCCTCAACTGGACCCTGACTCGCTTCGGTCAGCAGGCCCGCCTGTCTCTCTATGCCGTGCTGCTGCGGAATCAGGATGGTTCCACCTGGCAGGCCAAACTCAGTCGGCCCCGCACCGATGCCAAAGGAAAACCCCAGAAGTATGAAACCCCGGTGGGCAATCGCTCCCGGGCTTACTTTCCAGAGGTGCCCGCAGCCATCCGGCAGTTGATCAGCCACCGCTATGGCGTCCCCGTCCCGGCCACTGGCTCCTTCTGGGACTGGGTCGAAGCCCACCCGGAAATTCCCATGGTGCCCACCGAGGGGGGAAAGAAGGGGTTGGCTCTGCTCAGTCAGGGGTTTGTTCCCCTGGCGTTGTATGGGGTGAACGGCGGCTATCGCAAAGTACCGGGGGATGGACGGGAACTGATCCCCGATGTGGCTCGCTTTGCCCAACCGGAGCGGCCGTTTTTGCTGGCCTTTGACCAGGATGAACGGGAAGCAACCCGGCGGCGGGTGAACCTGGCCCTTTATCGCTTTGGCACCCTGCTGAGTCAGGCCGGATGCTCCGTGCAGATCGTTTCCTGGAACCCAAACCAGGGGAAAGGGGTGGATGATCTGATTGTGGCCGGAGGAGCGGAAGCCTGGCTCACCGCCGTCGCCAATGCCCTCCCCCTGACCCACTGGCTGATCTGGCAACGCCTGGAACAACGGCTGACCTATCCGACTGCGGTCAAAGTCGAGGTCGCCGATCTCTCAACTGGGCCGATCGCCGACCTTCCAGATTCTGGAATCATTGGTGTTGCCAGTCCTAAAGGCACCGGAAAGACGAAGCTAATCCACCAGTGGGTGGCTGAGACAGACAAAGTATTGGCCGGAGGGCACCGGATCGCTCTGATGCGTAACCTTTCAGCCCGGTTGGGGTTGGACTACAAGGGTGATCTCGACAAGGTGAACGGGGAGTTTATCAATGGCAGTGCCTATACCCTGAGGATTGGCCTCTGTGTTGATTCCCTGCTGGCGATCGACCCGGTTAAGTTTAGCGGTTGTGACCTGATCCTGGATGAGGTAGTGCAGGTGCTGCGTCACCTGCTGACCAGTTCTACCTGTGCCCGGGATGGTAAACGCCCGGCGCTTTTGGCCCGGTTGCGGGAGCTGATGCAACGGGCCAAGCGAGTGATTGTGGCTGATGCGGATCTGGACAATGCTACCCTGCATTACCTCAAGACCTTGCGGGGAGAAAAGGAGCCGGTGTTTCTGATTCGGAATGGCTATCAGGCCGCCGGATATCCCGTCCGGTTTTTGGAGGCGCCCGATCGCACGGTGATTGTGCGATCGCTTCTGCAGGAGGTGAAACAGCAGGAGGCAGGGCAGGTGGTCTTTGTCGCCACGGACAGTAAGAGTACGAGTAAGGCCTTGACCCGTTTGCTGGCCAAAGAAACCCCGGACAGGCGGGTGTTGCTGGTCAACAGTGAGACCAGTGGTGGCGAGTGTGAACGGGAATTTATTCAAACCCCTGATGCCGTCCTGGAGCGGGATGAGTATGACGTGATCATTTGTTCGCCCTCCGTGGCAACGGGGGTGAGCATTGAAGCCCAGGGTAAAATTGCCAGGGTCTATGGTATCTTTACCGGGAACTCCAGTACAGACGCGGATATGGCTCAGGCCCTGGGCCGAGTCAGGGAAGCAGTAGAACGGGTCGTCTGGTGTGCCCAGCGGGGCAGCAACTTCTCCAAGGTCAGCCGTTCGACCCGGTTGCAGGATTTGAAGACGCAACTGCAGCACCAGACAACCACTACGGTTCGACTGTTGCGCTCCAGTTTGCGAGAGGATGTCACCCCCACAGTCGAGAGCTACGACTGGTCGAGTGATCCCCATTTGAATCTGTATTGTCGGATCACGGCAGACCAGAACTTTTCCATGCATCATCTGCGGCAAGCCCTGCTGGTGCGGCTGAAGTTTGAGGGTAATGGTGTCACCGTTGAGGATTGGTCTTCTGATGCCCATCTCAAAGTCTTGCTGGCCACCGCCCGTCAGGAGCAACAGGCGGTTGATGCGGCCACTCTGGTCAGAGCTGCTGACCTGACCTACAGCGAAATTCTCGCCCTGGAACAGAAAGAAACCATGAGCCCGGAGGAATCAGCGGCGATCGCCAAGTTTTACTTGAAAGACTTTTATGCCTTAGAAGAACTAACAGTTGAGGATGTCCTGTGGGACCAGGAGGGGCGTCGCCGTCGTGAACTGCTGAACCTGGAAGCTCAACTGGTTCCTGAGTTGGCTCAAGAGCGGACAGCCAAAGGACTGGAGAAGCAACTGTCCTGGCAAAAGGGGTATTGCCCCTGGGATGTATCTGGGGCCACCCTGCGGCAACGGGTTCGTTCCGAAGTAGGACTGACGGAATTGCTCCAGAAGTTGCGATCCGGGTGGAGCTGGACCAAGTATGACCTGGCGGAGTACGCGACGAAGGCTCGCCGTCTGGCTCCCTTAATCAAGGGACTGCTCCATTTCACGGTTAATCATCAGATGAGTGATACCCAGGTGGTGCATCAGCTGCTTTCCCAACTGGGGATTAAATTGACCCAGACCTGGTCTCGCTCCGTCCCCGGCTATGAAGGGGAGAAATTGCGGCTCTATCGTCTGGAGTTAGAGCATTGGCAACGGGTCTGGGCGGTGCTGGAGCGGCGGCGGCAGAAACGGGAGCGACTGGCTCAGAAAGAGGCGTTTGGATCACCCTCCCGAGTTGAATTAGAAGATTGGGGGGGTGATCCAGGAAGGGATCTCCCAGCGGGGGTTGCAGCGTTAGAAGCAGCAATCTTCCGGGGGCGAGAGGCCGTTGAAACCCTGCTAGTTAGCTGGGATGTTGGGGTCAGAGCAGAAATAATTCGGCAACTGTGGGAGCAGTCTGAAGAGCGGATGCAGGAACTATTAGCGGTTGTGCCGAACGTTTTTGGTTGGTGTGCGGGAGCCGTTTGAAAATAGAGAGCTGACCCCTGCGATCGTCCCTACCGTTTGGGTCCAAAGCCTTTCGCTCTCGGGCGAGATTTCTGATTGTGCTGAATCCGCTCTTTGAGAGTTGGAGCTTTCGCCCCCATCTCCTGCCGCATCTGCTGCTGCAGGGCTTTGAACTCCTCTATCGGGGGTGGCAGGTCGTCGAGAATGGTTAATCTAACACGGCTCCCTGGAACTACCTCACCCACCAACACCCGTGCCTGTTCATGCACCTCCTTACCCAGAGCCTGCCCCTCCAAAACTTCCACTGGCGTAATGGGACGAACATAATAATCGCACTCCGGGTGTTGCAGGAAGAATGTGCGATCTCGCTGCATTACCTCGTCTAACTGGACCGCCAATTCTGGAGGAAGATTGGCGTGAAATTTCTCTTGAGTCGAACCGGAGTCTGGGTCAAGTAACAGGGTCTGGGTCATCATTGGCAGCACCATTCTCTTTCTATTGTGCCTCCTGTTTAGATAAAGCGCTGGGAGAGATTACTTTCAGGTCAGGGTAATTGCTCCCGCCCTCAAATTTTGTACGGTAAAACGTCAAACCGTACAAAAAAATTTGCCCTGCCAGTAGGCGCTCGGGTATGGCGTATCTGCCCCCGGTTCAGTCAGTCGTCTCCCGGTTCCAATTCACTGGAGAGGAAAATTGGCAAATCACGACAATCAGCAGGGATAGAATCGCTGCTAAGAAACACCACCCCGACAAAATGAACTCAGGCAGGAGAAAGATGCTTATCTCCCTTCACTTTCCAAATCGGCATACCTTGCTCATTCCGATGAGTCGGTTTGTTGGGTGAGGCTGGTGGTGAGACATCCAGGCCACAGCCAACCCCACAATAAGGGCAGAGAGTTTTGATTGAATCACTCATAATTTTGCTGGGTAAGCGGCTCAAGCAACGGTTTGTTTCGGTTTTTGCGATGAAAGAACCCTAACCATTTGAGGCCGTGATCCCGCTCAAATTCATCCATGGCTTCCCAACCAATCTGGATAAAATGCTCTAACTCATGTTGCAGTAATAGAGGATGTTTTTTGGCTTGCGCCTGCTCAATCTTATTGAGTTTTTGAGTGGTTTTGCGATCGCTTGCCTGACTGACATTTACCATCGGTTTTGCCCTCCGGATTAACTGTTTCCAGCGGTCAATTGATGTATTCAGTGTTCCCCTGACTAAGGAGACAGGTAGGTTTAGGGTTTCACCCCTGCACCCCCATTACTTCATTAATTAGAGAACTGCTATAAATTTCTTCTTTAACTAAAACGAGATTGATTCAAAGACTGGTTGTCAGGTTAGTCATTGGAAACAATCATTTTCGTAGTGATCGATACCACAAGCTCAATTCCATCCAACAATCTATCTCCAGGCAGGTCTAACTCATCCTCTCTTACTTTCGTTAGATGCAATTGAGTTTTATCAGCATACCCCTACCAATTACTGAGCGCCAGGTAGCGTAATCCGATCGAGGGCAGCGCGATAACGTTCTACATTGCCGATCTGTTGCTAAAACTTAGCGGCCTGTTTGAAGTCTGAGAGGGCGGCCTGATTATTACCTCAGGTTGACCGCCTCGTTGATGACTAACTATCGCGTCTCTCGCTTTTTGGGCTCTTACGCAATGCTGGTGAATTGGGGAGCGATCACTCAAAGAAGCAACGCAAAATCAAGGGTTCCGAAAACTTCAAATACCAGGATCACAAAAAACGTGGGAGCCTATATTTGGCAGAGTATCGCGATCGCCCCCACGGTTTCATTCGTCACCTCCAGCTCCATCCTGCAGGCGACTTCCGAGTTTATGTACTGCCAATAGTCAGCACCTGATCGCGGTTCTACTAACGCTGCCCCATACAGACGTTCGGCTTTAAAGACGGCATCGCCAGGACACAAGCCCGAAGGCGTGCAGTAATCGGGGCTAACGCTGCGGATCGTCAGAGCAGCATCTTCAAAGAAGCTGACCGACAGCCCTCGGTAAGTGAATCGCCTTGAGAAAGGGCTGTCCTGATCAATCTGGTCGGGCTGACCGAGGTGCTCAACCACCTTAGCTGCCGAGGCTCCTGCCTTAACGCCGCCCAGGAAAAGCTCACGACGCGAGAGGGTGCCAATGCTGCTATAAGCCTGCCAACCGTTGGTTGTGCAGATGCCACCGCCCTTAGGGACGGTGTCCCTGTGGCACCAGTAGTTTTTTCCGTCGAACACATGACCTGGACGAATGGCCGTGAGCTGGCTCGTGGGTCGCCATTCATGCTCACCCCCTTCGTCGTAGTAGCGATATTGCTTGCCACGTACCTCTAGTCCCTGACCAGTCCCACCCATCGCGTAGTGACCCTCGATAATGCCCGGACGGACAGTATTTTGCTTTGCAGCAGGCGTTTGAGCCGCGATCACGGCGGCTTCTGTGAAGGTGTTGTCAGTGAGCCCTGACGGGTTGATAGGAGGGCGGGTTAGACCTTCAGTTTTGGCAGATGTTTCCCCACTGCCATAGGTAGTAAGGATAAGTGTTGTGGTTAACAGCAGGGTACTAAAACGCCAGCAAAAAAGGTTGGATTTCATCATTTTTCTCACTTCAATAAACCTGGCAATCCCGGCTGGCAGCGACCTCCAGAAACAAACCGGAACGCCATTATGGACCCCTGCAATTTCCATGCTCTAAATTCCGGAAAATCTGACAGAGATCTGAGGGAAAAATCTGGCAAAGAACCTCATTAGACTTGTCGGGAAATAAGGGAGAATAGGGAGCAGTAATGGGTCGGGCAGATGCTGAACATTGACCGAGTGCTGAAACAAGACCACTTGCTGTGAGCCTTAACTGGCTTGAACCGAAAGGCATTTGAAGAGCTACTAGCCACATTCAGTCCCCTGGACGGGCAAACTTGCCAAACGGGACCACGTCAGCGTGCTGTGGGTGGTGGAGGCAAAGCCAGGTTGCTGGGTAGCCAGGAGAAGCTGTTTTTCATTTTGTTCTACTTCAAGTGCTATCCCACCTTTGATTTAGCTGGCATTATCTTCGATCGGCACCGCTCTCAAGCCCACGAATGGATGCACCGCCTACAACCGATTTTGGAGCAAACCTTGGGCAAAAAGATGGTGCTGCCAGAACGCAAACTCGATAGCATCGAAGCATTTTTAGAGTGCTTTCGAGAGGTCAAACGGGTGATGATTGATGGAACCGAGGGTCCGATTCAACGACCCCAAGATACTGACGCTCAGAAGGCGAACTACTCAGGCAAGAAGAAACGCCATGCTCGCAAACATCTAGCAGTTGTTGATGAGACCAAGCGAGTCCTGGGTTTGACCCAATCGCGGGAAGGGAACTTGCATGACAAACGGTTTCATGATGAAGAGGTTATGCTCACCAGTTCCGCTTCTGGGCCTAACTCCCTTTCCATCAGTCGGGCCAGGGTGTTCAATTGCACTGAATCACATTACGGTGTGAGGTCAGAGATCGCCACCAGTAAGGCCCTGAAGCAAGTGAAATCTATTTCAACTCTAGCTGATATTGACAATCAAATTTGTCAAAGCTAACATCTGAACATGAAAACTTTACAGGAGCTTGCTCTGGAAGAGCCTCACTGGTCTCTAGAGGAACTGGTGCAGGTCGCAAACCTGCAACTGCCTCAGTTTCTACCATGGGAAAAAGCCCATACCCGTGTGCGAGAGGATGTGACTCCCCGATTGGTAAGACACTATGCCAGTCAGGGGATGCTGGATGAACCCCTAAAAGAAGGACGAGAAGCCCGCTATCTTTATCGTCATCTTCTGCAACTACTGCTAGTACGGCGATTGCTGGCTGAAGGCTACGGAGCCAGTGCGATCGACAAACTGGCAATTTCTAAAACCAATCAAGAATTGGAGGAATTATTACAAGGTGGGGTGCAATTAACGATTACCCCAGCCAATCCAGCCCTGGCTTTTTTACAACAAGTGCAGCAACGGCAGATTCCACCTGCGAAGTCACCATCTTCTATCCCCCCCGCACCTCCCATTCCCGTTTCACCGTTCCCTGTTTCTCCCCCATCCCCCGCACCTCAAGCTGCTTCTCAATGGACGAGAGTGGAAGTGTTACCCGGTTTAGAGCTTCATATTCGCCATGATTTTGTCTACCCCAGTAGTGGACAGGAGCAACAAAGCCTGTTGCAACTGATCCGCCAAATTCTGCTTACCTTCGTCCCCAAACGGAGATCCTCAAAATGACCTTACCCCAGATTGAATTTATCCCCCTACGTCCTGTAGTTTGTTCGGATCGGGCAACCACCCTGGATGTGATCCTGCGGATCACGCCCCCCCAACTGGAGCTAAAACAATCGCGCCCTAGCCTGAATCTCGGTTTTGTTATCGATCGCTCCGGTTCAATGAGCGGCAAAAAAATTGACTATGCCCGCCAGGCCGTTTGTTATGCGATTGAGCAACTCCTGGCAAGCGATCACATCAGTATCACAATCTTTGATAACCAGGTGCAAACCCTGGTTGAAAATACAACTGCCAATAACAAAGCTAGCCTACTGCGGTTGGTGCAGCAAGTGCAGCCAGGCGGTAGCACGGCCTTGCATGGGGGTTGGGTGCAGGGCGGCATTCAAACCAGTCAAAATTTGAGTGCTCAGCTCAATCGAGTCATTCTGCTCTCCGACGGGTTAGCCAATGTGGGAGAAACGAACCCAGACACCATCGCCAGTGACGTCCATGGTCTGGCAAAACGGGGCGTCAGTACTTCCACCATGGGAGTAGGGGATGACTACGATGAAGATCTGCTCACGGCAATGGCAACCAGTGGCGATGGCAACTACTACTACATTGCCTCACCGGAACAGTTGCCCACCATTTTTGAGCAAGAGTTACAGGGATTGGCAGCCACCCTCGGCACGCTCGTTCGCTTAAGCCTGGAACCCCAGGAAGAAGTCGTGGTTGCAGATGTTTTGAACGATTTGACTGTAGATAACCAGGGACGATTTCAGTTACCCAATCTGGTGGCAGGCAGTCCTCAAGAAGTGGTGTTACGGCTGAAGGTGCCAGCAATGGTGCAAGTGGGCGCCTTATTGAAGCTGCGTTTGAGCTGGCAGGACAAGCAGAAACAACTTCAGGAGATGGAACGTTCATTCCAACTGCCTGTGGTGCCGTTCAATCAGTTGGAGGATTTTTCCCTCAATCAAGAAGTACAACAACAAGTCGCCTTAATGATGGCAGCGCGAGCGAAGAAAGAAGCGGTACGACTGGTTGATCGCGGTGAGATGGGCTCTGCCAGTCAGGTGTTACAGCAGGCGAAAGTAGACATATTAAGCTTCAATTTGCCCATGTCTGCTCCAGAAGCAGCCGCATTAGACGATTTGGATCAGGAATTAAAGGAACGTCGTGTTGCCAGCTATCGCAAGATGGCACAACAACAAGTTTATTCCCGCAGCCAAAAACGCAGTAGCGGACATACTAACCTCCGCTATGCCTTTGGGAAAGGGCCGTTCCTGGGGGACATCACCGAACAACGGGTAGAGGCGATCGTGAATTCAGCGGATCAGTCTCTATCCAATCAGGGTGGGATTTCCAGTGCCATTCATCACGTTGCCGGACCTGAATTAGCCGTTGCCTGTCAGCAGTTAAAGGGATGTGCAGAAGGGGAGGCAAAAGTCACTCCTGGATTTAATCTGCCAGCCCCCTGGGTAATTCACACTGTTTGTCCCCCCTGGCAGGGCGGCAACCAGGGAGAAATCCAAACCTTAGCTCAATGCTATGAGAACTGTCTAAATCTGGCAGTGCTGAAAAACTTCCGTGTGATTGCCTTCCCCGCCATCGGCACAGGTGCTTTAGGATTTCCAGTGCAAATAGCTGCCCGTGTTGCCTTTGAGACGATCGGACGATTTTTGTTTCAAACGACAGAGATCGGACAAGTGCTGATAGTCTGTAGTGAGGAAAAGACATTACAGGTTTACCAGACCGAATTTGAAAGAATCTCAGGTTGGCAATAGTTGGTTAAATCTGCCTAATAGGTTATTTGATATAGATGTAGCCTATGAGGCGTTAATAGCCAGGCGGGATCTATCCCTTTCCAAAGCTGACTTTGCTGTAACGAATCAGCCCTGGTTGGTAGTTTGACCAGGCGAGGACCTAGAGGTTAGTGCTGGCGGCGATGACGATTGATGGGGTACATCACACCCTGCCCATTGAAAAGGGGTGGATTCCAACGAACTGTTAATGTAGGGGAGTTAAAGCAGATGGGCTGGTTTCAATCTCACATAAGGCATAGAAGGTTTTGCAGTCATTGACCCTGGGCGGGATCGATCGATCGATGGCTTCACTACCGATTCAACCGTCACTGTAGAAACTTCAGGCACACTCTCTTTAGGAAGCCTACTGCCGAAGTCGAGAGAGCGATCCACATCAGCAGGTCGCCGGAATGGATGCAGTCTCCTGCCAGGTCATCGCAAGCAGAGCAAGCAGGATTTTAAGGAGATGGAAATTATCGAGGAGCTCTGGATAATTTAATGGGATTGAGTATTTTTACTCAAACAGTTCTTCCATTTGAACTACCAGTTTTTCAAGAGATTTTCTCTTCTTAGGGTCTTCCCAGATTTTTTGCTGCTTGAGCTTGCGATAAGCAAGCTTGACTCGTTCCAGCAAGTCATCGTGAGTTGGTAATGGGTTCAGAGCTTTAATATAGTTGCGGATCTCGCGCACAGACAAATCTTCCTGAATCACCTTCTCCAGCAAGTTCTGTCGCTCATCTTCGTCTCTTAACTGTGCGATCGCCCGTGCCTTGGTGTACTCTATTTCTCCCTGACGCAGAGCGTCCAAAATGCTCTCAGGTAGATTCAGTAGTGGCAATCGGTTACTGCGAAAACTATCTGGAGTCAACCTACCAATAACGGCAAACAGACGTTCAACCGTATCCCATTGCTTACGAATAACGTTATTCGTAAGTTCACCTCCTTGTTTTCGGATATGGGCGACCTGGTTTAATAAAGAGATTACCTCTTCTGGAGAGCAAACTAAATTAATACAGAGAAGCTGTAATATTCCTTCTGTTTCTTCAACGGGGTTAAGGTCTTCCCGCTGGAGGTTCTCTAAAAGAGCTACCTGAACGGCGGCCAAAGGCTCCAAGTCTCGCACAACAGCTGGGATTTTTTCTAGCCCGATTGCCTGAGCTGCCCGGTAGCGACGTTCTCCTGCCACTAACTCATACCCATTGCCGGATTCCAGGGGTCGAACCAGAATAGGTTGCAGGATTCCATGTTCTTGAATTGAAGCAATCAAGGTTTCCATCGCTTTGGGCGAAAAGTATCGTCGAGGTTGCTGTTCAGGTAAATGGATCTCGATAACTGGAATGCATTGATTAGATAGAGATTGAGAGGGGGAAGAAGGTTCTGGTGCGGAATAAAATGGACTCTCAACCTTGGCGCCGACAAAATCCAGGAAGTCTTCTGTCTTCGTTAAAAACTCATCTGCCATTGAAAGACGTCGCTTAGCCATTACTTCACCTGCTTCAACAATTTCTTGGCAATTGCCCGATAGGGGGCAACTAATTTCTTGTCCTTAGAGTAGATGTGAATCGGCTCTCGGGCCAGATTTGATTCTGCAAACTTGACTGACTTGGGCACTGGTTCATAGACCTCGACTCCTGTCAACATTGTTTTCAATGTGTTGAGAGCATCCTGAGTTGTCAAAGTATTCTTCTCTGCCATAGTTGGAATCACTCCTAAAATTTGCAACTGGGGATTTACTTCCCGGTTCCGAATTCCTTTAATTGTTTCCAGGAGTTGCCTGAGACCCTCTAAAGCAAAAAACTGGCATTGGACAGGGATCAGGACTGAATCTGCTGCAGCTAAGGCATTAACAGTTAGGAGCCCTAAGCTAGGTGGACAGTCAATTAAAATATGGTCGAATTTTTCTTGAAGAGGGAGCAACTTCCGCTTAAGAAATCCAGTATTACCGATTTCACTAAGTATTTCCTTCTCACCTTTAGCCAGGGAAATATCAGCGGGAATCAGATAAAGACCACACTGCGTTTCAACTAATACTTCCTCTGCAGATTGAGTGTCATCTATCAACATCTCATAGGCGGTGGGTTGTTGCTTTTGAATTTTGACTCCCAGGCCAGTTGTCAAATTACCCTGGGGGTCGAGATCAACTGCAAGACATCGGCATGCTTCAGCAAGTAAACCTCCCAGAGCAATCGTTGAAGTTGTCTTTGCTACTCCCCCTTTCTGGTTGGCGATCGCAATGATCATTTAGTTCCTCAATTACAGGTCGATTTTGACAAAAAACGTTCCGATGACTCGATTTTACAGAGCAATTTTGTGATTTGAACGGTTTATCTAAAAATTTCATCGTATCTGCTAGATAAGTAGCACCAATCTTTTAAGGACATCTTTTAGTTCCTCGAAAGGAGATAACCGTCATGTAAGGGCGATAGGTTCTTACTGCATCCCTGGCGGTTCAACTTACATGCAGGAACATGACAGAGAGAGAAGCCCGGGGATCGTCCCTGAAAATCTCTCCCTCTCAAGGAACAGGATTAGGAAGATTCAGGTTGCGATAGTTATGCCGGCAAGAGTGCGCTAATTGAAACATCGTTAGCGCTGTAGGGACGACTGCTGCAGCGATCGTCCGTATCCAGATTCCCTAACGATTTCCCAAAAAAGTTTTTCTGTGTAATTAGATCCGCCACGATCCTCCCCTGGCAATGAACCGCCAGATTGATCACCATCGGTAGAAATTGAATCAAGATACTGATATTACAAGTCAGGTTCTTCTGGAATTTGCCAGCAAGAGGACGTTTATTTTTTCTGCTGCGTAGTTACACTATAATTACACTACATTTAGAAGTATCGTAATTGCTCAAGCCAGTATTTACTCTAAAATGAGCCCAGGCCAAGCAATCTCTCCAGGATAGGCCAGATCTGGACCTCGTTTTAGATAGGGCACACCTCAACATTGGGAGAACTCAACCCTTTCAGAGAGGTTGCGAGTACTCCAATTGCCCAGGGTCGGATACTAGAAATTCATATCATAGGCAAAGGCTTTCCCCCTGCGCTAAAGACCAGAATTCTAAAGTTACCTGGAGAGCTTCGATGTGCTGGGGGAATGGGTCTTCTCGGTTTATCCTGTATTCATCAGGCTGGCAAAGACCCATTCCATCACAGATTGAATTTACTCATCCGTTAAGTCACTGGTATTTTGCTCGTAAAGATGATTTTGGGGGTGGAGGGGGTGAAAACCCCTGCCTGGGGGCAACGCCCCCACTCCCCCCTTTAATAAACAATTACGCCTGCGTACTTAACATACGGTACTTTAATGAAAAGCAGCGCAGAGACGAAACAATGCCCTACTATAGCCAACCGGAGCGGATTCCCACTTTACTTGAAGCCCTCAACAACTACACGGTGGATCAGTTGAAGGCATTGGCGCAATTATTGTCCGATGGTACCATTCCCACGCGTAAAGCCGAACTCGTGAGCTATGTGCTGCAACGGCTACAAGGCAAAGCACTCCATGCCTTGTGGCAGCAGTGTGATCGCCTGCAGCAGGCTACGATCGCTGAAGTTGTTTATAGCGCAGACGATCGCTACCAGCAACAGCGGTTTATCAGCAAATATGGTGCAGAAGCCAAGTGGCAGCAGGACGATCGCTCCTCCTACTATGCATTTCGTCCAACGATTTTGGGATTGTTTTTCTATAGCGGAACAATGCCACAAGATCTCAAAGCGCAGCTTAAAGCTTTTGTACCACCGCCTGAGCCGACGCAGATTGCCAGTTTTGAAACCCTGCCATCTAACTTGTCACGAATATTGGTGACCTATGATTACCAAAAACGTAAACAGCAGCAAACCACCGTCGAATTTCCGCTGGCTGTTCGAGAAACCGAAGCGATCGCCCGACGAGATGTTCAAACGGTGCTGAGGCTAGTGGACCTGGGCAAAGTTACAGTCAGTGACAAAACCTTCTTTCCGACGGGCGCAACGTTGAACACAATCGTGGAAGTGCTGGAAGGCGGGGATTACTACAGCGATTGGAGCGCAACCCGATCGCCAGCGGGCTGGGACTATAGATATGAGATTGGTTCGATCAAGCCGTTTGCCTGGACGATGCTATTGCAGGCGGGGAAACTGGTTGAACTGAACGGGAAACGGTTAGTATTGACCAAAGCCGGGCAAAAAGCACTGAATGAACCATTGGAGAAGACACTGCAAACCCTATGGAAACAGTGGCTCAAAACGACGTTTTTGGATGAACTGCGCCGCATTGACAGCATCAAAGGTCAAACTGGAAAAGCCAGGCGCAGCCTCACGGCGGTCGCGGGACGACGGACTGTGATTGTTAACGCTCTCAAAGATTGTCCGGTTGATCGCTGGGTAGAACTGCCTGCCTTTTTACGTTACATGATTGCCGCAGGCTACGATTTTGCAGTCAGCCGCAACCCAGAGAATTTATCGCTCGAAAGTTATGGTTCCTTATATTACAACAGCTGGATCTTTCTAGAAGCACGATATATTCTGTGTTTCCTGTTTGAATATGTTGCCACTCTGGGTTTGATTGATATTGCCTATCTGCACCCGGACGAAGGCTTTCTCATCTTGCCGATCAGCGACTATCACGAAGGCACATTCAGCCGCTATGACGGGCTTGCCTACTTTCGGCTCACACGTTGGGGCGCGTATCTTTTAGGGTTAAGCGATCGGTACCAGCCTGCCGCCCCCCCTGCCAAGCAAATCCTCCGAGTTCTGCCGAATCTGGAAGTCGTTGCGATCAGCGAATTGTCCCATGCCGATCGCCTGCTGCTCAATAGTTTCCTCCTGTCCGTATCTGATGTCGTGTGGAAATTGGATCAGGCAAAATTGCTGGGTGCGATTGCCCAGGGCCGCACCGTGAAGGAATTACAAGACTGGCTCACGGCCAGCAGCGGTGAGTCCCTACCCCAGCCCGTAACCCAGTTGCTTGCTGACCTGCAAACGCGCACCACCAGCCTGCAAGACTTGGGGGCAGCCCGTCTGATTCGCTGTGCTGATGCTGCTCTGGCCATCCAGATTGCCAGCGATTCGCGCACCAAAGCCTACTGTTTTCTGGCGGACCAGCCCAAAGCCATCAGTGCCGGTGGGGCGTGCTACCTCGTTGTACCAGCAGAGACGGAAACCAAGTTTCGTAATGGGTTGAAGAAAATGGGTTATAGTTTGCCGGGGTTGAGTTAAATGGCCTACGTTCCTGAAAATCCCCTGATCATTCAAAGCGATCGCTCTGTCCTGCTGGAAGTGCATTCGCCCCATGCGGATGCGGCTCGTGCTGCGATTGCCCCGTTTGCAGAACTGATCAAAAGCCCAGAGCATATTCACACGTATCAGATCTCACCTCTGAGTATCTGGAATGCTCGCGCTGCCGGAATGCCCGTTGCCGAGATGATTGCTGCCCTGCGAGATTACGCCAAATATCCGATGCCTGAAGCCGTGGCACAAGAAATTACGGCATTGGGCAGTCGATACGGGCTGACGGTGATTGAGCGAGACGAGAATCGGTTGTTGCTTAAAACGGCCGATTTGCCCTTAGCGGAATTGCTCAGCCGCAGTGATGAGGTCGCGAAGTATCTGGGCGATCGTCTTTCAGACTGCGTGTTTGCACTAGAGGCAGGCGATCGCGGCGTTTTAAAGCAGGCCTTGTTGGCGGCAGGCTACCCGGCAGAAGATTTGGCTGGCTATGTGAGCGGGGATGCCCTGCAACTGGAACTGCGATCCATCTCTGCGTCAGGAGTACCGTTTGCGTTACGCGACTACCAGAGGTCAGCGGTCGAAGCCTTCTATCAGGCAGGACGGGTACAGGGAGGTAGCGGGGTGATTGTGTTGCCTTGCGGAGCCGGAAAAACGATGGTAGGAATGGCGGCGATCGCGCAGGTGCAGGAAAATACCCTGGTGCTGACAAGCAGCCTGACCTCAGTGCGGCAGTGGCAGCGTGAACTGCTGGATAAAACAACCCTTCCCCCAGAGGCGATCGCAGAATATAGCGGCGAGTCGAAACAAACGGCTCCAATTACGCTGGCAACCTATCAAATTCTCAGCTACCGCTCCAGCAAAGGTGGCGAGTTTCCCCACTTTCAGTTATTCAGTGACCGATCTTGGGGGTTAATCATTTACGACGAGGTGCATTTGCTGCCTGCCCCGATTTTTCGAATTACTGCTGAACTGCAGGCCCGTCGTCGTTTGGGATTGACCGCAACCTTAATTCGTGAAGATGGCAAAGAAGGAGATGTGTTTGCCTTGATTGGTCCCAAACGCTATGACGTGCCCTGGCGCGAACTTGAAGGACAGGGCTTTATTGCCGCTGCCGAATGCACAGAGATTCGTGTACCGCAAACCATGGAAAGACAGATGGAATATGCGGTTGCCGAAAAGCGCCATCAGTTTCGCATCGCGGCGGAAAATCCTGGCAAAGCAGACGTTGTGAGATCGCTTCTGGATAAGGAAAGCGGACATCGCATCTTGATTATTGGCGAATACCTTGATCAGCTCAAGCAACTGGCGGCCCAAACCGGATTGCCGCTCGTGACGGGAAAAACATCGCAGACTGAACGCGATCGCCGCTATGAGCAGTTTCGCTCGGGTGAAATTTCAGGCCTGATCCTTTCCCGGGTGGGCAACTTTGCCCTCGATTTACCCGATGCCGATGTGTTAATTCAGGTGTCCGGTAAGTACGGTTCGCGGCAGGAAGAGGCACAGCGACTTGGTCGGGTGTTGCGCCCCAAATCGGATGGTCGTAGTGCCCAATTCTACACTCTTGTTTCGCTACGAACTTGTGAAGAAGAGTTTGCTCGGCATCGGCAGCTATTTCTGGCGGAACAGGGCTACAGTTATCGGATTGAAATTTTGTCGGAGTAAGGCTTGCAGGTTCTAGGGCATAACTTGTGGAGAGGGGGTTTGGGATTTAAGAGGAGAAGTAATACCTGTCTTTCATCTGCAAGTTCTCCTGTTTTGAAGGACGTTATCCTTTCATTGCCAAAGTGATATAACTCTATAAGGCAGGTTTTACCTTTTTTATCCAGGAAATTGGTGGATTGTGAATTGCAGAGAGATCGACGAAAAGCGAGTGCTAACAAGTCTATGAAGCGGGCACTTGAAGGATTTTGGTAAAGTTGTCATGGTTATCTGCCACAGCTTGTCTTGGTCGTTATGCTTGCCAGTTACTACTCATCAAATTTAGTTTTATGAATTGATATACCGATCATTTGTAAAATATGTAAAAAATTTGAAATGCTCACCTGTTGCGTCTTCTAAGTTTTTGCCTCTGTCTATCTTCTTTTTTTGGTCTTAGCTGATGAACATCTCTTTAAAGCATATAGGTTTAACAATCTACTTACTCGCTACAACTACAGCCATTTCATTTGTTACTCCATCTTGGGGAGCTGAAGTATATCTCGATCGTCAATGCCAACGCACCAAGGATTCAAAAGATGCTTTTCGAGTAGACTTCCGGCGCAGCATTCGACCGAGCGGACCAGCCTACTGGTTTTCTTTGGCTCGATACCAGGATGGTGCAGCAATCTTTTGTCTGACACGACCCAACTATACCCAGGGACAACTCCTTGCTGTCAAACAATTACAAAACCAGTTTATTCGAGAAATTAAGCAGGAAAATCGAGAAACCTCCTTTCTAATTACAGTTGCTTACGGAAACGGACGACGAGTGCCATTGACTCAATTTCGATTAAATTTAGATAATCCAAGGCAGCCCAAACTCAGTAAGCTGAGGGAATGGCGAGATTCGAGGTAATTCAAAGCAACATTTTAGTCAGGGAAGTTATCTGTCGTGTACTGGGATCACTGACCGAGATCCGTCCACGGGATGGGCAACAAGGTTAGGGCTATTAGGCTGGAATTGCTGCTTAGGGAAGCTTTGGGGCGAGAGGAGAGTTAATAACACTGACTGGTTGGTTCTGGGAGCCCGCCTGTCAGGGGATATGGTTTTCCAGGAGAATCAGGTCGGAAATTTGGCGTTTTCTCCCATGCCGGAGGATGTCCTTGGCCGGATTGAGCGGGTGTTTCTGGTGGTGGTCAGCGAGTTCCTGGGCCTGCCCAAGCACTTTCCTTGGTCATCTCATCCAGCAGCACGTTCAGGGCATTGGGTGATTTGTCTACAAACGTCTGAGCCGCCAGGTAATCGCCTTTTAGCCAGTGATTTGACCAGTCGAAAGCCCAGGGGTTGGTGCTATCAAGAGGGGTTGGATGCCCACGGAACAGCTCATACTCTCCTGGAGATGCTGCTATCTGAACCGATGGGAAAGATGGTTTTTTACCTTATGGAATGTAAGCAATAAAATTTGTAGAGTAAATTGCATGGCTACCTCCTGGGTGTTTGACTCATTGTATGCACTTTACAACGAGAGGTGCTTTCTGTCTGGATGCTGTTTTCCTCCCGAAAAACTACCCGAACCATTGTCTTAACCTACTATGCCTCAAACCTTTGAGCATGAAAATGTCCGAGCAGGGAAGCCACTCCAAACTATTGGCTTCGGTGTATTTGTTGGGCTATTTTTAGGTCCTTCAGGTGAAGCTTTAACTTTCCTGATCGCAGCCGAAGATTGGGGTATTTGGGGGCTGGCTATTGGGAGTGCTGTTTTCTTCCTGGGAATGAGTGGCTTATTGATGGCTACGAGACTGCGACATCAAGCAATCCTTGAGATCGGATCAGTTGCCCTATCAGGAGCTTTGGGAATTGCAATTTGGTCAACTCTGGCACCATCCTTCGTATTAGGCGTTGCTGCTTGTATCGTTTTTACCGCAGCAGCAGTTTTGATTTCGATCGATGGGTTGGCAGCAAGTTCAGTTCGACAGCAGGGAACAAAACCTTTGAATTCCCAGGGCACCTGGACTAAAAATAGTTCATTGGTTTCCAACTCTGATTTCTGGAGTGTATTGGCATGTATAGGCGTAATCGGGGGATTAGCAGTTCTGGTTAGTAGTTGCTATAGATCGAACAATCCCCTGGATCTATTTCTATTTCCTTTCGGAATGTTGTTTTTAATACACACGTTATTGTTTGTACCATTGGCTGCAAAGATAGGCATTTTTTTCTTAGGCTCTCTCTTTCGGGGACAAAGAGTACAGGGCCGGATCTCCTGGGGTTGGGCGACAATTTTGGCGGGTGTCATTTGGCTTTGTCTAGGGGTGGCATCCGCTGGTGAAGCCCTTTCTCGGTCTGGTGCGGTCATGTGGAGTGCTGTGGTTACTCTATTAGGGGTGTCAGTTCTTTCTACTTCGTTATTATGCAGTAGTTATGCAGACGGCCCTATTTGGGGGCTTTCTAATCAAGATGGACAGGGGGAAGAAACCCTTTCTGATTCATCTCCGCCATGGTTGTTGAAGTTTAAACAATATGGTTTATTTCTAGCAGCGGTGCTAATTCTAAATGTGGTGACAGCTATTTTCGGATACGGTGGCCACTTTATGAGAGGGGTAAATTTTACAGAGCGAGTTAGCAGTTTAGGAAGTGTGCGTTATCTGGAGAAGATCCTAAATCCAAGTCTCGATACCCAGGCCATCGCTTTTAGTGCAGATGGCAACTTTCTGATTGTTAGCGGCAAGGATTTGCAAGACCGTAAAGAGATGACCCAGACCTGGGATCTGAAAACAGGAACAAAAGTTAAGACCGACGATAAAGCATTGTTACAAAAACAGAAATATTCTGATTGCGTACAATCAAATCTGCCTTTTATAGCGGAGGAGGTAATGAGTTGTAAATTTGCGGCTTCATCTGATAACAAAACTGTAGCAATTCGATTTGATCAACCTTCCATACGTAATACGGTCTTTGTATGGGATAAACCATCTGGGCAACTCCTTCGCTCTGTAACCTATTTACGTCGGGATCATGGCTCATCTGCGATCGCCCTTAGTCCAGATGGGCAGTGGCTTGCCACATCTGATCTAGCCAATACGGCCTCAATTGCCATTTGGAAAATTTCAAACGACTGAAGCGCGCTCCAGTGAGGTACTCTCGACGCCCGTCTTCAGAAAAGCCTCCCAGTGGTCAATCTGGTTTAGCGGAGCCCTCGAACGCCGAGGAAAATCCGACACTGACGACCGCCGATCTCGTCATTGCAGCCTCGTCGATGTTCGCCAGCAACTCCCCGATGCCGCTAACTTGACGGCTGCCCGGGTGAACCGTTTCTATGGTCAACCGTGGCCCGTGCCTAGATACCAGGCTGACCCCACGCCCCACTCAACGAGCTACGCGGGTTGAGTGAGCCAATGCAGAGGATGATTCAATTAGGTGTCCAGCCCTGGCGAATCGCGGTTACAAGCTATGCTGCTGGATTCCAGGTATTTCTCTCGCTGGATCTGTTGTGCCACGGTTGCCACTACATTGCTAACCGTTCCAGTGCTTTCTGTCTCTCCTGGGCCACCTACTGCAACACGGCCTGGACGGTTGGATTTAGCCCGATCCCGGCCTCTCTGTCTTGCCGGATTGCCTCTTGTTCTATTCCCGATCTCTCTCCAAACTCGCTAATCTCCAGTGCTTGCCCTGCATTAATCGTTAGCCTGAGAGAAGTAAGCAGAAAGCCCAAAAATCTCGTATCGTCGGCCTCAGAGTATATATTATGCAGTGTGAGAGATACAGTAATTCACCGGCAAATACTCTCAAACCGACCAATATTTAAGTCTACTGATGTCATCGCTGCTGGCACCAAACATTGATATTTGCCTAGCAACGCTTGACCATTCTGATTAAATTGAAAATGACGCAGCTCAACTGGAGGGGGGCTTGTTTCCAGCCTAAAAGCCTCCAACTTTAGATTTCCGAGGGCCGTTGTCATACAAAAATTACGATCAGGAACAGAGTTTGTAGCACTCGGAAGTGTGAAAATAGACAGACCTAACTGATGATCTCTGGCGCTAGGGCTTTGCCACTCATACCACGCACGTGGTCTACCGTTTAAATCATAAACACCGCAGGGAGTTCTTTCTCCTCTTCCACGTAAATTAATGAAAAGCCATTGAAGACGAGTAGGAGTATAGGATTGTTGCCATACATTCTGAGGTATTACTTCAGCGACAACAGATGGCTGTGATAATGCTGAAGTACTCAGAATAGCAATGCTATAGAAGAGGGCTTGCTTCTGCATAAAATTTCTATTAATTGCTCTACTGATTGAATTTTTATTGCAAAAATGCAAAACTTACTCAGATCAGGTTTTAGGAACCAGAATGGAAGCTAAATTCAGACCTGAAATACTGAACCGTTATGCCGTGCTGTTAGAGTTGCTCTAACAATCTGTCGTAATTTGCGTGTTAACCCGCCCAAGACCCAATCATAGTGTCTCTATCGGACTGACCGACGGCATGATAGGTTCTACTAATACGAGCAGAGTAAATCGGTAACTCTAGATGCACCTTTTTGAAACGAAGACTTGGATAGCTGGGATTTTCTTTGAATTGACGATAGGCTGCACAAATTTAGTCTTGAACTTGCTCAGGTAGATCTGCAAGCAATTTACGGAACTTAGTAGTGGTGAGCGATTTCACAGCGCCTCTGGGTCAGGTTCTTGAGTTTGACCTGCATGGTACTCAGCTATTGCAGAAGCAGCTAACTTTGCAAGAATATTCGGTGATCGGGAAAATGATTCATCCCAATGCCGATCGTCCTCTATCTCTTCCAAAATTATTGAAGCGATCGCATCCTGCTCACTTTCAGGTAAGGCTTGTAACCTGGCGATCTCACGCTCAAGCAACTCAGTCATCGCTACCCCACTCAGAACTTTATACTCATCTTATCCATTATCGCTGCTCTCAGGCAGATTGAGCATAGCCCGAACACGCTCTTGAAAAGCGGGTAGACCGCTTTGATCCTGCCAGTGTTGTTGAAAAGTGGGCGTTGTCTCTAAAAACATCACATCCCCACCTTGATAGGCTTTCACCGAATAACCAAATACCTCATCTGCTTTTGCAGAACTCGATAGATTTTGCCAATCAATCACCCACAGCACTTCAACAATTTGATAGATGTTGAAATCATCTTGCCATTTTTCACGCTCTGACTTGTAATCAAGTATCTCTAGAAGATGCGTAACATACCTTTGAAATGTGGAGAAAAATAGCTATTGGCCCCAGAAATTATACAGGTGGCAACCCTGGGCAGGAAACTGCATAAGTTTTTTAGCTTCAGAATCATGAGTTGCTGAATAGGAAAATAGGACTGGGAGCGACGAACTATAGCAACTATCACAATTTATGACGAGCCAGCAAAACAATTTCAGTATGCTAATATCCATAATTTCCTTTCTATAACCAGAATTTACACAAAAATTTAAACACCCAGTCCCAGCTAGTCTTCAACCCTCTCATAACGATGACCGAGCAATCCAACTCGCCTGAAGCAGAGCCTTCTCCCACTGAAAACCAAAGACCACCAAGCCAAAGACCAACAGTGGAGCAAATCGCAATTCGCTTAAACCGCAGTTTACAAAACCAGCGGATGACTGCTCGTGTCAAATTACAGGAGGCTGTCATACAGGTCTTAATCGAAGCGGATAATGAGCCAAGTTTGACGGTGGTTCTACCGCTAGTTCAGCGCGAACTGGAGGCTTTGGGAAAAGCCGGACTAAAAACAGCACAAATTTACGGACGTAAGGCTGGGGAGAGAATGCCTGCCTGGAGTCAAACACTGGAGTTGCGATCGGCTCAGTCCCATAATGACCTCAAAGAGCAGGCGAAGGCGGGAGATCTGACGGCACTCGCCACTATTATCAATCAAGCCATTGCCCATAAACGTACCACTGCAACCGTCAGCCTAGAGCAACAAACCTTGCAAATTCTGCTGAAATCTACACAAGTACCAGAACAAAATGCCTTGACAATCCTGATTGAACGACAACTCGCAACTTTACAAAGCCGATTCTTCCATCAGGTAACCCTTTATGGACTAAAGACCGGGGAGGAAATACCTGGGTGGAACCATACGTTTGAATACTCATCTGCATCTCCTCCAGTTCCCCCTCCCCCTCCATCTCCTCCGGTTTCTTCTACTCCTCCAGTTCCTCCAATTCCTCCAATTCCTCCAATTCCTCCAATTCCTCCAATTCCTCCTGCCCCTCCTCCATCTCCGTCATCTCCCCCTCCCCCTCCATCTCCTCCCTCTCCCGAATCACTTCGAATGGCCAAAATAAAGGGGATGTGGTGTCACTTAGCTGGAATTGTAGGAATAGTTTCTGCTATTTTCATCAGAACCAATCCTGTTTCTTTTCTTTCTTCCATGTTCTCTTTGACTGACTTTGTTTTATCTTACTTTGCTTTACTAGGAATACCTTTTAACTGTTGGCTACTTATTCGAGGCTCTCATGAATTTATTGATCGTCAAGCCAAGAAAGTCCTTAATTTTCTAATTTCATTTAGTTTTATTGAAATAATAATAATTCCGTGTCTGATAGGAATAAAAGATTTTTTTACTGTGATCACAATATTTAAGAGTGTCGTAATTCTGATTGCAGCAAGCTTTGCCTTCAATGGTAAACCTTTTAACTACCCATTTGCATGGAACTTTTTTCCCTATGAGCCAATCGACGAAACTATTCCTTTAAGTGTACGACTAAGACGAATGGGATGCCCCATAGTAGCAATCATTGGTCTTTTCCTGGGATTACCTGTAGAGGCTATTACACGCATCCCCTTTAGTGGAGTAATAACCTGTATTATACTCACCTATATTTATGGGCATTTTAGTGATTGGGATACAGAAATCACAAATCAGAAAAAAGACATGGTTAACTTTGTCATTTCTGCACAACTTTTATTTATAGCTATTGAATTTGCGTGGGCACATGTTTGGCGTCCATTCGTTTCTCTTTTAATGTCCATTAGTCCTTTTCTAGCTCAATCATTTGTGATAAATGCACTTTATGCTGGTGCGACATATTGGTTGGCACTCATGCTAGTCTATCAAGTTACATTATTCTTGAAATCGGCAATCAAACTCTTTTATGGACAACTATTTGAATTTCCACTTACAATTCAATTTCTGAGGTAATAAAATTGGGATATTTTTACATATCCTGTGGATGGGTTAGTTCTGTTGATCGCGAAATTTGATGCCAACGGAAGCAATGAAGGCAATAGACTCATCGTGTTTCTCACCTTGTGGGACGTGATGCATCACGAAGGCCGACTTTTTTGAAAATGCGCTCTAAAATATCAACAAAGGAATTGTAGTACCCATCCCCGGCTAACCTTTAACCCTCTCATAACGATGACCGAGCAATCCAACTCGCCTGAAGCAGAACCTTCTTCTCCCACTGAAGCCCAAAGACCGCCAAGCCAAAGATCACCAGTGGAGCAGATCGCAATTCGCTTAAACCGCAGTTTACAAAACCAGCGGATGACTGCTCGTGTCAAATTACAGGAGGCTGTCATACAGGTCTTAATCGAAGCGGATAATGAGCCAAGTTTGACGGTGGTTCTACCGCTAGTTCAGCGCGAACTGGAGGCTTTGGGAAAAGCCGGACTAAAAACAGCACAAATTTACGGACGTAAGGCTGGGGAGAGAATGCCTGCCTGGAGTCAAACACTGGAGTTGCGATCGGCTCAGTCCCATAATGACCTCAAAGAGCAGGCGAAGGCGGGAGATCTGACGGCACTCGCCACTATTATCAATCAAGCCATTGCCCATAAACGTACCACTGCAACCGTCAGCCTAGAGCAACAAACCTTGCAAATTCTGCTGAAATCTACACAAGTACCAGAACAAAATGCCTTGACAATCCTGATTGAACGACAACTCGCAACTTTACAAAGCCAATTCTTCCATCAGGTGACCCTTTATGGGTTAAAGACCGGGGAGGAAATACCTGGGTGGAGCCATACGTTTGAATACCCATCTGCATCTCCTCTGGTTTCTCTTACTCCTCCGGTTTCTCTTACTCCTCCTCCCTCTCCTCCAGTTCCTCCTACCCCTCTTCCCTCTCCGTCATCGCCCCCTCCAGACCCTCCCTCTCCCGAGTCACTTCGAATGGCCAAAATTAATGGGATGTGGTGTCACCTGGCAGGAGTTATAGGATTAGTTTTTACTGTTTTCATCAGAATCAATCCTTTTTCCTTTGTCCCTTTCGTGGTTACTTTGTCCCATTTTTTTCTATTAGGAGTACCTTTTTCCTATTGGCTATTCATTCGAGGTTCTCATAACTTTGTTGATCTTCAAGCAAAAAAAGTTCTTAATTTTCTAATTTCATTTGCTTTTTTTGAAATAATTCTTACTCCATTGTCACTAATAATCCCAGGGTTGTATAAGTTGATCGCCATACTTATCACCATGTTTCAAGGTGTAATGATGGCGGTTGCGGCAGACAGAGCCTTTAATGGTCTTCCTTTTAGCTACCCATTCGCATGGAACTTTTTTCCCTATGAACTAATTGATAAAACTATTCCTTTAAGTGTGCGACTAAAAAGAATGGGTTGTCCTGTTGCAGCAATCGCTGGGCTTTTCCTGGGGTTACTTGCAATTTTCCTGAAAATCTCTCTTTCTTTTCTGGAAATCCCTCTTTTCCAGTCGTTATTTCTAATTCCATCCAGTCCCATCCTAACTTTTTTAGGAATTTATTTTTTTGTACCCTGCATTTATGGAATATTTGATGATGCTCATGAAACAATAACAAGTCAAAGAAAAGCTGTGCTTAACTTTATTATGATTACACAACTTTTAATAATATCTATTCTAATTGTGGGATTATTAATGCTTGCATTACTTGTTGTTATCATATTTGTTTTTAATATTTATGGGAATCACCCATTTTTAATACTTTTTTCTCGGGAAGCCGGTTTATGTTTACTGCTAATCATGTTGGCTTATCAGGTTGCCTCATTTTTAAGGGCAGCAATTAGAGCATTTTATGGGCAGTCATTTGATTTTCCATTTACATACCGATTTTTGAAGTGATAAAAGTTGGACTGCTGAGCGTGAAACTGCCAGCGTAATCCTTGATGTTTCTCACCTTATGGGGTGTAGTGAATCACCAAGGCCGTTTTTTGAAAATGCGCTCTAAAATATCAACAAAGGAATTGTAGTACCCATCCCCGGCTAACCTTTAACCCTCTCATAACGATGACCGAGCAATCCAACTCGCCTGAAGCAGAACCTTCTTCTCCCACTGAAGCCCAAAGACCGCCAAGCCAAAGATCACCAGTGGAGCAGATCGCAATTCGCTTAAACCGCAGTTTACAAAACCAGCGGATGACTGCTCGTGTCAAATTACAGGAGGCTGTCATACAGGTCTTAATCGAAGCGGATAATGAGCCAAGTTTGACGGTGGTTCTACCGCTAGTTCAGCGCGAACTGGAGGCTTTGGGAAAAGCCGGACTAAAAACAGCACAAATTTACGGACGTAAGGCTGGGGAGAGAATGCCTGCCTGGAGTCAAACACTGGAGTTGCGATCGGCTCAGTCCCATAATGACCTCAAAGAGCAGGCGAAGGCGGGAGATCTGACGGCACTCGCCACTATTATCAATCAAGCCATTGCCCATAAACGTACCACTGCAACCGTCAGCCTAGAGCAACAAACCTTGCAAATTCTGCTGAAATCTACACAAGTACCAGAACAAAATGCCTTGACAATCCTGATTGAACGACAACTCGCAACTTTACAAAGCCGATTCTTCCATCAGGTAACCCTTTATGGACTAAAGACCGGGGAGGAAATACCTGGATGGAACCATACGTTTGAATACTCATTTCCACCTGCTTCGGTTCCCCCTACTATAACTTCAACTTCCTCTCCCCTTCTGGCCTCAAACAAAAGGATTGCAGCCGATTCTCTCATTCCATCATCTCCTGCAACCACCACACCAACTAACGCCTACACTGATGCGCCAAAACAGCACCGCAACTTGCTTCTGGGTAGCCTACAACTCCTTTTCTGGCTCTTTTTCCATCCTGCTGCCTGGCGCAATCATATTGCCCGGATTGATCCGACCCTGCGCCCTGACTTTTGGGTAGTTGAACTCGGCCAGAACCAATGGAAAAATCCAGCCTTACGTCGGCTGCTGGTTCAGGTCTATTTGATTTTGCCACTTCTTCTAGGTTCGTTAAATGGACTGGGTTTATGGATAGCAGGGCTGCCTGGTAAATATCTAGCGATCGTTATAGCCACTGGGGTGGCAGCCAACCTGACGGGCAGTGTGGTAATCGGGATACCAGTCGGGGTGGGATTCAGCCTGGTGGGCAGTACAGGGTTCATCGTGATGTTCGGCTTAACGAACGGGATCAGCATTCTACTGTTCGGCATGGTGGGCAGCTTGGCAGTTGGCCTGGCGAGCAGTCTAATAGGCAATATTGTTAATCAGAAAGAAACCCGTTCTCAAACACAGCAAATAGGTGGCATCATCGTCGGTATTTTACTGGTTGGTGTGGTGATCCACCTGGTCGGCATTGTGCTGTTCGGCCTGGTGGGCGGTGCGGCCGGCGTTGTGCTCTTTGGTGCGGTGGTTGGCGTGGCGATCGGGATACGTACCCGTCAACGGATACGCGGTCTGCTGTTCGGTCTGCTGTTCGGTCTGGTGTTTGGCATAGCCTCCAGCCTGGTAGATGGTGAGGTCTTCAGCCTGGTGAACGGCGTGACGATCGGGGTAGCAGGCGGTATAGTATTCAGCGCTTTATTTGGATTACCCTATGCGATGACCGAACAAATTGCTGGCTCATGGGCGGGGGCAATCGCTGGGGCTATTTTATGCGTCGTATCTTGGCTATTGATATGTCTTTTAATCCCTCATCCACCTCTTTATACTCTTTTCATCTGTTTTTCGAGTTTGATAGGACTGGCTGGGGGACTAACTCTGTCCAGGTGGCGACCAGTCCTCTTTTATCCGTTCACCGCTTTGCTGAATACATTGCTCTATCATCTTGATAAACAACGCACCGATCGTCCTTTCAGCTTTCTGCGCTATCACTCTGCTTTTTGGGATGAGCAGCAACGCTTACCTCTATTAGGTCTAGATAGCCATGTTGTTCTAGTGGCAGAACGTCACCCTACCGAGGGACGAGCAGCGATTGCCTACCTTAGCACTAGCCATCAAAAGTGGGCAGCCCAAACTGCACAGATTGAACTGAACGCCCGTCAACTAGAACGATGTCAGGATGCTTTCGCTGTAGGTCAGAGTCACCGCATGGTATTAGGTGAGTTAGAAAAACCTGTGGAGGAATGGTTTCGTAGGTTTAACCGCATCAGCGAAGATGTTGAAGCAGCTCTTAACCAGTCCAATGGGAATGATCAACGGTTACTGCTGAATGATGTCGCTGACCGTCTGGAAGGCTTACTACGAGAGTTGACTGTCCTTAGTGATAAGTATGCTGTGCGCTTCCGCCCCATTGCCCAACACTGGAGTCGCATCCTTACCTCGCACCTGAATGAATTAGCGGTGTTGCAATAACTATCTGTGGGCCCAGCGCCGAATCCTGCCTCTGACCTCTCTTAATCTTTAATCGGGGCTTACAGTCGATCGCAGAAATGTTGTTTCCCTTCTGAACGTGATCTGGATACAGCGGTTGCTGTGATCTAACCCCGTCCTCTCTCCTCTGCCTTGCAATCCCCTTTCTTCTTGATCGTCCCAAAAGCCAGGGGCAGGAGCAGGATCTTGCCACAGCCAGCTTCGTAGCTGATTTCTTTAAAGCTGTGACTGGCAACAGGCTAATCTAAAAATTTACGCGACATGAATTAACAGTGAGATGGGTATACTAAGGAAACCGTTCGACAGAAAGTTTCTTATGACTAATTCTGGAAATTCGCCTGAACCGCCGAAGCAGGGATTTAAACTTACTGTGATGCAAGGGCTAATTGGAGCCATTTCTCTGGCTGGAACCACAGCAATTCCTCTGCTGGTTCAACGGGCTCTTAATCCAGTTACTCCTACGCAAAGTCCTACTCAAAGTACTCCTGCTCAAGTCCAATCAACTCAAATGACACCAGGAGCTACATCTCCTCAAAATGGGTTGAGCCCAATTGTAGAGGCTGAAGACAAGGGAAAAGGGAAAAAGAAAAATAAGAAAAATGATTAACCGGTAATTTGATTGGCCTTGCATAATTTATGGATGAGTTAAACTCGATTTTGATGCAAGGCCAATCAAATTATTCCAAAAAATTAAATGCAACTGCCTGTAGTGGGGCTTCGGGGCATTCGCTGGAAATCCTTTGATATTTGTCAGACTAAACCGCGAAACGGAATTTTATCCATCTCATGGACGTAGAAGCCCCTGAGCGTCTATCCATGTTTCGACGCCAGGGGCTTCTGCATTTCATACTCCTCACACTCCCTATCATCACCTGCAGCTTCCCTTTTGGCTATACCACCTGTGGCAGATCTACAGCTGGTCGTAATTTCTCAAGCCAACGGCGAAACCAGGAGCATTTGGTACTGTCTACTTGGAGCAGGTGCAAATGCAGAGCCAGGGAAGCATCCCTCGTATAAAATCCCTTAAATAATTAATTTCTACCCGGGAACGGCAGTTAGCTCAGGACGCGACAGGAGCAGATTGAATCGCCTGCTAAAAGCACAGCCGCCTCCTTAAAGCGCTATTCATGCGTATTTCTACAGCAGTGTTTTTACTGTGTCGATCCTTAGAAGGTACTGAGGGTAGAACAGCAGAGGTGTTAAAATAACACCTCTATTACTTACAAAGTGTTGACTCAAAGCCTTGATGCGCTTACTTTCCAGAGGGAGTTGAGTGATCCATCCCAGGCATTTGATGGGTTGTACCACTCATCATTTTCTTACAGCAGCAACCACTCGACTGTTCGGGTTTCTGTTGATTTTGAGAGGCAGGTTTCTGATTGTCTTGAGCTAAAGCATTACCGACCAAAATCGTCGTCACCGATAGAAAAGCAATTCCGCCAATCGTAAAAGCCTTCACTCCACTTAACTTGCTCATACGTATCTCCAACAAAATTTAGAAAATGAACGATGAATGATTTGTCATTCATCCACTGATTATAGATTAATTCCTGAAGGTGAAATTAGCATGAAATTTGAAGTGGGCTACTACTTCAAGCCCAACCATCCTTTTAGCCATTGGAGGTGTTCCTTAGGATGATGAATTTATAAAACCCGGAACTTAATTTTTGAAAGCGCAGCTCTGCCGCGCTTTCAAAAATTAAGTTCCGGGTTTTAATTAATTTGTCATCCTTAAGGGTTTATTCTTGTTCTGAAGTCATGACGATCCCCCAGGAGAAGTTCCTTTAAACTCTGGCCAATAGCCTCTAGGCGTTCTTCCATCACTTGAGATTACTGATTTTGCTGGGGCACTTTGTCAACCCGTTCCCATAGTGGAACAAGATCTTCCACAAACATCAACTGACTTGTAGTCAAATGGTTGTAAATTCTGACACGAATAGTTGGTAAATAAGCCCCATCCACCATTTGATGTCCGTAAGCAACTACTTTGCCCAAGTAGCCAGACAATTTATGGGAGACGTAGTCATCCAGATTAAACATAAGCTTTCCTCACAATGAGAATGAGTTGATGCGGTCATTCATCCACGCATTTTAATGAGCCCTCATGGTGTCTATCCAATTACCCCACACTCCGAATTGAACTGAATGGTGCAACACACTGATACAGCTGATGTACCTGGGCAGCAACGGCTGAAATACTGAACTGAGCTTGCACCCGCTGTTGTCCAGCTTCTGCCAAAATTTTCCAGCGTTCTGGATCGGCAAATACATCTGCGATCGCCGCGGCTAATAGATCGTCATTTTGGGGAGGTACCAATAGTCCCGTTTCGTTATGGATAATGCTATGTTGTAATCCACCCACATTACTGGCAATCACGGGAGTACCAGCGGCCATGGCTTCGATTGCCACCAGTCCAAATGGCTCATAATAGCTGGGTACCACACACAGATCTGCCGCCGCATAGTAGACAGGCAGCTGTTCTTGTGAAACAGCTCCCGTAAAAGTCGTCACACCTTCTAATCCGAGATCCTTCACGATTGCCCGGATTCGCTTTTGTTCTCCTGAATCTTTACCATCACTGCGACTACCGCCGACCAGATATAACTGAAATGCTTGAGACTGTTTAGCACAGGCTTTTACCAGGGTTTCAATGCCTTTGCGGCGATCGAACCGCCCCACATATAAAATCATAGGTTGATCAGACGCAAGCCCTAACTTCTGACGGGCGATCTCTTTTGACACAGATGTAAAGTGTTGCGTATTGATGCCGCAAGGAATAACCCGAATTTGCCCCTTTCTAGAAACCCGTTGCCGTAATGTGATGGCTTCTTGAGGGCTGGTGGCAATGACGCAATCTGCCTGTTCTAGGCAACGCTGCTCAATATCCAGACGAGTTTGAGCAATAGCCGGGAACACATTTGTTGTCTCATATTTTATGGCTCCAATTGAGTGGAAGGTGTGAATTTGAGGCAGTCTCAGGCTAGATTTAAGTTGCAACCCAACCCAACCAGAAAGCCAGTAATTGGTATGAATTAATTCATAGGTTAGCTTGCAAGTTTGGACGAAGGATAACCATGCTTCTACAAACTCTGGCAAATACCCAAACAGTTCAGTTCTGGGGATAAATCGAGCTGGACCAGCATCGAGACGGATGGTTCGACACCCAGGTGCTAACTCAACGATCTCGTCCTGGTCTGGATCTTCTCGACGAGTAAACATATCGACCTGGCAGCCTCGTTTCGCCAGCGCTAATCCCAGCGCTCTCACGTATAGATTCTGCCCTCCAGCCCCCTCTTTACCGAGCTTTGTTGCGGGATCACCATGAACGGAGATCAGAGCATAGGCGGGTTTGTTATCCAGAATAGGTGATCGCTGAGTATTGGAACGAATCGATATAACAGGTTGATCCATTGGGTTGTTCTACCTCCACCATTAGTCATCCATTTCTTGCAATCAGGCAACACTCATTAGTCCAGTGATTACTGTTGCTATGACAATAGGGAGGAAAAATAGAGAAATCGAGAAGAAAGTGTGTAGAACTCGGGTAGAACACTCAATCTAATTGCTTCAGGCGATAACCTAACCCATATACAGTTTCAATAAAATCCTCAGGAGCGCCCACCTCTCTCAGTTTTTGGCGAACCGTCTTGATATGAGTTTTAACGGTTTCCTCACTGGGTGGCTCTTCCAGTGACCAGATCCGCTCTATAATGCCTGGTCTGCTTAAGACTCGCCGCCCGTTAGACACCAACAGTTCCAGGAGTGCATATTCTTTGGGTGTTAACGTTAATGGATGATTTTCGTAAGCTGCCTCATAGGTGCCTGGATCAAGGTGTAACCCGCCCCAACTTAAGGTAGCAGTAGACCCCGTATTGCCTCGTCGGAGGAGGGCACGAATTCGAGCCATGAGCTCTCGCAGATCAAAGGGCTTCACCATATAATCATCTGCCCCTGCATCTAGACCCACAATTTTGTCATCAATAGTATCCCGGGCGGTGAGCATGAGTACGGGGAGAGAAAAATTGCGATCGCGCAACATCTGGCAAAGCTTAACGCCATTCAGCTTCGGCAACGTAATATCCAGCAAAACCAGGTCATACTCCAGGGTCTGAGCATAGTTCCAGGCTTCTTCCCCATCCTGCGCCACATCGACAACATAATGACGATTTGTGAGTGCTTCCGTCAGCATATCGGTAATCTGCACATCATCCTCGACAATTAGAATTCGCATGGGTCATTGGAAATTTAGATTTGGAACTCTAACAATTAGTCTAAGGTGAAAGGATGCATATCGCGCCCATGATTGGATTACACCCAACGTTAGGATGGTTATGAAATGGTCCCTTGAGAGTCGGTGGATTACCGCAGGATTTGGCTTAGTACTGATGCTGATGGGGGGGATTAGCGTCATCTCTTACCAAAATGCAACTCAGTTAGCGGCAAGCGCTGATAAGGTGAGGCAAACCCATGAAGTGCTGGAAACGCTTATCGGGATCCTTTCCACTTTAAATGAGGCTGAGTCGGGAAGACGTGGCTATATTCTGTTTGACGATCGTTCAGAACTGGAACGGTACAATCGCACGATTCAAACCCTGGAGCCCAAGTTAAAGCGATTAGAAACGTTGTTCAGGGAGGAAGAAGAACAACAGCAACAACTGAAAATATTAAGAAGATTAATTGCTCAGCGTTTAAATCTTGCACAACAATCAATCCAGCTGCATCAACGCAACCCCACAGCGCGATCGGCTCAAACCGAGTTAAGGGCTGCCAGCACCCGCAATCGTCAGGAGATTCAACAACTATTTGCAATAATGCAGCAGGAAGAAGGAGAAGCCCTTGAGCGTCAGGTCACCCAATCCCAGGCCAATATTCAACTTCGGATGTTGCTGGAATTCCTCGGCAACTTTTTTACTTTCCTGATTCTCTTTAGTATCTTTGCCCTGCTTTATCGACAACTCGTGAAACGACAGCAGGCTGAAGCCTTACAGCAAAAATTAGTGCAGGAAAAAGAATTGGGGGAACTCAAACTACAATTTTTCTCCATGGTTTCTCACGAATTTCGCACACCACTTAGCAGCATTTTGGGTTCTGCTCAAATCCTGGATGATACCCTTCAATCTCTGGTGGGAAAACAAAAACTAAAAAGTCTATACCGAATTCGATCGTCGGCTCAATTGATGACCCAACTGCTCTCAGATATCTTGACTCTTGCCAGGGCAGAAGCCGGTAAATTGGAGTTTAACCCCGGCCCTTTAGAGATCCAAACCTTTTGCCTAAATCTGGTTGAAGATATTCAGCCTTTAAGCAAATCCAATCATTCCATTCAATTGATAATTCAAGGGGATTGTCGATACGCAAATGTGGATGAAAGGTTGCTATATTCTATTCTGAGCAATTTAATTTCTAATGCGATTAAATATTCACCCAATGGTGGTGCGATCGATTTCGTTATCCACTGTGAACCCAATACGTTAACGTTTATTGTTAAAGATCAAGGAATTGGCATTCCACCCAAAACCCAGGCAATTCTGTACGAACCTTTCCAACGAGGCAGAAATGTGGGGGGAATTTTGGGGACAGGTTTAGGTTTAGCTGTTGTGAAAAAGTGTCTCGATTTACATGGCAGAAATATTTTGGTTGAAAGTGAAGTGGATATCGGGACAACATTTACTGTAACCATTCCTCAGTAATTTAGGCTTTCATTTGTAGAAATTCTTGCCATAAGACCATTAGAGACAAAGTGGCTTTTCCTGCATCACTTTAATATCCTGGTAGTTCACATTTCACCCCAATGATTCGCAGCCAGGTATCTCGTCTATATTGACTCCGAGTCCCAGGACTGTTGTAAACGTACTGAGTGATCTAGAATACCTGACGAAGGATGTTTCTACCCCTAAAGGTAGAAAACATCCTTCAGTGGTGATTAATACACCCAGACTCCCTGCAATATGTAAGGATACACAAAGATATGTAAAGAATTTCCCCTCAGCTCTGTTCCCATGCCAACCTTTATCTCTGAACCCACGGTTCCCATCTTTCACTTCTGCTTACCAGGGAGTTCAGTGCAGCAAGGTCTGCGCCATGCCCTGGGCTTATATGTCTGGGCCTACTCTGCTAAAGATGGTTTTTCTGCTTTTGATTTCGCTGATCAATTAGACAGGTTAGGAGATCGAACGGTCATTACTGTATCCCGGGACCTTTATAAGGTATGGGTTGAAGTCAAGAGTTCCACCTGCCCATCCTGGAACATCATTAACACAGCGGCTTTAGCCAGGGCTCAAGTTGCTTAGCCTATATAAATGCCTGATTAGAAACTTGCCTCAATTCTGTGATGCTGCCAACATTGATACGGGAACAGGGTGCCCATTTTTTTAACTTTTACTGGGATAGTTCAGTCCGACAAGGATTGCGCTACGGCTCAGGACTGTATGGTTGCGTCGATCGCTTCTCCGCAAAAGACAGACTGGTTGCTTTTAATTTGGCTGTGGCGTTAGGAGAGTCAGGTCATCAAACCATCATTACCGTTTCCCAGGAGTCGTACAGGGTCTGGATGGAACTGAAAAGCTCCGCCTATCCATTCTGGGAAGGCCCCAACAAAACGGCTCTGGCCGAAAGTAGTGCCGCTTGATCCGGGGAGAGTTGAAGGTATGCCCTTCGCCAATCAAAGCAAGAAATATCCCCTGTTAACACGTCAAAATTTGCCTAAACCGTGTAAATTTGTAGGGTTGTATTGGCTGTTTGTGATCACACCTCATCCTCTGCTATAAGGTATCTATGGCTACCCTTTCCAGCGAACTCGAAACCTTTTTCTTTAAAAATGATCGTTGGCAACCATTCGAAACTAGCGAGTTGGCTGCTACTCCCTCGAATCTCCCACAAAGTCAACTTCCCAAGGATTGCCTCAAAGTCACCCTCGGCGACCTCCTCGATCTTGCTGGGGAGAGAACCTTTGGTTTCCTATTTGTCCTGCTGTCGTTTCCGTCTGCCTTACCGATTCCGGCTCCGGGCTATTCGGTTCCCTTTGGAATTGCCATGTTGTTGTTAGCAGGACAGTTGCTCATTGGACGGGATGAACCCTGGTTCCCGAACAGTTGGCGCAATCACGGGTTTGAAGTGAATAAAGTTCGCCAGATCCTAAAAGTGGGCTTGCCCTGGCTGCGCCGGATTGAGTCTATTTCCCGCCCACGCTTGATGCAGGTCTGCACCAGTCTCCCTGGCCGCACTGTCATTGGCTTGGCGATCGCCCTCATGTCAATTTCGATGATGATTCCGATCCCCGGTACTAATACACTCCCGGCAATGGGGATCTTTGTCACCGGTTTTGGCTTACTGGATGATGACGGGGCTATCAGTCTAGGTGGATTAGTTCTATGTGTCTGTGGTTTTATTCTATCGTCTTCGATCTTGCTGGCGCTTGCCTTTGGTGGCAACAGCCTACTCGATATGATTAAAGCTGCTTTAAGGCGTTAAAGCCTATTTGATCGTGGACGAGCCAAAGTGGAGTTGAGACGATCGTCCCTAACAAGTCAATACTGAGAGTTTTTAGAGGTTGGATTGGGAGAGGGATTTACGCGATCGCGCCACAACACCAGAGGAACACTCAATGTCCCTAAAACCATAACGACTCCTGTCAGTATCCAAATCAAAATACGATTTGGGTGATATTCTTCGCGCTCAATTTGCCAAAAGACTTGATTGTAATGCCATGCCGCTACAGCAATAACAACAATTCCAAACACAACCAGGCTTACCCCTAGGGTTTCAGAGTTAAAAAGGGGACGCTGCACAGATTCTTGTTGAGTCACCGTCGCTTGTAATTGGCGGAGAAATATGCTGAAGCGGGCGATCGCAAACCCAAAGCCGATTAACGCAAGAGATGTTCGCAACCAGGCCAGAAATGTCCGTTCATTTGCTTGATGTTCTCTAATGCGATCGATCTTAGAAGGTCTGGGCATGGGTTTACTGGAGTCAAGGGCAATCAGAACTTAGCTCTACTCTTTACAGGAATTTTAGGACATAGTTACATACCCAAGCCTGAGATTGCACGAATTGCCTCTGCCTTCGCACGCTCCCCGTTCTCGAAACCCTGTTCACTGGTTCTATAACCACTCCCGATTCACCCCGTGAATAATCCTTTATTGTCAGTTTGAAATAACTTAATGGTAAATGTTGTCCCAACCCCCACTTCACTCTGCAGACTTAATTCCCCCTGATGAAGATCCAAACACTTCTTCACAACAGCCATACCCAGACCACTACCAGCTACACCGCCTGCATTCTTACCTCGACAAAACGGTTCAAATATCTCGGCTTGTTCTTCTGGTGGAATGCCGATTCCTTCATCTTTAATTTGGAAGATGACAACATCTGGTTGACAAGTCAGGGTGAAATAGACGGTACTATCAGAGGATGAATATTTGATAGCGTTTGACAATAGATTGCTGAGAATGGAATACAGCAATTTTTCATCTACATAGGCGTAGGTACGAGTACCATATTTATTAAATTTGATGGTGCGAGGATGTTCGCTAAAGAGTTGAATATCTTCAAGCAGATTTAAGCAAAAGAACTGCATTTCTATTAATTCAGGTTTACAGTCTAGTTTCCCAGCGTCAGCCCTGGCTAAGGTTAAAATATCATTGAGTAGTTGTGTCATTAATTTAGTAGAAGCTTGAATCTGAAGTAAGTTTTTTAACTTGTCAGGCTCAACTAAGTTTGCAAGTTTTTCTTTTAGAAGTTGAGATGAACCCGCAATGACACTTAACGGAGTCCGAAATTCATGGGAAACCATTGAGAAGAATTGAAGTTTGAGTTCGCCCAATTCCTTCTCCTGTGCAAGCTTTTGTTGGGCTTGTTCTAATTTGTGGCGTTGAAACATCTGACGATAGAGTAGGGCATAAACTCCCAGGAGTCCGGCGAAGGCAAGAATTGTACCCAGATTCTCGATCGCCATTCTGATCTGAGAATTCGCCTGAAACTGTTCTACCTGATTCTGTAAAATTTGCTCCTCTTCGACCTGTAATTCGGTAATCACCTGACGAATTTGAACCTGATTCTCATTGGTCTGCATGACCAGGGGGTGATCGGATGACAGGAGAGATCGTGGTTTTTGGTAGAGTTCAATGGATTGGTTCACCAGATTCCGTCGCTGTTGAACGAGTTTCTCCAACACATTCAACCGGTGTTCTTGAGTTGAGGTATCAGCAAGGGGATGACGCAAATGTTCCAACTGGTTGATCAGGCCTACCATTGCCTGATCATAGTCTGTCAGTTCAGTTGGCTCTCCTAACAGTAAATACCGCCAGCGCCGAGTTTCTAGATCGGTGAGCGTTTCAGAGACATGGGTGAGAGCGGTCAGGATTTCATTGGTTTGCTTGACTTGTACCTGACTCGTAATCAGTTGCGTTGCATTTTGGTAGGAAAAGACATTCACTAACACCATTAACAGCAATGCCAGACAAAAGGCTGCTGTCACCCATTTTCGTTCAAGCGACCACTGGAGAGTACTGAAAGCCATGACCATCCGAGCATGAAAATCTACACTAAAGTAAAGTCAGACGCGATCGCGATGAGCTACTCTAGCCTACGTTCACTTTAAAAGCTGAAGACCAAAATCTCAATGCGTGTTCTCATAATCGAAGATGATGTCCGAATTGCCGAGTTGCTGACAGAGGCATTTTTAAACCGCCAGTATGAAGTGGATGTTGCCCAGAACGGAGAGATCGCCTGGGATTTGGTCGATGCTTTGGATTATGACTTCATTGTTCTAGATTTAACCTTACCCAGGGTAGATGGCATTAAGCTTTGTCAGCAAATTCGAGAGCGGGGCGTAACGGCCCGCAACGCGACAGTACCCATCATGATGCTAACGGCACGCGATACGATCGCCGACAAAATCATTGGTTTAGACGCTGGGGCCGATGATTATATGGTTAAGCCATTTGATATTGAAGAACTGATGGCACGCATTCGGGCTCTCTTACGTCGGGGTAACCCAACTGCGAACCCGACACTGGCATGGGGTAGCCTACGGTTGAATCCCAGTACCTGTGAAGTCACCTACCAGAATCTTCCCCTCAACTTAACACCCAAAGAATTTGCCTTACTTGAACTTCTCATCTCCAGTGGCCGTCGGGTTTTGAGTCGGCCAATCATCATTGAAAAACTTTGGTTGCCGGAAGAAACCCCAACCGAAGAGGCAGTGAAAACCCACATCCGCACGTTGCGGCAGAAGCTCAAAGCAGTCAATGCCCCCGATGACTTAATTGAAACAGTACATGGTATGGGCTATCGGATGAAGCAACTGATCTAATCGTTCCCCCCGATTTCCCCCCGATTTCCTCCTGCCATCCTGCCGTTCAATTGATAGCGTATTAAGCACTACTTAAATAGGACTAATTTAAGCCCTTTCTGAGCGCGAGGGTTCCATCCACTCAGGGCTTTAGGACTACTCCGACCTGAAGCTCTGAAGCTTTTTTTATTGTAATTTTGTAGTCGTTATTACTATGCCAACGCTCACACAGAAAAATTTGCCTGACTCAAGCTACTACGCTCATTCTGGCCAGGAGGTAGTTCAACTTCTGGCGAGTGACGCCAACAACGGGTTGACCCCAGAAGAAATTATTCAGCGCCGCAATCAACATGGTTTGAACGAGCTGACTGCGAAACCTGGAAAGCCTGCCTGGCTAAGATTTTTGCTGCAGTTTAATCAGGCTTTGTTATATATTCTGCTGATTGCTGGCGTGATTAAAGCCTTTCTTGGTTCCTGGACGAATGCTACCGTGATCTGGGGCGTGACACTCATCAATGCCATTATTGGCTTTGTGCAGGAATCAAAGGCTGAAGGAGCGATCGCCGCTCTGGCCAAAGCGGTGGTAACGGAAGCAACCGTCATCCGAGGTGGGAAAAAACAACAGATTCCTTCGCAAGAACTGGTACCTGGGGATGTCGTATTGTTGCGTTCTGGGGACAAGATACCGGCCGATCTACGATTACTATCAGTCAAAGGCTTGCAGGTCGATGAGTCAGCCTTGACCGGAGAATCGGTGCCCGTAGAGAAATCGCACCAACCTCTGGAAGCTGAAACCCCTCTGGCAGAGCGTACAAATATGGCCTACGCAGGTAGTTTTGTCACCTTTGGCCAGGGTTGTGGGGTTGTAGTTGCAACTGCAAGCAACACCGAAGTTGGCCAAATTTCTCAATCTTTGGATCAGGGTCACAGCCTGAGTACTCCGCTGACCCGCAAGTTTGCCAGGTTCAGTCAGACCTTGCTATATATCATTCTCTCCCTGGCATCTTTGACCTTCTTTGTAGGGTTGGGGCAGGGAAGAACCTGGGCAGAGATGTTTGAAGCAACGGTTGCCCTGGCAGTGAGTGCAATTCCTGAAGGATTGCCCGCGGTGGTGACTGTCACCCTGGCGATCGGAGTGAATCGTATGGCTCGCAGAAATGCCATTATTCGCAAACTTCCAGCGGTCGAAACCCTGGGCGGAGCAACGGTCATCTGTTCTGATAAAACGGGCACTCTGACAGAGAATCAGATGACTGTACAAGCAATTTATGCCGGTGGACAACGGTTTTTTGTAACAGGTGTGGGCTACACACCCGATGGGGAAATTTGCACGGATTCCCCTGAGACAACGGGAGCCTGGGATAGATTAACCAATGATTTGCAACAGCAACCAGCATTACAGGCTTGCCTGATTGCAGGTGTTTTATGTAACGATAGCTACCTGGAATGGAAAGACGATCGCTGGACAGTCGTTGGCGATCCAACGGAAGGGGCATTGATTGTCGCTGCTCAAAAAGCTCAGTTGGAGCCAAGTCAGCTGAATGGGTTACAGCCACGTTTAGATGCCATTCCCTTTGAGTCCCAGTTTCAGTACATGGCAACATTGCACCAGACTGAGGACTGCAACCTTGTTTATGTCAAAGGTTCTTTAGAAGCGATCCTGACCCGTTGCCAGGGGATGTATGATGCAGCGAGTCGTGAGGTGCCGATTTATCGAGAGTTGTTGAAAATAGAGGCAGAACACCTGGCAAAGCAGGGATTGCGTGTGCTGGCCCTGGCTAAAAAACAGGTCAGTAAGCATCAAACTGCACTGGAGCATTCTGATTTAGATGAAGGACTAATTTTTCTAGGTTTTCAAGGCATGATTGATCCGCCTCGTGAAGAGGCGATTACTGCAGTCAATGCCTGCCAAACTGCTGGAATTCAGGTGAAGATGATCACGGGCGACCATTTGACAACGGCAATCGCGATCTCTGAACGTATAGGACTCAAGCGGGAAGGTCAATTAGTCGGCTTTACCGGACAACAACTGGCAGAGATGAATGACTCTGAACTGTCAAATGCAGTTGAATCCGGTTCTGTGTTTGCCAGAGTTGCTCCCGCGCAAAAGCTTCGTCTGGTCAAGGCGTTGCAGTCTCGGGGCGAAATTGTTGCGATGACCGGAGATGGAGTGAATGATGCCCCTGCCCTGAAACAGGCGGATATTGGAATTGCCATGGGGTTAGCCGGAACCGATGTGGCACGAGAAGCAGCAGATATGCTTCTGACGGATGATAATTTCGCTTCAATTGAGGCAGCGGTTGAAGAAGGTCGTACAGTTTACCAGAACCTGCGGAAAGCAATCGCCTTTATCCTTCCCGTCAACGGTGGAGAGTCGATGACGATTTTGATCAGTGCCCTGCTGGCCAGGGACCTGCCCATCCTGTCTTTACAAGTCTTATGGTTGAACATGATTAACTCGGTTGCAATGACAGTGCCCCTGGCGTTTGAACCCAAGACCGATCGGACTATGGAACAACTACCCCGTGACCCACGGGAGCCCTTGCTATCAAACAAATTGTTGCAACGGATTGGTGCAGTTTCGGTCTTCAACTGGATTCTCATCTTTGGCATGTTTGAGTGGGCACGACAAACCACGGGAGATACGGCCGTTGCCCGCACAATGGCAATTCAGGCCCTGGTGGCTGGACGAATTATTTATCTTTTGGGTATTAGTCATTTGGGTACCAAGCTCGCCGCCAAACTCCAGGGTAGAGAAACCCAATTGAATGATGTGCGGGCAATCAGCGCCGGAATTCTCGGTGCGATCGGGTTGCAATTCCTCTTTAGCCAGTGGGGAGTCATGAATACATTGTTTGGAACTGCGCCTCTAAACCTGAATCAATGGCTGATTTGCCTGATTCCAGTCATTCCTATGAGTGTGCTCACCATCCTCGTTAATCGCCTTGATCCAGTTGATTAAGCTTCTCAATTCTCCTATGGTTGAAATTCACTACCTCAACTATCTGATCAGAGCTATCTCTATCGAAATAGGTTGGCGAGTCATGGTGATTGAATTCTCGCCCCATTCTAATAGTCAGTCTGCTTATCATTCCAGTATTGTCTACTTGAACGAAATAGAAGCGCTTTCCGCTGGCGTTCAATTTATTCAACGTCAAAAGGCTCTATCCGTTCTATGGGAGTTTCTTTACCATGCCTACACTTCATCTCTCATTACTGAGCCAGAACTAGATCGATTATCTGAATCCCTCTGCCTGTTTTGTTGCTTTAAAGATTCTCACTCTGATTCTGGTTACTGGTATCGTTAAATCTGATTTGACCCATCTCTCTCCTGCTCCAGTATCAGGGGTACTCATAGCATACTTGCTCCCATGCCAATCCATGCGTCAAATTCATCAATCAGTTTGCCCCTCTGGACTGCTCTTATACTGCTCACATCTGCCTACACTTTACTCGGTAGCTTTTTAGCAGGGTTTTCAGTCACCTGGCTGAGTTTATCGACCGCAATCGCTGCAGCGCTTCTGATCACGATCGTGCTGTCCTTTCCACAATTCATCATGCGACGACGAATTATCCAATGGCTTGGGGCTAATACGAGTGCATTCATCCTACTGATAGTTTCCGCTGCGTTGGTTTCTGTTATTCTGTTATGGCTTCATATTTTTATTAAGATTATTACTATTTTCGCCGCTGGAGTATTAGTCAAGTTAGAACTTAGACACTATCAAATTAGTATTGTGCAATCATTTTGGTTATTATTTCTAACTTCATTTTCTGGATTAAGTTTGGGATGGATTATTCATCTTTCAATTTGAAGCACTTCTAACACTTAATTAGATTTTATTGATCCGATCGCCTGTATGACGGCTTCGGTCTGGTGGCCCTGGCACCCCCTCGATCGGGGGTCATTTTGCCCTGCCTTTTTTTAGCCCACCAGCGGGTCAACCGTCGTCCCCCACTCACCTGACCCTCCAATCCCAGTCTCCGGCTGAGGCAATGATAAAACACCTATTGACAGCTATATAGCTATAGAGTTATAAATGAGCTTGCAAGAAGTCTTGCGTTTTCCTCCTAAATTATTTCCCTGCAATCATGACTACGATTCTAGAACGCCGCTCTGGCGGCAATATTTGGGGGCAATTCTGTAACTGGATTACCAGTACTGAGAATCGGCTCTATATCGGTTGGTTTGGCCTATTGCTGATCCCAACAGCCATGGTCGCGGCGATCGTCTTTATCATCGCGTTTATCGCTGCTCCACCCGTCGATATTGATGGCATCCGTGAACCTGTCAGCGGGTCTTTGCTCTATGGCAATAATTTGATGACGGCAACCGTTGTTCCAACTTCCAATGCAGTTGGGCTGCACTTTTACCCCATCTGGGAAGCCGCCAGTATGGATGAGTGGCTTTACAATGGTGGCCCTTACCAGATGATCATTTTTCACTTCCTGATTGCGGTTTATGCTTATATGGGCCGCCAATGGGAATTGAGCTATCGCCTGGGAATGCGCCCCTGGATTCCCGTAGCATTTTCCGCACCCGCTTCTGCCGCAACGGCGGTACTGCTAATCTACCCGATCGGTCAAGGTAGTTTCTCTGATGGGTTAATGCTGGGTGTTTCCGGCACGTTCAATTTCATGATCGTGTTCACAGCGGAGCATAATGTGCTGATGCATCCGTTTCACATGCTGGGTGTAATCGGTGTATTTGGTGGTGCTTTGTTTTCTGCAATGCATGGTTCTCTGGTGACATCCTCGCTCGTTCGGGAAACCGTTGAGAGTGAGTCTCAAAATTACGGTTACAAGTTCGGTCAGGAAGAAGAAACCTACAATATTGTGGCGGCCCACGGCTACTTTGGTCGGTTAATCTTCCAGTATGCCTCATTCAATAACTCCCGTTCCCTTCATTTCTTCTTAGCAGCATGGCCTGTGATCGGTATCTGGTTTGCATCGCTGGGTATCAGTACGATGTCATTCAACTTGAATGGCTTCAATTTCAACGAGTCAATTTTGGACAGCCAGGGTAAGCCGATTCCTACCTGGGCCGATATCTTGAACCGTGCCAATCTGGGGATTGAAGTGATCCATGAACGTAATGCTCACAACTTCCCGCTCGATTTAGCTGCTAACGAAGCCCAACCAATAGCATTGGTAGCACCAGCAATTTCTAGCTAATCTAAATTGTTTTTCACTTTCGCATCTTAATGAGTGCTTGATGAAAAGCGCCTGACAGCAGGCGCTTTTCTTTAGAATCACAGATAATTAATGAATCTGTTTCACAATAGTGATCTGTATTCTCGACAGTGAAAAACTATCACCGGGATAATGAAATTACTGGAAGATTTGAGTCTTATTAGAAGATTGACATAAAGAATTGACTTCAAAGTAACTTCTTAGAAAGGGAATATAACATCAAAGTGACAAAGCTGAAATCAGTTGAAGGATATTTTGCAAATTTACTCTTTAACTTTTGGTTGAAGACTTAGAGGAAAACCAGAAGTAGTATTCAGGTATAAATAGCTTTGAAGGTACAGCTATGAATATTATTGCCTGGATTATTTTGGGATTTTTAGCAGGTGCGATCGCAAAGATGGTTTACCCCGGCACCCAAGGTGGAGGCTGGCTCAGTGACATTTTATTGGGAATTGTTGGAGCTGTCATTGGTGGCAGCATTATGACAATGATTCAAACAGGAACACTTCAGCTGACTGCTGCAAGCCTGAGTATTCCCGGTGTGATTGTGGCGGTCATTGGTGCCATGATTGCGATCTTTATTTGGGAATCGATGATACGCCGTCGAGTCTAAATCGCATTTCAATCAGCGAATCACTGAACAAACTTAGTCAAATTATAGATTGGTCAAGGAGGTATTGCTCATGATGACCTGGATAGCACGGTTTGGAGTCACGGGGACAGTAATCGCAGCCAGTTTGCCCGGCCTCATTCAACCTGTTAGTGCCCAAACCTGTACTCCATTACAGGCTATTGGTGAAACCACAACGACTGTTGAAAAAGCCGTTTCACCGCCTGGAACGGGGATTACCCGCGATAACTGGAATACAGATTTCGTTGTGCCGAGCAATCGTTCGTTTAATCGGTATGTTGCCACCATTTTTCCCCTAAACGGTGGAGAATATAATGTTCAGATGAATTTGAAGTACAACAACGAAACTGCAGATACGGTCTATAACAGAGTGACCAGATTACCTGAAAGGCGATCTATTTCAATTACAGGCTCGTCTCGTTCAAACGCCAATCCTTATCAGGTGAATTTGCAAGTAGGCGGTGTTCCTGTCATTGGCAACTCCTATCGAGTTTCTGTTGCAGCCTGTAATTGAACGGCTACAAAGGGAAAAGATCAGGGAAAGACAGGAGTCATGGGTGACTCCTGTCTTTTGACCTATAGCGTTTTTCACACAAATGAGATACAGGGAGGTATGGGGGTTGCGCCCCAGCCAGAGGTTCTAACCACCGCCCTCCATTTTCTGTACCTTACTTACATTGAAAAGGCTATAGTCGATTAAAGCGTGAGATTCGGTGGCAGGATGACCCGATCGACAACATGCACAACCCCATTACTGGCAACTAAATTAGGTTGTGTCACACTGGCATCATTGACATTAACCTGCTGTGTTCCCTGATTCACTTGCACATTCAGGGGCTGTCCGGTGATCGTATTTACTTCACCTGATTGCAGTTGACTTGCGGGTAAATTGCTCGAAACAACATGGTAAGACAATACCTGCCGAAGTTTGTCACGGTTCTCCGGCCGTAACAACTGCTCACGAGTTGCTTCTGGAATCGCCGCAAACGCCTCGTTGGATGGTGCAAAGACGGTATATGGGCCTTGCCCCTGAAGGGTTTCGGTCATTCCAGCCGCTTGCAAAACTGTATTGAAGGTAGACAGAGAATTATCTACTGCGGCGAGTTCTGCAATGGTTCGATCGCCCGTTGTAGGGGTTGTTGCGGTAGGTGCCCCATTTAAGCCAGGTGATGGTTGGTTTGCAACAGGCTCCGATGGAGTTTGTGCGGCATCTGGAGCGCAGGCACCCAACATAGGGAGAAATAATAAACCTGTGGTAATACCTGCCCACTTTCGATTGACATTTTTCACAACAAATCTCCTAACAAATGCTAAAAGTTCTCTACTATGAGGATCAACAGCAAATGTGACGAGAGAGTGACAGCGGTCAGGATGCTTGCCCGCCCCATATTTCATCAACATTCAGCAAACTGATTAATACTCCCGCGATCGGAATCGAAAGAAAGACTCCAACCAATCCGGCAACTCGTGCCCCTACTAACAATGCAAAAAACATAATGACTGGATTCATGTTGATAGAGCCTTGCATAATTCGTGGCATGAGTAAATTTTCCTCAACTTGTTGCAGCAAAATACAGCCAATCAACACTTTCAAGCTCATCAAAATTCCCTGCGGTAGAATGATCAGACACACCAAGCTAATTCCAATCGTGGCACCAATACCCGGAATCAAATCAAACATGCCTGCGATCGTCGCCATTACCAGGGCATAAGGAACATTCAACCCAATAAAGACAAAGAAGGCAGATACACCGAAAAAAATTGATAACAAAAGCCGTCCCCAGAAAAACCCCAAAAAGTTTTTTTGAATGGCAGTTGTTAAACCCTGGCGGAGATGAGGTGGAAAGAGTCTCATCAGAAGCCGCCACAACCACCGACCATCAAGCAGCATAAAGAAGCCAATCACTGCAATCAGAATTAAGTCTAGCAAACTGAATATCATGGATTGAATTGTGGCAAACCCCTTACCCAAAATGCCAACTACCTGTTCTCTGAGTTGAGCCTCAAAGGGGCTAAAATCGACGGTAATATTACGGCTTTTTAGAAATGATTGAATATTGCTTAAAAGGGCGATCGCAGATTCTAATAGTTGGGGTGCTTGTTGCAATAGCTGCTGAGCTTGAGAGATTGCTGCCAGTCCTAACGTTGCCATCAGTCCTCCCAGAACCAATAGCGCCAGTAAAAAGACCAGTACCACGGCGAGCCATCGTGGCATAAACCGACATGCCCACTGGACAGGATAGTTGAGGAGAAATGCCAGAATGGTTGAAAAGATAAAAATAATCAGAACTGACTCAAAATATGCCAACACCTGCGTGATCGCCCAGGCCAGGGCAAACAATAACAGGTAGCGAATCAGCCGAGCGTTGTTTAAGTGCGCCCAAATTCGATTTGGATTAACGGTTGGCTTGTCCATCTCGCCTGTCTGTTGAATGTTGGCTCTCTTAAGTCTTACCTAAACGACTGCTGGCTTTCCTCTATCCGGGGAGAAGAATCACACAGCTCGAAAAGCACTTCCTCCAGGGGGCACCAGGAGTCCTCAATGTAGAATTCAGGTGCAGAACCATGCCCTACCGTAGGCCGCTTACACGGGAGGCAATTCAATTTGGAATAAGGAACCTTTTCCAACCTGGCTACATACAGTAATGCGGCCACCGTGGGCTTCAACAATTTGTTGGGCGATCGCCAGTCCCAACCCTGTGCCCCCTTTCTCCCGCGTGCGTTCCTCGTCTACCCGATAAAAGCGATCGAAGATATAGGGCAAATCTTGCTCTGGAATTCCAGTTCCAGAATCTTCGACTTCAATCAGAATGCGATGATATTGCCCCACCAGGCGTAACCACACCTGCCCCTTATCCAGAGTATATTTGCAGGCATTAGATAGTAGATTTGTAATGGCTTGCTTCAATAAATCAGGATTTCCGTGAATGATGATTTGTTCTTCCGGTAACTCTAAATTCATAGTGATATGTTCAGCTGAACATTGAATGGGTAAAGTCACAAGGGTATCTTTCAACAAGTCATTCAGGCTGATTGGTTGAGTCGAATTTCTATCTAACAGTCCTACCTGTCGTGCCAGAAACAAGAGATCCGTTACCATCTGATTCATCACCTTGGCGATTTCAGCAATCTTCTCCAATCGGTGATGCTTGGTTTTGCCATCTTCAATCGGACTCAGTAAACCAACCTGAGCATTGCTCAGAATTGCCGCCAGTGGAGCCCTTAATTCATGGGATGCATCAGACGTGAACCGTTGCAATTGATGGTATGAAGCCTGAATTGGTTGCATCGCCAGCCCACCTAAAAACCAACCTGCCAGACTGATTGCACCCAGAGTCAGGGGCACAGCAATAACCATTACCAACAGCAGTTCGCTGAGTGCTTCCTGGGCATCGCTCAGGGGAATTGCAATTTGCAGATAACCAATGGTTTGCTCTTCATGGTCAACCGGAAGGGTTAATTGCCGTAACCAGACAGAGTCGGACTGAATCGTTTGAAAAGCCGCGATCGCCTGAATTTGATCCGCCGGTTGTAGCCCATAGAATTGCTGGAGTTTTCCCGTTTTCGAATACCAGCGAACGTAGGCAATATTGCTATCTGGTGGGGGAGAGTAATCGCCGAGAATCGGCACCTTGCTCAGATCCAGTTGCTCCTTGCCCCGCCGCCACTTGTAATCAATATTGGCAGCCATGACGCGGGCTTTTTTGTAGAGTAAATAATCGGCCTCCTCCAGGCGATCAACGGCTCTCTGGTAATAAATAGTGGCGGCAAATAGAATCAAAATGCTGCCCATCGACAGCGTAAACCACCGAGCCAGATTGCGACGACTACGATTGAACATGCGGAGTTAAGCGATATCCCATGCCATAAACTGTTTCTAACCAGTTTGGTACCCCAATAACCTGCAATCGCTGACGCAACCGACGAACCAACGTCGTAATCGCATTACTTTCAGGTTCACTACCCCATTCCCAGAGGGCCTGTTCAATCTGGTCACGAGTCACTACTTGCCGGGGATGACGCATGAAATATTCTAATAGTTGAAATTCCCGGGTCGAGAGTTGCAAACTCTGACCTCCCCGTTCTACTGTGAGGGTCGGTAAATGGAGGGTCAGATCCTCCAGGTGCAGGGTGTCCCCTTTCCAGAGGGGCGATCGCCGCCCCAATGCTCGTACTCGCGCCAACAGTTCAAATAGATCCGCCGGTTTCACCAGATAATCATCTGCTCCAGCATCTAACCCTCTGACTTTATCTGCCGTAGCATCTTTTGCCGTTAGTATTAGCACTGGAGAAGTTTTTCCCAGATGACGATACTGGTTGCAAAGATTTAGACCACTGACTTGGGGTAGTAACCAATCTAAAATCAACAAGTCATAGTCTCGCTGCGAGATGATCCATTGGGCGATCGCTCCATCTCTAACGCCATCCACAATATGTCCCGCTTGAGAAAGGGCAGCATGAAGCGGTTCCAATTGATTGGCATCATCTTCCACCAACAGAATTCGCATACATCTTCTTCCACTCCGTGATTGCAGGATAGGAAATTAAGTGTGAGAAAGCGTCTTTCAGAAGGGAGATCTTAAGAAATTCGGTTGTCTATTAGGATAGGAATACTGATCTTCGCTCTTACTGCTCAATCCCCAATGACTGTTTCTCGTTATCTACAACACCTTCATCGGTTAGGGTGGGAATTCTGGTTGCCGTTACCTTTGGTTGCCGCAATTTTTTGGATGGGAGGGCATTCGATCGCCGCCCAGGTTTTGGGCCGTTCTTACCAATCTGTCAACAAACTTCAGGCAGATGCCCAGTTAGATGTCAAGTTATCGGTTACGATTCTGTCGATGAATGCAAAGATTGAACGCCGTCGGGGAGTCACCCTGATCGAGGTCAAAACCTCTGACTCTACCTTGAAGAAACTGGAGTATGAATTTCCGGTCACTGAAGCAACCCAGGTTGAAATGGCAATTGCTCAGGAATTAGGAATGTCTACCGCTGATGTTCGTAAGTTGCTTAGTTATCGCATCAAAGATTAACCCATCCGTTTTCTCTCTGCTTTTCTCATTCCTGCCTGGGAAAGTGAGCAATGATGATAGAAACCTCTGGATGCTGCCGTGCGATCGCCTCTGGGGCAGCGCCCAAGGTCGGTACACCCAGGCGTTCTGGATGGGCATGATGGGTCAGCACGAGTAAATCATCGGTTTCCAGGATGCGGGTTACCTGAGCGACAAAGTTTCCTCGCACTTGCTTCAACGGTACATCTGCCTCTAAGCCAGGAATATCTTGCATAGCAGACCGAGGATTAGAGAGGATCTGGAGAATTTGTAGCTTGGCTTTTAGTTCGGTTGTCAGGGCCTGAGTTAAAGCCAGGGTTTGCTGAAAACTGGCACTCGTAGTTTCAATGTCGGAGATCGCCAGATAGACCCGCCGTGTAGACTCAAGCGGTTGCACAAAACGGGTAATCAACATGGGCACTGGAGTACGACGGACAACGTTGTCGAGTACGCTACCAAAGAAATTATCCCGGTAGGTGGAGTATCCTTTCCAGCCACAAATGATCAAATTTGCATTGCGTTCCTGGGCTGTTCGCAAAATTCCTTTATCAATCGAGTCATCCACCCGTCCAATGGGTTCCACCTTCGTGACCGCCGCATGGGCGATCGTTTCAGCTGCAGCCAGTAACCGCTCCTGTTGCAACTTTGACTCGGCTGAAATAGGTCCGTAAATATCCATTAACACATGCAGGGGCAACAGGGTGCCATTGGTGCTTTTTGCCAGAAATAATGCAAGTTGCAACAGGTTATCTTCAGTGCTGGGATTGGCTACAGGTACCAGAATACGGTACTGGGTCGGCATTTTGCTGGTTTCTCCCGCTTGCGGCTGAGACACCCCGGAGCTACTCGCCTTCATGCCCTCGCCCCAACGGGCGGTGACCCAGGGAGAGGCAATACAAGTCACTAAAATCATAGAGATCGTGCCATTCACAGTCAGTTGATCCACCAGTTTGATGTTGTAAGCGACTGTGATCGCCGCCAGCGTTGAAGCCGCCTGAGCCACCGACAGCCCAAACATTACCATAATGTTGGGAAAATCAAATTTGAATAGTTTGCCAGCTCCCCAGGCAGGCAAAAATTTAGCGACGATCGCCACTCCTACCATGACTACCGAAACCAGAAGCGATTTTGGTTCCTGAATCAAGATCAGTGGATTGACCAGCATCCCCACAGAAATCAAAAAGAATGGCACAAATAAGGTATTACCAATAAACTGAATCCGATTCATTAACGGACTCAGTTGGGGAATCAGTTGAGTAATGGCAATTCCCGCCAGAAAGGCACCAATAATAGGCTCAATTTCAATCAACTTGGCAAAGTAGGAGACGACAAACAGCGTCGCCACAACAAAGGTGAATTCTGCCCCCTCATCATGGCCAAAGCGGCGAAAGAACCAGCGTCCGAGCCGGGGAACGCCCCACAAAGTCAAGAATGTATAGAGAGCCAGAGAGGGAATCAAAAAGAGCCAGAAGCCCAACGTTAAATTCCCCTGGTGAGCTTTGACCACAACCGCCAGAACCAGTAACGCCAGAACATTGGTAATTAACGTTCCGCCCAATGTGGTTGTGACTGATGGCGATCGCATGATTCCCAATTTGCTCACAATCGGCAATGCCAGCAGCGTATGCGACGCGAAACAGGATGCTACTAAAATGGCTGCCAGAAATCCGTACCCCAACGCCATCATAGCAGCCACCCCCAGCACCATTGGCACCCCAAAGGTCGCCACCCCAAAGATCATGGCTTTGTCGGCATTGTATTTCAAATCATCCAGGCTGGTTTCTAGTCCGGCCATAAACATGAGAAATAGCAAGCCGACGGTACCCAAAAGGACGATCGTGCTGTCTCGTTCTAACAGGCCAAACCCATGGGGGCCAACCAGTACACCCGCAAGAATCAGCCCGACAATGCCCGGTAGTCGGATTCGCTCAAACAGCAACGGTGCCACCAGCATAATGGCCAGAATGATCAAAAAAATTGCCACTGGATCAGTAATTGGTCCTGCTGGCAATAGTGGATCTAAGAAATTTCGTAACGGCGGCAAGCTAATCGCCAGAAAGTTCCAGAGAGAATTCATTACTGCTGATTCGAAGTACAGCAGCGATCATAGTAGAAAAACTGCTAACTCCCAAACGACCTTAAGCAGTATACATCGCTAATTTTCCCTTGATTTTTATCACTAGTGGGTCATTGAGGATGAACAACAAATGTGACTGAAAGGCGGCATTACACTGGACTCATAAAAATAGGAGGGCATCACTGGTCATCTGGTCCCTTAATAGGGAACTCCAAAAGTCTTTCGTAAGGGCAATGAAGGGAACCACAGCAATATCGATACTGGTGATGCTGTTTCGTTCATCCCTCGCACAATCCCATGCCAGTTGTTTTGCAAGCTATCGGTACTGTCTTTGTTTTGCTGGCTCTGGCAGATATTTTTCTGACCGTATTGCATCCCCGAGCTGAGAGTAGTATCTTGAGTATCCCGATAGCGAGAGGGGTGTGGTGCTGGTTTCGCTGCGCTGCTCCAAAAACGGAACAACGCGATCGCTTCCTGTCCTACGGTGGGCCCACGATCATCATCACGATTATTGGTGTGTGGGTGCTGCTGCTGCTGCTTGGGTTTGCTCTGATTGTTTGGCCCGCCCTTGGCACCACGATTCAAAGGCCTCAGGGAGAAACCCCAACAGACTTTATCACCGCTGTTTACTATGCAGGCTTTGCGCTAACCACCCTGGGTACGGGAGATCTGGCTCCGCAAACGGCATTTCACCGATTATTGATTATTCTGGAAAGCGTATTGGGATTTTCGGTCTTGACCCTGACTCTTTCCTATGTCACATCGATTTACAGCAATCTCACCAACCGGAAAACCTTTGCCCTCAGTTTGCATCACAGTACCGCCGATACAGCCGACTCCGCAGAACTTTTAGCCCGTTTAGCAGCTGACAACAATGTCAACACACTGAATCAGGATATTTCAGCGATTGCCCAGAACTTGATGCAACTGCTGGAGTCCAATAATTCCTATCCAGTACTACTCTATTTCCGCTATCGTCAAGCCTACTATGCCCTGCCTCGTATTCTCTACCTCACAATGGATGTGGCAACCCTGATCAAAAGTGCTCTGGATCGGGAAAAATACCGCTCCATTACCCATTCAGCGGGTGCAGCAGAACTCTGGTTTGGCAGCAGGCATCTCCTGGAGGAACTCTGTTGTACTCTCCTGCCCCGCGTGCGAGTCCGGTCCCAGGAGATCCAGGAATCTCGCTGGCGAGAGCATTATTACCAGGCATTGGAACGTTTGAAAGTGGAAGGCATTACAATCACTGCGGATCCGGAGGCAGGTGTTGAATCCTATCTCTCAATGCGAAGGCAGTGGGCAACATACCTGGCGAAACTGACGCAGTATATGGCCTATGAGCCTGAGCAAATAGTAATTGATGACAAGCACAATTGACGACACGACATACGCGAACGGTTCCCTGCTGATTTATACCGGTTTAAATGGTCTTTTAGATCATTAAAGGTTATGGCAGTCCTAAATCAGCTGTAGATCGCTACTCCATCTAACTGAACGTAGCCAATGGGAATGGTATGCGGGGGATCGAAGTCAGATCCAGCTCGCCATCCCGAACAGTACGGAGCCGTTCGGGGCGTTCCCTAATCAGCCTGAACCGCCCCTTTGATGTTGACATTATTCTGCCCTGCGTTTCCTGTGTTGTTGATGGGCTGTGATGCCATGGGGCTGGAAAATGGACAACCCCATGGCCATGGGTGTTTTTTGATTATGCTGGAACTCGTTCTTTTTGGGTGCGGTTCCAGTGCCGATGCTGGGCGATCGCCTGGATAAACTGCTGGCTGACATCCTCAATAGCACCGTGACGGGTTGTGACTACGCCGTTATCGGCAGTAATAAGACCATCCTGATCGGCTAAGTCAGTGCCCACAATACCCGAGGCTTTCAGCAAGTCTACCCCTTCCCCCGTAGCGGCGATCGCTTTCCCGTGGCGGAAAGCTTCATTGATAAAGTGAATAGCATCCCCCTGCTGCTTCAGCATCTCAATGCTCTGCTGCCCACCGGGAACATAGATCCCATCAAACATGACGGAAGCACTGGTCAGAAAGGTTTTGTCCACTTCCAGATCAGAACCATCGGTACTATGTACCATTCCCCCAAACTTTGAGATAATCTGGGCTTTGGCTCCGGCATTTTGCAGGGCTTGCTGCATAGCCATCACCTCTGAATGGTTGCAGCCATCCGCAACCAACACGGCTATCTTGCGGCTCTTAACCGTATCTTTGACGGTGTTTTCCATACTCAGGGCAGGGGAACTTTGACCATGGTTCTGGATGGCCGCTTCTGTGGGTTCGGGTACGCCAATCCCCCTTGCCACTCGTTTCGCAAATTCGTGATCCACCTGGTTAAAGTGATCCACCATGCGCTGCCGAATTGCTTTGTCATCCACTTTTGCCAACTCGAAGTGAGCCGCCGACACGATGTGCTCTTTCTCCGCCTCAGACATGCTGTTCCAGAATAGGGTTGCCTGACTGTAGTGCTCCTGAAAGCTATCGCTGCGTTTGCGAATCTTGTGTCCCTCCACCTTCTCAGCATAGTGAGTATAGGCCCGCAGGTTATCGGGATTGGCCATTGGGCAACCACCCCCACGGGTGTTGGGGAAGTAGTTCACGGCTCCTTTGTCAATCGTTTGCCGCATATAGCCATCCCGCTGGTTGTTGTGAACGGGACAGGTAGGACGGTTGATCGGAATCTCGGTAAAGTTGGGCCCACCGAGCCGAATTAATTGGGTATCGGTATAGGAAAATAATCGTCCCTGCAGGAGTGGATCATTGGTGAAGTCAATGCCAGGAACCACATGTCCTGGATGGAAGGCCACCTGCTCCGTTTCAGCAAAGAAATTATCCGGGTTGCGGTTCAGTACCATCCTGCCCACCGGTCGCACGGGCACGAGTTCTTCGGGAATGATTTTGGTGGGGTCGAGCAGGTCAAAATCGAACTTGTGTTCATCTTCCTCCTCCACAATTTGCACCCCTAATTCAAATTCGGGATAGTCGCCCATTTCGATCGCTTCCCATAGATCGCGGCGATTGTAATCCGGGTCTTTTCCGGCTAATTTCTGCACTTCATCCCAAACCAGCGCGTGCATTCCCAACTTCGGTTTCCAGTGAAGTTTGACAAACCGAGCCTTGCCTTGCTCATTGATCCAGCGGAAGGTGTGAACCCCAAACCCTTCCATCATGCGGTAGCTACGGGGCAAAGCCCGATCGGACAGCACCCACAGGATCATGTGCATCGACTCTGGCATGAGGGAAATGAAATCCCAGAAATTGTCGTGAGCGGCGGAAGCCTGGGGCATCTCGTTGTGGGGTTGGGGTTTGACGGAATGCACCAGGTCGGGAAACTTAATGCCATCCTGAATAAAAAACACAGGCATATTGTTGCCTACCAGGTCATAAATCCCATCTTCGGTATAGAACTTGGTGGCAAACCCACGCACATCTCGTACCGTGTCTGCTGAACCCCGAAAGCCCACCACGGTCGAGAATCGGACAAATACGGGAGTCTTCACCGAGGGATCTTGCAGGAAACGGGCTTTGGTGAACTCTGCCATCGACTCATACACCTGGAAGTAGCCATGAGCCCCCGAGCCTCTGGCATGAACGACTCGTTCGGGAATGCGTTCATGGTCAAAGTGGGTCATCTTTTCCCGGAAGTGGAAGTCTTCCATCAGGGTGGGGCCCCGTTCTCCGGCCTTTAAAGAATTGTTGGTGTCATCAATTCGCACGCCCTGGTTCGTCGTCAAATGCTCCCCCGGTTCGCGACGAAAAGTTTCTAACTGCTCGTTTTTGCTGTGTTCATGCATGCCATTTTGCTCTGTCATGGGGCCCTCTTTTTCCTTCGGTTTGCGATTGAAAGATGCGCGCTCGCAGATAGCGAAGCTGCCATCTCTCCCAAGTGATTTGAGCGATCGCCAAAAGCCATGTAGCAACCGAATGGTTCACCGTTTTGAAGAACAGCATCCGATGATCGTCACAGGCTACCGCCCCGCTTAGGATACCGATCGCTCAAAACCTGTCTGAACTGACTAACAAGCTACTATCTATCTTTTGACGTTGTTATCACAAGGTTTCATGACAAATGTGACAGGAAAGTGACAACTCTATATCAGGGAAAATTGCTTAGAATAGACCCTCAGAGGAATCAAACCGTTTAACATGAAAAAGCTTGATCATTTTGAGCCAATCAAATTAAAGTCCTCTGGACAATTGTTGGCTCCTTCGATTGCTGGTTTTAGATCGCGGACTCCATAATGCAGTAATCAGTCCTAGAAAATGTAAAACCTGATCAGCCGCACGATCGAGGCCTGTTTCTGACTGCCGACCTTGCAAAGTGCGTAAACCATGCAAATCGAGAAAACTAAATCCAACTTTAGAGAAGAATGGCAATAGGCAAAACAAGAACGTGTCAATGTCTTGATTCAACCAACCAAAGCCAGAGGGCCCAAGGATCCACACGATCGGATAACTAACCCACAGTACCGTAAAGTAAATCGTCAACTTATCGTGGAGTTCAGCTAATTCTCCTCCCTGGCTCTTCGACTTGGCCCGCAGGGGCACCCAAATTCCCCATAGCACGATGAGGAACGCAGCAACTCCGCAGGTATACCACAGGTAACGTACCCAATCCCGTTCTGATAAATCCGCAATTAAACCCGTGGTAATCACAACCACCTGCGTACTCATCAAAAAGCCAATTAATGTCCAGTCTTTCTTGATGAATTGCATTGCCGTCCAGGATAGTGAGAGCAATAACAAAGGTGTTGTCACAATCCAGTCAATATATCTTGCATAGTGTGCCATCTGCCCGGCAGCTTCTACTTTCCCCTGGTCAAGCGCCATTGCCATATAGGCTAACCCTGACCAGATGGGAATAAAAATTGCGACTAGATATTCATACTGCGGAACACCTTTCGGGTCACGGCTCAGTGCCCAAAAATGCAGCGCCCCGATCGCCATTCCTGCTACATAAAGCCAGTGCAACACAGTTTGCCAATCCATTACCATGCTCCAGCATCAGGTTTTCACCTTCTGATGTTGAAAAGCAAATGTGACATCAAGGTGACAGTAAATTAACCCTTAATCTACAGTCATTAGCAAGGAACAACCTCACAGAGCTATAAGTCTTCTAACTTCCCTGGCAGGCAGCATGGAACCAGTTATGACAGAATGCTTAAATTCCTCGATGATCTGATTTTTCCTGTATTCAGGAATATCGATCATCAAAGAGCGTAATTCTATGGTTTCTCAGGCCTCCACCATGAACAGCGAAAATATGCAACCCGATTGGAACACCTGGCAGGAATTTCGAGAGGCACAGCAAGAGTTGGTGCTCCCCGCCGGTGCAGCAGCCCATATTCCAGTCACTATTCGATACATTGATTGCGGTGAGGCAAAGCTTGGCACCATCCTGCTGATGCATGGCATTCCGACCTGGGGGTATCTGTACCAGGCAGTGATTCCCACTCTCGTACAGGCTGGCTATCGCGTGCTGGCACCCGATTTCTTAGGTCATGGTTGGTCCGATCGGCGGGATCGCTTCGATCGCTCCTTTCAAGATCAGGCACGCATGATTGTTGCCCTGTTGTCAGCACTTGCCCTCGCAACGGTAGATGTGGTCGGTCATGATACCGGTGGGGCCGTTGCTTTGATTCTGGCGATCGAGCATTCAAGGGTTGTGAATCGCCTGGTCATCACCAACGCGGTTTGCTACGATCGGTTTGATGACGACATGCTTGATTTTGGTCATCCATTGCGCTGGAAAGCCCGTCCCCTGAAAGCTTTAGTCAAAGCCCTGGAAGAAAGTCTCACCGCCGGTTTCTCAAACCCAGGCCAACTCACTCCTCAGTTCCGAGAGGGAATCATCGCACCATGGGCCAGCGAGGAAGGCAAACTCAGCCTGCTGCGTAATGCGTCTGCTCTCAATCCAAATCAGACAATGGCTCTGGTCGATCGCCATAGCACCATTACGGTTCCAACTCTGGTTCTGTGGGGTATGGATGACCCCTGGCAAAAATCAGAAGACGGACTGCAATTGGCCAGCGAAATTCCAGGGGCTGTTTTCTACGAAATTAAACAGGCCTCTCACTGGGTACAGCAAGATGCCCCCGAGCAATTTTCAACAGCGGTGCTAGAGTTTTTTGCCAAATCAAGAACCAGTAGGGATTAAAAAAATGCCCGTTGCCTGCCAGATAAGCATGGAAGCTAACCCATCACCAAATGTCGGAGAACTTTAGGGTCAAAGAAATACGCCATATGAGATTCTCCGCTCCATTGTTTTAATAACGAAACCTTAAAGGAAACTTCCTTAGACACCAGTTTGGGTTCGGGGTGGTCGTTGGGGACTGGCACCTTCGAACAAAACCAGTCCTGGTTTGAGTAAAAGTCGTCCCAACGCTCGACCTGGGGATTTTCCAGGCATTTTTTAATTTCTGACCCCATCCAATTGGTAGCCGAGGATGAGCTTTCGAGGGCACTACCCCAGGTAATAAAGCGGAACTGCCTACTCTGTTGATCGTGATAATCTGCCATAAAGTCGGAGGCAATTAGTCCTCCCAGGCTATGGGCCAGAACAGTTACTCGCTCATAGGAACCTTCACGGATGACGTTATCGACCACCTGTTTAATCCGTTTGCGGAGCAGTGCCCTGACCGGAGGGTTTCCCTCACTCGGCTCGTTTTTCAGGTAGGTGATGAAGAAATCAGTGAAGTCGATGACCAAATTGATAGATACGGGCAAAATTGCCAGCAGAGCGCTAATCACTAACCAGATTTGCCAACCTAAGCCATGTGTTGCCCAGCCAAGGACAGGATCAAAAAAGGTTTGTAGCCACGGGATAGACTTGAGCGCTGTTTGATCGGCCAGAGCTGCCAGCACCAGCACCACAATGCCGAAATACCAGAGCAACACTAGCACCAGAATGATACTGGCTTGAATAAAAAAGACTGGGGATATCTTCATGATCTTCCAGCCCTCGCTAGACCAGTAGACAATCATGGCAAACCCTCGACATAATTTTTGCCGAATTTCTTTGGCACTCAGACGATCAACCAGGTCGTTCCAGTAGACCTCATAAATATCCATCATTTTTTCTCCACCTTCAAACTGGCAGAGGAAACGCTTGCCCGTTTGCCCCGGAATCTTGACCTCTTCAGGATCGAGCTTAATATTGATGTCTTCAAGTTGGGTTAGTAACCCGGGCTCCAAAAACGTATTAAGGTAATAGTTCTGGCATTTAGCATCAAATCCTGGCACAAAAATAACGGCTTCTTTCATAACTACAAGAATCTCAATGGGTAGATAAATCGCTTAACACCTGACTTTTCAAGAAGGGGATACGAGGTTACAGGGGCTCTAGAGGATTAGGATCAAGCAGTTTGTGTCTGGGAAAGATAACACCAAGAGTCAACGCAAACAATTGGCACTACTGATCTCTTGAGGATGAATTTCACATTCCTTGCCGATATGGTAGAGACGACAACAAGGATTGGAGGTGAGCAAGCTAACAACTTCGTTGTTAGGGGGCCTGATGCTCTATATATAGTGTTCCCAGAGCCTAACAGTTAGTACCAGGCAGTTCAACTATTAGACTTGTCGGGAAATGAGGGAAAATAGAGAGCAGTAATGGGTCGGGCAGATGCTGAACATGACCGGGTGCTGAAACAAGACCGCTTGCTGCGAGCCTTAACTCTTTGATTTAGCTGGCATTATCTTCGATCGGCACCGCTCTCAAGCCCACGAATGGATGCACCGCCTACAACCGATTTTGGAGCAAACCTTGGGCAAAAAGATGGTGCTGCCAGAATGCAAACTCGGTAGCATCGAAGCATTTTTAGAGCGCTACTCGCCAGAAACGGGAGATTCAGCAGAACATCCCAATCTTGACGGAGATTACTGGCAAGCTAGAGCAGGCAGCCCAGACGGTAACTCAGATTAATAAACGGATTAATCAGAGCAAGAATGAGTTTCTGAAAAAGGCTTATCTGCTCCTACAAGACATCTGGAAGGCGAACCAAATCAATCAGCCAAGACTCGAAGCAGTTAATTTCGGCGATTACACCGTTCGTCCTGGCCAGGGCAGGAAACTGGAGCTACTGAAGCAAGGTGAGGTGTTATTGAGATTTGAAAATGATGAATGTCAGGACCATGGACTAAAGCTGACCGATATGACCGCTCTTAAGCAATACTATGAGGCTGCTAAACAGCAACTAACCGAGTGGGAACAGGCTAACCGTCTTCAAGAACAAGCGATCGCAAGAAAAATGTTTGCTTTTTTGCGTTCAAGTAATTTAGCTGAAATTCGGGGGTCGAGTAAAACGCTCAAGGTTGATATTAATACCAAGATTCTTACTTTTACTCCGAACGACGGGGGTGATCCACAGTTCCAGGCTACTTGGACAGGAAGCTCGTGGCGAGTGGATACCAACCAGTTGAGCCAGGAAGAGAAAGACAAGTGGCTTCAATGGAAAATTCAGACAGAGAAGCAACAGGAGCAAAAACGGCAGAATCCAAAGGGGAAAGGGATTGAACTGGATTAAGTGAATGAACAGACACGATCGCAAGGGAGTTTCGCGTTCCAATCTTTCCGCCCTGCCACTAGCAGGGGTTTTTCGTTGGGGATTTTTAGACTGAATGTGTTAGCCTCAGCAAAGCCCTCAATTAAACATGAATCCTTCCCGATAATATCGGCGCTAGCAACCATGTCATATCCATCTAAACCCTCTGCTGAGCCTTGTGTAACGACCTTCGATGAGTTTGTGCAATTGGCGGATTATTCTCTGATGAATACCCTAAATGCCGATCCTGATGCCACGATCGATGGTGATGATCACCGGCCCCGCCAGGTTTTTTCTGGTCATTTCGTACCTGTGACACCCACGCCGCTTGCAGACCCAGAATATGTCGCTCATAGCCGCACTTTTTTTAAGGAACTTGGGTTGAGCGATGAGCTGGCGCTGAATGAAAAATTTCGCCGTGTCTTTTCTGGTGATCTCTCTGCTGCCCATGAGCCGATGCGTCAGGTGGGCTGGGCGACGGGTTATGCCCTGTCGATTTATGGCACCGAATATATCCAAAATTGTCCATTCGGTACGGGTAATGGTTATGGCGATGGTCGAGCAATATCTGTATTTGAAGGAATCATCAATGGACAGCGCTGGGAAATGCAATTGAAAGGGGGTGGCCCAACGCCTTATTGCCGGGGTGCCGACGGGCGCGCTGTCCTCCGGTCAAGTGTGCGCGAGTTTCTAGCGCAAGACTATATGCAAGCGTTAGGGGTGCCAACATCGCGCTCTTTGACACTGTATGTTTCTAAATCTGAGACGGTTACCCGGCCCTGGTATTCTCAAGACTCCGACTCGATTGACCCTGATGTCTTAGTGGACAATCCTGTGGCCATTTCAACTCGCGTTGCACCCTCCTTTTTGCGCGTTGGTCAGCTAGAGTTATTTGCCCGCCGCACTCGCAGCAATGCTCATCCAAAAGCATTAGAAGAGTTGAGCATGATAGTGTCGCACTTAATTGAGCGAGAGTATAAAAGCGACATTAATCAAAGCCTTAGTTTTGCCGATCAATTAGTTGAGTTGGCTAAGCTATTTCGCCAGCGTCTCACGACCCTGGTGGCTAATTGGCTACGGGTTGGTTATTGCCAGGGTAATTTTAACAGTGACAACTGCGCTGCTGGAGGCTTTACCCTAGACTATGGACCCTTTGGATTTTGTGAAAAATTTAACCCCTGGTTTCAACCTTGGACGGGTGGCGGCAAGCACTTTTCATTCTTCAATCAGCCTATTGCAGCAGAAGCAAATTATTACATGTTTTGGAAAGCAGTGAGACTGCTACTGACAGAAGATGCTGAAGCGTTAGAACAGTTCGACCAAGTAGGCCCCAGCTTTTCAGAAGCCATGCAAAAACAAATCCAAAAAATGTGGGCGGACAAACTTGGCTTGACTGAATATCACCCAAAGCTATTTGAAAAATTAATGCAGTTAATGACTGACTCAGAGGTAGATTACACCATTTTCTTCCGCGAGTTATCCCATATACCAGATGATATCTCAGCATTGAAAAAAAGCTTCTACGTTAAACCTTCACCCCAACTCGATGAACAATGGCAATCTTGGCTAAAAAGCTGGCGCGACCTCGTCATTAACGACGGCAATTTGACTGAGATATCAACAAAGATGAAACAGACGAACCCAAAATACACATGGCGAGAGTGGTTGATTGCCCCTGCCTACCAACAAGCCATGCAGGGTGACTACTCTTTAGTTAAAGAGTTGCAAGAAGTCCTTAGCTATCCCTATGACGAGCAATCACAAGACGTAGAAGATAAATACTATCGTCTAAGACCTAAGGCGTTTTTTAACACGGGTGGCGTGTCGCACTATAGCTGTTCATCTTGAATAGCTGCGTGACAAGCAACTATCCAAAATCTTGCCGTTCCAATGCTCCACATTCAGAGCAGACGCTTCCGAAGCCCGCAGCCAATCTGAATGTAGATACTGGGATATAAGCTACGGAGCCAGGAGCGATGAAACCGACTTCTCGCCTGTTCTGGATTTTATTGACCATAGGGCTGCTCCCGGCGATCGCGCCCCCGGTGCAGGCGTTCGAGCCATCGCCCCAGTCTCTTCAGCTAGCCCGAAAGCGTTTCCGACTCTCCTGGTACCCTCGGGTCCGAACTTCCCGCTATCGCGTAGGCGGTTTCTCTCACTTAGACCCTTGCCTTGGAGAAGAAGCAGCTGTCGTTTTTTCCCCTTCTTCCCGCCCGGAGGAAGCCATCCCTAGGCAATCCCAACCAGTCGATGTTACCCTTTCGGAGCGCCCAACCTTTTGGGTTTATGTCACCTCCCTACCCGCAAAAACTCGCGTTCAGTTTGTCTTGCAGACACATGATGGAAACAGAGAACTGAAATGAACCCCGATTTTCGGACAGGGAGCTAAGAGCAGTATCCTTGTTCTATGAAAGGGGAACGTTATGGCATCAAACCGCCGTCAATATAGTGCCGAATTTAAGGCTAAACTCGTCTTACAAGCCCTCGGTGGGGAGAAAACGCCCAGCGAGATTTGCCGCATTCATAAGTTGAACCCAACGGTACTCAATCGCTGGCGTAAAGAATTCCTGGAACAAGCTCCCAGTATTTTTGAGCGAGGGGAAGGGAGCAATGCCAGTGAACAGAAGATCGCCGAACTAGAACGTCTGGTGAGACAGTTGACGATGCAATTGGAGATTGCAAAAAAAGCCTCGAACACCTGGAGCCTGGACAAAAACGGGAGGCCGTGATGAGTTTAAGCCAAGCATACCCGATTGCAACCGTCTGCCAGGTGTTGGACTACCCTCGCAGCCAGGTCTATTACAAACCCCAACCGCCCCCGGATGAGACGGACATCAAAACAGCGATCGCGGCTTTAGCAGGACAGCATCCCACCTATGGTTATCACCGGATAACGGCGATGTTGAAACGTTCTAGGCATGAAATTAACCATAAACGAGTGGCTCGACTCATGCGAGAGTTGGGATTAATGGGCCAGCGTCCGGTCAAGCGAAAACGCACCACTAACAGTAACCATGGCTTCCAGCAGTATCCCAATCGGGTGATGAATTTAAGGGTTGAGCGGCCTGACCAAGTGTGGGTAGCAGACCTGACCTATATCCGATTGCAGCAGGAGTTTGTTTATTTGGCGGTGGTAATGGATGTGTTTACCCGCTGCATTCGCGGTTGGCATCTGGCTCGGAGCATGGATCAAAGCCTCACCCTCACAGCTTTGAGCAAAGGGCTAGAGAAAGGGCAACCAGAGATTCATCATTCTGACCAAGGCGTCCAATATGCAGCCCAAGACTATGTCAGACTGCTGCAACAGCATGGAGCAGAAATCAGCATGGCTGAGGTAGGACAGGCTTGGCAAAACGGTTATGCGGAGCGGTTAATGAGAACGATTAAGGAGGAAGAAGTGAACTTAACTGAGTATCGGAATTTTACAGAAGCCATGGCTTCACCTTTTGGGTGGGTACCTCCACAAACACACCACCGCATTCAGCTAACTTGTACTCAATCATGCCTCGAAGCAGTCCCCAGCCTGTGTCCAGGATGGAGCGATTGAGTCCCGTCTTTTGTCGTTTGCGTTTACTGCCCTGTTTGGCTTTGCGGGTCATCCCCTTAATATTCAGTTTTTCTGTTGCAACGAGGCTATTACCGCTGACGATCTCTGCTGCAACTTGATGCGCCCAGTCTTGACGTTGTAGTTTAGACACCTTTTTAGAGGCTTGCTTCCAACGCTTAGAGGCTTTAATCTTCCGCTTGAAATTGGGCGCTCTCTTGCGTCGTTTCTGTTTCGATGCTCGCTTAATTTTGGCTTGAGTTTTACCCAAAAGGCGGGGGTTCTCAATCTTCGTGCCGTCACTCAGGGCAACAGCCGTAAGCGTACCAAAATCGATGCCGACGGCCCCGGCCCCAGTTTCCCGCATCGGCTCACATTTTACCGTGACCGAAGCGTACCACTTGCCATGCCGATACACAATCGTGCAGGTTGTGGGAGTGCCCCACTGTCGAGCTTGACCGCGCATCTGAAGCTGAACGCCCAAGTCTCTCAGTTCCAAATAGCCGTTGCCACCCGTGCTGTGAATCTTGAACCCTTGACGAGCATCTGGGTAAGTCCAGCCTGAATACCTCCGAATCGATTGAAACTTGGGATAGCCACCTAATCCCTCAAAAAACCGTTGGAAGGCAAAATCAACCCGTTTCACTGTGGCTTGCAATGAGCCGTGATTCAGGCTGTGATACTCCTGCCAGACTGTTTTGAACGGAACTAAGGCGGCTTGCTGCCCAAAGTAGTCAATCGACTGGCCAAGCTTCTGGTAACTGGTTTTTCGATGCTCTATACAGGCGTTATACAAATAGGCATGCAGCCTCCGAGCCTCAAATAGTTTGACCTCTTGAGCCTGAGTTGGGTACAGCCTGAACGTAGGACGTCGTGTTAGCATCATGACAGAATTATAGAGTACAGGTGGGGGTAGCTGTAATAAAGCCCAGAAAGGGTTCACATAGTGTTTTTAGTGTGCAGCTACACTTTGTTTTCGTAACCCACTACCGCAGAAAAGCGATTACCGCTCCAATGCGGGAAAGGGTTCGAGAAATGTTTGCTCAAGTCTGTAAAACAATGGATTGCGAACTGATTGAATGCTCTGGAGAGTCTGACCATGTTCACTTGTTGGTGGACTTTCATCCGAAACACTCCATTGCTGCTGTCGCGGGTTCTCTCAAGGCGGCAACCAGTCGCATGGTCAAGAAGGAATTTCCTGATGAGTTCAGAAAATGGTATTCAAAACAATCCTTCTGGTCAGGCTCCTACTACGTCGCTTCCAGTGGTGGCGCTCCGATTGAAAGGCTGAAGGACTATATCAAGTCTCAAGATGCACCCAAGGCGTAATTGGCGACTCTGCTCCACTCATCGCCGAGCTATCCCGCCCTACCTCAGCGAAGCGGGGTAGGGACACCCGCTCTAACGTTGTTAGGGTGAGTAGCCAAATTAGTCGTGTCGCAAGTATTTTTTGCAATACTACCTCTGCAACGAATTGCTAGATGGTTTTCACTCAAACCGATCGAAGCCGCTCAATATCTCGGATGGGAGGCGCACCAAACATGCGGGAATATTCTCGACTGAACTGCGAGGTACTTTCATACCCAACTCGATAAGCTGCCTGAGTTGCATCGATCGCCTCAGCGAGCATGATCTGACGGGCATTCATCAGCCTCAGATGCTTTTGATATTGCAACGGACTCATGGAGGTGACTGCCTTAAAGTGGCGATGGAACGATGCCGCAGACATATTCGCTTGTTCAGCTAATTCCTCAACCCGCAACGGTTTGGCAAACTCTGTCTTGATTTGTTTGATCACATCTGCAATGCGCTGCATATTGCTGCCAAAGGTAGCAACCTGACGAACGGCTTCCCCTTGTTCATCGGTGAGCAGACGGTAATAGATTTCACGGATAATCAGGGGAGCGAGAAACGGAATATCCTGCGGTGTATCTAAAAGTTTTGTCAGTCGAATGGCGCAATCAATCAAGGATGGACTGGCATCACTAACGCACAAGCCTCTTACAGAGTTCTCTTTCTTATCGATATCTGGATTTGTTTGAACAATAATTTCACAGAGTTGGGCTGGATCTAGATTCAGCTTTAAGCCGAGATAGGGCTGATCGGGTGTTGCCTCGATCATGCAAACACTCAGGGGCAAATCCACCGACGTTACTAAATATTGAGCGACCCCATACTGAAACTTTTCTTCACTGAGCGATAATTTCTTTTCGCCCTGCACCACGATCGCAAACAGGGGTTCACTGACATCCTGTATGGTTTCGGAAGTATCGTACCGCACGAAGACTAAGGGATCGATCGCGGTTGGATAATATCCACTTCTCTCGCTGCTTGTATGCCGCTCGATGAGTGCCGCCAATTCTGCACAATTGGCGATCGCCACTTGCCTTTGTATTGGCAAAATCTCTCCATTGGTAGAAGTGGTGATCGCCACTTCATGACTCAGTGTCTTGCTTGTCATGCTGGTTTCTTGACTGATAGAACACTTTTCATGCCTGCATTATAGGAGACGTTTTCCCTAACCAAGCCTTGCTTGAGAGGATCAGGCAATCATCTGCAAGGTCTGTGTATTTGGGTAAAGGCAGATTCAACCTACGATGAACTCATGCTGAAAAGCGGAAAGTATTCACTCATCAGGCTCCAAACTCGTGTTGCAAACACAAGTAGGTAAATAACTTTTATGAACGCAAATGGAAAAGTAGTTTTGATCACGGGAGCAAACAAGGGACTCGGCTTGGAGATTGCGCGTCAACTCGCTCAAAAGAACTGTACGGTGCTGCTTGGTACCCGCGATCGAACTCGTGGAATAAAGGTAGCTGAGATGCTCAAGCAGGTTGGAAATGTTCAACCGATTGAAATCGATTACGCACGTCCAGATACGATCACACAGGCGGCTAAAACAATCGAAGCTGAATTCGGCAGGCTCGATATCTTAGTCAACAATGCAGGCATGGCTGATCCAGCTGATGGTCTGCCCAGTCAAACCGATGTAACCGCTGTTGAACATATCTTAGCGACCAACTTCATCGGTCCGCTGCGAGTCACACAGGCAATGCTGTCACTGATTAGCAAGTCAACCAGCGGTCGCATTGTGAATATGTCGAGCGAACTCGCATCACTCACACTCAATGGTGATCCAGAGTGGAAATTTGCCCAATCCAAGTTGCTGGGTTACTGCGCGTCTAAAGCGGCATTAAATATGCTCACCGTACAGTTAGCCTCTGAATTACGTGACACCAACATCAAGGTGAATTCTGCCGATCCAGGGTTCACTGCCACCGACCTCAATCAATTTCGTGGAGAACAAACGATCGGGGAAGGAGCCATTGAACCCGTTCGACTCGCGTTGCTTGATGACAATGGACCGACTGGTGGCTTCTCTGGAAGAGATAGTGAACTTCCCTGGTAGATATACCTTACAAGCGCGAGGTTTTTTATGAAAGTTGCGATCGCACCATCTCGACAGACTGTGTATTGGAGAAAAGTCATCAACAAAATAATCGCTGCCTTGGGATGCATTTTTATTACGCTACTCGTTGTGTCTTTACCTGCGATCACTACTGCACAAACTCAACCAGCAACAATTGCACCACAAACTCAACCAGAACAAAGCCGCCGCGAACGAGGCAATCGAGTCATCAATAAGCTAACTGGTAGGGCAGGCCAACCCGTACTCGATGCACTCCGTCAGGATTTCCCATTTCTTGCAGATGCGATCGTTGATTATTCGCTCGGTGAAGTCTGGTCGCGTCAGGGACTAGACGATCGCACCCGTCAGCTTGCCACCGTTGCCGCCTTTGCCGCCGCTGGAAATCTGCCACAACTAAAGATTCATGCAAGCTATGCCCTCAGGCTTGGCGTAACGCAAGACGAACTTAAAGAAATCATTTACCTAACCACAGTAACGGCTGGTTTTCCGCGCTCGATTGATGCGGCACAAGCCATGAGAGAAGTCTTCACCGCGCAATAAAAACGTCTTAGCACTACAAAATAAGTTCGCTCCATCACTGCAAACTAACCAGGAGATAAGACTCATGACGACCCATAAAAACACCCAAAAAGTTGTGCTGATTACAGGTGCAAGTAGCGGCATTGGTGAAGCAACTGCCAGATTGCTTGCTCACAAAGATCTACGAGTTGTGTTGGGCGCACGGCGTACCGATCGCCTCGAAGCGATCGCCTCCGAGATCCGTGAGCAAGGGGGCGTAGCAGAATATCGCGCCCTGGATGTAACTAACCTCGAAGACATGCAAGCCATTGTTGAGTTTGCAAAAAATAAGTTTGGTCATTTGGATGTTGTGGTCAACAATGCAGGGATCATGCCACTCGCTAAGCTAGAGGCATTAAAGATCGACGAGTGGAACCGCATGATTGATGTTAATATTCGCGGTGTCCTCCACGGTATCGCTGCTGCCCTCCCTATCTTCAAGCAGCAACAGTCTGGACAGTTTGTAAATATCTCCTCCATTGGTGGACACATCGTCTATCCGACAGCAGCCGTGTACTGTGCCACCAAGTTTGCCGTCTGGGCAATCTCTGAAGGACTGCGGCAGGAATCGACGGATATTCGGGTTACAATCATCTCGCCCGGCGTGACCCAATCTGAACTCCCCAGCACCACCACCGATGCTGAAGCAGCGCAGTGGTTAGAGGAATTTCGCGGAGCTGTGATTCCGGCCGATGCAATCGCTCGTGCCATTGCCTTTGCGATCGAACAGCCCGCAGATGTGGATGTTAATGAAATCATTGTTCGACCGCTTGGGCAGCCCAGTTAGACCAGGTTGCTTTATTGCAGACATTAGATGAGCAGACGAGTCAGCATCCGGAATTGATAGACGTCACGGTATTTAATCAGACATTCAGCCTTGCTCACATGAAGATATTTCAACCTGGACAAGGGCGATCTCCATTGGATGGAAGAACTTAGCATTTCAACTATTCCTCTCGTGCAGCTTCAGCACGTGGGCAAATGTCATTGGTGCAACTATAGGTTGCTCTACTGCTAGAAGAAGACACAATTGAACAACGGGGTGAGTTTTATGATGTTCAACAAATTTGGGTATCCGCAGGGTAAGCCACGGGATTGGTTAACCTAAGCAGGCAGGCCGCCCCACCTGCTCAGCTTCAAATCCGGACTGGCCCGTTTCCGGGCATCCGAGTGCATCCCACTTTTGCGATGAGTAAAAGTGCTTAGTTATAAGCTTTGCCGATAGCGCTAAACTTTGAGCATTATACCTTTACCCGATACCTGCCATGGACGCTGAGAAAAAAGCCCAAATCCAAGCCCACGCTCGTGCCCTTGCTGCTCTGCTGTACGAGGAAACTGACCCAGAGCAAGTGAAAACGTTAGCAGGCATTGAGGCGGCAGTGCGAGGACATCTGCTCGAACATGTCAGCCCAGAGATTGGGGATTTTTTATTGCAACAAGCAGCGGCACTACAAGTGGACGAAAGCGTAGCCTCGACAGTAACCTCGGACGACTGCACGTGAGTGAGAAACAGGCTCAAATTCTGGAGGTGAAAGCGTACACACGATGGAGTCCTTACCTGGAGCAGTGTTGTTTGTTGGTGAGTGCCAACGAATCGTATGAGCGGACGGCAGAAGACATTGAAGTGTTGACTGGGGTAAAGGTTTCTCACAGTACTCAACAACGATTAGTGCATCGTCAAATCTTTGAGTTGCCGCCAGTGGAAGACCTGGTTGAGGAGATGAGTGTAGATGGAGGTAAAGTGCGATTGCGACCCCCCCAGGGACAACCGAGTGAATGGCGAGATTACAAAGCAGTGAATCTGCATGAGTCCTGTGTTGCTGCCTTTTTTCAAGACAATGAGCAGTTGGTCAACTGGGTCAATGTTCAGCCTTTATCTGACCCACTGAGTTGTATCGGAGATGGGCATGATGGGATCTGGAATATCTACACCCAGATTGGTACTCAGACTCAAAGGCGGGAGATTTTGGACTGGTATCACTTGATTGAGAATTTGGGCAAAGTGGGTGGTTCTGTGCACCGTTTAGATGCCGTGGAAACCTGTTTGTGGCAAGGCGATGTCGAGGGTGCAATTGCCCAGGTTGAGGATTGGCAACACGAGCGGGTAACGACTTTCGTTGGCTACCTTAACAAGCATCGGTAGTGCCCTTTTATAAAGGGCAGAGAAAATTAGGAGTCGCTATTATGGATCAACCCTGATTGTGCACCTGCTCACAGCCTTGATCCATCATGAAGCCTTACCTCCTCTGCCCTACCTGTGGTTCCGATGACATCATGAAAAACGGCACCACCCGTCGGGGTAAACAGAACTACAAGTGCCGCGATTGTGGTCGTCAGTTTGTGGAAAACCCCCAATGGAAACCGAAAGACAAGGACACTTATGAGATTGATCCGGTTCAGTGGACATCTGAATAAGAGTACACTAGAACTAGGAG
>ERZ1066137.61-NODE-61-length-106299-cov-15.844226_pt1 | contig 106299 bp, 93 predicted proteins | sample MGYA00382784_ERZ1066137 | MGnify/ENA primary metagenome ERZ1066137 (study PRJEB33369, sample SAMEA5778367) | biofilm metagenome | biome: Industrial cooling water; feature: Water cooling tower basin; material: Biofilm | place: United Arab Emirates | collected... | reverse complement strand
GGCCTCGGCGGCGGCGCTCGACGGGCTGCTCGCCCGGTTCGCGGCGATGAGCGGGCTGCAGGCGAAGTTCCGCGAGGAGAAGCGGATGGCGCTGCTCGCGGCGCCGCTGGTCAGCGAGGGGACGATCTACTTCGTGCCGGGGGCAGGGTCGCCGCGGCTGGCCCGGCACACGACGTCGCCGGCGCCGTCGGTGGTGCTGATCGACGGCGGGGCGCTGCGGTTCGCCGACGGGGCGGGGCGCGAGGAGATCGCGCTCGACCGCAACCCGCCGGTGCGGCTGTTCGTCGACAGCTTCGTCAAGATCTTCGCCGGCGACCGCGCGGCGCTGGCGAGGATGTACGCGATGGAGCTCAGCGCCGAGGGCGAGCACTGGACGCTGCGCCTGAAGCCGAAGGTGTCGCCGATCGACAAGCTGGTCGAGCGCGTCGAGATCACCGGCGAGGGCGTCGTGATCGCGTCGATGCGCGTGGTCGAGGTCGGCGGCGACGAGACGGTGACGACCTTCTCCGCCGTCGACACCGCGCGGCGGTTCACCGCCGAGGAGACGGCGACGCTGTTCAGCCTGCCGCCGGCGCGGCGCTGACGGCTCGGCCGGCTGTCCCATGGAGCAGGGGCGATCCGAGCGCGGACTGATCGGCCGGATCGCCCGCGCGGTCCTCGGGCTCGCGCTGCTCGCGGCGCTGGCGCTGTACTCCGCGGCGAAGCTGCAGGTGGTCACCGAGATCACGGCGTTCATGGCGGACGTCGCGGATCCGAAGATCGCCGAGCTGTCGCGCGGGCTGGCCGGCTCGGAGCTGACGCGGACGCTGGTGCTGTCGATCGACGACGCCGGCGGTGATCCGGACGTGGCGATCGCGGGGGCGCAGGCGCTCGCCGAGAGGCTGCAGGGCCACCCGGAGGTCGCGTGGCTGCGCGCGGGGCCGGGCGAGCTGCACGCGGAGGCGATCCACAACCTGTACCACCCGCGGCGCGCGTACCTGCTGGCCGACGAGCCAGGTGAACGATCGGACAGGCTGTCGGACGCGGGGCTGCGCGCGGCGGCCCGCGAGCTGAAGCGGCAGCTCGGGCTGCCGACGTCGGCGGTGATCAAGCAGATCGCGCCGGGCGACCCGCTGCTCGCCTACCCGGCGCAGCTGAGGCGGCTCGAGCAGGCGCAGGGCGGCGGGATCGGGCTGCGCGCCGGGCACTTCGTCGCCGAGGACCGCTACGCGCTGATCCTGCTGGCGGCCCGAGGGTCGCCGTTCGACGCGAGCCGCCAGGGGCCGCTGCAGGCGGCGCTCGAGGCGGCGTTCGCGGAGGTCGACGCGGCCGCGGGCGGGCGGCTGGTGCTCGAGCAGTCGGGGGTCGCCCGCTTCGCGCTGGCGTCGGAGCGGAGCATGAAGGAGGACATCGGCCGGATCTCGACGGTGTCGCTGGTCGGGATCGTGCTGCTGTTCCTGCTGATGTTCCGCTCGCCGCGGCTGGTCGTGCTGTCGCTGGCGCCGCTGGCGGCGGGCGTGATCGCGGCGCTGGCGGCGTGCCTGGCGATCTTCGGATCGGTCCACGGGCTGACGCTGGCGTTCGGCGCGACGCTGATCGGGGTGTGCATCGACTACTCGGTGCACCTGTTCAACCACCACATGCTCGACCCGGCGCGCGGCGGGCCGCGGGCGAGCGCGCGCCGGATCTGGCCGGGGCTCCTGCTCGGGGCGCTGACGACGGTCGCCGGGTTCGCCGGGCTGGCGTGGACGAGCTTCCCGGGGCTGCGCGAGATCGCGGTGTTCGCGTCGATCGGGGTGCTCGTGGCGGCGCTGGCGACGCGTTACTGGCTGCCTGACTTTTTGCCCATGTCCCCGCGGTCAGGCACGATCCAGCGGGCGGCGGCGGGGTGGCTGTCGCGGGTGGTCGCGGCGATGCGGCGGCGGCGGTCGCGGCTGGCGGCGGTGCCGGCGGCGGCGCTCGGGCTGTGCGCGGTCGGGCTGCCGCGGATCGAGTGGTCCGACGACGTGCGGCTGCTGGCGGCGCTCGACCCGGAGATGCTGGCCGAGGACGAGCGCGTGCGCGCGCGGGTGTCGCGGATGGACGGCGGGCGGTTCGTGGTCGCGTTCGGGGCCGACGAGGAGGCGGCGCTTGTCGGCAACGACGAGGTCGCGGTCCGGCTGCGCGCGGCCCAGGCGGCCGGCGAGCTCGAGGCGTTCCGCAGCCTGCACGGGTTCGTGTGGTCGGCGGCGCTGCAGCGGGCGAACCTCGCGGCGCTGCAAGACCCGGCGCTGCCGGCCCGCCTCGACGCGGCGTTCGTCGCCGAGGGCTTCCGCGCCGGGTCGTTCGGCAAGTTCTTTTGGGACCTGTCGCAAGCGCCAGATCCGCTGCGCCCGGCGGACCTCGCGGGGACGCCGCTGGCGGAGGTGGCCCGGACGTTCCGCGCGGAGCTGGAGGGCGGCGAGGTGGCGATCATGACGCTGGTCCGCGGGGTCCGCGACGCGGCGGCGATCGAGACGCGGCTGGCGGACCTGCCCGGGGTCCGTTACTTCGACCAGACGGCGACGCTGCAGGCGGCGTACGGGCGCTACCGCGCGCGGACGCTCGAGCTGGTGCTGACGGGCCTCGGGGTGGTGCTGGCGATGGTGTGGCTGCGCTACCGGCGGCTCGGGCTGGCGCTGGCGGCGTTCGCCCCGGCGGTGCTGGCGGCCGCGACGGCGCTGGCCCTGGTGGCGCTGACGGGGGCGGCGATCGGGATCCTGCACGTGGTGGCGCTGCTGCTGGTGCTCAGCATGGGCGTCGACTACGGGGTGTTCCTGGCGGAGAGCCGCCGCGACCCGGGCGGGTTCGACGCGACGGTGCTCAGCGTGCTGGTGGCGTGCGTGTCGACGGTGCTGGCGTTCGGGCTGCTTGCGATGTCGCAGAGCCCGGCGCTGCAGGCGATCGGCCAGGTGGTCGGGCTCGGGGTGCTGCTCAGCCTGGTGCTGGCGCCGGCGGCCCTGGTGCTGGTCGGCGAGGAGGAGCGCGGATGACTCGAAGGGCATGGTGTTTGGGGCATGTCCTCGCGGGCATGCTGGCGCTCGGGTGCCACCGCGATCGGCCGCCGACCGGGGCGCCCGGGGCGGAGCTGCCGGCGAACCTGTCGGAGGCGTCGTACCCGGGGGCGCTGGCGACGACGCTGTCGGGGCCGGACTTCTTGGCCCGTCAGCGCCTCGACGGCCGGATCCGCGAGCGGACGATCCACGGCGAGGCGGTGGTGCAGAAGCAGGGCGAGGCGCTGACGCTGATCGGGCTGACGCCGTTCGGGACGAAGGCGTTCGTGGCGCAGCAGACGGCCGGGGCGGTCGAGAGCAAGGTGATGGCCCCCGAGGGCAAGCTGCCGTTCCCGCCGCGCTTCATGCTGCTCGACGTCAACCGGGTGCTGTTCCTCGGGCTGAGCGGCGGGCCGCTGGCCGATGGGACCCACTCGGGGGCGGTCGGCGAGGAGCGCGTGACCGAGGTTTGGAAGGACGGGGCGCTGCTCGAGCGGCGGTTCTCGCGGGTCGACGGCAAGCCGGCGGGCGAGATCGTGATCGTGTACGAGGGCGGGATGCGCGAGGGGAAGCTGCCTTCGCGGGTGCGGCTTCAGAACGGGTGGTTCGGGTACACGATCGCGATCGATACGGTGCAGTGGCAGGCGCTCTAGCGCCGCCGGGGTCGAGTCAGGCTCCGCGCGCGCGCAGGGCCTCGCGGATCTTCTCGAGCGCCTCGGTCAACCGTGAGGCCGGTACGCTGACGCGCGTCGGCATGCCGCCGCCGAGGCCGAGCAAGGCCACGAAGTCGAGGCCGCTCTCGAAGTGCGCGGCGATGTTGACCGTCTGGCCGTCGATCACCACCGCGACCGGGGCCAGCTCCTGCCCGAGCAGCAGCAGCTCCGTCTTGTCGAACGACGGGCCGCTGCTGGGCACGCGGACGAGCGCCACGCCGTCCTCGACGGCGTACTGGCGGGCGATCGCCGCGGCCTGGTCGGCCATGCGATCGAAGTCGGCCGCCGCCGTGGCGATCGACTCGGCCTCGGGGCCGCGCGGCATCCCGGCGACCAGCCAGCGGACGATCCGGATCAGCAGGACCGTGTCCTCGTAGTGGGCGCGCAGCGCCTTGTCGACCAGCGTCGCGGTCGGGCCGACCGGGCCGATCCGGGTGTCGACCGCGCGCGCGTCCGCGTCGGCGCCGGGGTAGGGCTCGGCGCCGCCGAGCAGCCACTTCGCGGCGGCGTACAGGCCGTCGAGGTCGAAGTGGGAGACGATCGTGTCGATCGGGCCTGTCTCTCGGACCATCTCGGGCGTGATGATCTCCGGGCAGGCGCCGTGCTCGGCCTTGGTGTGGAGGACGAAGCGGGGGTCGCCGCGGAACTGCGCGTGGCGCTCGTGGTCGTGGTGGTCGACCCAGCGGGCGAGGCGCGGGCCGAGGTCGGCGAGGAACTTGCCGGTGATCTTCTGGAAGCCCGGACCGATCCCCTCGGCGGCGAAGGCGACGTCGAGCACGAGCACGCGGCCGCGCAGGCTCGCTGCCTTGGGCAGCTTGCGCGGGCTGGCGAACACGAGGTCGATCGGTTGGTGCAGGGCTTACCCTTCGAGCGCGGCGGCGGCGGACTCGAGCTCGCCGAGCGCGTGGGCGTCGCCGGCGGCGCGCGCGGCGGTGATGCCCTGGTGGAGCACGGCGAGCGCGCCGGCGCGGTCGCCGGACTCGGCGAGCGTGTTCCCGGCCATCAGGTAGGTCGGGATGTAGCCCGGGTTGCGGGCGATCAGCTCGCGGAACTCGCCGATCGCCTCGGCGAGCTGGCCGCGCTTCTTGAGCTCCATCGCCAGCCCGTAGCGCGGGAACGCCTCATCGGGCTTTTGGGCCACGAACTGGCGCAGCATCGCGAGGCGGTCCATCGGCGGTGCTCCTTCTTCCTGAAGCTCAGGAGGCCGCGGCGACCGGCTGCTGCGGGCGCATCTTCGGCTTGTAGGTCGCCTTGTGCTTTTCGATGTAGGCCTCGGCCTGGTCGGCGCCCATGCCGAGCGAGGTCAGGACCTCGGGGGTCTGGTCGTAGACCGGGGTGTCCTGCAGGTGGCCGACGAGCAGCAGGTAGGTGGCGACGTGGGCGGGCGGGTACTTCTTGAGCAGCGCGGACACGCCCTCGCGCAGCTTCTCGGGCGGGTTGGTGACACAGAAGTCCTCGTCGGTCTCGCCGCCGGTGTGCTTGACGCCGAGGAAGTCGAGGTAGTCGATCAGCATCTGGCGGTGGTGGCGCATCAGCCACTCGAGCAGGAGCGCGAGCGCGAGGTTGTCGTTGCCGGCCTCGAACTCGGCGTCGAAGCGCTTGCGCCAGGCGCGGCGGCGGGCGGCCTGCGTGTAGGCGGTCGCGGGGACGTTGACGTTGCAACCGCCCGCCTTGAGCACGGCGCGGACCTCCTTGCCGGACAGCTCGTCGTAGTAGGCGTCGATGTGGCCTTGGCCAAGGTGCTGACAGATCTCGATCGGCTTCACGGAGATTCCTCGTGGACGGGGGGCACACCCTAGCCGGCTCGACGGATCCGCGCAACCCGGCCGCGGCGTGCGCCTGCGCCGGCTTTTGCGGGGCGTCCGGGGGCGCTATGGTTGGCGCACCGTTGTCGCCGACGCGCAGATCTCCCGGTCCGGGCGCCCCGCGGAGGCGTCCGTGACCCGCTCCGCCCTGTTGTGGCTCGCCGTCGGCCTCGCCGCCGCCGCCGCGCTGCACCGCTTCGGGCCGCAGGTGCCTGTCCTTTTGTTCACCCTCCCGGGCTGGCTCGCCGAGCGGCTGTCGGAGGCCGGCGACCGGACCCTCGTGCTCGCGCGGCCGAGCCTGCTGTGGCTGCTGCCGGTCGCGGCGCTGCCGCTGCTCGTCGCGGCCGTGCGGCGCTCGCTGGTCGACCTGCCGGGGTGGCAGGTCGCGCTCCAGCTCGTCGCCCGGCTGCTGCTCCTGCTGGCGCTGGCGCTGGCGCTCGCGGCCCCGAGCCTGCAGGCGCCGCGGCGCGGCAAGTCGCTGGTCGTCGCGGTCGACGTGTCGGCGAGCGTCGACGAGGGGCAGCTCGCGGCGTTCACCGCGATCGTCCGCGACGCCGCGCGCGCGGCCGCGGGGGAGGCCGGCGAGCGCGACGAGCGGACGCGGCTGCGGCTGGTGACCTACGCCGCGCGAGCGCGGGCGGTCCCGCTGGCCGAGGGGCAGGAGGCTGACCGTTTGACCCTGTCCCGAGAGCCAGGCGGCGGCCTCGCCAGCGACCACGCCGGCGCGCTGCGGCTCGCCGAGGCGCTGCTCGACCCGGACACCGAGGGGCGGGTGCTGCTGGTCACCGACGGGGCGGCGAGCGTCGCCGAGCGGACCGACCTGGTGGCGACGGCGGAGGCGCTGGCGCGCCGCGGGGTCGCGCTGCACACCCGGACCGCGCCGCCGGCGGCCCGCGGCGACGTGCTGGTCGCGGGCGTCCACCTGCCGGGCGAGCTGCGGGTCGGGCAGACCTTCGACGTGGTGATCGACCTGTGGGCGAGCGCGCCGCGGGCGCTCAAGCTGTTCGTCGACAAGGACGGCGCGGCCAACCCGCTGACGCCGAGCGTCGACGTGCAGCTGCGCGGCGGGCCGCAGCAGGTCAAGGTGCCGGTGCGGGCCAACGCGCCGGGGCCGATCGTGATCGCCGCGCGGCTCGACGCCGCCGCGCTCGCGCCGGAGGACAACCGCACGACCGACAACGACCGCGCCGCCGGCGTCGGCGAGGTCCGCGGGCGCCCGCGCGTGCTGCTGGTCGGCGAGGGCGACCCGTCGGGCGCGCTGCCGCGGGCGCTGCGGGCCGACCACCTGCAGGTCGACCTCGAGGCCGCGTCGGCGATCCCGGCGGCGGCCGAGGGCCTCGCGCCGTACGACCTCGTGGTCCTGTCCGACGTGCCGTCGCGCAGCGTCGCGGGCGCGCAGCAGCAGGCGATCGCCCGCTACGTGCAGGAGGGCGGCGGCTTTATCATGATCGGCGGCGAGAACGCGTTCGGCGTCGGCGGGTGGGCCGGGACGACGATCGAGGAGCTCTTGCCGGTCCGCTTCGAGGGCGAGCGGCAGCGCGAGCAGCCGACGCTGGCGCTGGTGCTGGTGATCGACAAGAGCGGCTCGATGTCGAGCGAGGACCGGCTCGACCTGGTCAAAGAGGCAGCCCGCGCGACCGCGAGCACGCTCGACCCGACCGACGAGATCGGGGTGATCGCGTTCGACTCGCGGCCGACGACGCTGGTCCGCCTGCAGCCGGCCGCCAACCGGATCCGGATCGCCGGCGACATCCGCCGCCTGACCGCCGGCGGCGGGACCAACGCCCTGCCGGCGCTGCGCGAGGCGTACCTGCAGCTCGCCGGCAGCAAGGCGCTGGTCAAGCACGTGATCCTGCTCAGCGACGGGCAGTCGCCGGAGAACGGGGTCAGCGCGCTGATCACCGACATGCGCGACGCGGACATCACGGTCTCGGCGGTCGGCGTCGGCGCGGGCGCGGGCAAGGACTTCCTCGCGCGCGTCGCCGAGCGCGGGCGCGGCCGCTACTACTTCAGCCAGGACGGCACCGACGTGCCGCGGATCTTCTCCCGCGAGACCCGCGAGGTGACCCGCAACGCGGTCGTCGAGCGCGACCTCCACCCGCGGGTCGCCAAGGCGGCGCAGGTGCTCCGCGGGATCGACTTCGACCGCGCGCCGGGGCTCGCGGGGATCATCCCGCTCAAGCTCAAGCCGCTGGCGGAGTTGATCCTGCGCACGCACCTCGGCGACCCGTTGTTCGTGCGAGGGCGTCGCGGGCTCGGGCGCACCGCGGCGTTCGCGTCCGACGCCAAGCCGCGGTGGGCCCACCGCTGGATCGGGTGGGACGGGTTCGCCAAGTTCTGGGCCCAGGTCGCGCGCGACCTGATGCGCCAGGGCGCGGGCTCGGTCGGCGGCGCGACGCTGCGGATCACGCCCGGCGCCGACGAGGGCAGCTTCCGCGCGGTCGTCGACGTCGAGCCGGGCGCCGACGCGGGGTTCCAGAACGACCTGCGCGGCGAGCTCGAGGTGATCGACCCGTCTCTCGCGCCAGGTTCCGAGGGACACACGATCAAGCTGCCGGCGCAGCTGACCGCGCCGGGCCGCTACGAGGCGACCGTCGTCGGCGTGCGCGCGGGCCAGCGGCTGGTCCGCGCGAAGCTGCACGACGACGGGACGACGCCGCCGCGGGTCGCCGCCGAGGCGACCGGCCGGGTCAGCGTGCCGTACCCGAGCGAGCTGCTGCCCGACCAGCTGGGCGCCGACGCGGCGTGGCTGGCGACGCTCGCGCCGGCGGGCACGCACGCGGGGCCGGTCGACGACCTCGTGACCACGCCCGGGGCGCCGCAGGGGACGCGCACGCGGCCGGTCTGGCCCGAGGTGCTGTGGGCGCTCGCGCTGCCGCTCCTGATCCTCGATCTGCTGCTGCGGCGCGTCGCGCTCGGCCGGCCGCGGCGCGGCGAGATCGGGTGATCGCGGCGCGAGTGTGACGCGGCCGACGGCGGCGGCTGCGGCGTCCGCGGGCGACGGCGCGGCGTCGTGGGCGACGCGCCGGGCTCTCGGCGGCGGCCGCCGGCGACGGCCGACGGGGCGCGCGCCGGCGGGCCGGCGACGAACGGCGTCTGCGCGGGCGACCGCGGGGGCGCGCGCGCGTGGTGATCGGTCGGACATGTGCTTTGAGACATGGCCCGAGAGCGAGGCGGCCCGCGGCCCCGTGCGGCCGGCGTGACCGCCGGCACAGCCGCGGTTGCGCCGCCCCGCCGCCGTTGCATGTGTGGAAGGACAGGAAAGGATGGGGGGGACGATGCGAATCTCGTACGAGGTGTTCGTGCGCGCCGCGGCGGTGCTCGGGGTCGCGCTCGAGGGGGCGTGCGATGGCGGAGAGGACAGCGCCTGGTCGCCGCGGGCGCAGGAGTACGTGCCGGGCGGCGACGGGGGCGAGCCGACGCGGGGGCCGTGCGGCGGGCTGGTCGAGTGCGGGGCGGCGTGCGTCGACGCGGACGTCGATCGGGATCACTGCGGCGGGTGCGGGCTCGCGTGCGCCGACGCCGAGGCGTGCGTCGAGGGGGCGTGCGTCCGGGCCTGCCCGATCGGGCAGATCGCGTGCGACGGCGCGTGCGTCGATCGGCCGCTGGCCGCGGCCGCGGGGGGTTCGCCGCGCGAGCGGAGCTTCGAGTACACCGGCGGGCCGCAGCTGTTCACGATCCCGAGCTGCGTCGAGCGCGTCACGGTCGAGCTGTGGGGCGCGCAGGGCGGGCCGAGCGAGTGCGGGCAGGAGGCGAAGTTCGGGCTGCCCGACGTCCAGGACGACGGCGGCCTCGGCGGCTACGTGCAGGTCGAGCTCGCCGTCGTGCCGGGCACTCAGCTGCACGTGTTCGTCGGCGGCCAGGGCGGGCTCGAGGGCGAGCCCGGCTACAACGGCGGCGGTCCGGGCGGGCAGTGGGCCGGCGGCGGCGGCGGGGCGTCGGACGTCCGGAGCGGCGGGTCGTCGCTCGCCGACCGGGTCGCGGTCGCCGGCGGCGGCGGCGGCGGGCAGTGCGGCTTCCCCGACCACGGGGCCGGCGGGGCCGGCGGTGGGATGGTCGGAGAGCCAGGTCTGTTCGGACAGGCGGAGTGGGACCCCGGCGGCGGCGGCTCGCAGGTCGGCGGCGGGGCGGCGGGGACGGGCCCGGGCGAGCCGGGCGGGTTCGGCCGCGGCGGCGGCCCGGCCGACTACCACGTCGCGGGCGGCGGCGGCGGCTGGTACGGCGGCGGCGGGGCGTTCGCCGCGGGCGGCGGCGGCGGCTCGTCGTACGTCGGCGCGGCCCCGGTCGCGGTCACCGAGGCGGGGGTCCGCGCCGGCGACGGGGCGGTCCGGATCGCGTGGTGAGCGGGTGGTCCGGGGGACAGGTCGAAAGAGACATGTCCCTCGTGACCGCCCCGCGTGACCGCCGACACAGCCGTCGGTTGCGCGTCGGCCCGCCGCGGGTACGCTGAGAGGGACAGGTGAGCGTGGGCGTCCGAGGGGGCGCGCGGGCCGAGGCGCCGCGCGGGACGCTCCGCCGCTCGTCTGCCCCGGCTCGCGGGGCGCCAGCGAGACATCCTGACCGCCGCCGGCCCCGGCTTCCCCCCTCGGCCGCGGCCGGCGGCACCTTTGCGCGCGGCGGTCGGCGTGGCATCCTCGCGCCCGACGAAACGCATGCAGCTCCGCGAGCACTCGATCCTCGCCGCCGACGGGACCCGCGTGGCGTACCGCGTCGGCGGCAGCGGCCCGGCGCTGATCCTCTGCAACGGGATCACGACGTCGCACTTCTTCTGGACGCACCTCGAGCCGCGGTGGCTGCGGCGCTTCACGGTCGTCGAGTGGGACCTCAAGGGCCACGGCCGCAGCGAGCCGGCGCGGACGCCCGGCGGGGTGACGATGCCGGCGCTCGCTGGCGACGCGCTCGCGGTCCTCGACGCCGAGCGGCTCGCGGACGCGGTGTTCGTCGGGTTCTCGATGGGCTGCCAGGTCGCGCTCGAGGCGTACCGGCGCGCGCCGGCGCGGGTGCGCGGGCTGGCGCTGCTGCTCGGGCCGAGCGGCCGGGTGTTCGACACGGCGCTCGGGCCGGTCGGGCCGCTGCTGCACCGCGCGATCCGGCGGCTGCCGGCCCGCGGCTTCGACCTCGCGTTCCGCGGGACGCGGGCGATCGTCGGGCTGCGCGGCAGCTACCGCCTCGGGCAATGGCTGCGGCTGATCGGGCCGGAGGCGACGAAGGCCGACGTCCAGCTGTACATCGATCACTTCCTGCGCGACATCGACGCGGCGACGCTGGCGGCGATGGCCCTCGCGGCGCAGGAGCACGACGCGTCCGATCTCCTGGCGACGATCACCGCCCCCACGCTGGTCGTCGCCGGCGACCGCGACGTGTTCGCCCCGACCGACAGGGTCGGCCTGCCGCTGCACCGGGCGATCCGCGGCAGCGAGCTCTTGCGCCTGCCGGGGGGCACGCACACCAGCCTGTTCGAGCACGCCGGGGCGATCGCGGCCGCGGTCGAGCGGCTGTGCGAGCGCTGTCCGCCGCGCGAGCGAGCCTCGTGAGCGGGCGCGACCTCGGGTAAAACCGCGGGCATGCGCCGCCTCGCCCCGCTCGTCCTCCTCCTCGCCGCCTGCAGCACCGTCGACCCGGAGGGCTCGGGCGGCGACACCTCGGCGACGACCGGCGGGTTCGAGCCGAAGCTGACCGAGGGGACAGGTTTTGTCAGCACCGGGACCGGGGCGACGAGCGAGCCGGCGAGCACGACCGAGGTCGTCACGAGCGGGCAGGGCGGCGAGCCGGTCGACTACGGCCAGCCCGGGCCGCACCCGGCCGGCAATCAGACCTTCGCGCTCGAGCTCGGAGGCCGGACGGTGCGCGTCGAGGTGTGGTACCCGGCCGATCCGTCGGCGCAGGCGGCCGCGGACGCCGGCGAGTCGATCCTCGAGTTCGTGCCGGTCGGGCCCGACCGCGACACGATGGCGGGGCTGCTCGGCACGCTCGGCGCGCCGGGGATGGTCGGCGTGACCCAGCAGACGCACGCGGCGCGCGGGGCTGACCCGGCGGACATGTCGCAAAAGCCGCTCGTGCTGTTCTCGCACTGCCACAACTGCACGCGCTTCTCGGCGTTCACGATCGCCGAGCACCTGGCCAGCCGCGGCTTCATCGTCGCGGCGCCCGACCACGCGGGCAACACCCTGTTCGACGAGCTCGCGGGCGACTCGGCCGAGGTCGGCGAGGAATTCTTGACGGTGCGCGTCGCCGACCTGAAGGGGCTGCTCGACGCGCTGCTCGACCCGGCGAACGTTGCGGTGCCCGAGGCCGTCCGCGGGGCGGTCGACCCGGAGAAGATCGGCGTGATGGGCCACAGCTTCGGCGCGGGCACGGCGGGGCGGCTGGCGCAGGAGGACGACCGGGTCGTCGCGGCGCTGCCGATCTTCGCGCCGGTCGAGAACATCCTGTTCCCCGGCAACAAGCTGGCGGAGATCGCCGAGCCGACGCTGTTCGTGCTCGCGGTCGAGGACAACAGCATCCAGAAGATCGGCAACGGGCTGATCGAGTCGAACTTCAAGGCCGCGAACCTGCCGAGCCGGCTGGTGAAGCTCGCGGACGCGGGCCACTGGGGCGTGACCGACCTCTGCGGGCTGGTGCCCGCGTTCGATCCCGGCTGCGGGCCGGGGACGCGGATGACCGATGGGACAGCCTTCACGTACCTGGCGCCGGACCAGGTCCGCGCGATCGTCGGCGCGTACGCGGCGGCGTTCTTCGATCTGCACCTGCGCGGCGAGGCGGCGGCGGCGGCGTACCTCGACGTCGCGCAGCCGGCGGACGTGGTCGAGGTGATGTCGCGCCCGTGAGCGGTGGCGCGCGGGGGCGCGTGACCGCTGGACCGCGCGGGGGGGCTGCGGGATAGTGCCGGCCATGGACTTCGTCCGGCTGGCGGAGACGCTCGGCGGCGAGCTCGAGTGGGAGGTGCACGGCAAGACGCGCGAGCCGCGGTGCATCGTCGTGCGCCGCGCGGGGGCCTTGCTGCGCGTGGTCCCCGAGGTGCGCGAGGGCGAGATCGTCGGGGCGGCGATCGTCGCGGACCACCCGGCGACCGCGGAGCTGCCGCGGATCGTGCTGCGCGCCGAGGGGGCGGTCGATCGCGGGGCGAAGCGCCTCGGGATCAACCGCGAGGCGCAGCTCGGCGACGCGGCGTTCGACGCGGCGGTGTACATCGAGTCGGAGGCGCCCGACGCGGCGATCCGGCAGGCGCTCGCCGCCGAGGCCGCGCGCGCGGCCGCGATCGCGCTGGTGCGCGGGCCGGCGGGCGAGGTCCAGCTCGGCGAGGGGCGGCTCGGCGTGCGGCTCGACGCGGCGCAGCTCGCGGGGCCGGGCGCGGTCGACGTCGCGGCGGTGCTCGGGTCGCTGGCGGCGCTGGCGGCGGCGCTGGCTGTCCCCCAGGACATGCCGTCGCGGGCCGAGATCGTGCGCCGGCGCTCGGTCGGGCACATCGTCGGGATCTCGCTGCTGTGGCTCGTCACGCTGGTGCTCGCGGTGTTCGTCCGCCCGCCGCTGGTGCTCGCGTGGGCGCCGGTGTTCGCGGGGCTCGGCGCGGGGCTCGTGCTGTGGCTGCTGGTGATCGCGGGGCTCGGGCTGGTGCTGCGCGGCGCGCCGGACTCGCTGCGCTGGCTGGCGATCTCGGCCGGGTTCTTCCTGCTGACGACGCCGGCCGCGGGGATGCGGCTGGCGCTGCGCGCCAACGCGGCGCTCGACGCCGGGCCGGCGACGACGACGCGGCACGCGGTCACGCCGATCGACGCGAGCGAGACGCGGGTGCTGGTCGACGTCGCGGGGCTGGTCGCCGGCGAGGCGGCGACCCGGCTGGCTGTCCCGAAGGACCTGGTCCAGGGGACCTTGCCCAAGGCGCCGCGCAGCCTCGAGCTGACGATCCGCCCGGGGCGGTTCGGGTGGGCGTGGGTCGCCGAGGTGCGCCCGTGAGGGCCGCGGCGCTCGCGTGCGCGGCGGCGCTCGCGTGCGCGCCCGCGGGGGCCGAGACGACGGACGCGGGGACGAGCGGGGCGACGAGCGGGCCCGGCGGGTCGTCCGGAGGCGGGACGACGGGCGCGTCGACGGGGGCGACGACGACGGCGGCGCCGGAGCCGACGAGCGCGGCGGCGTCGACCGGACCTGTCCCGACGACCAGCACGGGCGCGCCGGGATCGACGGCGACGGAGACGGGCGGGACGAGCGAGGCGGACGCGACCGGCGGGACGACCGGGGAGCCGGCGCCGGCGCTGGCGGCGGCGCTGATCACCGACATGAACCGCGCGTACCCGGAGATGCACGGCGGGTGGGGGCACCACCTGCGCGGGCTGATGCGGGCCGACGACGACGCGCTGTGGTTCGTCGTCGACGCCGGCGAGGACGTGCTGCACAACCGCGCCATCCGCTACTACCGCCGCGGCGCGGGCGAGGCCGCGTGGTCGCTCGTCGCCGAGCAGCTGCACATCGACGGCGTGCAGCAGAACGCCGGCAGCGTGCTGGTGTCGGGGCTGATCCTGACCTACGCGGTCAACATCCAGCAGGGCTTCCTCGAGGAGTGCTACCTGTCGGTCTCCGATCCGGGGTACCGCGCGTGCAACGCGGTGACGATCTCGGGGGCGGTGTACAAGACGCCGCCGGCGTCGAACTACGTCGGCGCGGCGGTGCTCGGCGAGGGGGCGCGGATCGTGTGGTTTACGGTCGTCGGCGAGAACGGCGGGCCGGGGCAGTTCATCTACACCTACAACTACGGGGGCGGGTGGAACGGGCCGGTCGTCGCCGGGCTCGGCGGGGCCAACGACATCGGCTACGTGCACGCGATGGCGACCGCCGGGGGGACGCTCGCGCTCGTCGGCCAGACGTTCACCGGGGCCTACCCGAACGGGACGTACGGGGCGGTGGTCGCCGAGGTCGTTCCGGGACAGGTCCCGACGTTCCTGACCCTCGAGTCACCCGACCCTGCGGCGAAGGTCCGCAGCAGCGGCGACCTGTGGGTCGACCCGGCGAGCGGGGCGGTCCACGTGATCGCGACGTTCGACGCGGCGGCGGCGTACTACCACCGCCCCGGCGGCGCGGCGTGGGACGGGCACCTCGCGCCGCTGCATGTCTTTTCGGACACGTACCGGGCGCGGCTCGTGCGGCCGGCGGACGGGCCGCTGTGGCTGGTCCGCGGCAGCGCGGGCGGGCAGGGGACGGCGCTGCTGCGGGCCGGGAGCGGGGACGTCGCGGGGCCGGTCGCGTGGGCCGAGGCGGCGGTGTTCCCGGTCCCGGCGCCGGCGGACGGGTTCGGGACGCCGGCGGCGATCTACGTCGAGTCGGCGACGTACCAGCGCGCGCCGGTCGCGGGCCTGAACTTCGCGCTGTGCGGGCAGTACGCGCTCGCGGATCACCAGATCGTTCAGATCGCGCCGGAGTGATCGGTCCGCGCCGCCGCGAGGCGGGCGAGGGCGCGCCGCTCGGCGAGCGCCTCGGTGGTCAGGCCGGTCGCGGCGCTCTCGGCGAGCAGCTCGGCGGCGGTGCGGCCGAGCGCGTCGATCAGCGGGCGGCGGTCGGCGAGGCCCATCACCGTGCGCCCGATGCCCTCGACGACCGCGCCGGCCGAGGCGACGACGTCGGGGACGTGGAGGATCCCGCGGGCGCGCAGCAGCTCGGCGACGTCCGGCGCGGCGAGGATGTTGTTGGCGGCGCCGCAGACCGCCCAGGCCGGCAGGGTCCGCGCGACGTCGGCGGTGAGCACCCCGCCGAGCGCGCACGGGGCGAGCAGGTCGACGGGCGCGCGCAGGATCGCCTGCGGGTCCGTGATCGTCGCGCCTGTCTCCCGGGACACCTGCTCGGCGCGCCGCGGGTCGAGGTCGGCGACGATCAGCGCGGCGCCCTCGGCGTGCAGCGCCCGCGCGACCGCGGCGCCGATCGACCCGCAGCCCTGGACGGCGACGGCGAGGCCGGCGAGGTCGCGCCCGCGGGCCCGGGCGCACGCGCGCGCGCAGCCGACGAGGCCGCGGGCGACCGCCTCGGCGAGGCCGCGCTCTTCGGGATGAACGTAAGGACAGGTCTCGGCCATCGCCGCGAGGTCGGCGGAGGTGGTGCCGAGGTCGCCGGCGGTGCGGAAGATCCCGCCGAGCTCGCCGACGAGGCGGCCGAGCGCGCGGAAGGCCGCCGGGCGGTCGAGGCCGGGGTGGTCGAGCACGACGGCCTTGGCCCCGCCGGCGGCGAGGCCCGCGAGCGCGCACTTGCGGGTCATCGCCCGCGCGAGCGCCGAGGCCTCGGCGATCGCCGCGTCGAGGCCCGGGTAGGCGCGCGTGCGGACGCCGCCGGCGGCTGGCCCCAAGGTCAGGTCGTCGAGGACGAGCGCGGCGGACAGGCCCGACGGCGGGTCGCGCCACAGCACGACGCGGCGGGCCGCGGCGGGGTCGAGGAGGGCGGACAGCGGCTCGGTCATCGCCGGCGAGGGTACCGCGGGGCGCGGGGTCGGATCACGCCGGCTTGTACAGGCCGTTCCAGTTGGCGCCGCTCAGGCCGGCGTCGAAGGTGCGGCGGTCGATCGGGGTCAGCGCGGCGATCATCTCCGGGGTCAGGAGCTCGTGGTGCGGCGCGGCGTCGAGGGCGGGGATGATCACCGGCTCGATCGGGTCGTCGGATGTCTCCCAGGACAGGTGGTCGAAGGCGGAGAGGTCGAGCGGGTCGCTGTACGAGCGGAGCGCGCGCTCGCCGTCGAGGTTGTAGTAGTCCTGGAAGTAGCTCATGATCAGCTCGCGCAGCGACTGGTAGACGGGCTCGCGGTAGCGCAGGCCGACGACGTTGCTCTTGGCGAGCGCGCCCCAGCAGCTGCGGCGGCGGAACGGCGCGATCAGGTGGTCGTCGTCGCGCTGGGCCCGCATGTCGATCACCAGCGGCGGGTCGCCGAGCCGGCGCAGCGCGGCGGCGGCGAGCAGCGCGCCGTCGACGCAGTGGGCCTTGCGGTCGACGAGGACGCGCGCGGGGCAGCGGTAGATCGGCTCGTCGCTGTAGGCGGTGTCGTCGAGGAAGGCCTGGATCTCGAGCGGGCTGGCGAAGTTCACCGGGGGAAGGTAGCCCGGCGGCCGGGCGGGCCTCAAGCCGCGCGTCGGGCCGGCGGGCGTGCGCGAGCGCGCGCGGCCGCGCGAGGGTGTCCCGGCGAGCATGCCCCCGAGGGCATGGCCGGGAGAGCATGCGCGAAGGGGCATGCCCCTAGGGCCAGGGGCTCAGGCGGACAGCAGGGCGCTCTGCTCGAGCAGGCCCTGCTCGAGCATCAGGCGGACCGAGCCCATGCGCTCGACGCGGGCGGCGAGGCGCTGCAGGGCGGTGATCGCGGCGACCAGGGTGCCGGGGGCGGGGGCGGGCACGGGCGGCAGGCCGGGCAGGCCGGGGCGGCCGCGCAGCTGCTCGCGGACGTGGAGGATCCACAGCTCGACCATCCGGCGGATCGCGGCGCGCTGGAGCGTCGCGGCGTCCTTCTTGGCGGCCCTGGCGGCGGCCTCGCCGTCGGCCTTCTTGGCGGGCTTCTTGGCCTTCTTGCCGCCGGCGGCCGGGGCGGCCTCGGGCGCGTCGTCGGCGGCGGGCTCGGGGGTCTCGTCGGGGGTGGTCGCGGTCGTCCACGCGGCCCACAGCGGGTGGTTGTCGCCGCCGAAGATCGCGGACGGGCCGGCGCGCACGGCGGCGATCGCCTGGCGGACGAGCTCGACGCTGCGGGCGAGCGACGGGTCGGCGGCGAGCTCGAGCGCGACGCCGGCGCTGCCCTCGGCGAGCAGGACGGCCATGTCGCGGCGCTCGGCGGGGGCCGACGCGGCGCGCTCGTCGACGATCGCGCGGACGATCGCGTCGTCGAGGCGGCCGAGGCGGACGGGCAGCGAGCGGCTGAGGATCGTCGGCAGGACGCCCTGCAGGTTGGTGGTCAGCAGCGCGAAGTGGACGCCGGGGCGCGGCTCCTCGATCGTCTTGAGCAGCGCGTTGCCGGCGGCCTCGCCGAGGGCGTCGGCCGGGTCGACGACGACGAGGTAGGCGGGGCCCTCGTAGGGGGCGTGGGCCTGGCGGACGTGGCAGGCGCGGGCGCTGTCGACGGAGATCAGGCCGGCCTTGCCGTCGGGCAGCAGCCAGTCGACGTCGGGGTGGTTGCCGGCGAGGACGCGCTGGCAGGTCGGGCAGCCGCCGCAGCCGAGGCCGGGGCGCTCGCGGCAGAGGAGGGCGCAGCCGAGGCCGCGGGCGAAGGTCGCCTTGCCGACGCCGCGCGGGCCGACGAGCACGAGCGCGTGGTGGAGCTGGCCGCGGGCGAGCGCCCGGGCGATCGCGGTCTGGGCCTGCGTGTGCCCGAGGACGCCCGGAAAGTGGGCGCCCGGGGAGCGGTTCTCGTCGTGGTCCATCCGCGCGGCTTTGATAGGCGGTTCGGCGGGGCGGCGCAAGGCCGGGGGCGAGGCCGGGGACCGGCGTCGGCGGATCTGCCGCGCGGGCGGGCATGGAGGGGCGAGGCGGCCGTCGGGGGCCCCCGGGCGCGCGGCGGTCGACACCCCGGGGCTCAGGCACTAGACTGGGCGGCCTGTGCGGGCCGCTGCGCCCGCGAGGACGCGTATGTCGGAGAAACCGGGCCTTTTCGGCCGCCTCAAGAAGGCGATTCAGAGCACGCTGAACGACGCGGTCGACGCGGTGTCGGATCCGGGCCAGGAGGTGGCCCTGATGCTCGACGACCTGGCCGAGAACATCCGCAAGTCGGAGCTCGACCTCAAGCAGTCGATCGTCGACCAGAAGATGATGGAGAAGAAGCTCGAGCAGCTGGTCAAGGACGAGGCCGCGTGGCAGCGGCGCGCCGAGCAGGCGATCACGCTCGGCGACGACACGCTCGCCCGCGCGGCGCTGCAGCGCAAGGCCGAGCTCGGCCAGGAGCGGCAGGCGACCGACGAGGCGCTCGTCCAGCAGCGCAAGCTGGTCGAGGACCTGCGCCAGGGGATCACCGACGCGAAGGCCAAGCTCAAGGCGCTCAACCTGCGCCGCGGGACGCTGATGGCCCAGGCCCGCGCGAGCAAGCAGAGCGGCGGGGCGGGCGTGATCCCGGGCGACGCCGGGGCCGGGGCGCGGATGGACGCGATCGAGTCGAAGATCGCCCGGCTCGAGGCGCTCAACGAGGTCAGCGCCGAGGGCCTCGACGAGCGGATCCAGGAGGCGCAGATCGACGCCAAGCTGAACGAGATGAACACCCGCAGCGACCTCGACGACGCGCTCGCGGCGCTCAAGGCGAAGATGCAGGCCAAGGCCCTCGACGAGGGCAAGAAGTAGCCGCGTGACGGCCGGGCCGCACGGACGCGGAGTTCCGGAGGCTGGCCCGGGGAGCATGGCCGAAGGAGCAGGGCCCGAGGGACAGGCGGTGGGCCCGGCCGGCTCGCGGGACAGGGCGGCCGGGGCGGCGCTGCTCGCCGGGCTCGCGGTCGCCCTGCTGTGGGCGTTCCCGTACGCCGAGCGGACGCGCAACGCCAACGAGCGGCCGCGGCTGCTGCAGGCGGCGTCGCTGGTCGAGCGCGGGGCGTGGCGGATCGACGGGCTCGGGCTCGATCCAGGGCCGGACGTCGCGCGCGCCCCCGACGGGGCGCTGTACCCGAACAAGCCGCCGGGGACGAGCGTCGTCGCGGCGGCCGGCTACGCGGCGGCGAAGGAGCTGTCCGGAGGGACAGGTGGGCCGACGCTGCGGGCCGCGACGTGGTGGGGCCGGCTGCTGGCGGGGGTGCTGCCGACGCTGGCGCTGTGCGGGCTCTTGTGGCGCTCGCTGGCGCCGGCGTTCGGGTCGCGGGCGGCGGCGCTGGCGATCGTGCTGTACGCGCTCGGGACGCCGGCGGCCGCGTACGCGCACCTCCTCTACGGGCACCAGCTGGCGGCGTGCCTGCTATGGGCGGGGCTCTTGCTGCTCGTGCGCGCGCGGACGGGCGGGCGCGCGGGCGTGGCGGGGCTCGGCGGGGCGCTGGCCGGGGCGGCGGTGCTGGTCGAGTACACGGCGGCGTTCGCCGGGCCGGCGCTCGCGGGGCTGGTGCTGGCGCTGGTGCGAGCGCGCCGGTGGGCGCACGCGGGGGCGGCGGTGGCCGGGGCGGCGGTCCCGCTCGGGCTGCTGCTGGCGTACCACGCGGCGGTGTTCGGCGGGCCGCTGCGGACGGGCTACCACCACAGCGCGACCGCGGCGTTCGCGGCGAAGCACGGGGAGGGGCTGCTCGGGCTGGTGGCGCCGAACTGGCCGGCGCTGCACGCCCAGGTGCTGTCGCTGGCGTCGGGGCTGTGCGGGTGGGCGCCGCTGTGGCCGCTGGCGATGGTCGGGCTGGTGGGGATGGCGCACGGGACAGGCCGTGAAGGACAGGTCCTGCGGGCCAGGGTCGAGCTGGCGGCGTTCGCGGCGGTGCTGCTGGCGTGCGTCAGCCTCAACTTCGAGGGCGGGTGGCGCGTCGGGCCGCGCTACCTGGTGGTGGTGATGCCGGCGCTGGCGCTCGGGTGGGCGGGGCTGGCGTCGCGGGCGTTCGCGCGCGGGGTTCGCGGGTGGGGCGCGGCCGGGCTGTTCGTCGCGGCGGCGCTCGGGAGCTGGTCGCTGGCGATCAACGGGCTGGCGGCGAACCTGTGGCCGCACTTCGATCTGACGAACGTCAACCAGCCGGTGCCGGAGGTGTTGCTGCCGTTGGTCGCGGAGGGGCTCGCGCCGTACGTGGCGGTGCCGGGGCTCGGGGTGGTGTGGCTGGTGGCGGCGACGATCGCGGCGGCGGTGTGGCTGGCGACGCCGCGCGGGCTCGGCCGGATCGGGCGGCTCGCGGTGGTGGCGGGGGCGATCGCGGGGATCGGGCTGGTGGCGGCGACGCGGTGGCTGCCGCGGCACCCGCGGGGGGAGGCGAACCTGCGGTACATCGAGACGGTGTGGGAGCCGCCGCGCGAGGGGGCGGCTCCGTCGGCGGTGCTCGGCGGGCGGTGACCGGGCGCGGCGGTGGGCGTGCGCCCGCCCGGCGGCAGGGGCCGCGGGCGGGCGGAGGGGACATGTCTTTCAGGGCATGTCCTGTGGGGCCGGCGGCCGCGCGGGCTCAGGCGCGGGCGCGGCGGCGGCGGAGGCCGAGGAGGCCGAGGAGGGCGAGCAGGCCGGTGGCGCCGGGGCGGGGGTCGCTGGTGCAGCCGCACGAGCCCTCGTTGCCGCCCCAGATCATCGGGCTGCTGTCGTTGCCGGAGCTGTCGGTCGCGGAGCCGCCGCCGTCGGAGGTCGCGCCGGTGGTCGGCTCGCCGGTCGTCGTCGGCGGGGGCGGCGGCGAGTGCTGCTGGTTCCACTCGGCGAGCAGCTTGTCGATCAGCGGCGTGTTGTCGATCAGCGGCTGCGGCATGCCCATCGGCGGCATCTGGTCGACGTCCTCCTCCCAGGGCATCTCGGCCTGGAAGTCGGGCCACGCCATGCCGGGCTCGAGGTTGACCTCGCGGCCGTCGGGCAGGGTCACCGTCGAGTAGCCGTCGCAGCGGACGAACCGGTTGGCGATCCGGACGTTCGGGACGTCGGGCAGCTGGGGGTTATAGAGGAACAGCGGGTCCTCGGTCATCTCGTTCGGCGAGATCGTGGTGTACAGGCGCGACAGGTACGGCCAGGTCTCGACGAGCGTCCTGGCGTGGGTACCCGGCTCGATGATCCGGCTCAGCATGTCCTTGGCGAAGCCGCTGCCGTCGCCCCACAGGGCCTGGTCGATCTGGCCCTCGTACGCGGCCAGCGAGCTGTAGAAGTCCTCGGCGAGCACGCCGTCGGGGACCGGCAGGTAGGTGGCGAGCAGGCCCTCGAGCAGCGGGTGGTTGAACTGACAGAAGAAGCTGTCGAAGCAGTCCATCAGGCCCTGGCTGTTGAGCTGGTTGACGACCTCGATCGCGGGCAGGCCGGCGAACACCTCGTTGTTCCAGTTGTCGGAGTGAAAGGCGAAGGTGTTGAGGATGTCGCTCGCGCCGGCGAACTCGGTGACGAAGGCGCGGCCCTCGGCCATGAAGGCGTCGACGGCGAGGCTGATCACCTCCTTGTAGTTGGCGGCGAAGTTGAGCCAGTCGAGCTTGAGCGGGTTGACGAGGACGTGGCGGTAGTTGGTCGGGATCGCGCGGCCGTTGCCGAGCGCGAACACGCGGATGTCCATGTCGTCGACCGCGGCGATCCGGGTCAGGCGGATCGGCACGCAGCCGTCGGCGCCGGCGTAGCGGAGGACGATCGGGTGGATCGACTTGAGGTTCTCGCCGTGGTTGAGGCGCAGCGCGACGAGGACGTTCCCCTCGTCGAGGTACTGCTGCAGGATCGGCTCGGCCTCCGGGATCGACTGGTAGTTGTTGTCGACGAGCCACTGCATCAGCTCGGGCGCGCTCTTGCCGGCGAGCACGACGACCTCGAAGGCGCCGACGGTCTGGATCTTGACGACGTCGACGCCGCCGCCGTCGGTGTCGGCGCCGCCGGTGCCGCCGGCGGTCCCGTCGCCGGAGACCGAGCCGCCGGCCGAGTCGTCGCCGCAGAACTCGTTGGTCGTGTTGAGCCCGTAGGTCGGGACGGTGGCGCGCAGCAGCTCCTGGAACAGCAGCTCGGTGCCGACGGCGAACTCCGGGACCGCGGGCAGCGGGATCATCCACGCGAACTTCTGCGCGTTGGTGTTCGGGTCGTACTGGATCTGGATGTGGACCTCGACCTGACCGGGCTCGAGGATGAAGAGGACGTTCTCACCGGTCTGGTCGACGGGGAGCGCGTTGGGGAAGGCGTCGCAGAAGGTCCCGCCGCAGGCGTCGGCCGGGGTCGGCCAGGCGGAGGCGAGTAGGGCGGCGGCGAGGGGGAGGGCGTAAGCGAGGCGGCGCATGGGCCCACGGTCGCAAGCCTTCCGCAACGGCGCAAGCGACGTCGACGCGCAAAGTGCGACGACGGGCGAATCCATAGGTCCAAAAGGCGCGGGCGGGCTTGCGCGCCGGCCGAATTTTGCCAAAGATCCGCGCGATGACGAAGGCGGACATCATCGAGCGCGTGTGCGAGGAGGTCGGCGGCTTCTCCAAGAAGGAGGCGGCCGACGTGGTCGAGCTCGTGTTCGAGATGATGAAGGACACGCTGGCCGAGGGCGAGAAGATCAAGATCTCGGGGTTCGGCAACTTCGTCGTCCGCGACAAGAACCCCCGCCCGGGCCGCAACCCGCAGACCGGCGAGCAGATCATGATCGATGCCCGCCGCGTGCTGACGTTCAAGCCGAGCAACGTGCTCAAGGCGGCGCTCAACTCGTAGCGCCGGGGCCGAGAGGACCAGCGAGGCCAGGACGGCGATGACGGAGCAGGCGGCAGACGGGCCCGAGCCGGGCAAGGAGCGCAAGACCCGCGCGCGGGCCAAGAAGGCCGGCGCCGCGGCGGCGACCCTCGACCTCGGATCGGACAAGCTCTACTTCAAGATCGGCGAGGTCGCGCAGATCGTCGGCGTGCCGACCTACGTGCTCCGCTACTGGGAGACCGAGTTCAAGGTGATCCGCCCGCAGAAGTCGCGGACGCAGCAGCGCGTGTACCGGCGCCGCGACGTCGAGACGCTGCTGAAGATCAAGCACCTCCTCTACACCAAGAAGTTCACGATCGCGGGGGCGCGCCAGCAGCTGCGCGCCGGCGGCGAGGCCGTCGAGATGGCGCCGCCGTCGAGCCGCTACCTGGCGTCGCAGTCGCTCGCGGCGCTGCGCGAGAGCCTCGACGACCTGATCGCGTGGGTCGAAAACACGGAGAGCGCCGGGGGCATCGCGGCCGATCCGGTCGAGTTCATCCGCCAGCAGGGCGGCGCCCGGGCCCTGATCGACGAGGCCGCCGCCGCCGGCGAGGCCCAGCCGCTGCTCCAGCGCACCGGCCGCGAGCCGCTTTAGAAGGCGCCCGCGCGCTCTGTGAGTTGACCGCGCCCCAGGGCGCAAAGGGGGGCTTGCTCGCGCGGAAAAACCCGCGTATACCGGCGCTCCGTTTCGGGGCGTAGCGCAGCCTGGTAGCGCACTAGACTGGGGGTCTAGGGGTCGGAGGTTCGAATCCTCTCGCCCCGACAACGAGAAGAGCCGGCAGGTCCTCCTGTCGGCTCTTCGATTTTGGCGCGGTCTTGTGTGCTACAAGGCGCCGCGTGTCGCGGCCCCTGATCCTGGTCACCAACGACGACGGCATCCTCGCGCCCGGCCTGCTGGCGCTCGCCGAGGCGGTCGCGCCCCTCGGCGAGGTCGTCGTCTGCGCGCCGGAGACCGAGCGCAGCGGGTCGAGCCACGCGATCACGCTGCACTCGCACCTGCGCGTCGACGAGGTCCGCCCCGGCTGGCACCGCGTCAACGGGACGCCGGTCGACTGCGTGTACCTGGCGACGCTGCACCTGTGCGGGCGCCGGCCGGCGCTGGTCGTGTCGGGGGTCAACCCGGGCTATAACCTCGGGTCCGACGTGTTCTACTCGGGGACCGTCGGCGGCGCCGCCGAGGGCTTCATCCGCGGCGCCTCGGCGATCGCGGTGTCGGTCCACGCCCGCGAGTCGCCGCGCGTGGCGATCCCGGTGATCCGCACGCTGGCCCGCACGCTGCTCGAGCAGCCGGGACGCAGCCTGCTCAACGTCAACATCCCGTGGATCTCGCGCGACGCCCCGCCGCCCGAGGGGCCGCCGGAGGTGCTCGCGGAGGGCTGCAAGATCGTGGTGACGCGGCTCGGCGCGCGGCCGTACGTCGAGCAGGTCGAGCGCCGCCAGGACCCGCGCGGGATGGCCTACTTCTGGATCGGCGGGCCGCCGCGCGACGCCGGCGAGCACCCCGGTGAGGACACGTGGGCGGTCAACCATGGCTTCGTGTCGGTGACGCCGCTGATCCTCGACATCACGGCGCCCGACCTGTCGCCGTGGCAGCAGATGTTCAAGGACGCGACCGTGAAGGTCGACCCACGCCCCGAGGAGGATCGATGAACGGCGCCGAACTGAGACTGTCGGACGAGGCGCGCGCGGCGGCGATCGCCGAGGTGTCCGGGCTCGTCCGCAACGTGCCCGACTTCCCGGCGCCGGGGATCCTGTTCCGCGACATCACGCCGGTGCTGCGCTCGGCGTCGGCGATGCGCGCGGCGATCCGCCTGCACCTCGACGCGATCGCCGACCTCGCCGGCCGGATCGACCGGATCGTCGGGGTCGAGTCGCGCGGGTTCCTGTTCGGGATGCCGGTCGCGCACGCGCTCGGGGTCGGCTTCGTGCCGGCGCGCAAGCCCGGCAAGCTGCCGGCGGCGACGGTCACCCAGGCCTACGCGCTCGAGTACGGCGAGGGCCACCTGCACATGCACGCCGACGCGCTCGACCCCGGCGACCGGGTGCTGCTCGTCGACGACCTGCTGGCGACCGGCGGGACGGCGGGCGCGGCGGCGACGCTGGTCCACCGCCTCGGCGGGACGGTGGTCGCGTCGCTGTTCCTGATCGAGCTGGTCGCGCTCGGCGGGCGGGCGCGGCTCGATCCGCTGCGGGTCGAGGCGATCCTGGCGTACTGACCCCGCGGGTCGGCGCGGGCGGTCCCGGGCTGCTCGATCGGTCATGTCCGGAGGGGCATGCGCGAGATGGCCCCGCGCGCGGGCGCTCGCCGCGTCGGCGGCGGCCGCGTGTGTTACGGTCGAGCGCGGTGGCGGCGGAGGAGGGGATCGACGCGATCGGGCCGACGAAGCTCGACCTGGCGGCCGACGCCCGCACGCTGCCCGGCGACGCCGCCCCGCGCCCGGTCGTCGCCTCGGCGGAGCTCGCGCGCGGGGCGACGATCGGGCGCTACCTCGTGCTCGAGCGCCTCGGCGCCGGCGGCATGGGCGTCGTCTATGCCGCCTACGATCCGGAGCTCGACCGCAAGGTCGCGGTCAAGCTGCTGCACTCCGGGGGCGCGCGCGACCCGGAGACCGGCCGCGCCCGCCTGCTGCGCGAGGCGCAGGCGATGGCGAAGCTGGCGCACCCCAACGTAGTCGCCGTCCACGACGTCGGCACCTTCGGCGACGAGGTGTTCGTGGCGATGGAGTTCGTCCAGGGGCGCACGCTGTCGGCGTGGCTCGAGGAGGCGGCGCGCGGCTGGCGGGCGGTGCTCGGCATGTTCTTGGAGACAGGTCGCGGGCTGTCGGCGGCGCACGCGGCCGGGCTCGTGCACCGCGACTTCAAGCCGGACAACGTGCTGATCGGCGCCGACGGCCGCCCGCGCGTGACCGACTTCGGGCTCGCGCGGGTCGCCGGCGACGGCGCGCGGTCGGAGGGGCGCGCGGCGCCGGGGCCGGGCGGCGGCGACATCCGGCTGACGCAGGCCGGGGCGGTGATGGGCACCCCGGCGTTCATGGCCCCCGAGCAGCACCTCGGGCTGGTCGCCGACGCGCGCAGCGACCAGTTCGCGTTCTGCGTGGCCCTCTGGCAAGGTCTCTTCGGTCAGCTTCCGTTCGCCGGCGAGACGCTGCCGCAGCTCGCGCTGGCGGTGACGTCCGGCGAGCTCGCCCCGACGCCGCGCGGCGACGTGCCGGCGTGGCTGCGCGCGGCGCTGGTCCGCGGGCTCGCGGTCGAGCCGGGGCAGCGCTGGCCGTCGATCGACGCGCTGCTCGAGGCGCTCGCGCGCGACCCCTCGCGCGCGCGCCGGCGCCGGCTCGCGTGGCTCGGCGCGGTCGGGCTGGTCCTCGGGACAGCCGCCGGGGCGTGGCGGCTCCACGCGCGCCAGGTCGCGGCCTGCGTCGACAGCGGCGAGGCGGTCGCGGCGGTGTGGAGCGAGCCGGCGCGCGCGGCGGTGCGCGACGGGCTGCTGCGCACCGGCGAGCCCTACGCGGCCGACGCGTGGGCGGGCGTCGAGCGCCGGGTCGACGCGTGGAGCGAGGGCTGGCGCGCGGCGCAGGTCCGGGCCTGCCAGACGCGCGACGAGCTGTCGGGACCGCGGCTCGTGTGCCTCGGCGATCGCCTGCGTCACCTCCGCAGCCTCGTCGGGCTGCTGTCCGCCGCCGATCGCGAGGTCGCCGCCCAGGCCGTCCACGCCGCCGCGGCGCTGCCGTCGATCGCGGTGTGCGACGATCCGGCGTGGCTCGCGGCGAGCGTCAAGCCGCCCGAGGACGCGGCCGTGCGCGCGCGCGTCGAGGACGAGCGGGAGCGGCTGGCCCAGGCGGCGGCGCGGCTGCAGGGCGGGCGCTACGACGAGGGCGAGGCGCTCGCCGCCGCGGCGCTGCAGGCCGCCGAGGCGCTCGGCTACGCGCCGCTCCGGGCCGAGGCGCTGCTCCGCCGCGGCGAGGCGCGCGAGCGTCGGGGCGACTACGCGGCCGCGGCCGGCGACCTCGAGGCGGCGTACAGCCTGGCGGCGCGGATCGACCACGACGAGGTCGCCGCGCGGGCGACGATCACGCTGACGCGGGTCGCCGGCAAGCGGCTGGCGCAGCACGCCGCCGGGCTGGTGTGGAGCCGCGTCGCGTCGGTGATCGTCGCCCGCCTCGGCGAGGAGGACGGCCTGCTCGGCGCCGACCTGCGCAGCGACCTCGGCCTCGTGCTCGAGGGGAAGGGCGACACGGCGGCGGCGATCGAGCGCGCCCGCGAGGCGCTGGCGATCCGCGAGGCGCGGCTCGGCCCGAACCACCCCGACGTCGCGACGTCGCTGCACAACCTCGGGATGGCGCTGCTGATCCGGGGCAGCCCGGCGGAGGCGATCGAGCCGCTGTCGCAGGCGCTGGCGATCCGCCGCGCGCAGCTCGGCGAGGAGCACCCGGAGGTCGGGGCGTCGTACAACTGGCTCGGCAACACGCACCTGTCGAGCGGGCGGCTCGACGAGGCGCTCGCGCTGTACGAGCAGGCGCTGGCGATCCGCGAGCGGGCGCTGCCCACCGATCACCCGGACATCGCCTCGACGCTCGGCAACCTCGGCCTCGCGCGCCGCGGCAAGGGCGACCACGCCGGCGCGCTGGCGCTGCAGGAGCGGGCGCTGGCGATCCGCGGTCGGACGCTGCCCGACGACCACCCCGACATCGCCGCGTCGCGCAGCAACCTCGGCGAGACGCTGGCGGCGCTCGGGCGCCACGCCGAGGCCCGCGAGCAGTTCCAGGGGGCGCTCGATCGCTGGGAGCGCTCGCTCGGCCCGGACCACCCGGCGCTGGCGTTCGCGCTGGTCGGGATCGGCAAGTGCCTGCTCGCCGAGCGCGACGCCGCGGCCGCCGTCGCGCCGCTCGAGCGGGCCGTCGCGCTGCGCCGGGCCGGCGAGGTCAAGCCGAGCTACCGCGCCGCCGCCCAGCTCGCGCTCGCCGAGGCGCTGTGGCTCGCGCGCGCGGACGAGCGCCCCCGCGCGCGCTCGCTCGCGGAGGAGGCGCGGCGGAGCTCCGCCGACGATCCGGAGCTGCGCGCCGAGGTCGAGGCCTGGCTCGCCGGACACGCGGAGTGAGCGTTCGGGCATGCCCGAGAGGGCATGCTCGAACGGACATACGGGTTACACCGCGTCGCTGACGCTGGCGAAGTGGAAGTCGCGGACGACCAGCGGCGGCACGACCGACACGAGGCCGTCGCCGGCGACGCGCTCGGGCCTGCCGATCGCCACCACGTTCTTGAGCATCGCCGCCGGGCTCTCGTTGTAGCGCAGGTTCTTGATCGGCCCCGCGATCTTGCCGCCCTCGATTTTGAAGGTGCCGTCGCGGGTCAGTCCGGTCGCGAGGATCTGGCGCGGCTCGAGCATGCGGTTGTACCAGAGGCGGGTGACGAGCACCCCGCGCTCGACCCCGCGGACCAGCTCGACGAGGTCCTTGGCCTGCGCCGGGTCGGCGGCCTCGAGGAAGATCGACCGCGGGCCCGGGACCGGCGGCTTGTTCTGCTTGCTCGCCCAGAACCGGCTCGACGACAGCGCCTTGAGCACGCCGCGGTCGATCCAGCGGATCGGCGCCAGCGGCAGGCCGTCGGGCGCGAACGGGGTCGACGGGTTGTTCGGGTCGGCCGGGTCGGAGCGCAGCACGATCCGCGGGTCGAACAGCGCCTCGCCGATCGCGTTGCCGCCGGGGCGGCTGAAGAAGCTGCGGCCCTCGTCGGCCGCGCGCGCGCCGAGCGAGAACACCAGGAACGACAGCAGGTCGGCGACCGCCTGCGCCTCGAGCACCACGGTGTACGCGCCGGGCCCTAACACCTCGGCGGCGCCGGCCGACATCGTCGCCTTGTCGGCGGCGCGGCGGGCCAGCGCGGTCGCGTCGAGGTCGGCGAGCCGGAACGACGACGCGCCGGCCCACCCCGAGCCGGTGCCGTCGGGCGTGCGCATCGTCGTCGTCAGCGACGCCGACGTCGACGCGTGGTACGCGAACAGACCTGCCCGATTGGCCAGGACCGTCACCGCGTCGTCGTGCTCGACCAGGCCGGACGCGACGAGCTTGGCCTCGCGCGCGACCTTGAGCGCGCGCGCGACGACCTCGGTGCGGCCCTCGGGGCCGACCTCGGCGGTCTTCGGGTCGCGGGCGGCGACCCTGGCGTAGGTCTGCGGGCCGAGCGGCGGCTCGGTCTCGGGGTCGACCGGGGCGAGCGCGGCGAGGGCCTCGGCCTCGCGGACGAGCTGCGCGAGCGCGGCCGGGTCGCGGTCGGTGCCGGACACGGTCGCCGAGCGGCCGTCGCGGGTGGCGGTGACCGACACCTCGACGCGCAGGGCCTCGCCGGACGTCGTCGGCGCGCCGGCGGCGAAGCGCATGTGCGCGGCGCGGCGGGCGGAGATCCGGACGCCGACCTCGGGGAACTTCGCGGCGGCGAGCGCGGCCTTGACGAGCGCCCGCGCCTCCTCGGGCTTCAGGGGGGACGGCTGGCTCACGCGCCACCTCCGGTGTTGAGCACGTTGACGATGAAGCGCGCCGGCGGGCACCCGTGGCTGACCGAGTTGCTCTGCGACGGCTCGCCCTTGCCGTCGGACAGGCTGCCGCCGAGGCGGTAGGTGTCGGCCCCGCCGAGCATGTCGCACGAGCTCCAGAACTCGACCGAGTTGGCCTGGTAGGCGACGTCGCGCAGCGGCCGGGTCAGCCGGCCGTGCTTGATCTCCCAGAAGAACTGGCCCGAGAACTGGAAGTTGTAGCGCTGCTGGTCGATCGACCAGCTGCCGCGCCCGGTGATCAGCACGCCGTCGTCGGTCGCGCCGATCAGGTCCTCGGTGGTGTAGCCCTCGGCGCCTGGCTGAAGGGACACGTTCGGCATCCGCGCGAACGGGACGCTCGCGTAGCCGTCGGCGTACAGGCAGCCGCGGCTGGTCGGCTCGTTGATCGCGCCGGCGAGGTCGCGCGTCGTCTGCCAGCCGACGAAGGTGCCCTTCCTGACGAGGTCCCAGCGCTGGCTCGGCACCGCCTCGTCGTCCCACGCGGTCGTCGCCAGCCCGCCGGGCTGCGTGCGGTCGGCGACGAGGTCGACGATCTCGCTGCCGAGCTTGAACTTGCCGGTCTTGTCGGCGGTCAAGAAGCTGGTGCCGGCGTAGTTGGCCTCGAGCCCGAGCGCGCGGTCGAGCTCGGTCGAGTGGCCGATGCTCTCGTGGATCGTCAGCCACAGGTTCGACGGCGCGAGGATCACCGGCTTTTTGCCCGGCACGACCGGCGCGGCGTGCAGCTTGCGCAGCGCGTCGTCGGCGATCTGCGGCGCGCCGGCGACGAGGTCGGCGGCGGTGACGTGCTCCCAGCCGGCGAGCATCGGCTGGACTTCGTGGTCGCGCGCGGCGAAGCGGCCGCGCCGGCGGTCGATCGCGGTCGCGGTCAGGCCGGGCGCGACGCGGAAGAAGATCTGGTGGACGCGCGAGCCCTCGCTGGTCAGCAGCAGCTTCTCCTCGCGCAGGCAGGCGACCGAGGCGTCGACGTGGGCGACGCCCTGGACCGCGAGCGCGGCCCGGGCGGCGGCGAGCAGCAACTCGGCCTTGTCGGCGATGCTGATCGAGAACGGGTCGACCTGGAACGGCGAGACCCACCCGCCCTGGACGACCTGCGCGGGCGCGAGCGCGACCGGCTGCGGCATCAGCAGCGCGCTCTGGCGGGCCATCGCCACGGCCGCGCGCGCGATCCCGGCGATCGCCTTCGGCGTGCGCTCGGCGGTCGCGGCGAAGCCCCACGCCCCGTCGGCGATCACCCGCAGCCCGAGCCCGTACTCCTCGCTGCGGCCGATCCCGCTGACGTGGTCGTCGCGGACGCTGACCCGCTCGCGCCGCCACAGCACCAGCCGGCAGTCGGCGTAGCTGGCCCCGGCCTTGCGCGCCGCGTCGATCGCCGCGCGGGCGAGGCCCTCGTCCGCGAGCAGGCGGCTGGTGGTCAGCATCGCCACGCCGGCGTCGGCGCTCGCGGGCGCGGACGCAGGGGCGGGGACGCGGCTCGTCGGCGGGCCGGCCCAGGCCCGCCAGGGCGCGAGCGCCGAGGCCGAGCCCAGCCCGGCGAGCGCGAGGAAGGAGCGGCGTGAGGAGGGCATCGCCGCGATGATACCCGCGTCCCGCCTCGCTTTGCGATCCACCCCGGGCGCCGCGGCGAGACGGCCGCGCACCTGCAAAGATCTGGCGGGCGGCGGCCGCGGCGGTCAGACTGGCGGCCACCGGAGGATCTGCCATGTCCAAGCTCTCCACTCGCCCGTGCCTCGCGCTCGCCGCCGTCCTGCTGGTCGCCTGCGACAGCGGCGCGCCGGCCAAGGCCCCCGCCGCGCAGGCCCAGGCCGACAAGCCGGCCGCCGCGCCCGTCGCCGAGCCCGCCGCCCCGGCCACGCCCGCCAAGAAGATCGACGACCGCGTCCTCGCCGACAGCGGCCTCGGCGTCGGCGGCAAGTTCAAGCCGTTCGACATCCTCAACTGCGAGACCGGCGACACGTACTGTCAGGTCTGCAAGTTCGGCGGCAGCCCGAAGATCATGGCCGTCGGCACGCTCGACGACCCCGCGTTCAAGGACGACATCAAGAACCTCGACGCGCTGGTCCAGAAGTACGGCGAGGACAAGCTCAAGGCGTTCGCCGTGATCACCGACATCAAGGACGGCAAGTCGACCACGCCGACCCAGGACGTCGCCGCGCTGCAGGCCAGGGTCAAGGCGCTCAAGGACGAGCTCGGGGTCAAGATCCCGCTCGTCCTGCCCGCCGCCGAGGACGGCCAGCCCAACGCCGCGTTCGACGGCTACTACAACATCACCCGGAGCCGCACGCTGATGTTCGCCGACGGCCGCAACGCCGTGAAGTACTCCGCGGTCGCCCCCGCCGACCTGTCCGGCCTCAACACGGCGATCCAGGGCGTGCTCGGCGGCGCCCCCGCGGCCGACAAGGCCGGCTGAGCTCGTCTGGCTGCGCGGACATGTCTCCGGGGTCCTGCCCCCCGGGGCATGCCCCTCCAGCCAGGTACCGCGGCGCGGCGCGGCCGTGCGATCCCGCGCCGCGACCGACGAGACGTTCAGGGCACGAAGTACGGCATGCCCTGCGGCGGCGCCCAGCCGGGCAGATCGCGCAGGACCAGCGCGGCGCGCAGCACCTGCGCCCCGGCGAACAGCGCCGCCGGCACGAGCGCGACGACGAACCCGCGCGCGGCGGCGATCTGGTGCGTCGCGGTCAGGGCGCTGCCGGCGAGCACGAACACCAGCAGCGTCAGCCCCGCGAGCGCGCCCGCGTAGGCGAGGCTGGGCACGAGGCCGAGGTGGAGCGGGAGGTCGAGCAGGGCCACGCCGAGCAGCGCCGGGGCGATCGCGTAGCCGACCGCGCGCATGCTCGCGGCGATCGACCGCGGGGCGCCGCCGGTCAGCGCGACGGCGACGTGGGCGGTGATCCCGAGGAAGAAGTAGAGCAGGGGGACGCCGGCCGGGGTCATCAGCAGGCTCCACAGCGCGAGCGCGTCGGTCAGCCGCGGGTCGAGCAGCCCGTGGATCGGGCGGACGGTGATCGCCATCGCCGGGCCCTGCAGCGCGCGCGTCAGCAGCACCGCCAGCAGCACGCCCCACAGCGGCAGCCGGACGGACAGCAGGAAGCGGATCGCCGCCGCGTGGTCGATCGGCTCCTGCACGTAGACGAAGCTGCGCCACGGGCGGACGAGCAGGGCGACCAGCGTCTCGCGGACCCGCCACGGCCAGCCGGGCAGGGCGGCCTCGGAGCCGCCGGCCTCGCGCGGCCACTCGACCGGCAGCGCGCTCCACAGCCCGCCCGGGTCGGTCAGCAGCTCGCGCCCCCGGGCCGCCCGCCGGTCGCGCGCCGAACTCGCCGCCTTGGCCATCGGCGGCGGAGTGTAACCGACGCCGCCGCGCATCCATAGCGTGAGGCCGGGGCTTTTCGTGGGGCCGCGCACCCCGTAAGCTTGCGCTCATGATCCGCCGCACTGTCCTCGCCGCGGCGCTCGCCCTCGGCGCGGCCGCTTCCTGCCGCAAAGGCGAGGCCGTCGCCGACATGGACTACGACGACCCGAAGGCGGCGATCGCCGCGATGGAGACCGCCGAGCGCGAGGCCTGGGAGATGCCGGACCGGATCGTCCGCGCCCTGCCGATCCCCGGCAAGGACGCGGTGGTCGCCGACATCGGCGCCGGCTCGGGCTACTTCTCGCGCCGCCTCGCCGCCGAGGTCCCGGCCGGCAAGGTCTACGCGGTCGAGATCGACGACGAGTTCCGCGCCTACATCGAGGCCCAGCGCGAAGGGTGGGGCACCCCCAACATCGAGCCCCACCTCGCTTTCTACGACGACCCGGCGCTGCCCGAGCGCTCGGTCGACCTGGTGTTCCTCGCCAACACCTACGCGTATCTGCGAAACCGCGTCGACTACCTGAAGAAGGTCCGCGGCGCGCTCCGCCCCGGCGGCAAGGTCGTCATCATCGACTTCCGCCCCGACGCCGCGGCCCCCGAGTCGTTCGCGCCGGACCCCAAGTACCGCGTCGCCCGCGAGGCGGTGGTCGCCGACCTCGCGAAGGCCGGCTTCGCCCTCGAGCGCGAGGAGACCTTCCTGCCGTACCAGTACTTCCTCGTGTTCTCGCTCGTCGCGGCGGCCAAGTAGATCACAGACAGCCGGCCGCGAGTCTGCGAAGCTCCGCGCCATGGATCTCGCGGCCCCCCCGAGCCCCGTCGCCGACGTCGCCCGCGCCTACGCCCGCGCCCTGGGGCGCGTCCGCGCCGGCCAGGCCCCGAAGGGCTCCGTCGCCGGCGAGGTCGTGTGGAACCCGATGCTCGTGTGCCAGTACGTGATCGCCTGCCACGTGCTCGGCCGGACGATCGACCCCGCGCGCAAGCGACGGATCCGCCGCGCGCTCGAGCGCCAGGTCCGCCCCGACGGCGGCTGGGGCATGCACCCCGACAGCGAGAGCTGGCTGTTCCACACGACCCTCGGCTACGTCGCCCTGCGCCTCATGGGCGCCGAGCCGAACGACCCGCTCGCCGCCGGCGCGCTGCGCTGGATCCGGGCCCACGGCGGCGTCGTCAAGCTGCCGACCTGGGGCCGGATCTGGCTCGCCGTCCTCGGCCTCTACCCGTGGGACTGCGTGCAGCCGATCCTCCCCGAGATGTGGCTGCTGCCCGACAGCGCGCCCGTCCACCCGCGGCGCCTGTACTGCCACATGCGCCTGATCTACCTCGGCCTCAGCTACCTCTACGGGACCCGCCTGCAGGCCCCGTCGTCGCCTGTCCTCGAGGACATCCGTGAGGCGCTCTACGACGGCGGCTACGACCGCGCCCCGTTCCGCGCCCAGCGCGACGAGATCGCCGCGACCGACCTGTTCGAGGCCCCCGGCGTCGGCCTGCGCGCGGCGTTCGCCGGGATGCGCGCGATCGAGAAACTCTCGCCGGGCCTGCTGCGCCGCCGCGGACTGCAGAAGGCGATCGAGCACATGCTGTTCGAGTTCCGCAGCACCCGCTACGTGTGCCTGAGCCCGGTCAACGGCCTGCTGTTCAACCTGGCGCTGGACCACCACGACCCGCACCACCCCGAGCAGGAGCTGGCGTTCCAGGGCCTCGAGTACTGGTTCTGGGAGGACGACATCGAGGGCGCCCGGATCTGCGGGGCCCGCAGCGACATCTGGGACACGAGCTTCCTGCTGCAGGCGCTGTGCGAGGGCCCGCGCAGCGAGACGAGCGACCAGATCGCCCGCGACGCGGCGGCCTGGCTGCCGACCGCGCAGGTCCGCGGCGACATCCCCGGCGGCGCCGAACACTACCGCGAGCCGGCCGACGGCGGCTGGGGCTTCGCCGACGAGCGCCACCCGTGGCCGGTCTCCGACTGCACCGCCGAGGCCCTCGAGGCGCTGATCCACGTCGCCGCCCGCGGGCTGTCCGAGGGCCTGCCGCGCGAGCGCCAGCTCGCCGCGCTCCGCTTCGTGCTCCGCCGCCAGAACGACGACGGCGGGTTCGGCTCGTACGAGCCCCGCCGCGGCAGCATGGCCCTCAAGCACTTCAACCCGGCCGAGATCTACGGCAACTGCATGCTCGAGTACTCGTACAGCGAGTGCACCGCGAGCTGCGTCCGCGGCCTGGCGACCGCCCGCGCGGCGCTCGGCTCGGCGATCCCGCCGGGCCTGATGGCGGACGTCGAGGCGGCGATCGACCGCGGGGCGGCGTTCCTGCTCCGCGCGCAGCACCCCGACGGCGGCTGGCTCGGGTTCTGGGGCATCAACCTGACCTACGGGACATTCTTCGTGGTGCCGGCGCTGCTCGCCGCGGGCCTGCCGAAGTCGCACCCGGCGATCCGCCGCGCCGTCCGCTGGCTGGTCGCCCACCAGCGCGCCGACGGCGGCTGGGGCGAGAGCTTCGAGGGGCTGCTCGACGGCCGCGACGTCCAGCTGCCGCCCGGCGAGCCGAGCCTGGTGGTCCAGACGGCGTGGGCTGTCCTGACGCTCATGGCCGCCGAGACAGGCGAGGAGCGGGCGGCGATCGACCGCGGGATCGCGTACCTGCTCGCGCGCCAGGCCGACCACGGCGGCTGGCCGAAGGAGCGCGCGAGCGGGGTGTTCTTCAACACGGCGGTGCTCGACTACGACCTCTACAAGCTGGTGTTCCCGACGTGGGCGTTCGCGCGCTACCTGGCGACGCGCGCCGGCTCGCACGCGTGAGGCGGGGGGATCTTCCTCGGGAGATCCCGGTGCCGTCGGCAAGGAGGGGGACGCGGAGCCCGGAGAGGGAGCGAAAGCGCTCGCGGCCCCCCTTTGGCGTTCCGCGAGGGACAGGGCAAGCAGGCCGAGCGAAAGCGCTCGCGGCCCCGCCTCGAGGTGCGCGGGGGAGCGCGGCAAGCGGGCCGGGTGCGTGCGCTCGTCCGGGTCGCTTCAGTTCATCACGCGCGAGGCCGGGCGCGCGAAGATCCGGTCGAAGGCCTCCTGGACCTCTTCGGACATGTGCGTCGGGGCGCCGATGCCGACGAGGTAGAACGGCCGCTCGCGGATCATGACGCGCCAGAGCTGGAGGGGCTGGCCATGGGTCAACTCCTCGAGCATCCCCGGCTTCAGCGCGACCGGCTCCTCCGCGTACATCGGTGCGATCGCGGCGACCCGGTTGGCGAGCGACCGATCCCCGGCGCTCGAGAGGAACAGCCCCTCGCGCGTGGCGAGCGTCAGGTGGGCGAGGCCGGTCCGCTGGGCGACCGCCCGAAGGTAGAGATCCCCGGCGGTCCAGGGGTTGTCGCTGCGTTCATGGCGTCGATCGTGGGTCATCCGACAGTACTCCAGTGTGGGAGATGTAGGATAGACGCCGACCCGGTCCACAACCAAGAAACCGACGGCGCCGACGCCGATTCTTCGGTCAGTTACCCTTCTATCCGCCCGTTCGAGCCTCTCCACTCACCGCATCGGCCGGGCATCTCGCCGCGCCCATCGCGCACCCCTAAGCGGGGCCACAAGGACCTTCGGGGTGCGTCCCCGGGGCGGAGGAGCGGGGCGCCGGCGGGGCGGAGCCCGTTCAGCGCGCGCAGGCGGCGCGTCGCGTCCGGCACCCCGGGTCAGCCGTTCTCGGCAACCGTCAGGGGATCTCCCAGTCGATCGCCGGAGTTCCAATCTCTTCGAGCGCCCGGTTGATCGCCGAGAACGGCCGACTGCCGAGGAACTTCGGGCCCTTGCCCATGATCGGCGACGGGTGCGGACCCATCAGCACGCGGTGGCGGCGCTCATCGATCAGGCTCGACTTCTTGCGGGCGAAGTCTCCCCACAGCGCGAACACCACCGGCTCGTAGCGTTCGCTGAGCGCGCGGATCACCGCGTCCGTGAACTTCTCCCAGCCCTTGTTCTTGTGCGACCCCGGCGTGTGGGCGCGGACCGTCAGCACCGTGTTCAGCAGCAGCACCCCTTGCTCCGCCCAGTGCTGCAGGTTCCCGTGGCTCGGGGGCCGGCAGCCGACATCCGCCTCGAGTTCCTTGAAGATGTTCGCCAGCGACGCCGGCGGCTTGACCCCCGGCAGCACCGAGAAGCACAGCCCGTGGGCCTGACCCTCGTCGTGGTACGGGTCCTGGCCGAGCAGCACCACCTTCACCTGCTCGAAGGGCGTCAGCTCGAACGCCTTGAACATGTCTTCTTCGGGCGGGAAAACCGTAGCGTTCTCGCGCTCATAGTTGACGAACTCGACCAGATCCTTGAAGTACGGCTTGGCCATCTCGTCGGCCAGCGCCGCGTGCCACGAGCTCGGGAGCGTCCAGTTGCCGTAGCCGTAACCGCCGTACATCGGGGGTGCTCCTTCGTGGGGGGTTCAGGGGATCCGGCGGATCGCCTCGGACAGCAGGGCCACGCCGAAGCCGGTGCCGCGGTTCTTGGGGAAGCTCGGGCCGGCGAGGTCGACGTGGCACCACTGGGCCCGGGTGTCCTCCATGTGCCAGTACACGAACTGCGCCGCGCAGGCGGACTGGGCGTTCATCCGATTCTTCACAGAATTGACCATATCCGCGACACTACTCTCGAATTCTTGCTTGTAGAATTCAGGAGCGAAGGGCAGCGGGTGGACCAGGTCGCCGCTGTGCTTGCCGGCGGCGATCACCGTCTGCTCGAGGGTCTCGTCGTTGCTGACGATCGCCGCGTGGAGCAGGCCGGTCGAGATCAGCTGGGCGCCGGTCAGGGTCGCGGCGTCGAAGACGATCTCCGCGCCGAGCACGCGGGCGGCGTAGCTGACGCCGTCGGCGAGCAGCAGCCGGCCCTCGGCGTCGGTGTTGTTGATCTCGACGGTCTTGCCGGAGTGCAGGCGGAGGATGTCGTCGGGCTTGTAGGACTGCGGGCCGACCGCGTTCTCGGCGATGCAGAGGAGCAGCGACAGCGAGTGGCGGCAGTCGTTGGCGGCGAGCACGCAGAACGCGCCGAGGACCGCGGCGGCCCCGCCGAGGTCACCCTTCATCGAGTTCATCGCCCCGCTGATCTTGATGCTGAGGCCGCCGGTGTCGAAGGTGATGCCCTTCCCCACCAGGGCGATCGACCGGCCGCCCGGCTGTGACGGGGTGTACTGGGCGATCACCAGGCGCGGCGGCTTGAGCGCGCAGCGGCCGACGCCGTGGATCCCGCCGAGGCCTTCCTTGAGCAGCGCGTCGCCGACGATCTCGCGGACGGTGACCCGCGGCAACCCCGCGAGCAATTCCTTGGCGCGCGACGCGAATTCCTCGGGATTGAGCTCGGTCGGCGGGGTGTCGACGAGCATCGCCGCGGTGCGGGTCGCGTGGGCGGTCGCCTCGACCTCGGGGGGGATCGCGATCGGCTGGCCGGTCGGGTCGAGGGCGAGGACCTGGACCTCGAAGTTGGGCGACGGGGCGCTCTTGCCGGAGTAGAGGGGCAGGGCGCGGCCGACGGCGTTGACCGCGGCGAGCAGGTTGGCCGCGTCCGGCAAGAGAAGGATGACGCCGGCCTTGCCGTTGTTGCCGAGGTCGGCCGAGGCGACGACCTTGCGGACGCTCTCGGCGCGGGCGGGCGAGTTGTAGCGCGAGCCGTGATCCGGCAGCACGCCGATCGCCAGGCGGCGCGGCTCGGATTGTCCGGTCAGGGTGCTGGCGACCGCGCCGAGGTCTCCAGACTTGGTGTCGCGGGCGAGCTCCGTCAGCAGCGCCTGGACCGGGCCCGGGAGGATCGGCGGCAGCTCCCCTGCGAACACGCTGGCGGGGGCGACGACGAGGACGACGCGGCTGCCGTGGAGCAGGGAGGGGAGGGACGGGGCGAAGCTCAGGGTCGTGGGCACGGCCGGGAGCATGCCACAAGCCCGGCGGTTGCGCCGGCCTCGTGGTGGGGCATCCGGGCGACGCCTGCCCCGGTTTCACCAAAGACGCGCAAGATCGGCGAGAGGTGTGTTAACGTCACCGGGACCCCGCCCCCCACGGCGAACGGCGAGCGAACCGGCTCTCTCGCGCCGCGAGACCCCGGCCCCTCGAGGGCACGAGCCCCGCTCCACGCGCTCCTCGACAACCCTCGCCCCCTCTCCTCGCCCCCCATCCTCGCCCCCCCGAGCGAAGGCCATGAGCAAGACGGAAGACCAACCACAAGCAGACCCCCTGCTGGGGACGACGTTCGCTCGGCGCTACCTGATCGAGCGGCGTCTGGGCCGCGGCGGCATGGGCGTCGTGTACCAGGCGACCCAGGTCGACCTCGGCCGCCCGGTGGTGCTCAAGGTGCTCGCGCCGGACTGGATCGGCGACTCCGAGGCGCTCGCGCGCTTCGAGCGCGAGGCCCGCGGCCTGTCGAGCCTGCAGCACCCGAACATCGTCACGATCCACGACTTCGGCAAGGTCGACGGCCGCGCGTTCATCGTCATGGAGTACGTCGCCGGCGAGACGCTCGACCGGTTCGTCCGCCGCAAGGGCCACCTGACGCTCGCCGACTTCGTGCCGATCGCCGCGCAGGTGCTCAAGGGGCTCGGCGAGGCGCACTCGCGCGGGATCATCCACCGCGACATCAAGCCGGCCAACATCATGCTGTGCGAGCGGCAGGGCCGGGCCAACTACGTCAAGATCCTCGACTTCGGGCTCGCCAAGCTGGTCAGCGGCTCGTCGGACATCACCAAGCAGAACGTGCTCGGCACGCCGACCTGTCTGTCGCCCGAGCAGATCCTCGGCGAGAAGGTCGACCAGCGGGTCGACGTGTACGCGGTCGGCATCCTCTTCTACTTCATGTTGACGGGGGTGATGCCGTTCCAGGCCGACAACGACGCGTCGGTCCTCTACAAGCACGTCCACGAGAAGCCGCAGCCGATCCAGGACCTGTTGCCGCCGGACCACGGCGTGCCCGAGGGCGTGCTCGAGCTGATCAGCCGCTGCCTCGAGAAGAGCCGCGAGAAGCGGCCGCGCGACGCCAACGAGGTCGTCGAGGGGCTGATCGACCAGGTGCCGTTCTCGATGTTCCGCCTGCCGCGCGCGCAGCCGCGGACCGAGCCGATCGAGCCGGAGGAGCCGCAGCGCGAGCCGACCGGCGAGCACAGCAAGTCGATCCCGAGCCCGGAGAACATCGTGGTCGGGACGTTCGGGCGCAAGCCGTCGGCGCCGGTCGCCGCGGCGGCGCCGGCCGCCCCGCCGTACGCGCAGCCGGCCTTCGCCGGGTCGCCGATCCCGCCCGGCGGGATCCCGACCCCGCCGCCGGCCAAGCCGATCACGGCCCAGTTCCCGCAGGCGACGCTCGACCAGCTCAAGGCCCAGGGGATCCCGGTCGAGGGCAGCGTGCTGCAGGTCCAGCAGGACGGGCGCGCGGTGCTGGTCGTCGGCCCGCAGGCCCGCGAGGCGGCTGCCCGCCAGCGGACGAGCAACATGATGTACGCCGGCCTCGCCGGGGTCGCGGTCGTCGGCCTCCTGCTCTACGCGATCTCGGGCTCGAGCCGCGGCAGCGAGGGCGACCGCACCGACCCGCCGCCGGTCGCCGAGGACGACGGCAAGGCGGCGCTCGAGGCCCAGCTCGAGAAGATCGCCCAGCTGATCGACGAGGGCAAGGCCGGGGCGGCGCTGCGCAAGCTCGAGAGCGGCGAGGAGGACTTCGCCCGCTTCCCCGAGCTCAGCGACCGGGCCGACGAGCTGCGGGTCCAGGCCGAGGCGGCCCAGCTGCTGGCGACCGCCAAGAAGTTCGAGCGCGACGGCGACAAGATCACCGCGCTCAAGACCTACCGCGACGTGCTCGCCCAGGACGCCGACAACCGCGAGGCGAAGTCGCGGATCGCCGCGCTGTTCCCCGAGCTCAAGCCCGACGTCGGGTTCGCGGTGGTGACGATCCGTTCGCTGCCGGTCACCGCCGAGGTCTCGATCGACGGCCGGTCGCTCGGCTCGACGCCGGTCGACGTGCCGCTGCACCCCGGCAAGTACACGGTCAACCTGACGACCCAGGGGTACGCCGTGCTCGAGACGGCGCTGAGCGTCAGCTCGGCCAAGGACGTCGCGTACGACTACCAGCTGACCGCAAAGGCAGGTGCGGCGACGACGGCCCCGCCGACGACCCCGAAGCCGCCGAGCGGCGGCGGGGCGACGAAAAAGCCGGCCGGCGGCGGGACGAAGCCGCCTCCGGGCACCAAGCCCAGGCCGAGCTCGGGCGGGGGCGACGACGGCTTGATGGACATCCCGACCAGCAAAAAGCGCTAGAAAAGCGGTAGCCTCGTCGCCCTCAGGAAGGCCTCCATGAACAAGCCCATCGTCACGATCGTGGCCGCCGCGTTCCTCACTGCGACCTCGCCCGTCCGCACGGCCTCGGCGGCGGCGTACGTGCCGATCGCGCTGCGCGCGGCGCCGGCCGCGACGGCGCCCGCGACGGCGGCGCCGGCCGCGGGCGAGAGCGAGTCGTTCGACTCGCTCGTCGAGCAGGCGCGCGCGAAGTTCAAGGAGAAGGACTACGTCGGCGCGGTCGCGCTGTTCGAGCGGGCCTACTCGGTCGACGCCCAGCCGGCGATCCTGTTCAACATCGGCCGGATCTACGAGGAGGCGAACAACGTCGACGCGGCGATCGCCTACTACGAGAAGTTCATCGCCGACGAGTCGGTCGAGATGGCGCAGCGCGACAAGGCGCTGCAGCGGCTGCAGGCGCTCGAGAAGATCGTCGAGATCCGCAAGAAGGAAGAGGCCAAGCGCAACCCGCAGCCGACGCAGCCGACGCAGCCGACGCAGCCGACGCAGCCGAGCGACGGCAAGACGACGGCGCAGCCGCAGCCGGTCGGCCCGCAGCCGGGCCCGCAGCCGCCGATCGAGGACAAGCCGCCGTCGCAGCCGAACAAGCTGCTGCGGCCGATCGGCTACTCGATGTTCGGCCTCGGCGCGGCGCTGCTGATCGGCGGCGGGATCGCCGGCGGCCTGGCGAAGCGGCAGCACAACGCGTTCAGCTTCGCGGACACGCTCGACGAGCGGCGCGAGGCCGGGCAGCGCGGCAAGGGCCTCGCGGCGACCGCCGACGGGCTGTTCATCGCCGGCGGCGTGCTCGCGGCCGTCGGCATCGTGCTGCTGCTGATCCCGAAGGGCCGGAAGTCGCGCGCCGCCCAGGCGATGCGGCCGCAAGTCTCGCCGGACCAGCTCGGCCTCGGCTACGTCTACCGCTTCTGATCCGCGTCACTGATCCGCGTCACCGATCCGCGTCACTGATCTGCGAACCCTGGAGCCTGCGATCATGTCCCCCGTCTTCTCGCACCTCGTGCCCCGGATCCTCAAGGTCTCCGGCCCGCGCCTGATCGCCTGCGGCCTGCTCGCGGGGGTCGTCGGCGCGTGCTCGGCGACGCTCGACTTCACCGAGTGCCTCGACAACAGCGACTGCGCGAAGTTCTTCGAGGACAAAAAGCCGATGTTCTGCGACGGCAACGTCTGCAAGGTCCGCGAGGGCGGCTGCGCCTCGAACTCGCAGTGCGCGGGCCTCGGCGAAGACCACATCTGCACCAACGCGGCGCAGACGCGGGTCTGCGAGTCGACGAAGACCGAGCTGTGCGGCGCGCCGATCTACCCCGGCGGCGAGCCGGCCGACGACGTCGTGCTCGTCGGCCTGATGGTCCCGAAGACCGGCGCCGACCAGGCGCTCGGGGCCGAGATGGAGAAGGCCGCGCTCGCCGCGGTCGAGGAGTTCAACGCCAGCGGCGCGCTGCAGGGCGGCGACCGGATCGCCGTCGTCGTGTGCGACACCCAGAGCGACCCGAACGCCGCGCGGACCGCCGGCCTGCACCTCGGCGTCACGCTGAAGATCCCGGTGTTCGTCGGCCCGATCGACGACCTCGAGTTCGCCCGCGTCGTCGACGACGTCACCTTCGCGCCGGGCGTCAACGCGTTCACGATGGGGCCGGCGATCACCGCCAAGCTCGACGCGCTCGACCCCGGCGACCTCGTGTTCTCGACGCTCACGGGGGCGCGCTACCAGGGCGCGGCGCTCGGCGCCCGGATCGGCGCCGACTTCGCCGGCGACCCGAGCGCCAACCTGCTGCTCGTCTTCAGCTTCGACGCCTACGGCGAGTCGCTCTACGAGACGACCGCGACGATGGCGACCGGCGAGGGCAAGCCGAACCGGATCCCCGATCTGCCGGGCCCGCAGGGCGTCAAGTCGTACGTCAGCGTCGACGAGGCGACCGGCTTCCTCGACGACAACGTCGGCGGCTCGTGGGGCGTACCGAACGCGCTCGTGCTGTTCGGCCGCAGCGAGGTCGGCGAGATCCTCCAGCGCTACAAGGACGCCGGCTACGCCTGGCCGCAGAAGATCTACGTCTCGCAGCGCGCGATGGCCTCGGTCGCGGCGCTCGGCGACGCGTCGCTCGCCGGGGTCGTCGTCGCGATCGCGCCCGACCTCGAGACCGAGAAGCTCGCCGCGCTGCGGACCCGGATCGGCGACGCGACCATGCCCGCCGAGGCGGCGCTCGCCTACGACGCGACGATGTCGTCGCTGCTGGCGATGGCGGTGGTCAAGGCCGGCGACCCGGTCGTCGGCCCGCCGGTCGCCAAGGCGATCGGCCGGCTCGCCGACAAGGCCGGCGCGGCGATCGACTTCGCCGCTGCGCCCGCGCAGTTCGTGCCCGCCGCGATCGACGCGTTCAAGGCCGGCGGCGGCGTCGACGTCGCCGGCATCACCGGGCCGCTCGACTTCGACGCCGGCGGCGAGGTCTGCGGCCCGCTCGCCGCGTTCACGCTCGACGCGACCGGCGGCGCGTGGGTCAAGATCGCCACCTACAACCCCGCGTGCCCCGACGCGGTCGGCACCTGGGCCGAGCAGCCCTGAGCGGGCCGCGCCCGCGCGTAACTGGCCCGCGCGCCGGGTAACTGGCCCGCGGGCAGGTAACCGGCCCGCGGGCCTCGTCTCGACCGGCACTAACGGGCAGGTCGCCGAGGACATGCCCGCGGGGCCAGGCCCCTCAGGACATGTCCTCGCAGTCAGGCGCTGGCCCAGGTCTCTCACCGCGGGCCGCCGCAGGGGGCCCGCGGCGAGCGAGCCCGGCTAGAACAGCGTCGGGTCCATGCAGCTCTCGTCGTTCGACTGGATCGACTTGCCGAGCGCGATCGCGGGCGGCAGCAGGTTGGCGACGAAGAACTCGAGGTTGCGCAGCTTGCCGACCAGCAGCGGGTCGTCGCCGCGCTGCTCGCGGAGGCGGGCGGCGACGGTGGCCTGCTCGAGCGCCTCGAGGCCGAGCAGGACGGTGCCGAACATCTTGAGGAACGGGACCGCCTGCATCATCGCGGCCTCGACCTTGCGGGCCTTGCCGAGGCCGGCGAGGTGCATCGCGCTCGCGGCGAGCAGCTGGACCGCCTTGCCGAGCGCCTCGGCCGGGCCGGCGAAGCCGCCCGCGGCGGCCTGCTCGAGCTGCGCGTTGGCCTCGTTCATCCACTGGATGAACAGCGCGCCGCCGCCGATCCGCAGCTTGCGGCCGACGAGGTCCATCGCCTGGATCCCGTTGGTGCCCTCGTAGATCGAGCAGATCTTGGCGTCGCGGACCAGCTGCTCGACCGGGTACTCGCCGATGTAGCCGTAGCCGCCGAACACCTGCACGGCGAGGACCGCCATGTCGAAGCCGACGTCGGTGCAGGTCGCCTTGAGGATCGGGGTCAGCAGGTCGACGCGCCCGAGCAGCCGCTCGCGCTCGGCGGCGTCGGTGCCGTCGTGCGCGAGGTCGAAGGCGAGCGCGAGCTTGATCAGCAGCGCGCGCATCGTCTCGCAGTGGACCTTCTGCAGCATCAACATGCGCCGGACGTCGGGGTGCTGGACGATCGGCACCGTCGGCGAGTCCGGGTTCTTCATGTCGCGGATCGACTGGCCCTGCAGGCGCTCGCGGGCGTACGCGCGGGCGTAGTTGTACGCGGCGGCGGCGATCGCCTGGCCCTGCGCGGCGACGCCGATCCGCGCCTCGTTCATCATCAGGAACATCAGCTCGATGCCCTGGTTCTCGTGGCCGATCAGGATCCCGCGGCACGGGCCCTGCGCGCCGAGGCCGAGCACGCAGGTCGACGAGCCGTGGATGCCCATCTTCTCCTCGATCCGCAGCACGTGGGCGCCGTTGCGCGCGCCGAGCGAGCCGTCGGCCTCGATCCAGTACTTCGGGACCATGAACAGCGACAGGCCCTTGGTCCCCTTGCCGGCGTTCGGCGTGCGCGCGAGGACCAGGTGGACGATGTTGTCGGTCAGGTCCTGGTCGCCGCCGCTGATGAAGATCTTCTCGCCCTCGAGCAGGTACTCGCCGGGCGTGTCGGTCGGGGTCGCGCGGCACCGGTTGTCGCCGACCGAGCTGCCGGCGCCGGCCTCGGTCAGGCACATCGTCCCGCCCCACTCGCCGGAGAACATCTTGCGGGCGATCGCCTCGCGCGTCGCCTCGGGGCCGTGGCTCAAGATCACCCGGGCGGCGCCGGCGCTGAGGCCCGGGTACATCATGAACGCCATGCAGGCGCCGCACATCATCTCCGAGAGCGACATCGCGATCGTGAACGGCATGCCGCCGCCGCCGAGCTCGGACGGCGCCGAGACCGCCAGCCAGCCGCCCTCCTTCAGCGCGTTCCAGGCCTCCTTGTAGCCCTTCGGCGTGCGCACGTTGCCCTCGCCGTCGAAGTGGCAGCCCTCGCGGTCGCCGGGCGCGTTGATCGGCGCGAGGACCTCCTCGGCCAGGCGCTTGCCCTCGGCGAGGGTCGCCTCGTAGACCTCGCGGTCGAAGTCGGCGTAGCGCGGCAGCGCGGCGAGCTTCTTGTCGGCGGCGAGCTGGTCGAAGAGGACGAAGTGGAGATCGCGGAGGTCGGTGTTAAAGCTGGTGCTGCTCACGTTTCCTCGCTCATGGGGCCGCAAAGAGGGCCACCGTCGCTCCGTGTTACTGCCGAAAGCAGGGTCCGTCCAGCGCGCGCGGGGGGCGGACCGCCGGCGTCGGGGTTTCTCGGCGACAGCGCCCGCATTTTGGGCTGTTTGTGAGGATGCAACCGATCGACCTCCGCGCGGCCCGAGGGGCGCGAACGCTCCGGATCGCGCCACACTCGTCCGGGACCTCCGGCGTGGCGCAGATCGTCCTCTTCAACAAGCCCTACGGGGTGCTGACGCAGTTCACCGACCGCGAGGGGCGGCCGACGCTCGCGAATTACATCCCCGTGCCGGGGGTGTACGCGGCCGGTCGCCTCGACTTCGACAGCGAGGGCCTGGTCGTGTTGACCGACGACGGCGCCCTCCAGCACCGCCTGACCGATCCGCGGCACAAGCTGCCGAAGCGGTACTTCGCGCAGGTCGAGGGCGTCGCGGAGCGCGCGGCGCTCGACCGGCTGCGCCGCGGCGTGCTGCTGCGCGACGGCATGACCGCGCCCGCGCAGGCGCGGGCGATCGACCCGCCGCCGGGGCTGTGGGAGCGCGAACCGCCGATCCGGGTACGCCTGACGATCCCGACCTGCTGGCTCGAGCTCGTGATCCACGAGGGCCGAAACCGCCAGGTCCGCCGGATGACGGCCGCGGTCGGGCTGCCGACGCTGCGCCTGATCCGGTGGGCCGTCGGGCCGTGGACCCTGGACGGCCTCGCCCCCGGCGCGTGGAGATCGCTGGCGGAAAATTGCGCGAATTTCGGGGAGAGCGCGTCGAGCAGGGCCCCACGCCGCCCTCGCAGGCAGCTTTTCCGCCCGCGTGGGCCGTGCTAGCGTGCTCCGAGTTCGATGGGAACGAACCCCGAAGGCAGCCGCGACCTCCGCGACGCGCGTGATGATGCGTCCGCGCGGCCGATGTCCGCGGTCACGGGCCCCTCGCAGGACGAGGTCGACTTCGCCGACGAGTACGACGCGGCGCTCGAGGAGGGCCCTCGGCCCGCGACGCGCAGCTTCGACATCCAGTTCGGATCGGGCGACCGCAGCGGCGAAGACGACGGCAGCCCGACGAGCGTCGACGGCCCGAAGCCGAGCGGCGACGAGGAAGAGGACACGATCCAGGTCCAGTCGACCGACCGCAAGGCCGGCGCGGCGCAGGCGAGCGCGGCGAAGCGCGACGGGCTGTTCGGCCAGGTGCTCGCCGACCGCTACCGGATCCTCGATCTGATCGGCAAGGGCGGGATGGGCAAGGTGTACCTCGCCGAGCACGTCGCGCTCGGCAAGAAGGTCGCCGTCAAGGTCCTGAACCCGGCGTACACCAACCGCCCGGACCAGGTGAAGCGGTTCCTCCGCGAGGCGCGGGCGGCCTCGACGATCGGCCACGAGAACGTCATCGACATCACCGACGTCGACGAGATGCCGAACGGCCAGGTGTTCTTCGCCATGGAGCACCTCCAGGGCGAGGACCTCGGCAAGGTGCTCAAGAAGGCGGGCCCGATCCCGTGGGGCCGCGCGCGCCGGATCATCCTCCAGATCTGCCGCGCGCTGCAGGCGGCGCACGGCAAGGGGATCATCCACCGCGACATGAAGCCGGAGAACTGCTTCCTGATCCAGCGCAACGGGATCCGCGACTTCATCAAGGTGCTCGACTTCGGGATCGCCAAGTTCCTCGAGGAGAACCGCGACGGCGGGTCGAACCCGCTGACCCAGATCGGCGCGCTGATCGGCACGCCGGAGTACATGGCGCCCGAGCAGATCCAGGGCGAGCCCGCCGACCTGCGGATGGACATCTACGCGGTCGGCTGCATCATGTACCAGCTGCTGACCGGCAACCTCCCGTTCACCGACAAGACGATGTACGGGGTGCTGTCGCAGCAGGTCAACGCGAGGCCGATCCCGCCGCGCCAGCTCGCGCCGGACGCCGACATCCCGCCGGAGGTCGAGGCGATCATCCTGCGCGCGATGGAGAAGGACAAGACGCTCCGCTACCAGAGCATGGGGGAGCTGATCGAGGCGATCCTCGCGGCGCCGCGCGGCACCGCGGGCAGCTCGATGGACGGCCGGATGGGCACGACGACCAACCTCGACGCCGCCGCCTCGGCCGCGCGGATCGCCGCGGGCATGGGGACGACGTCGCTGCCGGTCGTGCCGGGCAACCCGGTGACGCCGCAGGACGTGTCGATCGCGCCGGGCTCGCTGATGGGCAGCGCGTCGGGCATGGCGCCGACGGCCGTCGGGGGGACGGCGATCGACCCGAAGATGTTGACGCGCCTGGTGATCGGGCTCGGCGCGGTCGTGCTGGTGCTGCTGGTCGGCCTGGTGTGCGCGCTCAGCCGCGACGACGAGGCCAAGCCGCCGGCCGACGCGCTCGCCGAGGGCGCGTCCGAGGCGAAGGACGAGAAGGCCGAGCCGACGCCGCCGGAGCCGGACATCAAGGCGACGACGCCGCCGGAGCCGACGCCGAAGACGACGACGCCGCCGAGGCCCGAGGACGACCCGATCATCGTGCCCGACGACCCCGAGCCGAAGAAGGTCGAGCCGAAGAAGGTCGAGCCGAAGAAGACCGAGCCGAAGAAGACCGAGCCGAAGAAGACCGAGCCGAAGAAGACCGACAGCAACATGGCGGGCTGGCCGGAGGAGCTCGGGCCGGTCGAGCGCTCGCAGGTCAACAAGACCTACAAGGCGACCTTCGAGACGTGCCGGACGATCAGCACGCCGAAGGGCAAGACCTACAAGATCAAGCTGAAGATCGAGGGGCCGACCGGGCGCGTGCTCGAGGCGACCCCCGAGGACGGCAGCGCCGAGGGCAAGTGCCTGGCGCGGATCTTCAAGACGAAGGTCCGCTTCCAGCAGTCGCGCAAGCCGGTCCAGGAGTTCAACCAGATCGTGCCGCTGTAGCCGCGATGCGCGTCGCGTTCGCCACGCTCGGCTGCCGGCTCAACCAGTTCGAGTCGGACGCCCTCGAACGGATGGCCCAAGAGGCAGGTCACGAGGTCGTCGACGCCGCGGCCGCGCCCGAGGTCGTCGTCGTCAACACCTGCACGATCACCCACGAGGCCGACGCCGACGCGCGCCAGCTGGTGCGACGGGCCGCGCGGTCGGGGGCCCGCGTCGTCGTCACCGGCTGCTGGGCGACCGCCGCGCCGGACGAGGCGGCGGCGCTGCCCGGGGTCGCGCTGGTCGTCGGCAACCGCGAGAAGGAGCGGTTGTTCGCGCTGCTCGGCGAGCCCGCGGCGGAGCGCGTCCACGTCGCGCCGGTCGACCTGCTGCGGCGCGTCCGCGTCGCGCGGCTGCGGCCCGCGCCGGACCCCCAGCGCAGCCGGGCGTACCTGAAGATCCAGGACGGCTGCGACTACCGCTGCAGCTTCTGCATCGTCCCGCGGGTGCGCGGGCGCAGCAGCAGCGTGCCGGTCGAGGAGGTGCGGCGACAGCTCGGCGAGCTGGTCGCGGCCGGCGTGCCGGAGGTCGTGCTGACCGGCGTACACCTCGGGATCTACGGCCGCGACCTGCGGCCGCGGGCGACGCTCGCGGGGCTGATCGCGGAGCTGCTGCCGCGGCTCGGGGACGCGCGGCTGCGGCTCGGCTCGGTCGATCCGCACGAGGTCGACGACGCGCTGATCGGGCTCCTGGCGGGCGATCGGCGGCTGTGCCGGTACCTCCACTTGCCGGTGCAGAGCGGCGACGACGAGGTGCTGCGACGGATGCGGCGCGGGCACACGGCCGCCGACCTGCGCGAGCTGGTGCCGCGGCTGGCCCGCGAGGTGCCCGGGATCGGGCTCGGGACCGACGTGATCGTCGGCTTCCCCGGCGAGAGCGACGAGGCGTTCGCGGCGACGCACGCGCTGCTGGCCGCGCTGCCGCTCGCGTCGCTGCATGTGTTCAGCTACTCGCCGCGGGCGGGGACCGACGCCGCCGGTCTTTCGGGACAGGTGCCGGCGGAGACCAGGCAGCGGCGCTGCGCAGCGCTGCGGGCGTTGTCCGCGGCGAAGTCGCGCGCGTTCGCGGCAGGGCAGGTCGGGCAGACGCTGCCCGCGGTGGTCCACCGCGTCCGCCACCGCCGGACGGGCCGGCTGGTCGCGCGCGCCGACAACGGGCTGACGGTGCTCGCCGAGGGGCCCGACGCGCGGCTCGGCCGCAGCGTCCGCGTCGAGGTCGTCGACGCGGAGGGCCGGGACACCGGCGGCCCGCGCGACGGCGGCCCGATCGCGCTCGGTCGGCTCGTCGACTGACGCCGGAGCGCAGCGGCGCGGGCGAGCGCGTGCAGGCGCCCGCGCGCGCGAGGCCGGGTCAGAGCACGAGCTTCATGCCGTCGCGGGCGGCGACGGTGTTCGGGAACTGCTCCTGCGCGGCGGCCTCGATCTTGCGCAGCATCTCGTCGTCGTGGCCGGGGTCGTGGCTGTAGAGGACGAGGCGCTTGACGCCGGCGGCGCGGGCGAGCTTGACGGCCTCGGCGTAGGTGCTGTGGCCCCAGCCCTGCTTGCCGGCGCTGTACTCCTCGGAGGTGTACTGCGCGTCGTAGATCAGGGCGTCTGCCCCTTCGGCCAGGTCACGCAGCGACTCGTTGATGTGGTCGGGCGCGTGCTCGGTGTCGGTGGCGAAGACGATCGACTTGCCGCGCTCCTCGACGCGGAAGGCGGTCGACTCCTGCGGGTGCGGCAGCGGGACGTGGCGCAGCGTCGCCTCGGCGATCGCGATCGCCTCGCGCGGCTGGAGCAGGTGGAAGACCTTGGTCGAGGCCATCACGTCGAGGCCGACCGGGAAGAACGGCGCCGACATCTGGCGGTCGAGGATCGTCCGCGCGTCCTTCGTGCAGTAGATGTTGAGCTTGAAGTCCGGCATGAAGGCCGGCGGGAAGAACGGGAAGCCCTGGATGTGGTCCCAGTGGGCGTGGGTCAAGAACAGGTGGATGACCCGCGAGTGCGTCGCCTTGGTCTGGACGAGCCGAATGCCGAGCTCGCGGACCCCCGAGCCCGAGTCGAGGATGATCGTGTCCGTCGTGCTCTCGAGGCCGATCTGCAGGCACGGGGTGTTTCCGCCGAACTCGACGTACTTCGCCCCGGAAACTGGAATGCTGCCTCGGGTGCCCCAGAAAGTCACTTCCATGGGGCGCTATCCTTCGCTGGCTGCATGCTTTCGCCGATGATAGGGCAGAACAAATTGACCTGGCAAGCGCAGGCCAGGAGGCGCGTCGCAGGGCGGATGGTCATGGTCGCGCGGCGGCGGCCGCCGGGCGGCGCGCGCAGGCGGCAGCGCGCGGCCGGGTTCGCGCGGCGCGGACGCGGCGGAGTGCCTCCAGCACGCCGTAGCTGCCGTTCTGCAGGGCTCGCGCCGGGCGCCGCGGGGGCGTGCCGTTTTCGCGCGCATCAGGCCGAAGCGAGCGGGTAATTTGTCGCGGGCGAGCCGATCCCGGGCGCGTGGCGTGGGTGGAGTCATCAGCCGATGATCATGTCCTCGCGGCGGGCGATCGCGCCGCCGGCGAACCGCCCGGGCGACCAGCGCGCGAGCATCGGGTGATCTGTCCCATCGAACAGCCAGCGCGCGACCAGGCGCGCGGCTGCGGGGGCCATCATGAAGCCGTGGCCGGTGAAGCCGCAGATCTGGATCAGGTCCGGGTGGCCGGGGCTCGGCCCGACGATCGCGTCGCCGTCGGGTGAGACGTCGTAGGGGCCGACCCACTGGCGCAGGACCTTCATCGCCGCGGTGATCGGCATCAGGCGCACGAGCGTGCGGCTGAGGTGGGTGAGGAAGCGGAGGCTCGAGTGGAGGGTCAGCGCCTCGTCGGAGCCGTCGGGCGCGTCGGGCAGGGAGATCCCGGTGACCAGCTCGCCGCGGGTGCTCTGCGAGAAGTAGAGGCCGGTCGACAGGTCGACGACGAGCGGGTCGAGGAACGGCTTGAGCGGCTCGGACGAGAGGATCTCGTGGCGGTGCGGGCGGTTGGGCAGGTCGATGCCGAGCGGGCGGTTGAGCTGCCCGCTCCACGCCCCGGTCGCGTTGACGACCCGGCGCGCGCGCAGGACCTCGCCGGTCGACAGGCGCAGGACGAAGCCGGGGTCGGTCGGCTCGATGCGCTCGACGGCGGTGTGCGTGCGCAGCAGGACGCCGCGCTCGACGGCCCGGGCGGCGTAGCCCCACACGAAGGCCCACGGGAACACGACGCCGTCCTCGGGGTTGAAGGTGGCGAGCCGGACCTCGGCGACGTCGAGCTGCGGGACGATCGCCTGCGCCTCGGCCGGGGTGAGCAGGCGCGTCGGCGCGCCGACCTCGGCGTGCAGCTCGGCGTTGCGCTGCAGCCGGCGCTCGCCGGCCTCGCTGCGGGCGAGGAACAGGTAGCCGCCCTGGCGGAACCACAGGTTGATGCCGAGCTGCTGCGCGAGGTCCTTGCACAGCTCGATGCTCTCCATCATCAGGCGGACGTTGCCGGCGTCGCCCCACTGCATGCGCACGCCGCCGCCGTTGCGCCCCGAGGCGCCGCTGACGAGGTAGCTGCGCTCGAGCACGGCGATCGACAGGGCGCCCGGCTTGCCCTTGGTTCCTGTCCCGGAGAGCAGGGCCAGGTGGTAGGCGAGCGCGAGGCCCATGACGCCGCCGCCGACGACCGCGACGTCGACGGCCTCGGGGAGCGGGACGTCGGGGCGGCCCATCGCGGCGGTCACGGGACCGGCTCCTCGGGCGGGCCCGCGGCGAGGGCGCCGAAGGTGACGGGCTCGACCGGCGGGCGGGCGGTGAACGGGCGCAGGCGCTCGGGCGCGATCACGCCGCGGGCGACGAGGTGGCGCGCGAGCGCCGACAGGCACTCCTTGCCCTGGCACGGGCCGGTGCCGAGGCCGGTGTAGCGCTTGATCTCCTCGATGTCGGCGAGGCCGGCCGCGATCGTGCGGTCGACCTCGGCGACCGTGACGTCCTCGCAGCGGCAGACGAAGGTGCGCTCAGGCATGGCTGTCCTCGGGGGCAGGTGAACGCAGGCGGGCGAGCAGGGCCGCGGCGCAGCGCTCGGCGGAGGCGAGGATCTGCGGGCGGGTGCTCGCGCCGGTCAGCTCGCCGGCGGCCCACAGGGTCCACGGCGGGGCCGCGGACGCGGAGGCCTCGCCGACGACCTCGAGCGGGTGCTCCGGCGGGCCGGCGGCGATCCGGCCGTCGTCGTCGCAGATCGGGGCGAAGCCGGCGCCGGTGAAGCGGACGCGGGCGCCGGCCTGGGCGGCGAGCTCGAACGCGGGCGCGGGCTCGAGCGCGAGGGCGACGAGGTCGCAGCGGAGGCTGCGGCCGTCCTCGAGCGCGACGGCCTTGACCTTGCGCGCGCCGACGAGCTTGCGCACGCGCGCGGGGGCGACGAGCTCGGCGGACAGGGCGGTCGCGAGGCCGGCGGCGCGCGGACCCTCGCCGATCACGACGACGCGGGCGAGCAGGCTGCGACCTGTCTGTCGGAGCAGGTCGACGAGGCCGCGGGCCGAGACGACGCCGGGCAGGTCGTTGTTGGCGAGCGGGAGCGTCGGCTCGTGGGCGCCGACGGCGAGGACGACGTGGCGCGGGCGCAGGCGATGGAGGCGCGGCGGGTCGGCCTCGGCGGCGGCCCACAGGCGCTCGTGCGGGTAGCAGGCGAACACGCCGGCGCCGGCGAGCAGGCGCGCGGGCAAGGGGGGGGCGTCGGCCGCGTCGTCGGCCGCGGCGAGGGCGGCGGCGCCCTTGCGGTCGACGACCAGCGGATCGAGGCCGGCGGCGGCGAGGCGCGCGGCGACGGTGCGGCCGGCGAGACCTGCCCCGACGACCAGGACCTCGGGGTCATGGTCGACGAGACAGGGCGGATCGGACGGGGCGGCGTCCGGCAGCTCGCCGAAGCCGGTCAGGTTGCGGGCGACGCCCTGCATCACCTGGTTGGCGAGCTTGGGGTAGACGACCATGTGGTGGTGGTCGATGCCGCCGCGGAAGACCTGATCGATCAGGGCGGTCGGGTCGAGGTCGCCGTAGGTGTTCTGCGGCTCGACGACCATGCCGTCGCGCGCGGGCGCGAGGCAGGCGCGCTGGTTCGGCTGGCCGTCGATGCGCACGAGGCAGGTGCCGCAGTCGCCGTGGAGGCAGGCGGGCCCGCGCGGGCGGCGGTACTTGGCGCTACGGCTGGTAGCGAGCTCGCCGGCGGCGATCAGCGCGGCCGCGACGGTGTCGCGCGGGCAGGCCGGCAGCGCGGCGCCGTCCCAGCGGAGCGTCAGCGTCGGCGGCTCGGGAGGGGCGAGCAAGCTGGCCTTGCGCACGCGTCTTCCATAGCACGGGGTGCCCGCGGCGCCCAGAGGGCCGGCCGGTCGCGGGACGGCGATGGCCTGCGCGCGGGGGACTCGTCGCGGTCCGATGCGAGCCGGCTGGGCCGCGAGGGGGCCGTGGAATGGATGCGAGAGACGAGCGTCCGTCCCGCGGCGAGGGCCTTCGCACACGCACGCGCGCGAACGGAGTCGACGGCCGGCGAGCTTCCGCCTGCGAGGTGCACCCGGCTGTAGGTCGCGCGCGGGACCCGGGCCGTCGCACGTCAAGCGGCGGTGCGCGCCCCGAAGATCGCGGTGCCGACACGGACCATCGTCGCGCCCTCCTCGATCGCCGCCTCGAAGTCGCCGCTCATGCCCATCGACAGGTGGACCAGCGCGACGTTGGGCCGGACGATCGCCGACTCGCGGCGCAGCAGCTCGCGCAGGCGGGCGAAGTGCGGGCGCGTCTGCTCGGGGTCGCCCTCGGGCGGGATCGTCATCAGCCCGACGCAGCGCAGCTCGGGGCGGTCGACGAACAGGTCGAGCAGCGCGGGCAGGCCCTCGGGCGCGACGCCGGCCTTCTGCGCCTCGCCGCCGACGTTGACCTCGACGAGGACCTCGAACGGGCGCGCGGCGCCGTGCTTGCGGACCTCCTTCGCCAGCTCGGCGACGAGGCTCGGGCGGTCGACCGTGTGCAGCAGCGCGCCGAGGCCGACGACCGCGCGGGCCTTGTTCGACTGCAGCGGGCCGATGAAGTGCCAGCGCGGGCGGACGACGGCCTCGACCTCGGCGGCCTTGGCGACAGCCTCCTGCGCGTAGTTCTCGCCGACGTCGGTGAGGCCGGCCTGGCAGGCGGCGATCACCGCGGCGGCCGGTTGCTTCTTGGCGACGCCGATCAGGACCGGCTCGGGGCCGGGGCCGCGGCGGGCGACGGCGGCGGCGATCTTCGCGCGGACGGCGGCGAGGTTGGCGGCGATCTCGGAGGGCGTGAGGGACATGGTCAACGGGGCAGGCAGGCGAAGGTCGGGCCCATGTCGCGGTAGGTGTGCGGGCGCCAGAAGTCGCGCGGGTCGTCGTCGAGCCGCAGGCGGCGGTCGTCGCCGGAACCGGTGACGGCGATCGTCGTCGCGGCGGACTCGTGGCGCAGCGGGAACGACAGGGCGAGCTCGTCGCCCCGCTGACGGAAGGTCAGCGTCTCGGTCGTCCACTCGTCGTAGTCGCCGCGGTGGTGCCAACCGACGCCGCGGCCGTCGATCGACTGGGCCTGGAACTGGTAGATGCTGAAGCCCATGCCGCCGGTCGCGTAGCGGACCTCCTCGCCCCACAGGCGGCCGCCGATCGCGGTGCTGGCCGCCGGGACAGGTTCTTCGGGACCGGGCTCCCAGGGCAGGTCGGTGCAGGCGGCGCCGGCCGTCGCGGGGGCTTTGAAATAGCGGGCGCCGCCGGGCTCGCGCGGGTCGTCGTCGAGGACCAGCCACGTGCGGCCGCCCTGCTCCTCGATGCGGTACGGGAGGCGGTGGCGCTCGCCGGTCTTGCGGAAGGTCAGCTCGAGCGCGCCGCCGTCGGCGCGGTAGTCGTAGCTGTGGGTGTTGGTCAGGCCGACCTTGCCGTAGCGGTAGAGGCCGAAGCCGCGCTCGTGGAAGAAGTAGAAGCGCATGCGGTCGCCCTCGGTCAGGGCGTCGTAGCGGTGCCAGACGCCGAACAGCCGCGGGTCGACGGCGGCAGACTCGGGGACGGCGGGCTCGCAGGTGTCCTCGGGCGCCGGCGCCGGCGCGGGCGGGCCGCGGAAGAGGGCCGGACCGGACAGCGCGAGGAGCGCGAGGAGGTAGACGCTCGAGAGGCAGAAGGGGCGACCGCGCATGGCGCCGCGATGGTAGCACGGGTTGCGCGCCCGGCCGGGATCGGCGAGACCTGCGGCGTGACGGTCGCAGGACCCCGAACTCCTCCGCTCGTGCTGGCGTCGGCGTCGCCCCGCCGGGCCGACCTGCTGCGCTCGGCCGGGATCGACTTCGTCGCGGCGCCGGTCGACTGCGACGAGCGCTGGCGGCCGGGGGAGCCGCCGCCCACGTACGCGGCCCGCGTGGCGCGGGCGAAGGCGGAGCTGGCCTTGCGGGCAGGCGCGATCGTGCTGGCGGCCGATACGACGGTCTGGCTCTCGGGACAGGTCGAGCCGCTCGGGAAGCCGGCGGACCGCGCGGCGGCGCGGGCGATGCTCGAGCGCCTGGCAGGAGCGCGCCACTGCGTGACGACGGCGTTCGCGCTGGCCGACACCCGCGCACCGAGGACGCGGTGGATCGAGCGCGCGGTGACGACGACGGTGACGATGCGGCCGCTGTCTCCGGCCGAGATCGAGGCGCACCTCGACTTCGAGGACTGGCGCGACAAGGCCGGCGGCTACGGGATCCAGAGCCGCGCGGCCGGGCTGGTGCGCGCGATCGAGGGCAGCTACACCGCGGTGGTCGGGCTGCCGCTCGCGGAGGTGATCGAGGCGCTCGGCGAGCTCGAGTTCGGGTGAGCGCGCAGGGGCGCGGGGCACGGGGCACGGGGCGCGGGGCGCGGGGCAACTTGCCGAAGGCGGCTCACAGCGGGCCGGGCATGGGGGTCCTCGCGCGTCGTTGGCCGGATACGGTCGACTTCGTCGCCCCTATCCGGCCATCCGATACGCGAGGACCCCCATGCCCGGCCCGATGCACGCCGACTTCGTGATCTGCGTCGTCGCCGGCCCGTCGCTCCGTTGGCGGACGTCGTGGGGTGACGGCCTCCGCCGCGAGACGAACGCTCGTTCCTCGCGCCCGGCTCGCGGCCCTCTGCGATGCCCAGCCGGCTCCTCGATGTCGGACCGCGACGAGAGGGCGGCGGCGTCGGGGCGCGGGAAACGGAGTTGGCTCGGTGCGGCGGGCTTAAGGGGAGTGGGCGGGGCTCGGAGATCGAGTCGGCGCGGCGGGTCTAAGGGAGAGCGGCGGGGCTCGGAGGGAGGCGGCGGCGACTTGTTGTTGCAGAGGGGCGGTCAGGTCGGGGGCTTCTTGTCGCCGACGTCGCAAAGGAAGTGGGTGCTCTTCGCGCCGATGCCGCCGTCCTTGAAGGCCTCGTAGGTGACGAGCGGGGGATCGAGCTTGGGATCCCAGATGTAGCTCAAGGAGCAGTCGGCACAGTTGCTGGTGCTCGGTTCGGTGACGTCGAGGATCTTGTCCGTGACCCAGAAGGGGCCGCCGTCGCTCGCCTTCCACTGGGGGCAGGTCGAGCTGTTGAGCGGCAATCCCGGGCAGCTCGTGCCAGGGGTGACCGGGTAGATGCCCATGATCTTGAGATAGGTGGTCAGGTCGCCCTCGGCCCCGCCATCGACCGGGCCTAGCTCCGGGGAACCGGCGACCTCAATCGCGGCCGCGAGGTGCTGCTGGCTGCGCGGGATGAAGAGGTTCATCCCGTACTGGTCGCACTTGAGCTCGGCGTCCTTGGCCGGCACGGCGACCGACGAATTCTTGAGGAAGGTGTAGCCGCCGCCGTCGCTGGTCATGTCGCACCAGACGCTCAGCGGCTGGTTGTTGCGGCGGATCGTGTAGAGGCCGCTCGTGGCGCCGTCGAGCCAGGCGTCCTTGAGCTCGAGGCAGCTCGCGGCCCAGGTGCAGGCGTCCTTGAGGCAGCCGGACTGCGGGGCGAGGTCGTCGCACTGCTCGCCCTCGTCGGGCTGCAGCTCGCCGTCGCCGCAGCGCGGGCCGAGGCCCTTGCAGTCGCTGCTGCAGGCGCCGTAGGTGCCGTTGCTCTCGGCGTCGTCGCAGACCTCGACGTCCTTCTGCACGTGGCCGTCGCCGCAGACGGCGACGTTGCACGCGGCCGTGCAGGCGCCTTCGTCGCTGTTGGCCGGGCCCTCGTCACACTCCTCGTCGGGGTCGACCTTGCCGTCGCCGCACGTCGGCGGGATCGCCTCGGTCGAGGCGGTGCTCGCCGAGCCGTCGCTCGTGCTCGTGTCGTCGGGCTCGAGCGTCGTCGTCTCGATCCCGGGACGCGTCGTCGACGAGTCGCCGGGCTCGCTCGTGCTGCCGTCGCCGGTGCTGGTGCTGAGCACGACGTTCGTCGTGTCGTTGCCGCCGACGTCCCGATCGAGGCAGGCGGACAGGGCGACCGCCGTGAGCAGCGCCGCTCCTTGGCGGCTCCGAGCGGTGAGCGGGCGGACAGTCCGGGGGTGGATGCGTCGATGCATGCAGGCTTGTCCTCTTGCGGACCTAGAGAACTATGGCCTGCGCGAAATTGCAATCAGGCTTGTAGCCCACACCAGAGGCCCGCGTTCGGCCTCGCGGCGTGCATCACCATGTAAAAATTGCGACCTGGCTTACAGGACCGGCAGTCATGACGCGGCTGCTTCGACGCGCTGCGGCTGGACGCGGGAGCTCCGGAGCATGTCCTGGAACGGGTTGTCGCTGCGCCAGACGTCGCCGGCGAGCATGCTGATCAGGCCCTTGCGCAGCATCGGGTCGGGCCTGGCGGCGAAGAACAGGTGGGACACCAGGCGCGTGTGGTAAAAGCGGCGGATCAGCTGCTCGAAGCTGTCGTAGGCGATCTGCATCTTCGCGTGGACGGGGGCGAGCAGATCCGGGTCGCCCTCGCGGCCGGCGGCGAGCGCCGGGACCAGGGCGTCGGCGGTCCGCTCGGCGCCCAGCATCGCCAGCGAGACGCCGGACGAGAACACGGGGTCGAGGAAGGCGCACGCGTCGCCGATGCAGGCCCACCGCGGGCCCGAGGGGCGGGTGTTCTTGTACGACCAGTTGCGGATCGTCCGCGTCGGCGTGCGCGTCGCTCCGGCGGTCAGGCGCTGGATCAGCGGCGAGGCGGCCAGCGCGGCCTCGAAGGCCTCGTCGTCGATCTTGCCGCGCCACTTGACGAGGCCGCAGCTGAGGCGCCCACCGGTCAGCGGGATCAGCCAGTGCCAGCCGTCCTCGACGATCACGACCTTGATGTTGCCCTGGCGCGACAGCTCGGCGCTGACCTCGGGCGAGAGGCCGTGGAAGTGGCAGAACACGGCGGCGCGGCCGAGCTCGTGCAGGGGGGCGACGGTGCGGTCGCGCTTGGCGATCATCGCGTCCTGGCCGGTCGCGTCGAGCAGGTAGCGGGCCTCGTGCGCGCCACGGTCGGTGGTGACGCGGACGCGATCCGCGAGCGCGTCGATCGCGGTGACGCGCTCGCCGTAGGTGATCTTGGCGCCCTTCTGCTCGGCGAGCCGCGCGAGCATGTGGTCGAACTCGGCGCGCTCGACCTGCCACGCGTGCGAGGGGGTGCCCGGGAGGCCGTCGGCGAAGCTGAAGAACGCGAACTCGTCGGTGCGCTCGTCGATGAACTCGGCGCCCTGCTTGAACTGCCAGCGGCCGGTGTCCATCGTGGCGCCGAGTCGGCCGAAGATCGGGAGGTCGATCGGCAGCAGCGACTCGCCGATGTGGAAGCGCGGGAACGGGTCTTTCTCGAGGACCAGCGCGTCGACGCCCGCTTGGGCGAGCAGGTTGGCGGCGGTCGAGCCGGCAGGGCCGGCCCCGACGATCACGACATCGTGCATGCCGCCGTCATACCATGCCGCCGTTGACGCTGAGCACCTGGCCGGTGATGTAGGACGCGCTGTCGCCGGCGAGGAAGGCCACGAGGGCGGCGACCTCCTGGGGGGTGCCGAGCCGCGCGGCGGGGATCTTCGGCATGACGTGCTCCAGCGGGACGTCTTTGAGCATGTCGGTGTCGATCAGGCCGGGGGCGACGACGTTGACGGTGACGCCCTTCCGGGCGAGCTCCTGGGCGAGCGCCTTGCTCGCCCCGATCACGCCGGCCTTGGCCGCGGCGTAGGCGACCTGGCCGCGGTTGCCGAGCAGCGCCGAGACCGAGCTCATGGTGATGATCCGGCCCCAGCGGCGGCGGACCATCGGCATGACGGCCGGCCTGGTGACGTTGTAGAAGCCGCCGAGGGTGGTCCGCAGGACGGCGTCCCAGTCGGCGCGCTCGAGCGCGGGGAACGGGGCGTCGCGCGCGACCCCGGCGTTGTTGACGACGACGCCGAGCGGGGTCGGGTCGGCGAGCAGCTCGGCCATCGCCGAAGCGGACGCGGCGTCGTCGCCGACGTCGAAGCAGGCGAGCGTCGCCTGGCCGCCGGCGGCGCGGATCCGCTGGGCGACGGCCTCGGCGGCGGCGTGGTCGCTGCGGTAATTGAGGATGACGGGGTGTCCGGCGGCGGCGAGGGCCTCGGCGACGGCGGCGCCGATCCCGCGACTGGCGCCGGTGACGAGCGCGCGTGGCTTCATGGCAGGGGATTCTCCAAATTGGGGCGGGCGACGTGGAGGACGGCCTCGGCGAGCAGCTCGCCGCCGCGGGCGACGCGGGCGCGGTACTCGGTCAGCGGGCCGTCGAAGGTGCGCGCGGCGTCGATCACGAGGCGGTCGCCGGGGGCGAGGTCGTCGTCGCCGTGCAGCTCGAGCGAGCGGCACGCGGCGATCAGGCCGACGGCCGGGGGCTCGCCGCGCGCGCGCGCGCCGAGGCCGGCGTGGGCGGCGATCGCCTGGGCCATGTACTCGAGCGCGACGGCGGCGGGGACCCGGCCTTGCCGGAGGAACAGGTTGTCCGCGCGGACGACGGCGGCGCAGGTGATCGCGCCGTCGTCGGCGGCGAGCACCTCGTCGACGAGGCGCATCGGCGCGCGCTGCGGGATCAGGGCGTCGACCGGCGGGAAGGTGGTCATGCGGGGCCCGCGAGCCGGCACTGCCAGCCGGCCTGGCGATCGGGTTCGAGCGCGACGGCGGCGGCGTCGGGGCGCATCGCCGCGTCGATCAGCGCCAGCGCGGCGGCGCACGGGTTGTCCGCGAGCCACGGCGGCACGGATGGCCGAATGGACATGTCGTTTGCGCCCTGGACGAGCAGGCAGGGCCGACCGGGCATGTTCGGGCGGCCAGGCGCGGACACGGCGAAGGCGGCGGCGAGCGGGCCGTAGCGCAGGCCGGCGGCGAGCGGCTCGGGGAGCGGCTCCTCGGCGATCACGAGCACGGCGTCGCCGCCCTCGCAGGCGACGCGGGCGGCGGCGTCGAGCAGGCCGGCGGCGAGGGTCGAGCGGCCGGCGGTCAGCGCGGCGTCGCCGACGCGGTTGCCGGCCGAGATCGAGACGTAGCCGGCGGCGGTGTTGTGGACGCTGTTGTGGAACTTGGTCGGCGAGAGCGCGGCGCCGGGCTCGAGCAGGGCGGCGAGCAGGTCGAGGGTGGTGCGGATCTCGCCGTAGACCGAGCCGTAGACCATCGCGGTGTGGGCGGGGTCGAGGCCGCCGCGGCGGATCGCCTGCTGGGCGACCTCGGCGGCCATGCGCGTGAGGAGGCTGGTGCGCCGGCGCAGCATCGGCGGCAGGAGCTCGGCCCGGGGCGCGGCGGCCTGGTCTTCGGGACAGTCGGCGGGGCGGCCGGCCCAGGCCTCGGGGGTCGGGTAGCCGGGGGCCCAGAAGCCGAGGCCGCGGAGGACGAACGCGAGCTCGCTCATGCGGGCGCTCCGATCAGGACGCTGACGTTGCTGCCGCCGAACGCGAACGAGTTGCTGAGCGCGGCGCGGGTCCGCTGCTCGCGGCGGGCGGTGACGACGTCGACGCCGAGGGTCTCGTCGAGCGGGTCGGCGCCGACGCTGGCGGGCAGGTAGCCGTGCTCGATCGCGTCGACGACGAACGCGACCTCGGTCGCCCCGGCGGCGCCGAGCATGTGGCCGGTGTAGCCCTTGGTCGCGACGACCGGGACGGCCGGGCCGAGCACCGCGCGGATCGCCAGGCTCTCCATCGCGTCGTTCTGCCGGGTGCCGGTGCCGTGGGCGTTGACGTGGTCGACGACCTCGGCGGGCAGGCCCGCGAGGGCGAGCGCGCGCTCCATCGCCAGGCGGGCGCCGAGGCCCTCGGGGTGCGGGCTGGTCATGTGGTAGGCGTCGGAGCTCTCGCCGACGGCGAGCAGGCGCGCCGGGCCGTCGCCGGTCCGCTCGAGCAGCAGCAGCGCGGCGCCCTCGCCGATGTTGATGCCGGCGCGCTCGCGCGAGAACGGGCGACATGGCACGGGGGACAGGACCTCGAGGCCAGCGAAGCCGCGGACGGTCAGGGCGCACAGGCTGTCGACGCCGCCGACCAGGGCGGCGTCGCACAGGCCGGTCTGCAGCAGGCGCTGGGCCGAGGCGAGCACCTTGGCGCTCGAGGAGCAGGCGGTCGAGACGACGTAGGCCGGGCCGGCGAGGCCGCCGCCGAGGGCGCGGGCGACGGGGAGGACGGCGTCGAGCGCGTGCGAGCGCGCGACGGTGTAGCCGGGCGGCAGCGCGCCGGCGTGGGCGTGGGCGTGGGCGTAGGCGCGCTCGCTGGCCCCGATCCCGCCGGTGCTGGTGCCGAGCACGATCGCGATCCGGTCGGCGCCCCAGCGCGCGCGGGCGCGCGCGAGCGGGCCTTGCAGCTCGGACAGGGCGAGCGCGGCGATCCGGGCCTGGCGGGTGTCGTGGTCGGCGAGCGCGGCGGGCAGCGGCGGCAGCGGGCCCGCGATCGCGCCGACGGTCGCGGACAGCTCGAATTCGGGCGGGCTGGGGCCGAGGCCCGAGCGGCCGGCGCGCAGGGCCGCGAGCACGGCGGCGGTGGTGTCGCCCATGCCGTTGCACAGCGCCACGGCGGTGATCGGAAACGGCTGCATGCGACCCGGCGAATGTATCAAGAAAGCGTCGGGCTCACAGTCCCGGGGCCGGGAACGCCTGCAGGAGGTCGCGGACGCGGCCGCGGATGTTCGTCAGGCGGGGCTCGTCGACGGTGCCGGCGGCGGCCTCGATGCCCTCGGCGATCAGGGCGGCGACCGCGGGCATGTGCTCGGTCCCGAGGCGGCGCGAGGTGAGCGCGGCGAGGCCGATCCGCAGGCCGGACGGGTCGAACGGCTTGCGCGGGTCGAACGGGATCGAGTTGGCGTTGAGCTCGATGCCGCAGCGGCCCAGGACCGCGGCGACGTGGCGGCCGCCCATGCCGGTCGGGCCGAGGTCGATCAGCAGCAGGTGGTTGTCGGTGCCGCCGGTGACGAGCTTGTGGCCGCGCGCGAGCAGGGCGTCGGCGAGGGCGCGCGCGTTGGCGACGATTTGGTGGGCGTAGTCGCGGAACGACGGCTGCAGCGCCTCGCGGAAGGCGACCGCCTTGGCGGCGGTGGTGTGGCAGTGCGGGCCGCCCTGCAGGCCGGGGAACACCGCCTTGTCGATCGCGGCGGCGTGCTGCGCCTTGCAGAGGATCAGGCCGCCGCGGGGGCCGCGGAGGGTCTTGTGGGTCGTCGTCGTGACGACGTCGGCGTGCGGGACGGGGCTCGGGTGCGCGCCGCCGGCGACGAGCCCGGAGATGTGGGCGATGTCCGCGACGAGGAAGGCGCCGACCTCGCGGGCGATGTCCGCGAACGCGGGGAAGTCGAGCTGGCGCGGGTAGGCCGAGTGGCCGACCCAGATCAGCTTCGGGCGGTGCTCGCGGGCGAGGGCGCGGACCTCGTCCATGTCGATCCGGCTGTCGTCGCGGCGGACGCCGTACTGGATCGACTTGTAGTAGATGCCGGTCGCGCTGACCTTCCAGCCGTGGGTCAGGTGGCCGCCGGCGGGCAGGGCGAGGCCCATCGTGGTGTCGCCGGGCTGGCACAGGGCGAGCAGCGCGGCGAGGTTGGCCGGCGAGCCGCTGTAGGGCTGGACGTTGGCGTGCTCGGCCCCGAAGAGCTGTTTGGCGCGGGCGATCGCGAGGGACTCGATCGGGTCGACGAAGTCCATGCCCTCGTAGTAGCGCTTGCCCGGGTAGCCCTCGGCGTACTTGTTGGTCAGGCTCGAGCCCGTGGCGGCGAGCACGGCGCGCGAGGCGTAGTTCTCGCTGGCGATCAGGCGCAGACTGTCGCGCTGGCGCGCGTCCTCCTGGCCGATCAGGGCGGAGATCTCGGGGTCGACGGCGGAGAGGTCGGGCTCGCGGTCCTGCATCGCCTGGCGGTTGTAGCATCCCGCGATCGCGCGCCGTCAAGCGCGGTGGCGGGAGGCGCCTCACCCCGACGCCCCTGGCGCGCCCTCGGGGCCGCCGCTTTGCTGCCACCGGGGGCGCCGCGCTTGCTACCATCGCCCCGTGGGGGAGGCTGCGAGGACGGGCGAGCCGCTGCTGGACTCGCAGCAGACCGGCGCCGACACGCTCGCAGAGTCGCCGGACCCGGGCGACACCAAGGCGCTCCAATTCGAGCGAGGCGCGACGATCGAGCGCTACACCGTGCTCGACCGGATCGGCGCCGGCGCGATGGGCGTCGTCTACACCGCGTACGATCCCCGGCTCGACCGGCGCGTCGCGCTCAAGGTGATGCACGCGCGCCCGGGGCCGCGCGGGGCGGAGATCGTCGCCCGGCTGATCCGCGAGGCCCAGGCGCTGGCCAAATTGTCGCACCCGAACGTCGTCGCGGTCTACGACGCCGACGCGATCGGCGACCTGGTCTACCTGACGATGGAGCTGGTCGACGGCCTGAGCCTGGCGCGCTGGCTCAAGGAGACGCGGCGGTCGAACGAGGAGATCCTGCGGGTGTTCGTCGACGCCGGGCGCGGGCTGGCCGCGGCGCACACGGCGGGGATCGTCCACCGCGACTTCAAGCCGGACAACGTGCTGGTCGGGCGCGACGGCCGCGTCCGCGTCGTCGACTTCGGGATCGCCCGCGGGGCCGACGGGCCCGAGTTCGCGGCTGTCCCCCAGGACATGCCCTCGGGGTCCGAGGACAAGCCGACCGGGGAGGACGAGGCGGCCGAGCCGTTCGCCAGCACCGACCAGGGCACGGCGGTCCGCCCGCGGACGGCGGCGCTCGCCGACACCGACCCGGCGAGCGCGAAGGAGCAGCTGGCGACGTCGGTGATGTCGCAGGGGCTGTCGTCGGCGATCGCGGGGCTGTCGTCGCTGCGGCTGACGCGGACCGGGGCGCTCGTCGGCACGCCGGCGTACATGGCCCCGGAGCAGCACCTCGGGGTCCGCGTCGACGCGCGCGCCGACCAGTTCGCGTTCTGCGTCGCGCTGTACGAGGCGCTGTTCCGCAGCCACCCGTTCCCGGCGAAGAACTACGTGCAGCTGACGACGAGCGTGCTCGGCGGGAAGATCGAGGCGACGCCGACCCGCAGCGACGTGCCGCTGCACGTCCGCCGGGCGATCCTCCGCGGGCTCGCGGTCGACCCGGCGCAGCGGTTCCCGACGATGGACGCGCTGCTGCTCGCGCTGGTCCCGGAGGACCGACGCAGGCGGCGGGCGCTCGGCGGGGCGCTCGCGGCCGCGGGGGTCGCCGCGGCGCTGACCGGCGCGCTGCTGTGGGCCTACGGCGGCGGCGAGCCGGTGTGCGAGGGCGCCGAGCGCCACCTCGTCGGCGTGTGGGACGCGGACGTCAAGGCCCGCGTGCGCGAGGCGTTCCTCGGGACCGGCCAGCCGTACGCGGCGCGGGCGGCCGAGACGACCGCGGCGGCGCTCGACGCCTACGCCGAGAGGTGGACGGCGATGCAGCGCGAGGCGTGCGCGGCGACCCACGTGCACCGCGAGCAGTCGGCGCAATTGCTCGACCGGCGGATGGCCTGCCTCGAGCGACACCTGCGGCAGGTCAAGGCGACGACCGAGCTGTTCGCCGAGGCCGACCGCGAGGTGGTCCAGCGCGCGGCGGCGGCGGTGGATGGCCTCCCGGACCTGTCCGAATGCGCAGACAAGGAGCGGCTGACCCGCGGCGAGGGGCGCAGCGCGGCGGGCGGGCGCGAGGTCGCGGAGGTCGAGGGGATGCTGGCGCAGGCGACGGCGCAGCGGCTGACGACCCGCTACCAGGCGGCGGAGGCGCTGGCCGAGGCGGCGCTGAAGCGGGCGCGCGAGCTCGGGGCGGCGGCGGTCGAGGCGGAGGCGCTGGTGACGCTCGGGCGGGCCGCGGCGGCGCAGGGGCAGTTCGACCGCGCGGCGGGGCTGCACAGCGACGCGGTGCTGGTCGCCGAGCGCGGCGGCTTCGACGAGGTGCGGGCGCTGGCGATGGGTGAGCTCGGTGCGGTGATCGGCGGGCTGCAGCACCGACTCGACGAGGGCGCGCGGGTCCTGCGGCAGACGCTGTCGATCTACGAGCGGATCGGCGGCACGCAGTCGGACCGCGACCACGTCGGGATGTACCTCGGGGCGGTGCTCAGCGAGCGCGGCGAGCTGGCGGAGGCGCGGACGATCCTGCTCGCGGCGATCGAGCACATGCGCCGGGGGACAGGTGACCGGCGGCTGACGATGATCGCGGTGCTCAACGTGCTCGGGTCGATCGAGGAGCGCAGCGGGGACTTCGCGGCCGGTCGCGCGTACCTGCGCGAGGCGCTGGCGCTGGCCGAGGATCGCTTCGGGCCCGACCACCCGGATGTCGCGACGGTGCTCAACAACCTCGGCGTGCTCGAGGCGAGCGCCGGGGAGCTCCAGGCCGCGGTCGGGGCGCACGAGCGCGCGCTCGACATCCGCCTGCGCACGCTCGGGCCGGATCACCCCGAGATCGCGTCGTCGCGGATCAACCTGGGCAACGCGCACCTGGCCGCCGACGAGTACGAGCGCGCGAGCGCGGCGTTCGAGTCGGCGGTCGCGGTGTTGCGCCGCAACTCCGGGCTCGAAAGCGAGCTGGCGATGGCGCTGTACGACCTCGCGGTGTGCCACCACTTGCGAGGCGAGTTCGCCCGGGCGATCCCGTTCTACGAGGAGGCGCGGACCCTCGACGAGGCGCTCTACGGGGCCGAGCACGCGAAGACGGCGTTCCCGCTGCACGGGCTCGGCGTCGCGTTGGTCGAGCTCGGGCGGTTCGAGGAGGCGCGGCCGCTGCTCGAGCGGGCGTTGGCGATCCGCACACGCGCGGGGGTCGAGCCGGTGGACATGGGCGAGCTCCGGTTCGCGCTCGCGCGGGCGCTCGTGGCGAAGGATCGGGCGCGCGCGCTGGAGCTGGCGCGGACGGCTCGCGGGGACCTGGTCGAGCTGCGCGCCGCGGACGAGGTCGCGCGGGTCGACGCGTGGCTGCTCGCGCAGCTTGAGAAGTAACCGCCGGGGTCGTGCGGCGGCGAGCGCTCGCGCGGGTCGTGGGCCGCTGTGATCCGATCGGCTGCGGGGTACGCTCATCGGCCGGCGCGCCGGAGCTGTCGGCCGCGGGGGGTGGACATGCCATCGACACAGAGCAAGCGAGATCTGATCCTGAAGTCCAGCGTCACTGCGGCCACGGTCGCGGACCTCAACATCTCCATGGAGGCCCTGTTCGACACCGACCTGTCGACGGTGATCACCTACGAGGACGAGAGCGACCCGGCGACGGCGCGCGACGAGAAGACCAAGTACCGGATGACGTTCACGAACGTCGGCGGCGCGAGCGTCGGGGCGATCACGCTGCGGCTGGTCGGCGATCCGGTGCCGGCCTCGGGGTCCGGGATCACCGTCACCAAGCCGGTCGCGCGCTACGAGTTCGACCCGGCGGGCCGCGAGACGGCGGTCGCGCTGATCGGCGCGCCGGCGGCCAGCTTCGAGCGGGCGTGGCGGCAGAACGTCCGCGACCGCTCGCGGACCGAGGTCGTCGACAACGTCGCGCGGCTCGATGTCCGCGTGATCGGCGAGAACGGCGCGACCGTGGCGCAGACCGTGCGATCGCAGGCCGACGGCGAGCTCGTGCTGATCTACGAGTGGAGCAACGCGGCCGGGGTGCTGGTGTCGGGCTCCGTCACACTGACGACCACCGCGACGCCGGGGACCGGCTACACGCTGGGGCCCGTGCGCGTCACCGACAACGACCCGTCGTCGGCCGTCACGCGCCGGCGCTAGCCCCGAGCGCGAGCCCCGGCGGACACTTGACCGTTCGGACAGGCGCGTCGGGGCATGTCCGTCCGCACATGCGAGGGCCGCAGACCTCGAGCGCGGGGGACGCCGCGGGCACGGGCGATCGGTCCGCCCGCCGCCGCGGCCCGAGGGTGTATCCTCGTGGAATGAACGCGGTTCGGTCCGAGCCTGACGATGCGCGGCTGGTGCCGGTCTGGCACGAGCTGCTGTGCGACGGCGTCACGCCCGTCGAGGTCTACGCCCGCCTGCGGGCGCACGCGCGGCGCGACCGCGAGGGCCTCGGCGCGGTCACCTTCCTGCTCGAGAGCGCCGGCGGGGCGGCCGAGCGGTGGGCCCGCTACAGCGTCGTCGGGATCGGCGCGCGGGCCCACGTCCGCGGGGTGTGGGACGGGCAGGGTCTCGACCTGACCATCGAGCCAGGTCCAGGCTTCGCGCTGCCGCCGGGCGTGCCGGCGAAGAGCCGCGGGCTCGCCGGGATCGCGGCGCTGCAGCGGGCCTACGCGAGCCCGCCGCGGGCCGACCTGCCGCGCTTCTGGGGCGGGCTGGTCGGGGTGTGGGGCCACGACGCGGTGCGGGTGTTCGAGGCGATCCCGCCGGTACCTGGCCTTTCGGTCAGGCCGAGCGACCTGCCGGCGGTCGAGCTGATCGCCAGCGACACGCTGGTGGTGTTCGACAACTTCACGCAGCGGGTCCGCGTGCTGGCGACCGCGTGCCCGGCGAGCGACGGCGGCGAGGCGGCGGCGATCGCCGCGGCGCACGCGCGGATCGAGGCGGTCGCGGCGGCGCTGGCCGGGCCGGAGGTGCTGCGGCCGCGGGCGTTCGCCGAGGTGCCGGCGCCGCCGACCGAGGTCCACGCGCCGTGGTCGCGCGAGGGGTTCTACGCGGCGGTCGGCAAGGCGCGCGAGCACATCGTCGCCGGCGACGTGTTCCAGGTGGTGCTGTCGCAGCGGTTCGTCCAGCCGCGCGCGGGGGTCGACCTGCTCGGCGTCTACCGGATGCTGCGGGTCGGCAACCCGGCGCCGTACATGTACCTGTTCGACCTGCCGGCGGCGTCGCTGACCGGCGCGTCGCCGGAGGTGCTGGTCCGCTGCGACCGCGAGGCGCTCGCGCCGTCGGTCGCGGGGGCGGTCCAGCGCGAACCGACGCCGCACGGCGGGCTGCGGGTGACGGTGCGGCCGATCGCCGGCACGCGCCCGCGCGGGGCGACGCCCGCCGAGGACGACGCGCTGGCGCGCGAGCTGCTGACCGACCCGAAGGAGCGCGCCGAGCACCTGATGCTCGTCGACCTCGGGCGCAACGACCTCGGCCGGGTGTGCCTGGCCGGCAGCGTGCGCGTGTCGGAGTCGTTCGCGGTCGAGCGCTACAGCCGGGTGATGCACATCGTCAGCGAGGTGCAGGGCGAGCTGCGGCCGGAGCTGACCGCGCTCGACGCCCTGCGCGCGACCTTCCCGGCGGGCACGCTCAGCGGGGCGCCGAAGATCCGGGCGCTGCAGATCATCGACGCGCTGGAGCCCGCGCCGCGCGGCTGGTACGGCGGCGCGGTCGGCTACCTCGGCTACGACGGCGCCGCCGACTTCGCCATCTGCATCCGCTCGCTGGTCGCGGTCGGCGACGAGCTGCGCGTCCAGGCCGGCGCCGGCCTGGTGTACGATTCGACGCCCGACGGCGAGGACCGCGAGTGCCACGCCAAGGCGAGCGCGGTGCTGCGGGCGATCGCAATGGCCCGCGCCGAGGGAGGTGCCCCGTGACCGACAGCTCGAACGTGATGCCCGGCGGCCAGCGGCTGGTGCCCGGGGGCGCGGCGCGCCCGGGTCGCCGGGTGCTGGTCGTCGACAACTACGACTCGTTCACCTTCAACCTCGTGCAGTACCTGCTGCAGCTCGGCGCGGTCGTCGACGTGTACCGCAACGACGCGGTGACGGCCGCGCAGGTGCTCGCCGACGCGCCGAGCCACATCCTGCTGTCCCCGGGGCCAGGTACGCCGCACGACAGCGGCGTGTGCTGGGAGCTGTGCGGCGCGCTCGCCGAGGCGGGCGCGCCGCGGATCCCGCTGCTCGGGGTGTGCCTCGGCCACCAGACGCTGTGCGAGGTGCTCGGGGCGCGGGTCGACCGCGCGGGGCGGATCATGCACGGCAAGCTGTCGCCGGTGCTGCACGACGGGACCGGGGTGTTCGCCGGGCTGCCGTCGCCGTTCATGGCGACGCGGTACCACTCGCTGGTCGCGTTCGAGGCGACGCTGCCGGCCTGCCTGCTGCCGAACGCGCGGACCGACGCCGGCGAGCTGATGGGCGTGCGCCACGTCGACCGGCCGCTGCACGGGGTCCAGTTCCACCCGGAGTCGGTGCTGACCGAGCACGGTCACGCGCTGCTCTCCAACTTCCTGGCGATGGGGACATGACGCAAGAGACAGGCGACAGGGCGATCCGCGCCGGGCTGGCCCGGCTGGTCCGCGGGGAGGCGCTCGCGGAGGCGGAGGCGGCGGAGATCTTCCGCGAGATCGTCGCCGGGACCGCCGAGCCGGCGCAGATCGGGGCGCTCGCGGTCGCGCTGGCGATCCGCGGCGAGTCGGCGGCGGTGATCGCCGGGGCGGTCCGGGCGATGCGCGAGGCGGTGGTCCGCGTGCCGCTGCGGACGGACGGGGCGATCGACACCTGCGGGACCGGCGGCAGCGGGGTGCCGCGGCGCAACGTGTCGACGGCGGTGGCGATCGCGGCGGCGGCCTGCGGCGCGCGGGTCGCCAAGCACGGCAACCGCGGGATCTCGAGCCCGTGCGGCTCGGCCGACGTGCTCGCCGCGCTCGGCGTCGACATCGCGGCGCCGCCCGAACGCGTGGCCCGCTGCGTCGACGAGGTCGGCGTCGGGTTCCTGTTCGCGCCGAGCCTGCACCCGGCGATGCGCCACGCCGCGGGGCCGCGGCGCGCGCTCGGGATCCGGACGATCTTCAATTTGCTCGGGCCGATGGCGAACCCGGCGGGGGTGCGGCGGCAGGTGATCGGGGTGTTCGACCCGGACAAGCTCGAGGCGATGGCGGCGGCGCTCGGCGCCCTCGGCTCGGAGCGGGTGTTCGTGGTCCACGGGCGGTTCGCGGGCAGCGACCGGCCGGGGATCGACGACCTGAGTCCGGAGGGGCCGAGCGAGGTCGCCGAGTGGCACCGCGGGCGCTTGCGGCGGCTGACGCTGCGGCCGGAGGACGCCGGGCTGGCGTCGGCGCCGATCGCCGGGCTCGCCGGGGAGGACGCGGCCGGCAACGCGGCGGCGCTGCGGCGCGTGCTCGCGGGCGAGGCCGGGCCCTACCGGACAAGTGTGCAGTACAGCGGGGCGCTGGCGCTGTTGGCCGCGGGCGACGAGGACCTCGCCGCGCTGCCGGGGCTGGCGGCCCGGATCGGGGCGGCGCTCGACGACGGGCGGGCGAGCGAAGTGCTCGCGCGGCTCGTCGCGACCAGCCGCGCTGAGCTACCCTCGGGCGCACCATGAGTGAGAAGGGCTCGTATCTCGACAAGATCCTGGCGGCCAAGCGGGCCGAGCTCGCCGCGCCGAAGGCGACCCGCTCGGCGGCGCTGTCGGACCGCGAGCTGGTCGAGCTCGGCGCCCGTCTGCCGCGCCCGCGCGACTTCATGGCCGCGCTGCGCGACGGGCCGCGGCCGGGGATCATCGCCGAGTTCAAGCGCGCCTCGCCGAGCGCCGGCGTGCTGCGCGAGAACGCCGACCCGCGCCAGATCGCGATGCTGTACGCGGCCGGCGGCGCGGCCTGCATCAGCGTGCTGACCGACCGCCACTTCCAGGGCAGCTTCGAGGACCTGCGGACGATCCGCCAGAGCGTCGCGCTGCCGCTGCTGTGCAAGGACTTCATCCTCGAGAAGACGCAGATCGTCGAGGCGAAGCGGGTCGGGGCCGACTGCGTGCTGCTGATCGTCGCCGCCCTGCCGCCGCCGCAGCTGCGCGCGCTGATCGAGTTCGCCCACGCGCTCGACATGCAGGTGCTCTGCGAGACGCGCGACGAGGCGGAGATCGACCGGGCGATGGCCGCGGGGGCGCGGATGATCGGCGTCAACTCCCGCGACCTGCAGACCTTCGAGCTCGACCCCGAGCGCTGCGCCAGGCTGCGCGCGCTGGTGCCCCGCAGCTTCCTCTACGTCGCCGAGAGCGGGGTCCGCGGGCCGGAGGACGCGGTCCGCCTGCGCGACGCCGGCGCCGACGCGATCCTCGTCGGCAGCCACCTGATGCGGGCCGAGCAGCCCGGCGAGGCGCTGCGCGACCTGATCATGGCGCTGTAGCGCAGGGCGCACGGGACAGGGCGCAAGGGACAGCTCGCAAGGGACAGGACCTCTCGGACATGGCCGCGAAGCTCAAGGTGTGCGGGGTGACGCGGCCGGACGACCTGGCCGCGTGCGTCGAGCTCGGCGTCGACGCGGTCGGGATCAACCTGTGGGCCGGGTCGAAGCGCGGGCTGACGCTGGGCGAGGCGGTCGCGCTGCTCGACGCGGTGCGGCCGCCGCGGACGCTCGAGCGCGTCGGGGTGTTCGTCGCGCCGACCCAGGAGGAGGTGGCGCGCGCGGTCGAGGCGCTCGCGCTCGACCTCGTGCAGATCGTCGGCGACGGGCCCGAGGTCGCGGGGTTCGGGCGGCCGTACCTGTGGGTGATCCGCGGGACGCCCGAGCTCGCCGCGCTCGCGGTGCCGTCGCCAGCGCCGCGGCGGGTGCTGCTCGACGCGGCGGCGCCCGGCTACGGCGGGGCCGGGCTGGCGACCGACTGGGCGTGGGCGCGGGCGGCGGTGCGGCACTTCGCGGAGCGCGAGGTGTGGCTCGCGGGCGGGATCACGCGCGAGAATGCGGCCGCGGCGCTCGAGCAGGTCCGACCGGCGGGGCTCGACGTGGCGAGCGGGACGGAGCTGCCCGGGGCGCGCCGCGGGGAGAAAGATCGCGCGGCGATCGCCGCGCTGCTCGCGGCCTGTCGCGCGGCGGGGTGAGCGGGCGCTGTCCCCCGAGGGCAGGTCCGCGGAGGTGTGCGGGCCGCCGCGGTCGACCTGGCTCGAAGGTCAGGCGCCGCTGGCCTTGGCCTCGCGCTTGCGGGTGTTGTGGTCGAGGTTGCGCTTGCGCAGGCGCAGGTTCTTCGGCGTCACCTCGAGCAGCTCGTCGTCCTCGATGAACGCGAGCGCCTGCTCGAGGCTCATCTCGATCGGCGGGGTCAGGAAGATCTTCTCGTCCGAGCCGGCCGAGCGGATGTTCGTGAACTTCTTGGCGATGCACGGGTTGACGACGAGGTCGTTGTCGCGGCTGTGCTCGCCGACGATCTGGCCGGCGTAGACCTGGACGTGCGGGCCGACGAACAGCTGGCCGCGGTCCTGCAGGCGGCCGAGCGAGTAGGCGTAGGTCTCGCCGGGCTCCATCACGATCAGCACGCCGCGGGCGCGGCTCTTCATCGGCCCGAGGTAGCGGCCGTAGCCGGCGAAGGTCGAGGCCATGATGCCGGTGCCGCGGGTGTCGGTCAGCATCTCGCTGCGGTAGCCGATCAGGCTGCGGGTCGGGACGCGCAGCTCGAGGCGCGAGCGGCCGGGTCCGGCGCTGTCCATCGCCTGCAGCTCGCCGCCGCGCTGGCTCAGCTTGTCGATGATCGCGCCGGCGTACTCCTGGTCGCACTGGACGACCAGGTTCTCGTAGGGCTCCTCCTGCTCGCCGGCCTCGTTGCGGCGCAGGATCACCTTCGGGCGCGAGACGCACAGCTCGTAGCCCTCGCGGCGCATCGTCTCGATCAGCACGCCGAGGTGGAGCTCGCCGCGGCCGGCGACCTCGAACTCCTCGGCCGACTCGCCGGGGGCGACGCGCAGGGCGACGTTGGAGCGGGCCTCGCGCTCGAGCCGCTCGGCGAGCTTGCGCGAGGTGACCCACTTGCCCTCGCGGCCGGCGAACGGGCCGTCGTTGACGCGGAAGCGCATCGTCATCGTCGGCGGGTCGACGTCGAGGCGGGGGAACACGGTGCGGGTCGCCGGGTCCTCGGTGGTCAGCGTGTCGCCGACCTGGAGCGTCTCCATGCCGGAGATCGCGACGAGGTCGCCGGCCTGGACGACGTCGCGCTCGAAGCGGCGCAGGCCCTGGAAGCCGAGCAGGCGGCGGACGCGGAACACCTCGACGACGGCCGGGGCGCCGGCGGGCTGGCCCGGGGCGGGGCGCGGCGGGTGGCGCAGCTGGGCGAGGCGCTCGCCGACGGTGATCTGGCCGCTGCGGATCCGGCCGATCGCGACGAAGCCGAGGAAGGGATCGTAGTCGAGGGTCGAGACCCACAGCGCGGCGGCGCCCTCCTCGATCTTGGGCGGCGGGGCGTGCTCGACGATGAAGTCGAGGATCGTCGTCATCGGGCCGCGCTCGTCGGCGGGGTCGTGCATCGCGTAGCGCTCGCGCGCGGAGCAGAAGATCACCGGGAAGTCCATCTGCTCCTCGCTGGCGCCGATCGCCGCGAGCAGGTCGAAGGTCGCGTCGACCGTCTTGTGCGGCTCGGCGCCGGGGCGGTCGATCTTGTTGACGACGAGCAGGATCTTGAGGCCGAGCGCGATCGCCTTCTCGGTGACGAACCGCGTCTGCGGCATCGGGCCCTCGAAGGCGTCGACGACCAGCAGGACGGCGTCGACCATGTTGAGCACGCGCTCGACCTCGCCGCCGAAGTCGGCGTGCCCGGGCGTGTCGACGAGGTTGATCCGGACGGCGCCGTAGGTGACGGCGGTCGGCTTGCTGGTGATGGTGATCCCGCGCTCCTTCTCGAGATCACCGCTGTCCATCGCGCGTTCGAGGTTGCCTTCGCTGCGGTCGAAGGCGCCGGCCGCCGTGAGCAGGGCGTCGACCAGGGTGGTCTTGCCGTGGTCGACGTGGGCGATGATGGCGAGGTTGCGGATCTGCTGCGGGGCCATAAAAAGACGCCGTTCCTCGAACGGCGGCGGCAAGTAAACCCGCCGAGGGGGCGCACGCAAGGACCGGCGGCCTCGGCCCGGTGTGAGGCCGGGGGCGGAAGGCGCCAGGTCACGCGCCGGGCCCGGGAGGGACCGGCCGGCGGACGGCGGCGAGGCGCGCGAGCCGGAGCTGGCGGCCGGCGTCGAGCTGGGCGCGCAGCGCGGCCCACAGGTGCGGCTCCTGCCAGCTCGCCGGGCGGCAGTCGCGGGGATCGCGCGGCGGGACGGGGGCGGGGAGGTCCGATTCGTCGGGGACCTCCGGGGACTCGGGCTGCCGCTCGGGTTGGCGCGGGGCGACGTCCGGGAGCTCCGGATCGTCCGGCTGCGGCAGATCGTGGCCCGGGACGGGGGTAATGCGGAGTCTTCGGCGACGCTGCATGGAGCTAGATCTGCACTGAACAAAAGGTCAGTGTCCAGACTTCCCCGACCATACCCTGAACACTTGCTCCGGGCGGGATCACGCGCGCCCGCCCGGGCGAAAATGCGCTAAAGGGCTGAATTGAGCCTGTTTGCGCCCGCTCAGCGGTTTGGCGAGGCGGGCGGACGCGCGCGCGTGGGGCGAGAGCGCGCGAGGAGCGAGGGCGCGCGGGAGCTGGCCCCGGGGACAGGGAGATCGGCTCCGCTCACCCGCGCGGGGCGGCGCGCGCGCGGCGGCCCATGCGGCGGCCCACGCGGCGGGGTGCGGCGAACTCAGGCAGCACTTGGCCGACAGCCGAGTGCGGCTCGAGCGGCGGATATGCGGGCGCCTATGCTCCGGACCGAGCAGCGGGAGCGCTGCAAAGGAGGAACATGGCACGAGTCAGCGTTGAGCGCGTGGACAACGAGACCTTCCGCGGGAACTTGCTCTCCGTTTGGGAGCGCTATGGTCTTTGGCCGAGCTGCGCGCCGATGGAGCCGCAGGATCTCTGCGACTTGAAGACCCAGCTGGCGTACGCGTTCAGCCGAGACGATCTCGAGCAGGCCGTGATCGTGGCGTCTCGCTTTGGCTTCTCGCGGGAGCGTGTGCAGGCGGAGTGGTTCAGGATGGAGCGCCGATACCGCTAGCAATCCTCGGCGGCGTCACCCATGCCGAGATCGTCGGGGCACGACGCGCGGGGCCCACCAGAGCTTCGGGGCGGGTCCCCGGGGCGCCGGCGTGGGACGCAGGCAGGGGGGTCCTGTGGCGCGCGCGCAGGCGGCACGAGGGATGGACGCGACATGGCTTTCAGGGAATGTCCGTCGGGTCAGGAGCGACGTCGGTCGCGCGTGCCGCCGAGCACGGCCACGGGGGGTCACCTGCCGTTTGCGAGGGACCCACGGCCGCCGCCCCGGGGACCCGCTCACCAGGGCCTTTCGGGCCCCGCACTGTTGGTCACGTCATGTCCTGCAGGGCACGGCGAGCCGGGGCCCTGTCTCGAAGGTCATGCGGAGGACGCGGGCCTCAGCGACGCGCTCGCGCGCAGGCCGCGGCCGACCAGGTACTGCTCCGTGCTCGTCGCGCGGGTGTTCTTCGCGTGGTAGGGCCGCGCCTCCTGGAACGCGGCGCGGAAGCGCCGGAGCAGCTCCGGGAAGCCGCCGCCCTGGAACACCTTGGCGACCAGGTGGCCGCCTGGCCGAAGGGCCAGGCAGGCGAGGTCGAGCGCGCGGCCGGCGAGGTCCTCGCTGCGGACGACGTCGGTGTGGCGGTCGCCGGTCGTGTGCGGCGCCATGTCGCTGAGCACGACGTCGAACGGCGGCGAGTCCGGCGGCGGCGCCCACTCGAACACGTCGGCGACCGCGTGCTCGACGTTGGCGGGGAACGACAGCTGGACCGGGCGCAGGTCGATGCCGAACACGTGGCCGGTCTCGGTCACGCGGTCGCTCGCGTACTGCATCCACGAGCCGGGCCAGCAGCCGAGGTCGAGCACGCGGGCGCCGGGCTTGAGGAGGTGGAAGCGCTTGTCGATCTCCTCGAGCTTGTAGACCGCGCGGGCGGCGTAGTTCTCCTGCTTGGCGCGCAGGTAGGCCGGGTCGTGGCGGAAGGCCTTGTCGCCGAGGCGGTGGCGGGTCATGGTGGACTCCTTAAAGCACAAAGAGCCGGCGCTGGCGCCGGCTCTTCGTGAGGCCCGTGCAGGCGAGGGGGCGATCAGCCCTTGTTGTTGCCCGCGCGGATCGCCGGCTTGACCGCCTGGCGGATCGTGACGATGCCGTTCTTGCCGCCGGGGATCGGGCCGCGGACGAGGACCAGGCCGCGCTCGGCGTCGACCTTGATCACCTCGAGGTTCTGCAGGGTGACGCGCTCGTCGCCCATGTGGCCGGTCATGCGCTTGCCGCGGTGGACGCGGCCGGGGGTCTTGCGGCAGCCGATCGAGCCGCCGTGGCGGAAGAACTCGTGCTGGCCGTGGCTGTTCTTCTCGCCCTCCATGTTGTGGCGCTTGATGACGCCCTGGTAGCCCTTGCCCTTGCTGGTGCCGGTGATGTCGACGCGGGCGCCCTCGGTGAAGATCGCGGCGCCGGGGTTGCTGCCGACCGGGTGGGCGGCGAGCGCGGCGGTGGGGACGCGGAACTCCTTGTGGATGTAGAAGTTCCCGACGCCCGCGGCCTTGGCGGCGCCCTGCTCGGGCTTGCTGGTGCGGGTGTCCTTCTTCTCGGCGAAGCCGAGCTGGAGGGCGGTGTAACCGTCGCGCTCGGCGGTGCGGTGCGCGGTGACGGTGTTGCCGGTGACCTGCAGGACCGTGACGGGGATCCGATCACCCTCGTCCTTGAACACCTGCGTCATTCCAAGCTTTCGAGCGATGAGACCGATCTGAAAATTCATGATGCTCCGGGGCTGCGGTCGCGGCTTCCTTTGTGTTGGAATGGCGACAAAGAGCGAGGCGCCGCAGGGACGGGGAAGATGCCCGGCGAGGGGGCGGGCGGTCAAGCTGGCGGGACCACGAAGTTCGGGACCTGGCGCACGCCGGGCTCGGGGAGGCGGAAGACCGCCCGGGCGTTGGCGCCGGCCCGGAGCGCCAGCTCGGCCGGGTCCTCGCCGCGGACGCCGGCGAGATGGGCGCAGGTGAAGGCGACGTTGGCCGGCTCGTTCTTGCGGCCGCGGACGGGGACCGGGGCGAGGTAGGGGGCGTCGGTCTCGAGGAGGATCCGGTCGGGCGGGCAGGCGCGCACGGCCTCGCGCAGGGCCCCGGCCTGGGGGAAGGTGGCGATCCCGGAGAAGGACAGGAAGAAGCCGCGGTCCAGCCAGGCGGCGGCCTCGGCGGCGGTGCCGGTGAAGCAGTGGACGACGCCGCGGCGCGGCAGCGGAGCGGCGGCGTCGACGACGGCGAGCGCGTCGGGGTGGGCGTCGCGGATGTGCAGGACGAGCGGCTTGTCGACCGCGCGGGCGAGCTCGATGTGGGCGGCGAGGGCCCGCTGCTGGGCCTCGGGGCTGCTGTGGTCATAGTAGTAGTCGAGGCCGGTCTCGCCGACCGCGACGACCTTCGGGTCCTGCGCGAGCGCGGCGATCTCGGCGAGGGCGGCCGCGTCGGCGGTGTCGGCCTCGTGCGGGTGGATCCCGACGGCCGCGAACACGTGCGCGTGGCGGGCGGCGAGCGCGACGGCCTGCGGGGCGGTGGCGCGGCTGCAGCCGATGTGGATCAGCTGGACGACGCCGGCGTCGGCGGCCCGCCGCAGGGTCGCGTCGAGGTCGTCGATCATCGGCGGATAGTCGAGGTGGCAGTGGGTGTCGACGAGGCCCGCGAGGTGCGGTGGGCGCGGCGGCATGGCGCGGGAGGCTAGCACGGGCGCGGGGCCTCGCCGCGGAGGGCGGGGCGCGCGCGGCGAGCTCACGCGCGGCCAGGCGGGCGCGCGCTCACACGCACTTCGAGCCGGTGATCGTGCCTTGATCGAACAGGAATTGGCCGGGCATGCAGGTCCCGCCGTTGCAGTCGGCGTCGCTCATGCACTCGCCGCAGGCGCCGAGCTGGGCGATGTCCATGAGGGCGACGCTCGAGCAGATGCCGCTCATGCAGGCCTGGTTGCCGTTGCCGTCAAGCAGGCAGTAGGCGTCCTGCGGCAAGTCGCCGGGGAGGATGCACGTGTTGACGCCGGCGAAGTCGGCGACCGAGACCTGCGGCGCGCAGATCATGCCCTGCATGCAGTCGGCGTCGGTGGTGCACTCGCCGCACGAGTTGATCTGGATCAGCCCGAGGATGTCGAGGACGTTGCCGCACTGGAGGCCCGGCATGCACACGGCGTCGCTCTCGCAGCCGCCGCCGGCCTCGCCCATGTTGCAGAAGGACGGGGTCGTCATGAACGGGTTCGGCGGGCTGCAGCCGCCGCCCATGCAGTCGGCGTCCTCGTTGCACGCGCCGCAGGTGCCGCCGAGGAAGGGGACCAGGTAGCAGTTGCCCGACATGCACTCTGCGTCTTCGACGCATGAGGCGCCGTCGGGGAGCTGCTCGCCGCCGTCCGAGCTGCCCGCGGTCGGGTCGGTCGTGGTGGTCGGGGTGCCGGTGGTGGTCGTCGGGTCCTCGCCGGTGGTGCCGCTCATGCCGGTGGTCGGCGTGTCGGTGGTCGGCGTGTCGGTCGAGCTCGCGGACGCGGTCGAGGTCGAGGCCGCGGCCGCGGAGGCGCTGTCGTCGCGGTCGTCGGAGCAGCCGGTGAAGGTCAGCAGGAGCGCGAGGGCGGCGGTGCAACGGAGCAGGGCGTACTTCATGGCAGGAGACACGCTAACAGAGCCGCTCAGGGCCACGCGGGGCGCAGGTGCGGACATGTGTGCGCGCGAGTCCGGAGCGGGCCGGCCGGCCGGCCGCGCGGGCGGGTCGGCCTGCTGTCCTTGGAGACATGTCTTCGAGGTTCGACGCGGCGGCGGGCGTCAGTTGATGTTGCAGCCGTCGGCGGGCTGGTCGCAGTCGTTGGCCTGGAAGGCGACGCAGATGTGCACGCAGTCGTTGCAGAAGAAGTCGCCGCCCTCGAACTGGCCGATCTGGCTGCAGAACGGGCGCTCCGGCTCGTCGCACTCGTCGTCGACCTCGCCGGGGACGGTCGGGGTGCACGGCTTGAAGCACTCGCCGAAGCCGAGCGGGGGAGCGCCGCAGTTCAGGTCGTCGCAGACGTAGTCGCCCGGCTGGCACTCGCGCACGTGGTCGGGATCGGGCATCAGCGTGGTGCCGGAGCTCGCGGCGTCGGTGGTGCCGGTGGTCGCGCCGGTGGTGCCGGTGGTGGGCTCGGCGGTGGTGGGCTCGGCGGTGGTGGGCTCGGCGGTGGTGGGCTCGGCGGTGGTGGCGGCGGTCGAGCCGCTCGAGGTGTCGGCGTCGGTGGTCGTGTTGGACTCGGGGCCGCACGCGAGCGCGAGGGTGGCGCAGGAGACGAGGACGCGGAGGGCACGGGCGGCGGGGTGGAGCATGGCGGCCGACTCTTGCAAGGGATGTACCGGCGAGGAACAGCGCCGGCGCGGGCCAGCGACGGTCCTCGGCGGCGCGAGCCAAGACCTCGCAAGCGGTCGGTGCGGGTCGGACCACGACAGCGATGTCACGTCGAAGATGCCCGGTGCGGCGGCCGCGTCCTGTGCGGCGAGGCGTGGCGCGTCGGCGCGCGGCGGCGGTGGTGACCGCGGCGGTAGCCTGGCGTGGTCCGGCGGGCGCGCGCGGCCTGTCCTCCGGGGCAGGGGGCGACCGGGTTGCCTCGGGTCTGCGAGGCTGGCGCTCGGGGCCTGTCCCTGGGGTCAGTCTGGCGTTCGGGACATGTCCTTCGCGGCGAGGGCGGCGAGGGCGGCGCGGGCGTCGGCGAGGGCGTCCTGGACGGCGGGGCTGGTCTTGCGGGCGAGGGCGTCGAGCAGCGGGAGACCTGTCTCGGGGGCCATGCGGGCGAGGGCGTAGGCGGCGCGGACGCGCATGACGGCGGGGACGAGCCAGCCGCGGGCGAGCTTGAGGGCGGCGCGGACGGCCCCGGGCGGGGCGGCGGGGCCGAGGACGGCGAGGGCCTCGAGGGCGCGGGCGCGGTCGTCGGGGCGGCGCAGGGCGTCGAGCAGGCGCGGGCCGCCGCGAGGGTCGCGGGCCGCGGTCAGGCCGAGGGCGGCGGAGAAGGCGAGGTCGGCCGGGGCGCGCGGGTCCTCGGCGATCGGGGCGAGCAGGGCGCAGGCGTCGGGGCCCGGCGGGTCGAGCTCGGCGAGCGCGGCGACGAGGGCGGCGCGGACGCGCGGGTGCGGCTCGACGCGCAGGGCGTCGCACAGGGCCGGCTCGGCGGCGCGGCCGGCGAGCTCGGCGAGGCCGCCGGCGGCCTGGAAGCGGAGGTCGTCGGCGGGGGCGCGCAGGGCGGCGGAGATCCGCGCGAGCGCGCCGTCGTGGGTCGTTCGGGACAGGTCGTCAGGGCCAGGCCGGGCGGCGAGCCCGAGCAGGACGCAGGTGATCGCGGCGCACTCGCGGAGGTAGCCGGCGTCGGGGTGCGCGGCGGGATCGGCGAGCCAGCGGTCGAGGACGGGCAAGATGTCGGGCTCGCCGAGCTGGCCGAGGCCGGTCGCGGCGAGCGCACGGACGGCGACGTCGGGGTCGTCGACGGCGCGGGTCAGGGCGGTGACGACGGCGGGTCCGCGCGGGTGGGCGGTCGCCAGGTGGAGCCGCGCGGGCGGGTCGCCGAGCGCGGCGAGCAGCGCGGGGGCGAGGCACCGGACGGCCTGGCCGCGCACCTGCGGGTCGGGGGAGCCGGCGTCGCGGAGCGCGGCGTCGAGGGTCAGCGGCGTCGGTGGCATGCAGGCGCGAAGGGCAGGTCTCGCGGGACAGGTGGTGCGCAGGAGGGGCGCCCGAGGGGCAGGTGGTGCGGTGGATCGGCCTGCAGTCGCGCCGAGCTGACGCGGGGTGCGGAGCAGGCGGAGAGGCCGAGGGAGCGGAGCAGGGCGCCGAGGGTCGGCCCGAGACGGGAGGGATGGGCTGGCCGAGGGGGCGGAGGAGGAGAGCGCCGAGAGCGCCGTGGCAGGCCCGAGGGGCGGGGCGAAAGGGGCGGGGCGAAAGGGGCAGGGCGAAAGGGGCAGGTCCGGGAGGACAGGGTGGATCGGACAGGCCCCCGGGGACAGGCGAGGGGGGGGGCCGGGGCGGCGGGCGGGGGGGGGTCAGGTGCCCGGGCGCTGGGGGGCGTCGGGGGCGGGGAAGGGGCTGCCGAACAGGCGGATCATCTCGTCGGGCATCCGACCGGTCAGCTTGTAGGCGAGCATCTTCATGTCGCCGAGGAACGACCAGAGCGGGTACTTGAAGCTGGCGGGGCGGTTGCGCTCGATGAAGAAGTGGCCGACCCAGGCGGGGCCGTAGCCGACGAGCAGCGCCAGCGGGAACAGCGACCACCGGCCGTGCCAGGCGATCCACGCCAGCAGACAGTAGGCGCTGCCGGTGCCGAGGTAGTGGAGCGCGCGGTTGGCGGGGTTGCGGTGCTCGCCGAGGTAGAACGGCCAGAACTCCGAGAAGCTGCGGGGCGCGGGCATCGCGGCGACGATACGCCGGTCGCCGGTCGCCGTCACGCGGCCGCGCGCCCGGGAGGACCTGACTCGAGAGACAGGCGCGGCGGCGCTCGCGCGGGCGCGCACGCGGGTACACACGACGGGGCGGCTCAGCTCGAGCGAGGGCGGATCGCACGGGGCGGATCGCACGGGGCGGGCGAGGGCGCGGAGGGTCACGCGCGGGCGAGGCCGGGCGGTCGCGCGGAGGGTCACGCGGGCGGACGGACGCGGCCAGCGCGGACCTCGGCGAGGAATTCTCGGTCGGCGGCCAGGAATTCGTCGAGCGGGAGGTCGGGGAGGTCGAAGGCGAGGACGGCGGCGCCGGCTTCGAGGCGGAGGGCGGTCTGCCAGGCGGAGGTCGCCCAGACGGCGGCGTCGACGTGGTAGAGGAGGAGGAGGACTTCGGGGCCGGGGGCGGGATAGATGTGGTGGAGGATCTCGGCGACAGGGCCGATCGAGAGGTCGGCGGCGGCAGGGCCCCACTCCTCGACCAGCTCGCGGCGCAGCGCGGCGCGCGGCGCTTCGCCGGGCTCGACCTTGCCGCCCGGGAGCTCGAGGCGTCCGGGGCCGTGGGGGGCGTGGAGCGGGCGGCGCTGGACGACCAGGCGGTGGGGGCCGAGCCAGACGAGGCCGGCGACGACGACGAGCCGGGGCTGCATGGGGCCCGTGGTAGCGCACCCTGGACGCTCGGAAAAGCTACGCCTATCCTCGCCCCACCCCATGCGTCTCTATTCAAGTAAGATCTCGACGATCGTCGAAGCCGTGAACAAGAGCCTGGTCGACGCGGGCGACCTCGAGGTCAGCGACCGAGAAGAGTTCAAGCGCGATGTGGAGTCGATCCTCAAGGAGTACCGGCGCAAGGACCGCGAGCTCACGGACCGGGCCAAGGACGAGCTCGAGAAGCGCAAGCTCGCGTACTCGGACCTCTACAAGGTCAAGCGGACGCTCGCCGAAGACCAGGACTTCGGGATCGGGGACGAGTCGGTGAACTGGATCGCCACGCAGCTGCTCGAGCTGTTCATGCAGAGCCAGTTCGTCACCGAGATCTACGCGGAAGACAGCGCGATCCGGAAGAAGCTGCGGGAGATCCTGCGGCGGCACATGCAGGCCGACGAGGACATCGACCGCGAGGTCAGGCGCCACCTCAAGCACCTGACCGAGAACACCACCACGTTCGAGATCGAGTACCAAAAGCAGCTCGAGCTCATCAAGCGGAAGCACGGTCTGGACTAATGGCTCATATCCTGGTCTACGCCCAGCGAACCCCGCAGGGGATCCACCCGGCCAGTGCCACGGCGCTCTGCCTCGCCCGCGACATCGGCAGCGAACGCGGCGCCACTGTGACGGCCGTGTGCCCGGGCGACGCCGGGCGTGCGGACCAGTTCGTCATCGGCGCCGTCAGCCGCTACGGGGCGGACCTGCTGACCTTCCTCGGCCCGGCGGGGATGCGCCCGCTGTACGAGCGGCTGCGTCCGCTGCTGATCTTCGTGCCGTACACCGAGGAGGGCCTGGCCGCCGCCGAGGTGATCGGCGCCGGCGAGCCCGAGCCGCTGTGGCTGCACGACCCGGAGGTCGAGTGGGACCGGCTGGCGTCGGTGACCGCGCTCGTCACCGGGGTGCTGCCCTGGTACGAGCTGCCGGCGATCATCGACGCGGAGTACGACAACGAGGCGAGCCTGGTCGACCTGCCGGAGTGGGTCGCCAAGATCGACCAGCACACCGGCCGCGGGCCGCTGCGCTTCTTCGCCGACCCCGACCTCGACGCGGTGACCCGCGCGACGCTCGGGTCGCTCGGCGCGAAGCAGGTCGGGCCGGAGTACCTCGAGCAGCACACGAACGGGACGCTGCTGTGGCTCAGCAAGGCCGAGGCCGGGCTGCCCGAGGCGCTGGTCCAGCGGGGGCCGGGCGCGCGCGTGATGCTGTTCCCCGGCGCCGACGCCGAGGTCCACCCGAGCTGGATGCGCGCCGACTGGATCGTGCCGGGCGCGTGGCCCGAGGCGGTCAAGCAGCTGCACAGCGACCTGTGGAAGCCGGTGATCGCGTGAGATGTCCGATCGGTCAGCAGCGCGGATGAGCCGCGGGCGGCGGAGGTCGCGGTGAGCCGCGGCGCCGAGGGGCTGCGGGCGCTGCTCGCCGGGCAGGCGCTGGTCGCCGAGGACGTCGCGGCGCGGTTCGTCGGCGCCGGCGCGGTGCTCGGCGAGGCGGCGCTCGCCCGCCGGATCCGCGAGCCGGGGGCCGCGGCCGTGGTCGTCCACGAGCCGTCGGCGACGGTGCTCCGCGCGCTGCGCGAGCGGCCGCCGGCGCTGCTGGTGGTGACGGGCCCGGAGCTGCCGGTCGGCAACGTGGCGGCGCGCCTGCTCGGGCCGGCGGCGGAGCTGCGGATCGGCGACGGGGAGCTGGTGCTGTGCGCGCCCGACCCGCAGGCGCTCGCGCAGCTGGAGGCGGCGTTCGCCGGGGAGCCGGCGCTGCGCCTGTCGCTGTGCCCGGCGCCGCCGTGGCTGCCCGAGTGGCTGGCGGCGCCGGAATTGAAGGCGTGCCGCGTCGCCGGGATGGTGGCGGCGGGGAGCCTGCACGCAGGCTGGGTGGCGTGGGCCCGCGCGGCCGGCGAGCGGCAGGTGGTGGTGCCGCTCGGGGTCGAGGCGCCGCGCGTCGAGGCGCCGCGCCACCCGTCGCTCGGGCCGGCCGCGGCCGCGCACGCGCTCGAGCGGCTGACCGGGCCGGTGTTCCCGAGCCCGGGGGTGCTGGCGCTGCTGCTGCGGACGGCGCAAGAGACAGGCGTGAAGGGACATGCTCCGCGAGACAGGTCCCTGGGGCCAGACGAGCTGGCGCTGTGGCGCCAGGCCCGCCGCGCGCTGCCGCAGTCGGGGTCGGAGCGCGGGATGGAGGCGCCGCACCCGACGCTGCCGCTGGCGTCGCCGATCGACGCGTTCCTGGCCCAGCGGGCGCTGCTGCGCCGCGCGCAGGGGGCGGAGCTGATCGCGGCGCGGGGGCCGGCGCCGCCGGAGCTCGAGCCGGCGGCGGTGGAGCGCGCGGAGGAGGTGCTCCGGCTGGCCGGACAGGCGCTGTCGGAGCACGAGAGCAAGGTGGTGCTCAAGAGCTTCGGGATCGAGGTGACGCGCCAGGCCGTGGCGAGCTCGGCCAGCGGGGCGGCCCAGTACGCGGAGCAGATCGGGTTCCCGGTGGTGCTGAAGGCGGTGAGCCCGGACCTGCGCCGCAAGCAGGAGCTCGGGGCGGTGGTGCTCGACCTGACGACGTCGGCGGCGGTCCGCCGGGCGTACGCGACGATCGTGGCGAACGTGGAGGAGCGCGCGCCGACGGCCCACCTCGACGGGGTGCTGGTGGCGGAGCAGATCCCGGAAGGGGTCGAGATCCACTGCGGGGCGATCGCGCTGGCGAGCGGCGAGACGGCGCTGTTCGGGCGAGCGCTCGGGACGCCGGTCGGGCAGGAGTGCGTGCTGGCGCTGTCTCCGCTGTCCCCGGCGGAGGCGCTGCTGCTGGCCCAGGCGGTGCTGTGGCGGGTGCCGCTGCGACGTAAAGAAGATCCGGACGTGCGCGACCTGGCGGGGCTGTTCCTCCGGCTCGATGCGCTGGTGCAGCACTTCGGGACGGCGAGCGCAGAGGGCGAAGGGCGCCTCGAGCTGGTCGAGCTGAGCCCGGTGCGGCTGGTGGCGGGGCCGCGCGGCTATGTGACGCTCGATGCGCGGATCGTGCAGCGGGCGCACCTCGAGGGGCTCTGAGGGCGCGGGGTCAGCGGGCGGTGGGAGCCGGGTCGTGGCGGCGCCAGGCGGGGTCGCTGGCGCTGCGCTCGCGGATCGTCTGGATGGCCTCGGCGACGGCGTCGCGGACGGGGAAGTACCGGCGGCAACGATCGTCGTCGTCGCAGCGGCGGCGGTCGTCGGGGCTGTAGGGGTCGCTCCGGCGGGCGCGCAGGGCGGGGAGGGCGGCGCGGTGGCCGATCCGCCCGAGGGCCTCGGCGGCGGCCTGGCGGGTCTCCGGGTCAGGGTCGTCGAGCCATGGCGCGAGGGACAGGGCGAGACGGCCAGCCTCGGGGAGGCGCAGCGAGGTGTCGCAGCGGTCGCCGAGGGCGCCGATCGGGCGCTCCCACTGGCTCGAGCCGCGGCCGCTGAAGCCGTGGTCGTCGGGGTCGCACGGGTCGGCGATCGGGCGCTCGGCGAGCGCGCCGAGGGCGGCGAGCAGGCGCCGGCGCTCGGTCGGGGGGCTCGTGGGGAGCATGGCCGAAAGGACAGGGATGGCGGCGCGGCCGGCGATGTCGGCGAGGCCCTCGATCGCGTGGACGCGCCGCTCCCAGGCCTCGGGGCCGCGGCGGGCGAGGCGGGCGAGGGCCGCAGTGCGCAGCGGCGCGGGGGCGCGCTCGAGGGCGGCGCGCAGCTCGGCGGGCTCGCGGTCGCGGCCGGCGGTCAGGACGGCGCCGCGGAGCAGGCGGGGGAGGTCGAAGCCGGCAGCGGCGAGGCGGGCGGGGCCGTAGTCCTCGAGGACAGGTGGGGCCGACCACCGGGCGCCGTCGATGTCGAGCAGGCGCTCGGGGAGGGCGAGCCGGCAGTCGCCGAGGTGCTCGGCGCTGCGGATCGCGCCGCGGACCTGGATCTCCCAGCGGTACGAGGTGCTGGTGCCGCACGCGCCGCCGCCGGGATCGGCGCGGCGGTAGAGATGGTCGGCGAGCGCGTGATCGCCGAGCAGCTCGCCGGCGCGGGCGAGGTCGCGGAAGACGTAGGAGTAGCGCGCGCCGCCCCAGGCCCAGGTGTCCTCGGCGCTGCCGTCGAGCGCGCCGGGGTAGCCGAGGCGCTCGAGGTAGGCGAGGCCGTGACGCGCGACGCCGGCGAGGTCGCCCGCGGATTCGGCGGCCGTCATCGCGGCGACCAGGCGCTCGCGCTCCGGATCGGCGGTGCCGGGCTTCAGCGGGCTGCCGGCCCGGGCCTCGACCGCGGCGCCGACCTCGGGGCCGGCGGCGGCGACGGACGCGTAGAAGTAGGCGAGGTCGTCGAGCTCGGCGGCGGTCGGGGCCTCGCCGCGCAGCCGGCCGTCGCGCAGCCGGATCACGGCGTAGTCGCCGAGGTCGGCGCGGGCGGCCGCGAGCTCGGCTGCGGTCGGCGGGGCACATCTGGCCTTCGGGACAGCCTCGGACATCGCCCGGAGAAGGAGTTGCTCGAGCGCGAGCTCGGCGTTGTACTGGTGGCGGGCGGCGAGGCGGACGAGGATCGGCGCGTCGGCGGGGCCGCCGAGCTCCGCGAGCGCGCGGATCAGCGGCGCCGTCGCGTCCTCGCGGGCGAGGCCGGGGCAGGTGTCGGCCGGGCAGGCGTCGACGAGGTCGGTCAACAGGCGGACGATCGCAGAGGCATCGAGCCCCGCCGCGCGGGCGCGCTCGGCCAGCGGGGTCTTGCTGCGCGCGTCGAGCTGACCGCGAGCGACGGCCTCGCGCGCGGCCGCGACGGCGCGCTCCCACGCGGGCGAGGCGGCAGGGGCGGAGGCGGCAGGGGCGGCGACGAGCGTCCACGCGAGCAGGGCCGACAGCATGGCGCGAGAGACAACGCGGGGCGGTGGAGGTTCCGCGGCGGCCGGCGGCCGCGGCCGTCGAGCGCGCGGCCGGCGATGCGCGCGAGCGGCGATGCGCCTCATCGCGCTGACGCGCGTCGGGTCGCGTGGAGCGGCGCAGCGCCTCGCGGAGCTCGGCGATCTACTTCTTCGCGTCGTGCTCGGGCCGCGGCGGGAACAGCAGGCTGAGCGTGATCGAGCCCGCGATCAGGGCGGTCACCGTGCCGAGGGAGATGGCGACGGGCACGTGGTAGGGCGCGACGTAGGGCTCGTAGCCCATCCCGAGCAGCATCTTGACGCCGACGAACGACAGCACGAGGCCGAGGCCGTACTTGAGCAGCCAGAAGCGGTCGATCACGTTCTCGAGCAGGAAGAACATCGCCCGCAGGCCCATCACCGCGCACACGTTGCTGGTGAAGACGATGAAGGGGTCGGTGCTGATGCCGAAGATCGCCGGGATCGAGTCGAGCGCGAACACGACGTCGGCGGTCTCGACCATCAGCAGCGTCACGAACAGGGTCGTCACGTAGCGCTTGCCGTCGCGGACGACGAAGAAGCGGGGGCCCTGGAAGTCCTTGGTGACGCGGAGGTACTTCTCGGCGGTCCGCTTGACCCAGTTGTCCTGCTTGTCGCCGTCCTCGTCGCCGCCCTCGCGGACGAACAAGAGGCGCAGGCCGGTGAACAGCAGGAAGCCGCCGAACAGGTACAGCGTCCAGGTGAACATCTCGATCAGCGCGAGGCCGGCGACGATGAAGACGCCGCGCAGGATCAACGCGCCCAGGATCCCGGCGAACAGGATCCTGTGCATGTACTCCTGCTGCACCTTCATGTAGCGGAACAGGACGATGAAGACGAAGATGTTGTCGACGCTGAGCGCCTTCTCGATCACGTAGGCGCTGAGGAACTCGAGCGCCTTGTCCTGGCCGAACGCGTACCAGACGTAGCCGTTGAAGCACAGGCTGAGGGCGACCCACACGAGCGACCACAGCGCCGCCTCGCGCATCGACACGCGGTGCGGGTTGCGGTTGAACAGCCCGAGGTCGACCGCGAGCAGGAACAGGACGCCGACGAGGAAGGCGCCCCAGGTCAGGGGTGAACCGACGGAGTGGAGCAAGGGAGCCTTGGCTCAGGACGCGGGGGTCTTGTCGGTGATCAGGTCCATCTTGTCGGCCTTGACCTGGATCGTCAGCTTGCGCGGCTTGGCCTCGGCGTCGTAGCGCAGGTCGACGAGGGTGCCCTGGAACGAGACCGGGAGGTTGCGGCCGAGCGGCTTGCCGAGCTCCTCGGAGGAGAAGATCCGGTAGTCGATCGTGATCTCGTAGAGGACGGGGTCGGTGACGTGGGCGAAGGTCTCCCACGCGCCGTGCTCGGAGCCCTCGACGCCGGCGGCGATCCCGTTGCCGGCCTCGGTCACCGCCTGGCCCTTGAAGCTGCCCGGCTTGCCCTTGAGGTCGGCGACGAAGGCGTCGCGCTCGGCCGGCTTCATCAGGTTGAACGCCTCGAGGTTCTTCTTGTTGAAGGTCAGGTCGGCGTCGCGGGGGTTGTAGGCCGCGGGCATCGCCAGGAGATCCTTCTTGGGCTGGTCGCACCCGGTGACGGCCAAAAGGGCGCTGGTGAAGAAGAGCGCGGTCAGGCTGCGGCGCATGGGCGGGAAGCTAGCACGGCTTTGCACCCGGGGGGACGTCACAAGAGCGCGCTCTCGGGCGGGACCTCGAGGACGGCGCCGTCCGGGAGGGCGCGGGCGAGGGCGTCCCTGGCCTCGCGCGCCTGGCCGGCGTGGGCGCCGATGGCCTCAAAGGTCACGCGGACGACGCACTTGAGGCGGCCGCGCTCGTCGCTCAGCCACCGCGGGTAGGACCCGATCTCGACGCTGCGGAAGTCGGCGACGACGCGGTTGAGCGGGGCGGCCAGGTCGGCCTCGTCGAGCTCGGTGTGCAGCGTCTCGAGCGCCCAGCCGCCGGCGTCCGGCAGCTCGCCGGGGATCTTCTCGAGCGCCTCGATCTTGGCCCGGCAGAGCTCCGGGATCCCCGGGAGGATGTAGATCCGGCGGCCGTGCTCGAGGTCGAGGCGCATCACCGGCCAGCCCTTCGCGGCGGTCAGGCGCGTGCCCTCGGGCAGGTCGGACATCTTCAGGGCGGCCTCGGTGATCGCGGCGCCGAAATGACTGCGCAGGACGGCCTCCATCTCGGGGTCGCGGCGCAGCGGGCGGCCGACCGCGCGGGCGATCGCCTCCATCGTGACGTCGTCGTGGGTCGGGCCGACGCCGCCGGAGGTGAAGACCAGCGGGACCCGGGCGAGCTGGCGGCGCAGGGCCTCGCCGATCGCGTCGAGGTCGTCCTCGACGGTGCAGATTTCGACGAGGCGGATCCCTCGCCGGCGCATCATCCGGGCCAGCTCGTGGCCGTTCAGGTCGCGGATCTTGCCGCTGAGGAGCTCGTTGCCGATCAGCAGGACGGCGGCGACGGGGACGGTGGGGTCGGTGGCCATGACGCGGGACCGCAGGGTAGCAGGTGCGCGGCGGGAGCGGCGGCGGGTGAGCCAGGGCACCCGCCGCCGCGGCCGGCGCCCGAAGGCGCGGGTTGACGCGGGAAGACGCGTGGGGCTAATCCTGCGCCCCGGCGAGCGATGCAGTCGCGCGAGCGGATCGGGGACGACGCCGGGGACCACTCCGGGATGCCGGGCGCGGCGGTGCGTCGGTCCCGTCGTCCCGGCCGCGACCTGTGCGAGATCGGCGATCTCTCGCGCGACGAGGCCTGCGCCGTGCTGGCCTCGGCGGCCCGGATGGTGCCGATCGTCGAGGGCGCCGGACCCCGGCGGCTCGACACGCTGCGCGGGGCGCAGATCCTGAGCGTGTTCAACGAGCCGAGCACGCGGACGCGCCTCAGCTTCGAGGTCGCGGCGCGGCGGCTCGGCGCGGTCGTCGTCCGCTTCGTCGCCGACAGCGCGAGCTCGGCGACCAAGGGCGAGACGGAGCGCGACAGCCTGCTGAACCTCGACGCGATGGGCTTCGACGCGCTGGTCGTCCGCGACCGCCGCGACGGGGTCCCGCGGGCGTGGACCGGGCTGCTGCGGGCGCGGATCGTCAACGCCGGCGACGGGACGAACGAGCACCCGACGCAGGCGCTGCTCGACGCGCTGACGATCCTCGAGGCGTTCGGCCGCGCGCCGGGGCCGGACGCGCTGAAGGGGCTGACCGTCGCGGTCTGCGGCGACGTCCGCCACGGGCGCGTCGCCCACTCGGGGCTCAAGCTGTTCGGGCTGCTCGGGGCGACCTGCGTCGTCGCCGGGCCCGGCGACCTCGCGCCGCCCGAGCTCGCCGCGCAGCTCGGGGCGAACGTCGCGCCGAGCCTCGACGAGGCGCTCGCCGGGGCCCACGTGGCGATGATGCTGCGGATCCAGCGCGAGCGGCTCGGGCCCGAGGTGGCGCTGCCCGACGCGGGCAGCTATCACGCCGCGTGGGGCCTGACGCCGGCGCGGCTGGGGCTCCTGGCGAGGGACGCGATCGTGATGCACCCCGGCCCGATCAACCGCGGGGTCGAGCTCGCCGACGCGGTCGCCGACGGGCCGCAGAGCCGGATCCTGCGCCAGGTGACCCTCGGGGTCGCCGTGCGGATGGCCGTGCTCGCCCGCGCCTGCGGCGCCGACCTGCCCTGACGCGCCTGCCCCGAAGTTCCTGGCTCCAAGTACCTGGCTCCAATTTCCTGGCCCGACCGACCTGTCCGGAGAACCATGATGCAAGCGGCAGCCCGTCCCGACCTCGACGCCCACGCCCCCGCGCCGCCGGTCCGCCTCGGCCGCGGCGCCCTCGTGCTCGCCGACGGGCGGGTGTTCCGCGGGCTCGGCTTCGGCGCGCCGGCGACGGTCGTCGGCGAGGTCGTGTTCAACACGGCGATGACCGGCTACCAGGAGATCATCACCGACCCGTCGTACACCGGGCAGCTGGTGTGCCTGACGGCCGCGGAGGTCGGCAACGTCGGGACCAACCCGGACGACGAGGAGTCGCGCGGGCACGGCTGCGCGGGGCTGATCGTGCGGTCGCTGTCGCCGGTGGTGTCGAGCTGGCGGTCGACGGCCGACCTGCCGACGTACCTCGCGCGGCGGGGGCTGCCGGGGCTCGCCGAGGTCGACACGCGGGCGCTGACCCGCCACCTGCGCGACGCGGGCGCGGTGATGGCGGCGCTCAGCAGCGAGACCGACGACGTCGAGCGGCTGCTCGCGCTGGCCCGCCAGGCGCCGCCGATGGAGGGCCAGGACCTGACGGGCCGGGTGACGACGCCGGCGGCGTACACGTGGGACGCGCCGAGCTGGCAGGTGAAGCCGCCGCCGGCCGACGTCCACGTCGTCGCGTGGGACTTCGGGATCAAGCAGAGCATCCTGCGCCGGCTGCGGGACGCCGGCGCGACGGTGACGGTCGTGCCGGCGAGCACCCGCGTCGCCGAGGTGCTGGCGCTGCGGCCGGACGGGATCCTGCTGTCGAACGGGCCCGGCGACCCGGCGGCCGCGACGGCGATCATCGCCGAGATCAAGGCGCTGCTCGGCGCCCGCGGGGCGCCGCCGATCTTCGGCGTGTGCCTCGGCCACCAGCTGCTCGCGCTCGCGCTCGGCGGCAGGACCTACAAGATGAAGTTCGGCCACCACGGCGGCAACCACCCGGTCCGCGACGAGGGCTCGAAGGCGGTCGCGATCACGTCGCAGAACCACGGCTTCGCGGTCGACGTCGGGTCGCTCGGCGGCGACGCGGTGCTGACCCACCTCAACCTGTTCGACGGGACATGCGCCGGCCTGCGCGTCCGCGGGCGGCCGATCGGGTCGGTCCAGTACCACCCGGAGGCCGGGCCGGGGCCGTCCGACGCGGCGGACCTGCTCGCCGGGTTCGTCGCCCAGGTCCGCCGCCAGCGGCGCGAGCGGCTCGAGCGCGCGGTCTGAGCGCCAGGACAGGCCCGAAGGCGCAGGGTCCGAGGGACAGGCGTGATGGGACAGGTCCCCGGGGTCATGGACCGCGCGGCCTGGGAGGCGGCGCTCGACGAGCTCGGCGAGCGGGTGTTCGGCGGGGCGGCCGGGGCCCGGCGGGCGGCGCCGCTGCTGGCCCGGTTCGACGCGGAGGTCGGGGTCTACGCGGGGCTCGACGACGGCTACGAGGTGCTGCAGGCGGCGCGGATCGACTGGGCGCTGTGCGACGCGGAGGTGCCCGGCGGGGGGCCGGGCGAGACGTGGGCGCTGCGGGCGGCGACGGGGCGGGTGCCGGGGGTGACGGCGACGCCGGAGGCGTGGGCGCTGGCGACGTCGCAGGTCGGGCTGTTCGAGGTGTGGCCGGGGACGCCGCTGCTGCTGCGAGATCGGCTGCGCGGGCTGGTCGTCCGGGTCGCCGAGCCGGCGCCGTGGCTCGGCGAGGGCGGGCGCGTGGCGGCGCTGTGGGAGGTGCGGGTGGTGCTGCGGCCGGACGGGACGGCGATGTGCCGGCCGCCGATCGAGTACCCGCAGGCGATCGCGCCGCTGCTGCAGCGGGCCCACGAGCGCCACTGGCGGGAGCCGAGCCGCGGGCTCGAGCTGATGCGGCTGCGCCGGCAGCGGCTGCGGTGGTCGCGGGCGGCGGCGCTGCGGCGGCCCGCCGATCCGTTGAACTTCTTCGGCGAGGTCGCGTAAGGTCGCGGCGATGAATCCGGTCGCCGAATTCACGGCCCGCGCGGTCGTCACGGGGGTCGCCCTCGGGATCGTGTTCGGGGCGGCCAACGCGTACCTCGGGCTCAAGGTCGGGATGACGGTGTCGGCGTCGATCCCGGCGGCGGTGATGACGGTCGCGCTGCTGCGCGGGCGCGTCAGCCTGCTCGAGGCCAACCTGTCGCAGACGATCGGCTCGGCGTCGACGTCGCTGGCGACCGGGACGATCTTCACGGTGCCGGCGCTGTTCCTGTGGGGCATCGTGCCGCCGTTCTGGCAGATCGCGCTGCTGTGCCTGTGCGGCGGGATCCTCGGGCTGGCGGCGATGATCCCGCTGCGGCGGATGTTGATCGTGCAGGCGCACCACGAGCTGCCGTATCCCGAGGGGACGGCCTGCGCGGAGGTGCTGCGGGCGACGACGTCGGGCGCGGGCGGGAGCCGGTGGATCTTCCGCGGGATGCTGGTCGGCGCGGGGGTCAAGCTGGCGGCGGCGACGCTGTTCCTGGTGCCGACGGAGGTGTCGGGGGCGGTGCCGCTGCTCCCGAAGGCGGAGGTGGCGATCGAGCTCGCGCCGGCGCTGCTCGCGGTCGGGTTCATCCTCGGGTACCGCCAGGCGGCGGTGGTCGTCGCCGGCGCGGTGGTCTCGGCGTTCGCGTTGATCCCGTTGATCGCGTGGATCGGCGCGGGGCTGCCGGGGCCGCTGTACCCGGAGACGAAGCTGACGATCGCGCAGATGGACGCGGGGATGATCTGGAAGCAGTACATCCGCTACGTCGGCGCGGGGGCGGTCGCGACGGCGGGGGTGCTGACTGTCCTGAGGAACATGCCGATGATGGCGGGCGCGTTCGCGGCGGTCGTCCGCGGGATCCGCCGCGGCGAGGCCGGGTCCGGCGAGCGCGGGCCGGAGACCGACCGCGACCTGCCGGGCGGGTTCATCGTCGCGGCGATCCTCGCGGTCGTCGCCGCGGTCGCGCTGGTGCCGGGTCTGCTCGCGGGGGAGATGGGGCTCGTCGCGCGGCTGGTCTGCGCGGTCGGGGTGGCGGTGTTCGGGCTCCTGTTCGTCGCGGTCGCGGCGCGGATCGTCGGGATCGTCGGGGTGTCGTCGCAGCCGACGTCGGGGATCACGCTGGTGACGCTGCTCGGGATCGCGGCCGTGTTCGCGGCGCTCGGCTGGGACGACCTCGGGGCGCGCGCGGCGGTGCTGACGGTCGGCACGGTGGTCGCGGTCGCGGCGTCGAAGGCGGGCGACATCTCGCAGGACCTGAAGACGGGGTTCCTCGTCGGCGCGACGCCGGCCCGGCAGCAGCTCGGACAATTGATCGGGGCGGCGTGCGCGTGCTGGGCGGTCGCGGGGACGGTGCTGCTGCTCTCGAGCTACGGGTTCGGCAGCAAGGAGCTGGCGGCCCCGCAGGCGACGCTGATGAAGACGATCATCGAGGGGGTGCTCAGCGGCGAGCTGCCGTGGGGGCTCGTGCTGACCGGCGGCGGGATCGCGGGGGCGGCGATGCTGTGCGGGGTGTCGGGGCTGGCGTTCGCGATCGGGGTCTACCTGCCGCTGGCGTCGATGCTGCCGATCTTCGTCGGCGGGTGCGTGCGCGCGCTCGCGGACCGCGGGGCGGCGCCGGCCGGCGAGGCGCGCAGCGGGGTGCTCGCGGCCTCGGGTGTGGTCGCGGGGGAGGGGCTCGCGGGGGTGCTGGTCGCGGCGCTGGTGGTCGCGGGGGTGGTGCCGAAGAGGGCGCCGCCGGTGCTCGAGGGGCTCGGGGGGGACCTCGCCGCGCTGGCCCTGATCGCGGCGATCTGCGTGTTCCTGGCCGGGGCCGCGCGGGACCGTCGCGCCGCTTGACGGGCGCCGGGCGGCGCGGCGATACCCGTCGCATGCGGCGGATCTCGATCGCGCTCGGGCTGGCGCTCGCGGGTTGCAACGGCGGCGGGACGCCCGTCGAGACGGAGGGCGGAGCGACCGCGGCGACGTCGACGGGGGACATGTCCACGGGGACAGGATCGTCGGGACAGGCGTCGACGGACATGCCCGGGGGGACATCCGCGGAGACGACGGAGGCGGGGCCGACGACGGTCGCGGAGCCGACGACGGGGGGCTCGACCGGGGCGCCCGACCTGCCGCCGCCGAAGCCGCCGGGGCTGACGGTGTACGTGACCGGCGAGCCGGGCGACGCGGACGTCGTGCCGGCGGGGCCGGGGCTGATCCTGATGGGCGGCAGCACCGACGTCGACGCGGCGTTCATGTGGCAGAAGGGGCTGATCGCCGGCGGCGACGTGGTCGTGCTGCGGGCCTCGGGCGCCGACGGCTACAACGAGTACCTGTACACGGAGATCGGCGGGGTCGACTCGGTCGAGACGATGATCGTCGACACGAAGGCGCTCGCGGAGGACCCGTACGTCGCGTGGACGATCGCGCACGCGGAGGCGGTGTTCCTCGCCGGCGGTAACCAGGCGGTGTACATGACGGCGTGGAAGGACACGCCGGTCGAGGGCGCGCTGATGGAGGTGTGGGCGCGCGGCGGGGTGATCGGGGGCACCAGCGCGGGGCTCGCGGTGCTCGGCGAGTTCATCTACGCGGCCTACAACGACTCGGTGATCGAGGACGAGGCGCTGCTCGACCCGTACAACATGTACATGACGATGGAGCGCGAGTTCCTCGCGCTGCCGCCGCTGGCGACGGTCGTCACCGACTCGCACTTCACGGCGCGGCGGCGGCTGTGCCGGCTGATCGGCTTCGTCGCGCGGATCGTCGCCGACGGGTGGGGGACCGAGGTGCTCGGGATCGGGGTCGACGAGCAGACGGCGCTGGTCGTCGGGCCCGACGGGATCGGCGAGGTGCTCGGGGCCGGGGCGGTCCACCTGCTGCACAGCAACGGGCCGCCGCAGCAGTGCGTCGCCGGGCAGCCGCTCGAGTACGCGGAGCTCGACTGGTACCAGCTCGCGGCGGGCGACACGGTGGCGCTGCCCGCGGGCGTGCCGCAGGGCGTGGCCGCGACCAAGCTGTCGGCGTCCGGCGGGGCGCTGTCGCCGGCGTACGACTGCAAGGAGAATTGAGCGCATGGACGAGCGCGAGGTGCTGGTGATCGGCGGCGGCCCGGCGGGGTGCACCGCCGCGGCGGTGATGGCGAAGGCTGGCCTGAAGGTCCTGCTCCTCGAGGCAGGTTCGCACCCGCGGCCGCACGTCGGCGAGAGCCTGCTGCCGGGGATCATCCCGATCCTGGCCGAGATCGACGCGCTGGCGGCGGTCGAGGCGGCGGGGTTCGGGCGCAAGACGGGCAGCTCGCTGTGGAACTGGGGCCGGACGCCGCGCTGGGACCTGTGGTTCCGCGACTCGGACGCGTACGACCACGCGTGGCTGGTCGAGCGCGCGCGCTTCGACGCGATCCTGTTCGACGCGGCGAGGCGCGCGGGGGCCGAGGTGCTCGACCACGCGGCGGCGCGCGAGCTGCTGTGGGAGGACGGGCGGCTGGTCGGGGCGGCGTGGCAGCGGCAGGGCGAGCCGCCGCGGACGACGCGGGCGCGGCTGGTGATCGACGCGAGCGGGCAGTCGATGCTGCTCGCGCGCGCGAAGGGCCGGCGCGAGATGATCGCGGGGCTGCAGCACCAGGCGATGTGGGCCCACTTCCGCGGGACCTCGGGCGCGCCGCCGCCGCACCAGCACCAGGCGCTGTTCGTCGCGCAGGCGAGCCGGTGGTGGTGGTTCTTCCCGTTCGGCGAGGGGCGCGCGAGCGTCGGGGTGGTCCAGCTCGACGCCGGCGAGGAGGGCAGGGCGCCGCGGCGCGACTACGACGCGATGCTCGCCGAGGTGCCCGAGCTGCAGCCGGTGCTCGGGCCGTCGGCCGAGCGCACGACGCCGGTCCGGCACGAGCGCGACTGGAGCTACCGGATGACCGAAGTGACAGGTCCCGGGTGGATCCAGATCGGCGACGCGGCCGGCTTCATCGACCCGGTGCTGTCGACCGGGGTGTTTTTGGCGATGCACTCGGCGTGGCACGCGGGGCGGACGGCGGTCGCGGTGATCCAGGGCCGCGCGGACGAGGCCGAGGCGCTCGCGCGCTACCAGACGCACCACCGCGAGCTGTTCGGCGACCTGCTGCGGATGGTCCGGTTCTACTACCAGCAGAACCTGCAGCGCGACGACTACTTCTGGGAGAGCAAGCGGATCTTGCTGACGCGCGACACGGAGATCAAGCCGCAGAAGGCGTTCGTGGTGCTGACGAGCGGGCTGGTGCAGAACCTCGCGCTCGAGGAGGTGCGCGAGGGGGCCGAGGCGCGGCTGGCCGCCCGGACAGGTGCGCAGGGACAGGAGCTCGCGGGGGCCGAGCCGGAGCGGCTCGGGTTCGTCTGCGTCCACGTGCGCGACCGCGGGGTCGAGGTCGGGCAGGGCGACCTGTACCTGCTCGTCGAGCCGCGCGATCCGGTCGCGCCGGCGCTGGCGCGCACGCGCGGGCTCGACGTCAACGCGATCGCGCCGCGCCACGGCAAGGACCCGCTGAACGCGCCGGCCTTCGCGGCGGCGATCCGCGGGTTCGTCGGGTTGATCAAGGGGCTCGACGACGTCGACGGCGAGGCGCTGGCGGGGTTCTGGCGGCGCCGGCGCGGGGCGATCGCGGGCTGGCTCAAGGGCCAGCTGCCGGACCATCTCCAGGTGGTTCGCGTGTTCGGCGAATGAGCGCCACGGCGCCGCCCCCGACGAGCCAGGCGAGCAACGTCTTGAGGCCGAGGTCGACGAGGCCCCACGTCCGCTCGAGGCCCGCCTCGTGCGCCATGATCAGCGCCTGAAGGGTGTGCCCGAGGAACGCCAAGACCAGCGCGATCATGAACACGACCAACCCCCACTTGCGCACGGTTTCCATCCGTCGGCCCTCCGTCGGTGCGACCTCATGCGCGCAACCGACCAGGGAACGCTAGCGCGGATCCGGGCGGGGCTCAATCAATCATTTAAGTAAATCGGGTGCGATAGGGTCCAGGACTGTGTTGATAATGTGTTCTGGATTACAAAAATTCGGTGAATGATGACTTGAATTGTCAATTTGGCTAGTACTCGCCCTCGGTCTCGGACTCGGCGAGGGCGGCGAGGCCCGGGTAGTCGTGGAGCGGGGCGCCGAGCAGCCACAGGGGGTCGACGGCGAGGGTGCCGAGCTTGATCGTGAGGTGGAGGTGCGGGGCCTCGCTGCGGCCGGTGTTGCCGACGAGGCCGAGGGTGGTGCCGCGGTCGACGGGCAGGCCGACGTGGACGAGGATGTCGCTGAGGTGGCCGTAGAAGGAGGTGACGCCGAGGCCGTGGTCGACGATCACGAGGTTGCCGAGCAGGAGGTCGGTGCCGGCGAACTGCACGACGCCGGGGCCGATGCTGAGCACGAGGTCGCCGGTGGCGCCGCGCAGGTCGAGGCCGCGGTGCAGCTTGGTGCCGACGCCGGTGATCGGGTTGGTGCGCCAGCCGAAGTACGAGGTGATGTGCGGGCTCTCGACCGGCCAGCCGAAGCGGACGCCGGGGCGCAGCGCCTCGAGGTCCTCGTCCTCGAACGGGTCGGGCGCCGCAGGCGGCGCGTCGGCGGGCGCAGGGTCGGCCGCGGGGTCGACGGCGGCCGCGGTGCTCGTGTCCGGCGCCGCGGGCAGGGCGTCGGCGTCGTCGTCGCCGCACGCGAGCGCGAGCGCGAGCAGGAGCGCGCAGGGGCGCGTGGGCAGGCTGGATGTCCCGCGGGACAGCACGGACGCACCCTAGCAGATCCGCGCGGCGCGGTCACGACCCGGCGGGGGGCTCGGCGGCGGTCAGCAGCTCGAAGTCGACGAGCATCCGCAGCAGGGCCGGCGAGACCTCGACGCCGGCGGCTCGCAGCTCCGCGAGCACGGCGCCGGTCGGGCGGCCGTCGAAGCGCGGCAGCAGCTCGAGCAGGGCGTTTTGCACCTCGAGCGCGTCGGTGTCGAGGTAGGTGACGACGCGGCTCGTCTCCGGGCCGCTGTGCGAGACGCGGATCGTGCCGAGCTCGAGGTGGGCCGGGATCGGGTCGCGCAGCGCCGCGTGGGCGTCGAGCAGCGCGCGCACCTGCGGCTCGATCGCCGCGCCGGCGAGCTCCTGGACGTCGGACCACGACAGCGCCTCGACCAGCTCGGCGGCGCGGCGGTAGTACTCGGCCTCGCGCCCGGCCCACGCGCGCCACGGGGCCTCGTCGCCCGCGGCCTCCGGGGTCTCGTCGAAGAGGATCGTGCAGGCGCACCAGTGGCTGAGCTCGCGCTCGACGGCGGTCAGCAGGACCTCGAGCGCCTGCCAGAACCGCTGGCCGGCGGCGCCGCGGTCGTGCTTGCAGAACCACGTCGCGCAGATCCCGTTGCGGTGGCGCCACACCCCGCACAGGCCGCCGGCCTCGCGCAGGTAGTACGGGCAGCGCAGCTCGGGGTCGCGGCCGAACCGCTCGGCGGCGAGGATGTCGCGGTAGCGCCGGCGCTCGTCCTCCGTCGCGTCGAGGCCGTGCGGCGTGACGCTCTCGGGCTCATCCTTCATGCGCGCGAGCAGCCGCTCGCGGCCGATCAGCGAGCCCGCCCTGAGCGCCCCGCCGACCAGGTAGTTGGCGATCGCCGGCACGTAGGTGCAGCACTTGGTCTCGTCTGCGAAGCGGTAGCCCTCGGGCGCGTGGCTGCCGCACTGCACGCACGAGTCGCAGGTCGCTGCCTGTTCTTCGGGTAATGTCTCTCCGAGCAGCTCGGAGATCCAGCGGCCGTACAGCGGCGGCAACATCGGCGTGAAGGGACGCGACGCTAACACGCTGCTGCGGGCGAGGGCGCTCGCCGCTCCGCCTGCGCGGGCCTTGTGCGATCGGTGCGCGCGCGGGTACGGTGAGCCGGTGGCGGGGGAAGGGGAGAGGCCGCGCGTGCAGCCGCGCGGGAGGCGGGTGTTCGACGTCGACGCGCTGCGGCGCGTGCCCGGCGGGATCGCGTCGCACCGCGAGACGATCACCGTGATCGGGCCGCAGCGGCCGCCCGAGTCCGAGGACCCGCGGCGCTGACCGGCGCGCGCGCCGGCGCGTCGGCGGGCGGTTTGGTGTACTCCTCGGGCATGTCCGAGCCGCGCCTGCTCGCCCCGGTGCCGGGGGTCTTCGACCATCCGCTCGAGGTCTCGCCCGCCGAGATCGACGAGCTCGATCACGTCAACAACCTGCACTACCTCGCGTGGACGCAGGCGGCCGCGAAGGCCCACTCGCAGGCGGTCGGGTGGCCGATCGCGCGCTACCTCGAGCTCGGCGCGACGTGGGTCGTCCGCTCGCACGCGATCGAGTACCTCAAACCCGCGCGGCGCGGCGACGCGATCGTCGTCCGCACGTGGGTGACCGAGATGGGCAAGGTCCACTCGCTGCGCAAGTACCAGATCGTCCGCCGCGACGACGAGGCGCTGCTCGCCACCGCCCAGACACAGTGGGTGTTCGTCCGGCTGGCGACACACTCGCTCGACCGCGTGCCGGAGATCGTCCGCGCCGCGTTCCCGGTGGTCGCGCGCTGAGCGACGGCCGGCGCGCTCGCCCTCAGCGCTCCCACAACAGCGCGAGCTCGAGCTCGAGCGCGGCGAACGGATCGACCCGCACGCGCTCGTCGCCCCCCACGCACGAGACGGTGCGCCAGGCGCCACCCTCGCGGGCGAACACGACGAGCGTCCGCTCGCGCGGGTCGATGTGCCACAGGTGCCCGACCCCGGCCCGGAGGTAGAGGTCCATCTTCTTGAGCCGCTGCGGCCGCTCCCGCGGCGACAACACCTCGCAGACCCAGTCCGGCGGCTGCGTGAAGAAGGCGCGCTCGAGCTCGAGCTCCGGCATCGTCGTCCGCCGCCAACCCGCGAGATCGGGCGCGACGATGTCCTCGCCGAGGTGCAGCTCCGGCTCGATCAGGATGATCCACCCGCCGACGCCAGGCGCCCCGACCGACCGATCGAACGGCGCGAGCAGCTGCGCCAGGCGCGTCTGCACCCGTACGTGACCACCCGCGGGGCGCGGCTGAAGGTGGAGCTCTCCGTCGATCACCTCCGCCACCTGGTTCGGCGGCGCGGCGAGGACGTCCTGATACGTGGCGCGGCGTGCGGCAGACATCGGGGGTACCACGAACAGTCTAGGGGGGAACGGCGGCGCGTGCATCGCGAGAGGAGGTCGATCCGACCCGGCCAACCTTTGCACCCCGACCGAACAATTCCTCGGCCTCCACGCGCCGGCTGAAAAACGTGCAACCTGGATCACGCTGCCGGCTGTCCGCCACTCCCGGCGGCGTTGGGTGTACAACCACTGCGATGACCAACCCCTCCCTGTCGCGTCCGCCCGTCGCCGTCCTCGGCGCGGGGAGCTGGGGCACCGCGCTCGCCCTGCACTGCTTCCGCCGCGGCCTGCCGACCCGGCTGTGGACCCGCAGCGTCGAACACTACGAGGCGATGGAGCGCGAGCGGGTCAACTCCCGCTACCTCCGCGACTTCACCCTGCCGGACGGCCTCGTCGTCGAGCACGACCTCGGGCGCGCGCTCGCCGGCGCAGGGTTCGTGATCCTCGCGATCCCCAGCCACGGCCTGCGCGCCTCGCTCGCGCAGGTGCACGAGGCGCTCGCCGAGGGCGCGCCGCCGCCAGCGTACCTCGTCGCGGCCAAGGGCGTCGAGATCGACACGCTGCAGACGATGGCCGAGGTGGTCGCCGCGACCTTGCCGAAGGAGCACGCGGCGCGCTCGGCGGTGCTCGGCGGGCCGAGCTTCGCCGCCGAGGTCGCCCGCGGGATGCCGACCGCGGTCGTCGTCGCCAGCGAGGACCCCGCGGTCGCCGGCGAGATCCAGCAGTGGATGCACGGCGACGGCATGCGGGTCTACGTCAGCGACGACGTCGTCGGCGTCGAGCTCGGCGGGGCGTTCAAGAACGTGATCGCCCTCGCCGCGGGCGTCTGCGACGGCGCGGGGCTGGGCCAGAACGCCCGCGCGGCGCTGATCACCCGCGGGCTCGCCGAGATCGGCCGGCTGAGCCTCGCGCTGGGCGCCGACCCGGCGACGCTGTCGGGCCTGGCAGGGCTCGGCGACCTCGTGCTGACCTGCACCGGCGGCCTGTCGCGCAACCGACGGGTCGGTCTGGCGCTCGGCCAGGGGCGGGCGCTGCAGGACATCCTCGACGAGATGGGGATGGTCGCGGAGGGCGTCAACAACACCCTGAGCGCGCACCGGCTCGCCGCGCGGACGGGCGTCGAGATGCCGATCACACAGATGATGCACGCGATCCTCTACGAGGGCACCAGCGTGCGCCGGGCCGTCGAGGCGCTGATGCAGCGGGACCTCAAGCCCGAGCGCGATTAGTGGCGCGCGCCGCCGGCGGCCCCGAGAGGGCGACGCGCGGGGGGCAGCGCGATCGCCGGGATCGTCCGTTGCGCGATCCCGTCGCGCGCTCGGCGGCCTGCGGCGCGGGGTGCGGGGCCGCGGCGCGGGCGGGGATCATCGCAGCGGCCGCCGGGAAAACGCCGGTTCGGGCGGGCCGGGGCGCTCCCCGGGCGGACTGGCCGCCCCGGCGGGGCTTGGCGGCAGATCGCGGATCCGTTAATCTAGGGCGACCTTGAGCAACATTGAGCCCACGCCGTTCGGCGACAAGTATGTGCTGGTCGAGCACATCGCTACGGGAGGCATGGCCGAGATCTATCGCGCCACGTACTCCGGTATCGAGGGCTTCGCCAAGGAACTGGTCATCAAGCGGCTGCGCGAGGAGTTCGCGGAGCGGCCGAACGTCGTGCGCATGTTCCTCGACGAGGCGCGCGTCGCGGCGACGCTGACGCACCAGAACGTGGTGCACACCTACGACCTCGGCGAGATCGGCGGCGAGTACTTCATCGCCATGGAGCTCCTGAAGGGCCAGGAGCTGGTCTCGGTGCTGCGCAAGGCGGCGAAGACCGGGCGCGTGCTGCCGCTGCAGATCTCGCTCGGGATCATCATGCAGTCGCTCGAGGGCCTGTTCTACGTCCACTCGCGCAAGGACGAGCAGGGCCGGCTGCTCGGGCTGTGCCACCGCGACATCAACCCGACCAACATCCACGTCGGCTACGACGGCACGGTCCGGATCGTCGACTTCGGGATCGCGGCGACGCGAGCGAGCGTGCAGGGCGGCGAGGGCCAGTTCGCCGGCAAGCTCGCCTACATGGCGCCGGAGCAGGTGCTCGGGCACCCGCTCGACGCGCGGGCCGACATCTTCGCGCTCGGGGTCGTGATTTACGAGATGTGCCTCGGCCGCCGCCTGTTCCGCGGGGCGCCCGACGAGGTCCGCGAGCGCATCATCGAGGGCGACATCCCGGCGCCGACGTTCGTCGACCCGGAGTTCCCGCCGGCGCTCGAGGCGATCATCATGAAGGCGCTCGAGGTCGACTCGGCCGAGCGCTACCAGAACTGCGACCACATGTTCCGCGACCTCGAGCGGTTCACCGAGGAAGCGGGGATCCGGTGCACGCCGCGGATGATCTCGGCCTACATGGCCGAGATGTTCGGCGAGGGCGCGCCGGCCGAGGTCAACTACGACGACCTCTACGACGACCTCGCCGACGAGGCGCTGGACTTCGACCAGTACGACCGCCTCGACGCGCAGCCCGAGCAGGAGGACGCTCCCGACTGGGCCAAGTCGACGCAGACCGAGGCGCGCAACAAGAAGTCGATGACGATCGGCAACCTCGACGCGATCATCGCCGAGGCGCAGCGGATGCAGCAGGCGCAGGCGCAGCAGCAGGGCGCCGCGGCGGCGGCCGCCGCGAAGGCGCAGGCGCAGGCGCAGGCGCAGGCGCAGGCGGCGCAGGCCGCGGCCGACAAGCGCCCGCCGACCGACTCGTCGCGTCGGGTGCCGCGCAAGCCGCTGGCCGCGCGCGCGCTCGCGGCCGACCCGGAGCTGTCGAACACCGCGTCGCGGCGGGTCGGCACCGGGGCGAACCGCTCGGTCGCCGGCGGCCGCGCGCCGACGAAGACGGTCGGCGCCGCGACGAGCACGACGAGCGTGCCGGTGGTCGTCGTCGACCCGGGCGCGACGAGCACGAACTTCGGCCACGGCGTGATGGCCGACCAGACCAAGCGCGGCGGCGCGGCGATCACCTGGATCTTGGTGCTCTTCGGGCTCGGCGGGCTCGGCTGGATCGCCTACACCATGTTCACGATGAAGTAGTTTGCTGGGGGGGCGATGCTCGAGGTCCAAGGCAATCACACCTGGAATAAGTTCTCTGCGTTCCGCGTGCTCGGCGATCACGAGCCGATGCCCGGGTTCCGCCTGGTGATGCAGTTCTCGCCGCGGCCGGAGGGCGTCGCGCGGCTGCTTGAGCTGCGCGCCCGCACGAGCGACCCCCTCGACTCGGAGCTGGCGCGCCTGACGATCCGCGCCGGCATCGGGCTCCTGCAGTCGCACAACGTGTCGTTCGCCTACGCGACCGCCGAGGAGGTCGTCGCGCTGCTGCGCGTCGACGCGGTCAGCCGGATGGGCGGCTCGCTCGCGGTCTACGAGCAGCTGCTGTCGATGTACTCGGCCCGGCTCGCGGTCCTGCTCGGCGAGGAGCTGATCGTCAGCGGCCACATCTTCGAGTTCCCCGACATCGGCATCGCCCGCCGGGCGTTCGTGTCGGCCCAGGAGTGGCTCGAGGAGGCGACGCCGCTGCGCTCGTCGCGGCGCCTCGGGCTGCAGATGCGCGGGCTCGGTCAACCCTTCCACCCCGGCAGCCTCGACACCACCGAGGCCCAGGTCGGGCTGCTCCGCGCCGCGGGCGTCGACCTCGACGGCCTGCCCCACTGGTGGTGGCGCGGCGTCGCGGCCCGCTTCCGCAGCGACGGCGGGGTCGAGCTCTACGACGATGTTCCCCACGGGGCCGACTTCGCGGCGCTCGTCTCCGACGTGTAGGCCGGCGCGCCGGGGGCGCCGATGACGGGCGCCCGCCGCGGGATCTACGTCCACGTGCCGTTCTGCGCGCGCGCGTGCCCGTACTGCGACTTCGACTTCGCGGTCGGGCGCTCGCCGGCGGCCGAGGAGTTCCTCGCCGGGCTCGCGCGCGAGGTCGCGGCGCGGGAGGTCGAGCTGGCCGAATGGACAGGCTCGGCGGTCCCGGGGGACATGTCCGCGGGGGCATGGTCGACGGTGTACGTCGGCGGCGGGACGCCGAGCCTGCTCGGCGGCGAGGGGCTGGCGCGGCTGGCGGGGTGGCTGCGCGGGCGCTTCCCGGGGGCCGGCGCGGACGAGTGGACGGTCGAGGTCAACCCGGAGCACGGGTCGGCGGAGTTCTTCGCGGCGGTGCGCGCGGGCGGGGCGACGCGGGTGTCGCTCGGGGCGCAGAGCCTCGACCCGGCGGGGCTCGAGACGCTCGGGCGCGTGCACACGCCGGCGCAGGCGCGCGGATCGATCGCGGCGGCGGCGGCGGCGGGGCTGCGCGTCAGCGCGGACCTGATCGTCGGCTGGCCGGGGCAGACGGCCGCGGGGGTCGCGGAGGACGTGCGCGGGCTGGTCGAGGCCGGGGCGGGGCACGTGTCGGTGTACGCGCTGACGATCGAGGACAACACGCCGTGGGTGAAGCTGGTCCGCCGCGGGAAGCGGCGGCTGCCCGACAGCGACCACCAGGCGGACATGCTGGCGGCCGCCGAGGCGGCGCTGACGGGCGCGGGGCTGGTCCACTACGAGGTCGCCAGCTCGGCGCGACCGGGCGAGGAGTCGCGCCACAACCTGCTCTATTGGACATGGCAGGACTACGTCGGGCTCGGGCCGTCGGCGCACTCGGCGAGGTACGCCGCGGACGGCAGCGTGGTCCGGCGCGGGAACCGGCGCGGGCTGCAGGCGTGGCTCGCCGCGCCGGGGGCGGCGGCGGAGACGGAGCGGCTGGATCCGGAGGCGGCGGCGATCGAGGGGCTGTGGACCGGGCTGCGCGACCTGCGAGGGATCGAGGTGGCGCGGTACCTCGAGCGGTTCCCGTCGGTGTCGCGCGGGTGGATCGAGGCGCGGGCCCGGCGGCAACTCGTGCGCGGTAACCTGCGCTTCGTCGAGGACGGGCGGGTGCTGCAGATCGCGCCGGGGCGGTGGTTCTGGCACGACGCGATCTCGGCGGACTTGCTGGCGTGAGCCGGGCGGGGGCTTGGTGCGAGGCGGGGGCTTGGTGCGAGGCGGGGGCGCGGGGCGTGTTCCGGGCGGGGACGCGGGGCTTGGTGCGAGGCGGGGG